>Ga0207873_1000468_pt1 | contig 44574 bp, 38 predicted proteins | sample BGWIniCompost_FD_187373 | JGI IMG/M metagenome (GOLD analysis project Ga0207873, IMG submission 187373) | Cellulose adapted compost microbial communities from Newby Island Compost Facility, Milpitas, CA, USA - BGW Initial Compost (SPAdes)... ... | reverse complement strand
ATTTAGGATTGACGATTTGCGATTGACGATTTGGAGTAATGGCTAAGGCAACTGATAACCCAGGTCCTATAGGAATTTTTGATTCCGGGATTGGCGGTCTGACGGTGTTCCGTGAGATTGTCAGTCGGCTACCTGAATACGATTTCGTGTACCTGGGTGACAACGCAAGGGTGCCGTATGGAACGCGGTCATTCGAAACAGTGTACCACTACACGTGGGAATGCGTGCAGCACCTCTTCAGCATGGGATCGAGACTTGTCGTCATCGCCTGCAACACCGCGTCGGCTAAGGCGTTGAGAACAATCCAGCAGCGCGACCTCGTGAAGATCGACCAACTGTATCGCGTTCTTGGCGTCATTCGACCCACGACAGAGATCGTCGGGATGCATTCAAAAACACGCCACGTGGGAATACTGGCAACGCAGGGAACCGTGATCTCCATGTCGTACGTTATCGAGATCAACAAGTTCTTCCCCGATATAAAAGTATGGCAGGAAGCATGTCCGATGTGGGTGCCGCTCGTAGAAGCCAATGAACACACATCGCCCGGCGCCGATTACTTTGTAGAAAAGAATGTCACGAGCCTTCTCAAGAAATCTCCGGACATCGACACCATAATTCTTGGTTGCACACACTATCCATTGCTCGTTGACAAGATCCGACAGTTTCTTCCCAAAGAAATCAAGCTCCTCGTTCAGGGACCCATCGTAGCCGAAAGTCTCGCCGACTATCTGCAACGTCACCCGGAGATCGATGCCTTGTGTACACGAGGCGCCACGCGGACGTTTTACACGACCGAGTCAACGGAGGACTTTGATGATAAGGCGCAGCGGTTTTTGGGGAGCAGGGTGGAATCGAGGCATCTGCAGTTGTAGGGAGTAGTAATCGGTGATCGGTGGTGCCGCTTAGTAGAGACGCACGGCCGTGCGTCTCCGGGCTTAATGATTAGTGATCGAACCTTCGGCAATCTCAGTGCAACGGGTGTTCGATCCAAATGTTTTAAGAAAACAAAGCGCTATTATTGCAGCCGAGTTAACCTATCCTTACATGAACGCGATCGACACGGTAATTTTTGACCTGGGCGGTGTCCTTATCGACTGGGATCCGCGATACCTGTATCGAAAAATTTTTAAGACGGAAGAAGAGATCGAATGGTTCCTTAGCAATATCTGCACGTCGGAATGGAATGACATGCAGGATGAGGGGCGGTCCTTTGCAGAGGCTACAGCGGAGTTGGTCGCGCGGCATCCTGAATGGGAGATGCCCATCCGCGCGTGGTATGACCGATGGGAAGAAACCATTTCTGGCCCGATAGACGGCACCGTAGAAATCCTCCGCAAGGTTCGAAGCACGGACCACAACTTATACGCCCTGACGAACTGGTCTTCGGAAAGCTTCCCGATCGCCTTGAAGAAATTTGACTTCCTGCACTGGTTTGACGGTATTGTCGTTTCTGGGGTGGAAAAAATGCGTAAGCCGGACCACCGGTTCTTTCGGCTATTGTTTGACCGGTACGCCGTCGATCCCCGGCGGTCGGTGTTTATCGACGATAACGAGAAAAACGTGCTGGCTGGTAAAGAACTAGGACTCAATGTAATCCGCTTTTATAGCCCCGACCAACTGCGGGAAGAACTGACGAAACTCGGAATCGCCGTGTAAGTGTCGCAGCTTTTTCGTATACTCATGGAAGGATCCTAACATCAACCGTCCATGGGAAGATTTGTACTGAGAAAGCGCGCCGATGGTGAGTTCCAGTTTGTGCTCCTGGCAGCAAACGGACAGGTCATACTCACCAGCGAAGGTTACACAAGCAAAGCTGCATGCCTCAACGGCATTGAGTCGGTCAGGAAGAACGCCGCGCTCCCTGAGCGATACGAACGAAAAAATACTTCCAACGGGAAATATCACTTTAACCTCACCAGTCCCAACGGACAGGTCATCGGATCAAGCCAGACTTATGAGAGCCAGTCGGGAATGGAAAACGGCATTGCCTCGGTTAGGATTAATGCACCCGAAGCCCCCATTGAAGAAGCAACATCTTAAACAGTTGCAGATGCAGAGCCAGTGGCAAGATGCGTCTGCGTCTGCATCTCTCTCAAGGGTGATAATCCAAAATCACACGGCTAATAATATCACAGCACTCATGCAGCTGCTCCTCAGTGATCACTAAAGGTGGAGCAAGGCGGATAATATTTCCGTGAGTGGGCTTGGCAAGCAGACCACGTTCCATCAGTTTCACACAAACATTCCAGGCGGTGTCTGATTCGGGGCTGTCGTTTATCACGATGGCATTCAGCAGTCCTTTACCACGCACAAGCTTAAGCAACGGTGACTTGTTTACAAGTTCTGCCATCCGTTCACGGAAGGCAATACCAAGACGGTAAGCATGTTCAGCAAGGCCTTCATCTTTCAGAACCTGTATGGCCTCGACAGCAACTGCTGCAGCAAGAGGATTGCCGCCAAATGTCGATCCGTGCTCGCCAGGACGAATCACCAGCATGATGTCGTCATCAGCAAGAACACATGACACCGGCATCACGCCGCCTGACAAAGCCTTGCCGAGCAGCAGGACATCGGCTCTTACGTCTTCAAATTCTGATGCCAGCATCTTGCCCGTGCGGGCCAGGCCAGTCTGAATTTCATCGAGGATAAGAAGTACATTGTTTTTCGTGCACAGTTCGCGCGCAGCCTTCAGGTAGCCCTCCTGCGGAACAAAAACGCCGGCCTCACCTTGAATGGGTTCAACGACGAGCCCGCAAACATTCGGATTGCTGAGGGCGGTGGCGAGCGCATCGGTGTTGTCGTACGCGACGATCTCAATACCCGGTAGGTAAGGACCAAAACCCCGTCGTGCGTCAGGGTCGGTGGATGCTGAGATGATGCTTGTGGTACGGCCGTGAAAGTTTCCGGTCGCGAATACAAGCACAGCCTGATTGTCGGGTATACCCTTCTTCGTATAACCCCACTTCCTCGCGAGCTTCATCGCCGTTTCCACAGCCTCAGCGCCGCTGTTCATGAACAGCGCCTTCTGATAACCAAACGTTTCGCAGACGTACTTTTCGGCGAGACCGAGCTTGTCGTTGTAAAACGCGCGCGATGTTAGCGTGAGCTGTTTGGCTTGTGTGATCAGCGCATTGATAATCCGCGGGTGGCAGTGACCCTGGTTGACGGCACTGTAAGCGGACAGAAAGTCGTAGTACCGCTTTCCTTCTACATCCCATACAAATACACCTTCACCCCGACACAGCACCACAGGAAGCGGGTGATAGTTGTGGGCACCATACCGGTCTTCCAGCGCAATAGCTTCCTGGCTTGATGCCACCGATTCAGTCAGCAAATTCGCGGATTTAGTAACCATAGCCGGCAAATTTACAGAAATGCAGGCAGAACCGGTAATTTGTCTAAACCGGACCTTTAGGCGCCTTCAAAAAAGAATTGAGGAATTCGACACAACTTGTCAAAGTAAGTGTTCAAATTTCGGCCATGGAACTAATATACCTCATCATTGGCGTTGCATTGGGTGCTGCGGCCGCATGGCTGATAGCGAGGAGCAGGGCTGTTGCCGACCGCCGCCAAAATGAGACCGCCCTGGCTGTCGAAGCTGAGAAAGTGAAGTTGGTGTCAGAGCAGCTTGCAGAAGCGCGGCGCGCCGCCGACACTGAGCGCGAGAAAGTACTTGAGCTAAAACAAGCGCTTGCCAGCATTGAGGCCGATTACCGAAATCTTGAGGAAAAGCTGCGTGAGCAAAACCAGGAATCGCAGGCGCTTCAGGAAAAATTTACCAAAGAGTTTGAGAACCTTGCCAATCGGATTTTTGAGGAAAAGAACCGGAAGTTCACGGAGCAGAACCGGACTCAGCTTTTCGACATGCTTAAACCGCTCGGTGAACGCATCATCGAGTTCGAAAAGAAGATCGACCAAACGCATCGCGACGCTATCGAAAAGAACGCAAGTCTTTTCAACGAGCTCAAGAACCTGAAAGACCTCAACCTCCAGATGAGTGAAGAGGCCCGCAACTTAACGCGCGCACTCAGAGGTGATACGCGTACGCAGGGCGCCTGGGGTGAATTTATTCTCGAAAGTATATTGGAGAAGTGCGGACTCGAGCGAGGACGCGAATACACCGTGCAGGAAGCGTACATTGCGGCGAACGGTCGCCGTCAGCAACCTGACGTGGTGGTTCATCTTCCGGATAGCCGCCATATTATTATCGACTCCAAAGTGAGCCTCAAGGCCTACGACGCGTACGTCAACAGCGAAACAGACGAACAACGCACTGTAAGCCTGAAAGCACATCTCCAATCGGTGCGTCAGCACATGCGGCTTTTGGCTGACAAGAACTACCAGAGGAACTACAGCGACAACGGCCTCGACTTCGTCATCATGTTCATTCCGCTGGAGCCGGCTTACTTGCTGGCAATACAAACCGAGCCGACGTTGTACGAAGAGGCTTTCGACAAACGCATCGTCTTCGTCAGCCCTACCCTGCTCCTCCCCTCCCTGCAACTGATTCGCAGCGTATGGCGCCAGGAGTATCAGAACCGTCACGTTCTGGAAATTGCAAAGCGTGCGGGTGACCTCTACGACAAGTTTGTGGGATTCACGGAAGACCTGCTCACGCTGGGCAGACACCTGGAAAGCTCAAAGCGGTTCTACGACGATTCTATGAAAAAGCTGTCTGAGGGAAGCGGAAACCTCGTCAGCAGGGTGGAACAGCTTAAAAAGCTCGGTGCGCGTGCCGACAAGGCCATCGATCCCAGACTGCTGAGCCGGGCTGAAGACCAACCCCAGCTGTTCGACTAATCCTGTCGCCTGTTCATACCCTTCGGCGAGAGCGCAAGTAAATTCTTTGTGCCTGACATAAAATGGTTTGACTTTTGCCCGTTACTTTGTAAAACCATTTTTAAACTTTGGCCAGGATTCGAAAGATCTTCTTGTACTTTTTGCTGGCTTGCGGTGTCGTCGTGGGCATTCTGGTTGGTATTGTTATCCTGTACAAGGAGCGCCTCATCAATCAGTTCATCCGCGAGGCAAACCATAGTCTCAATACCAAGGTCAAGATCGGTCAGACCGATGTTTCCTGGTTTGATCGTTTCCCTAACCTTTCCATTGTTCTTACCGATGTTTATGTCGAGGACAGTCACGACGGTATCTACCCTCTTCACACGGCCGACAAGATTTCCTTCCAGTTGAATGTCCTGTCTGCCTTGCGCGGAAACCTCGTCATTCATGGTCTTGCCATTACGGGCAGTGAAACCACACTGAAGATCGATGAAAACGGGGTCAACAATTACACAATAACGAAGAGTGCGCCTGGCGATACCACAAAAGCCATCCACTTCGACCTCGACGATGTCAGGCTAACGGATGCACGGGTGCGTTATGTCGACTACCGCGTAGACGAGGAATATATCTTTCATGCGTCCAACCTTCGCGCGAACATTAATGCCCGGGGGGCACAATACGGGATAAAGGCGAAAGGAGACCTCACCACCGAAAAAATTCGCATTAGAAAAAGTGAGCTGTTTACCGGAAAACAGTTCACGGTTGACAGCGACCTCCTGTACGATGACGACCTGCGCAAATTATCGATCAGTCCATCCGAACTTGAATTTCAGTCGTCGAAGTTCATCGTAAGCGGCGCCTATGAATGGAAGAATGATGCACTCGTCGACCTACAGGTGGAAGGTCGTGATACCGACATTCGAACGCTGCTGTCGTTCACCCCGGAAAGAGTGTACAAGCGCTTCGAGCGTTACAGGAGCAAAGGCGACATGCACTTCAGCGCACACCTTAAGGGCAAGGTCGGTCGGGATACGAGCCCATCGCTCACAGCATCGTTTGGTTTCGCAAAAGCAACGATATACCATCCCGAATCGCGCGCACGCATCGAACAGGCAAATCTCGACGGATCGTTTTCCAGCGCCCATGTTGCCAATCCTGCAGAAGCTGTGCTGACGCTGAAAAACATCAACGGCAGGCTTAACGACAAATCGTTCTTTGCCAATCTTACGGTCAGAAATTTCTCAGATCCCACGTTACAGCTCGACTTCCGGGGCGTACTTGAAGCCGCCTCGCTGCTGGACCTCTATCCCGTGAAGGATGTCGGGACATTATCCGGAGAACTCACCGCCGATGTTACCTTCTCCGGCCGGTTGGCGTGGCTTAAAGACCGCAAGTCTTCACAGAAGGCCCAGGCTAAGGGATCGATTGAACTGAATGATATTGCGCTAATGTATGGCAAGGAAAAATTTCCGTTGCGCGACATCAACGGTACTCTTCAGTTCAACAACCACGACCTGGCCCTCAGCAATGTGCGAGCAAGATTGGGCAACAGCGACTTCATCGTGAACGGCTACTTCAAGAATGCCGTAGCATTCCTTTTCTTCCCGGATCAGCCCATCGGTATCGAAGCAGATTTGCAATCGCGCTTTGTCGACCTCGACCAACTCTTTGCGCTCGGATTTTCTCCGGATACCGGAACTTCAACCAAAGGCGAATATGAATTCCGGATTTCTGACGACGTCAACCTGAAGTTCAATTGCAAACTGGGGGCACTCCGGTACAAGAAGTTCAAGGCTCGCGACATTACAGGAGACCTGCTGGTACAAAACAGCACAGCGGTGACGCGAAATATCAGTCTCACCTCGATGGGCGGTGCCATCTCTGTTGCTGGTCGCGTCGATGCGCGCAATCCGGGTCGTGTAAATGTCTCCAGCGTTGCAAAGCTCGCGGGCATACACATTGACAGCGTCTTTTATGTGTTCGAGAATTTTAATCAGTCGTTTATCCGGGACACGCATTTGAAGGGACAGGCGTATGCCGACGTAGACTTGCGCATGGTGCTGAATCCTGCTCTGAAACTCTTCTCAGAGACACTGGTGTCAGACATAGGAATCGTTATCCGTAACGGAGAGCTTAATGACTTCGAACCGATCAAGAAGCTCGATAAATATCTCGATGACGAGGGGTTGGACCGAGTACGTTTCTCAGACATCAGGAACGAAATCCACATCGAAAACAAAAAAATCTTCATTCCGCAGATGGAGGTGCTTACCAACGTTACCAGCATGCACATCAGCGGTACCCACACGTTGGACCAGCAAATCGACTACCGCGTTGTAACCCCCCTTCGCAGCTATCGCAAAATCAACCTCGGTGAAGCACGCGCTGCAATTCAGGATAATGGAAACGGACAAAGCAAGCTCTTCCTGAAAATTGCCGGCACCACCGACAACTATCGCGTCGTGTATGACACAGAATCCGTACGCAAAAAGATCGGCGAAGACATCAAAAACGAAATCACGGAGCTAAAAACGATCTTCCGCAACGGAGGACGCACGCAGGAACCAGAAGAAACGCCGCAGTTGGAAGAGGATGATTATTTCGATTGGGAGAATTGACGGACAATAGTTGGTGATCAGTACATCTTTTGAGACACATAGGACACATAGGATCACATAGAGCACATAGATGGCTATGATATCGCGTCGGTCAAATATTGATTCAGCGGCCTCAGCGCTTCGAACGATGTCAGCACTGATTTGTAAAACCTCGGACTCTTCACTTCATCATCAGAGAATGCGTGCTCAGTGATGAAACTCTTCATCTTCAGCAACGCCGCATCGGGATGGTCTTTGGGATATCCGCGGGGAACGGTTTTGAGCTGATCGCCATCCCACAAGCCGTCAAACCACTTCTTGAATTTCTTATCCGCAAGAATCTTGTGAAGCGCTTCGCCGTTGTAGTCGATCTCCTGCCTCACCTTGGCCAGTTTTTCGGCTTCCGGCATATACAACCCCCCTGCAACGATGCTCTTGCCGCCGGGCTCTATGTGCACATAATATCCTGGCAATCCCAGGCCTTTTCCGACCGACGAGAACGCAGCAGCAAAGTTGGTTTTGTAGGGTCGCTTGTCTTTGCTGAACCGCACGTCGCGATAGATGCGAAAGATTGATTTTTTGGGATCGACGCCTGCAAGCGAAGGATCGATTGCCGGAAGCTCCTTGCAAAGTTTTGTAACAAATTCTTCAAACTCCGATCGCGCTGCGAGGTATTTGTTCTTATTCTTTTCGAACCATTCCCGATTGTTATTGCGTGCGAGTGATCGGAGGAAGGAGAGTATGCTTTCCATTCAAATAGCTTTGATCAGGTATACAGGTTTTTTACGTCGTGAACCACGACAGGTTACGATGTCTGCCCGATATATTCCACGACTTCCTCGAGTCCGATGCCACGAGAGGCTTTAATCAGGACAAGCGAATCGCTGATGTCGGCGCTCTTCAGGGCCTCAATAAGATCAGCCTTGTTAGTGAAATGCTTCGCTTCCGGAAGTTCTTCAGCCGCTGCTGCCATCAGGTTACCGCACAGATAAACGTCCTTAAACCCATGTTGCTTTATCAGCGATGCCAGGAGTCTGTGCTCGCGATCACTTTCATCACCCAATTCGAACATATCACCCAGGATGAGCACTTTTCTGTTTGCCGGCATGGCAAGGAGGTTTTCAATCGCTGCCTGCATAGAGCTTGGGTTGGCATTGTAGGCGTCCAGGATTATTGTGTTACTGCCCTTCCGGACAACCTGCGAGCGCATGTTCTCGGGGCGATACGCAGCAACGGCCGCGTTTGCCTCTTCCTGCGCTACGCCAAAATACTTTCCAATACACAGCGCCGAAGCAATGTTTTCAAAGTTGTACGCTCCGATAAGCTGGGTTGTCACTTCCTGGCCGTTGTCTGCAACCAGTCGCACGTAAGGGTCAGCGGCAATAAGTTGCGCAGTGTAGTAGTCGCCTTTAGCAGGATATGTCAGCGTCGCCTTGAACTTTTTTGCCATCCCGGTAAGCAACTCGTTGCGGGAATTGATAAACACGACACCATTGCGCGCGGCAAGGTGGTCGTACAATTCTCCCTTTGCTCGCGCAATTTGCGCGACACCTCCGAACAATCCGATGTGCGCCCGTCCAATGTTCGTGATCAGCCCATGCGTAGGGTCTGCAATTCCACAGAGCATTGCAATTTCACCGACGTGGTTGGCACCCATTTCGACAACAGCGATCTCATGATGCGGTTTAATGCCGAGCACGGTCAGCGGTACGCCGATATGGTTGTTAAGATTGCCCCGGGTTGCATGAACTCTGTACCGACGCGAAAGCACGGCGTGGATCAGTTCCTTAGTTGTAGTCTTACCATTGGAACCCGTGAGGGCGAGAACCGGTATCTCCAGCCGGTCGCGGTGAAACCGGGCCAGCTGCTGCAACGATTCCAGCGTGTTGGATACAAGAATGTAGCTCTCTCCTTTTGCGTACTCGGCCTGGTCGACTACCGCGTAGCTTGCGCCCTTCGTAAGGGCTTCAGCGGCGAACTCGTTCGCGTTGAAGCGATCGCCGCGGAGGGCAAAGAACATGGATCCGGGCGCAATGTTGCGTGTGTCGGTGGAAATGCCTGCCGACTCCAGGAATTTATTGTACAGCTCGGGAATGCGCATTGCACTGAGTTGCGTTTTGATAACTATCTTGCAGGCAAGATAACAGGTTGACACGGGCCTGCGTTATTGGGGTACGAAAGAATATTGCATGCAGCGTTTACTATGGTTGGCGTTGATCGCGTGTCCCTCCTGGGCCTTCGGGCAATTCATGTATAGCCTGGATCAGTCCATCCCCGTCAGCCGCGCAGATGGCACGCCCTATGAAATTCCATGGGTCGGGGGATTAAATACTCCTGAATACAATAAACTCGATCTGAATCAGGATGGCATCGCCGACCTCGTAGTGTTCGACCGAATGGCGAACAAGGTGTCTACCCTGATTCGCGACGGAGAACGCTATCGATATGCGCCAGAGTATGAAACGCTTTTTCCAAACGTCTCCAACTGGCTGCTGATACGCGACTATAACTGCGACGGTAAACCCGACATCTTCACCGGAGACGTCCTTGGCATCCGCGTGTTTATCAATCGAACTCCTCCCCGCGGTCCGTTGGCGTGGGAACAGTTTCGTTTCTTCGCTGGAGAAGGGCTGCCGAAAAGCGATGTGCTATTAACGAAAGGATTCTCAGGACTCATCAACCTCCAGCTTCAGTTCGACGACCTTCCGGCGATATCCGACATTGATGGCGACGGGGATCTGGACATTCTTACCGTGAACTATACTGGTGAGGGAGGAATAGAATTTCATCAGAATTTCAGTCAGGAACGTTATGGCACATGCGACTCACTTGAGTTCGAACGGATCACGCAACGATGGGGAAACGTGCTGACCTGCTCGTGCGGAGAGTTTGCTTTTGGAGGAGACGGATGTCCCCCGCATGGTGGCGGTCGCATCAAGCATAGCGAAGGAAAAGGCTTGTTGGCGTATGACTTTGACAACGACGGCGACATAGACCTCGTACTTTCCAACGGTAACTGCGAGGATGTCTATTTGCTGGAAAACACCGGAGATGCGGTCAACCCGGACTTTACGTTGGCCACTCTTTTTCCGCAGCCCAATCCCGCCCACTTCCCGCTGTATCCCGCTCCATTCATGGAGGACATTAACGGTGATAACCTTTTGGACCTGGTTGTGTCTGCACAAGTATTCGCAAAGGATCACCTTCAGATCAACCTACAGGAATCAAGCTGGCTTTACCTAAATACAGGCACCAATGAACTGCCTGTGTTTGCCTTTGAGCAGCGTGACTTTTTGCAGGATGACATGATCGATGTAGGAGACGGCGCCGTTCCTGCTTTCATGGACACCGATGGCGACGGAGACCTGGATCTTGTCGTGGGCCAGATGAACACAGGTGGCGAGCTGACAGGATCACTCACCTATTTTGAAAACATAGGTACACGTTCGGCCCCTGCCTTCAAACTAGTGACAGACGACTACCTCAATTTCAAGTCGCACGGCTTCTACAACATTAAGCCGCAGTTTTACGACGCGAATGGTGACGGCAGAACGGACCTTGTCTTCACGGCGACAAGCTCCACGAACCAGGCGACGGGACTGTACGTCCTTCACAACAAAGCCAACTCCGGATTAGATGTTTCCGGACAGACTCCTGTGCAGATTTCTTTCGATATGCTGTTCAGCGAGAACGTGAACATGACAGATGTTGACGCGGATGGCCTCCCCGATGTGATCATTGGGAAAACGAACGGCTCATTGCAGTACTGGCGTAACGGCGGGCCTGCTGGTTCGGTTAACTTGGCTTTGGAGAAGTCCGATTACCTGGGATTCGGTTCGAGTGTTGAACGTCAGAGCCTGGCAATCCATACTGCCGACCTGGATGATGATGGGAGAGCCGACCTGATCATTGGCGATCAGTACGGAAATCTCGGAATCATCAACGACTTCCGACAGACGAGCCAGGAAGTTGAGTTGATCAGCGACATCGTCTACAACGCCTTCACGGACAGTTACACAACGCGAAACCTCGGCGGTCGTCTCTGGCCGGCCGCCGCCCGGCTCTTTGAGACCAGTCCACCCGTTATTGCCTTCGGCAGCATCCTGGGAGGCGTAGGGATCCTGCGGAACGACGGAGGGTTGCCACCGTCGCCGGACCTGCGGATTCTGGTTTACCCAAACCCCGCGCAAATCTCAGAAGGAATTACCATTTGGACCGACCGGCAGGTTGTGGTCCAGCTCGTATCCATGCTGGGACAGGAGCTAACGACTCCCGTGACGCTTGAGCCCTTTCTCGATCACAAACTCCCCCTGCCTCGGGTGGCCTCTGGCCTGTATCTCCTGCGCGTGACTGCCGGTGGACGAAACTATACCCGGCGGCTGGTGATTTTCTGACGCCGAAATGGTCAATCAGGAAGGATTTCGGCCTATTTTGCCGGCGTCATGAAGTCGTTTGCCTTTGTTTTCGATATGGATGGCGTCATAGTGGACAGCAATCCCTATCATGAAGTCGCCCTACGTGAGTTCTGCGAGACGCACGGATATCATCTTACGGAGGATGATCTGCGAAACAGAATTTTCGGCCGCACGAACAAGGACTGGATTCCGATGCTCTTCGGCCCTCTGGAACCCGAGGAAATTGCCCTGTACGGAGATGAAAAGGAGGCGCTGTTCCGCGACATTTATGCGCCCCACATACGGCCGCTGAACGGCCTTATCGAGTTCCTGGACAAGCTGGAGGCTAATGGAATCCCGCGGGCCGTCGCCACATCGGCACCCCGCGAAAACGCCGACTTTATACTCGATAAAACGGGAACCCGGAAGTATTTCGATGTGGTCCTGGACCAATCGGATGTGACACGAGGGAAGCCGGATCCGGAAATCTACCTGAAAGCTGCAAAAGCCCTCAAGTTTCCGCCCACGCGATGCATCGTCTTCGAGGACTCGATTTCGGGCGTGCTGGCAGCCAAAGCAGCGAACTGTCGGGTAATAGGCATTACCACCACCCACAAAATAGACGAATTTCCGCCAGTAGACCGGGTTATCGATGATTTCCGGGGCCTGGAGCCCACAGAACTCATCGCCCGCTTCCAAAAGCAGGGATAATTTGCCCGTCAGGTTGGATAATTGAGGGGGTTTTAGCGATATTTGCAGTCCCTTTTCGAGAAGGGGGAAACCAGCAGATTTATGGCACGAGTTTGTCAGATTACGGGAAAACGGCCCCAGGTGGGCAATAACGTATCGCACGCGAATAACAAAACAAAGCGGCGTTTTTACCCTAACTTACAGGTTAAGAGGTTCTACGTTCCTGAGGAAGGTCGTTGGATCACGCTGAAGGTGTCGACCAAAGCGATCAAGACCATCAACAAGAACGGTATTTACGCCGTACTGAAAGAAGCCCGGAAAAAGGGCGTCCTTTCGATTTAATCCACGCGAAGCTTAAACAGGCAGGATATGGCAAAGAAAGGTAACAGGGTACAGGTAATCCTCGAGTGCACTGAGCACAAGAACAGTGGTATGCCCGGGATGAGCCGGTACATCACCACGAAGAACCGGAAGAACACGACCGAAAGACTCGAGTTGAGGAAATACAACCCGATTCTGAAGCGGTACACGATTCACAAGGAGATCAAATAAGGTTTCACACTTACTGACGATATACCATGGCTAAGAAAGTTGTTGCGTCGCTGAAGAAGGTTGACGGAAAGAACTACGCAAAGGTGATCCGTGCAGTCCGTTCTGAAAAGACCGGCGCGTACACCTTCAGGGAAGAAATCGTGCCTGCGGAACTCGTAAAGGAGACGCTCGCAAAGAAGTAATTCCTTTAAGAAAATTGCTTTGCCGTGAAGTCCCTTTCGGGACTTCTTGTTTTTTTGCCCTGCCGTACAACTGAATCATCTTAATCGCACCTCATGTCTTTTCTGGGAAATCTGTTTTCGAGGGAAAAGAAGGAACAACTGGACAAAGGCCTTGATAAGTCCAAGCAGAGTTTTTTCTCCCGTCTCGGCAAAGCCATCGCAGGCAAGTCGACCGTGGATGATGAGGTACTCGACAATCTCGAAGAAATTCTCGTCTCCAGCGACGTAGGTGTTGAGACCACACTGAAAATTATTGAGCGCATTCAGAAACGCGTTGCGCGTGACAAGTACCTGGGTACAGCCGAACTCGATCGGATTCTCAAGGAAGAAACGGCAGCGTTGCTAGCAGAGAACAATGCCTCAGACGCGAACGGCATTGTCTTTCCCGAAGGCGTGAAACCCTACGTCATCATGGTGGTTGGTGTCAACGGCGTTGGCAAAACCACCACAATCGGAAAGCTTGCAGCGCAATTCAAGAAGATGGGCAAGTCCGTCATTCTGGGTGCAGCCGACACCTTTCGCGCTGCAGCTGTAGATCAGCTCAAATTGTGGGGAGAACGCGTTGGCGTTCCTGTCATTGCCCGCGGCATGAACACCGATCCCTCCGCCGTTGCCTATGATACGGTCAAAGCGGCTGTCGACCAGAATGCTGATGTAGCTATCGTCGATACAGCTGGACGCCTGCACACGAAAGTCAACCTCATGCAGGAATTGTCGAAGATTCGCCGTGTCATGCAGAAGGTCATCCCCGAATCGCCCCACGAAGTGTTACTGGTACTCGACGGAAGTACAGGTCAAAATGCCGTTGTTCAGGCCCGCGAGTTTACGAAAGCTACGGATGTCACCGCCCTCGCTATCACCAAACTCGACGGCACCGCCAAAGGAGGCGTCGTGATTGGCATCTCGGATGAATTCAAAATTCCTGTGAAGTACATCGGTGTGGGTGAAAAGGTGGACGATTTGCAGGTGTTTGATAAGATGGCCTTCGTGGAATCTTTATTCAGCAGGCAGTAAGCAATCTCCTTCCCACTCACACTCACTCTGCTCACCTCAGCGGCAGTCTTATCATTACGAGATAACTAAATCCCCACGTTGAATCCTTCTCACTATCATTCGTTCCGTATCCCGGAACGTCGTGGGGTTCCATGGTGTCTGTGCCGTTGGTGGCGAGGCCGAACTTGTAACGCGCGGTGTAGCCGAGCCAAACGATCTTCCACAGCCTCACGCGCAGACCTCCCGTGACTTCAAACCATCGGCCATTCGCATCGTCTGTGTTGTATTGCACTTCCTGATCACCCCATACCGGATCACTCACCATAGTGGTTAGGGATTCCGAAAATATCGATCGACCGTATCGCGCGCCCAGGAACAGTATGTTTCCCTGCGGATTTCGAGGAATGAAATTTACATCGGCACCTATCCTGAAGTACGTACCCTTATTCGCATACAGCCCGTCCTCCGAATTCAGATCAAGTTGCCAGTTTCCCGTTTCGAAAGCGAGGATGTAGCGATGGATATCCACTTCTGCATTCATTTCCCAACCTGAATAACTGTCCTCGTATTGACTGCGTACCAACGCTACTACATCGCCACCGACACGGATGGCTTTGGGAATAAAGTCCCGAACGGTGACCGAATCCCGTTTCTTTTTTTCCTGCGCGGAGACTGTGAGACCCGCGCAGAACAAGAGTATGCTAATCAGGAATAATGATCGCAATGTTCGTTTTGTTTACAGGAAACTCAGTCTCATCTTCTCGCACCTCCGGGGTTGTCGCAAAACCGGAGGATACTATACTCAATCCGGAAATTGCAAAGCGTTCACAGACCTTATGGAGGGTGACAGCCGTACGTGTGTACGCAATCTCAAGGTCGACAGGACCTGACTCCAGGTCAAAAGTAAATCGCGTTGCATCCGCCTGATCGTTCAGAGGAAGAATTACAGAGGAAACACTCTCATCCTCATAAAACACTTCCGCAGAATAGTCGGTCGTGATTCCGTTTAGCGCAACCACTTTACGTCGTCCGGCTTCACCAGCCTGATTCACGAAATCTATCTTGATAAAATTTGTATCAGGACAACGTTGAATCAACACGTTCGTGACAGCAGGGTCGCGGATGGAATCGCGAACCACGCGCACTTTGTCAAAGACGGCAGACGATGCGAATAAGTCGGTAAAAAAAGTTTGGCTCCCACACACCGAATACCGCGTTGTGTTCACGGTGCGGTAGTCGACGACCAGGTCCGCCTCTCCTTCCTTAAAATCAAAGTTGTATGTCACTGATGTTGATGCAGGGTTGAGCGGCAGAAGGAAGCTGCTCGCTGTATCATCAGGATAAAGCACAAGGGCTGAAAAATCCGACGAAATCCCATCCAGAAAAACATCCATTGCCGCGCCAACGCTGTCGACCGTACCCAGTTGGCGAAAACTGATCTTCATGCGATTGGTTATCGGACAGCGATAGATTCCGTAGTTTGGGGTTACTTCTCTTCCCGGTTGGTCGTTTACCAGACGGACAGAATCAAAGTCGTGATCCTCAAGACGCAAGTCGGAGATAATAAATCGTTCTCCACAATCTTCCGACACGAATTGTATCCGCGACTTGTATGATGTACGCAGGGTTCGCGTTATGGGTCCGTCTAACCCTGCAAGCTGAAACACGAACTCAACTTCGTCGTCAAGCACATTCACAGGCAGTTCTACGCCTGTTGCGAGTTTGGTTTCGTGAAACAGGCTGTCAGATCCATTCACCGTGATGCCGATGATCGCTACCGTGTCGGCCTTGTTGTCCGCGATTTTGCGAAAGGCGATTCCGATTACGTTGTTGTTGAGGTTGTAGCAATCCGGCTCGTCCAGGCAAGAAAGTGCCAAAAGGGCAAAGATTGCATAGAGGGCTACCTTTCTGATCATGCTGAAACGCCGCGGTAAAGATAAAATTATGAGTACCTTTGCCTCCCCGAAAACCCCAAAAAAACGGCTTTCCGGGGAAGGAACCAAATGAGAACGAAGGGTAACGGAAAACCACGGGTAAACATTGTGACGCTGGGGTGTTCCAAGAACCAGGTCGATTCGGAGGAGTTGCTCACCCAGCTCCGGGGCAGCGGAATTGACGCCGTACACGAATCTCCCCGGGACGATGCCAGCGTCGTTGTAATCAATACCTGTGGCTTTATAGAAAGCGCGAAACAGGAGTCGATCGACACGATTCTCAGGTATGTCGACGCCAAGTCAGAGGGCATTGTCGACAAGGTATATGTCACGGGATGCCTTTCACAGCGATACAAAGACGACCTGCAGAAGGAAATTCCGGATGTCGACGCCTGGTTCGGTACGCGCGACCTTTCGCGCCTCCTGAAAGTATTGCGTGCCGACTACCGGAAAGAGCTGGTGGGAGAACGCATCCTCACGAATCCCAGCCACTATGCCTACTTGAAAATATCCGAGGGCTGCGATCGTCCCTGCTCGTTCTGCGCTATTCCGCTCATGCGCGGACACCACGTTTCCAAACCTATGGAAGCATTGGTAGCGGAAGCTGAAAGCCTGGCTCGGCAGGGTGTAAAAGAATTGCTGCTAATCGCACAGGACTCCACCTATTATGGCTTGGATCTCTATGGTAAGCGCGCGTTGTCGGACCTGATGAAACGGCTTTCCGATGTTTCAGGGATCGAATGGATACGGCTGCACTATGCGTTTCCTTCTGGCTTTCCTATGGATGTACTGGAGACAATGGCGGAGCGGCCCAACATTTGCAAGTATCTCGACATTCCGCTTCAACACGGTTCAACGCGAATGCTTACGCTGATGCGGCGCGGTATCACCAGGCAAAAAACTGAAGAGTTGATCAGCCGGATCCGGTCGGCCGTTCCCGGCATTGCCATTCGCACAACGATGATCGCAGGTCATCCAGGTGAGACGGAAGAAGACTTTGATGAAATGATCGAATTTATCCGTGCCCAGCAGTTCGAACGCCTGGGGGTATTCACTTATTCACACGAAGAAGGAACACACTCAGGAACGATGGCTGACGACGTACCCGAAACAGTAAAAGAGGAACGAGCCTCCCGTCTGATGGAGGAGCAACAAGAAATATCACTGCGGATTAACCAAAAACGGATTGGCCAGATCGAGCGCGTTCTGATCGACCGGGTGGAATCCGATGCGGCTTTTGGCCGCACTCAATACGATTCTCCGGACGTCGATAACGAAGTCATTATCCGCGAGACGACCGGATTGCGGTCCGGGGAATTTGTCACGGTAAGGATTACGGACGCTTCCGAATTCGACCTGATGGGAACGCTGTGCTGAAGGGTCGCCGCCGATCAGCCCATTCGTCCGCGGGTTAGAAAATCACTCGTTTGGAAATGCCACGACCAACATTTTATCAATATTTACCGTAATTCGGACTATGGTCTCTCCGTGGTTTTGTCCCATCTGTCTCTGATATGCAACTGAGCAAGATCCCTTTCTCCAGTACCAACGCGTTTTCAGATTTCTTCCTTGACTACATACATCAGGATTCCAAACTTGCCGATCTCTACAACCGGTATCCCCTTCCGGAAAACTTTCGCGACCAGATCCGCGAAAAGCAGCAATCCTTTCCACAGCAAAACCGGGCAATTCTCGCAGACGTCCTGACCCGGCAATATGAAGGCCTCACGAATAAAGAATCCGTTTCTCACAACATTGAACTCCTGCGTGACGCCAACACGTTTACCGTTGTCACCGGTCACCAGCTCAACGTGTGCACGGGACCACTGTACTTCGTCTACAAGATCATCACCGTTATCAATGCCTGTCGACGCCTGAGGGAAGAATACCCGGACTATAACTTTGTTCCTGTGTACTGGATGGCGTCGGAAGATCACGACTATGACGAAATCAATCACTTCCGCGTCAAGGGCAAGAAGTACACCTGGGTAACACAGCAACAAGGTGCAGTCGGACGCTTTTCCACAAATGGACTGGCAGACCTCACTGCGTCGGTTCCCGGCGACGCGTCACTCTTCACAACCGCATATAAGAAAGGCAGGACCCTTGCTGAAGCAGCCAGAATTTATGTTCACGCACTTTTCGGCGCAGAAGGGCTTGTTGTAATCGATGCCGATGAGCCGAAACTGAAAGCACTCCTTTCACACGTCATGCATGAAGACATTGTGCAGGGTGTGACGAAGGACCTTGTCGAGAAGACCAATGCTGCAATTGAATCCCGCGGATACAAACCCCAGGTTTACTGTCGCGATGTGAACTTCTTCTACATGGATGGATCCGTGCGCAACCGAATTGAAAAGGAAGGCGACAAGTACCGGGTAGTGGATACAACAATTGAGTTTGATACGGCACAGTTGGAGGCGCTTATTGCATCAAATCCGGAAAAATTAAGTCCTAATGTGATCCTGCGTCCGCTATACCAGGAAATCATACTGCCCAATCTCGCTTACACCGGGGGACCTGCGGAAGTTGTGTACTGGTTGCAACTGAAAGGTGTATTTGATGCGTTTAAGGTTCCTTTTCCAATTCTTCTCCCCAGAAATTTTGCCCTCGTGATCGAACGCCATATCCAGGAGAAAATGGAAAAGGTGAAACTCACGGTACAGGATTTTTTTGCCGACAAGGAGCAACTGTTCAAGCAATGGATAACAAAACACAGTGCCCATGATCTGTCTGTAGAAAAGGAATCCTCCGCCATTACCGAGCTGTTTAACAGCCTTCAAAAACGTGCGGAGGGTATTGATAAGACGCTCGGACCTCACGTTGCAGCAATGGGAAAGAAAACGCTGTCGCGAGTGGATGGTATCGGAAAGAAAATGTTGCGGGCCGAGAAGCGAATTCAGAAGGAAAAACTAGGACAAATCGAAGCCGTAAAGGACGCGCTGTTTCCGAATGGAGGTCTGCAGGAACGCACGGACAACCTGCTGAACTTCTATCCCCATGACGAACGTTTCATCAGTGAACTTCTAAAGCACCTGGACCCGTTCGACTTCCAGTTTCATGTGCTCACCTACTGACACTGTCCAGCTACGCTCTATTCATGACCAGTTATGACTAAGTCGGAACTGAGAAAAAAATACCTGACGCGGCGAACGCTTCTGACGGATGATGAGTACCGGAATGCCTGCGATGCCATAGCCTCACGATTCTTTCATGAAGTGGACTTGAACGGCATGCAGGTTGTACACTCCTACCTTCCCATCGAAAAAAACAAGGAACCTGATACCTGGCTCATCATCAACCTCATCCAGGAACGGTATCCTGACATTCGAATCTCCGTGCCGAAAATAAATCCTGATGGCACGATGAACAGCTACTATTACGAAGGTCCAACCCAGCTGCGGGAGTCACCCTTTGGGATACCTGAACCAACCCGGGGTGAAATCACACCACCCGAAGTCATTGATATGCTCATCGTGCCACTGCTGGTATTTGATAAACAAGGGTACCGGGTAGGATATGGCAAAGGATTTTACGATCGCTTCCTCCTGCAAACCAAGAGCACTTCCAGGCGAATTGGGTTATCGTTATTTCCGCCTGAAGAACGAATCGATGATGCCGCGGAGTTTGACCAACGCATGAACATGGTTATCACCCCCGACGAAGTCTACCATTTCTGACTACACTGCAGGTTCCTGCTGGCTCAGGCAGTGGAAGGATCCTAAGCCCCAGATAATGTCGGTTGAATCGAGTCCCACTACCTTCCGGTCGGGGAAATGCTTCTGCAGCACGTCAAGCGCCTTGTCGTCATTGAAATCGCGGAAAACAGGCACGACAACGTACTTGTTCGAAATGTAAAAGTTCGCGTACGATGCCGGGAGTCGCGTCCCTTCATAGTAGACGGGTGCAGGCATCGGTAGCTCGACAACGTTCAATGCCTTGCCGTCCTCAAGGCGCAACGTATGGAGGCGTTCGAGATTTTCCTTGAGGGGTTTGTAGTTTTCGTCGGAGGCGTTGTGTTCTACGACGGTGACGACGGTATCCGGGTTTACGAACCTCGTAAGATCATCAATGTGTCCGTCTGTATCATCACCGACAATACCATCCCCCAACCACAGAATATTCTTTACGCCATAAAAGCGTCGGAGGTAGTCTTCAATCTGTTCCTGAGTAAGATGAGGATTTCGGTTGGGATTCAACAGGCACGATGTTGTTGTAAGAACCGTACCCCGTCCGTTAAAGTCTACAGACCCGCCTTCCATCACGATTCCCGGATGCACAACAGGAATGTTTAATTCTGCCCCGATACGTGTCGGAATCTGATCGTCCTGATCATATGGGGGATACTTGTCTCCCCACGCATTATATCCCCAATCAACGATAATCTTCTTCGGGTGGCCATTTGGATTGATCAGGAATGCCGGACCGTGGTCGCGGCACCATGCGTCGTCGGTCGGGTTAAAGAAGAAGCGCACATTGGTTGTGTCCGCCCCGGCTTTATCCAGCCAGCGAAGTGCCTCCTCTTTCATGGCTTCGTTCGCCACATTGATGCAGACCGTCTCTCCTTCCGCTACCAGTTTCACGAATTCTGCATAGACCGGGAATATGAGTTGGATTTTACCAGGCCAGGATGCCTCCTTATGCGGCCAGCTCAGCCAGGTAGCCACATGAGGAGCGAATTCCGCAGGAAAGTAATAGCCGGACGCTTGTGGATTCTGCACGTCAAACGTTGGTGCTCCGGGTTTCTCCTCCGTGATCATTTGACTATCCTTCATCAATATACCGGCGTGTGATAGGCTGATAGGAATCTATCCGGCGGTCGCGAAGGAATGGCCAATGCGTACGATAGTTGTCGGTTGCGTTCAGGTCGATAGCCGTAACGCCCACTTCCTCGCGATCATGCGGAGCCTGGTAGAGGATTCGACCAAATGGATTACATACAAAGGAGCCTCCCCAGAATTTCATCGCACCGTTTTGTTCCAGACCAACGCGGTTTACGCTCACGACGTGAACGCCATTCGCCACAGCGTGGCTCCGCTGTATGGTTTGCCAGGCGTTGAATTGCTCGCTGTTCGTGGCTTCATCCTGAATGGACGCCCAACCTATTGCTGTCGGATAAAAGAGGATTTCCGCACCCATCAGCGCTGTTATCCTGGCCCCTTCGGGATACCATTGATCCCAGCAGATCAGAACACCGATGTCGGCATATTTCGTCTTGAAGACTTTATACCCGAGGTCGCCGGGCGTAAAATAGAATTTCTCGTAGTAGGCAGGATCGTCAGGGATGTGCATTTTCCTGTACTTACCCAGGTAGGTGCCGTCTGCGTCGATCACCGCCGTAGTGTTGTGATAAATCCCCTGCGTGCGCTTTTCAAAGAGCGACGCAACAATCACACAATTCAACTCCTTAGCAAGGGGAGAAAGCGCTTCTGTAGTCGGGCCGGGAATCGGCTCTGCAAGCGCAAAATTGTCGTAGTTCTCGGTATCGCAGAAGTACAGTGAACGGAAGAGTTCCTGCAGGCAAACGATCTGTGCACCATTTGCCGCAGCTTCACGGATACCCTCAATAGCCTTGTTGAGGTTTGCGTCCACATCGGCCGTGCACGACATCTGCACGGTTCCTACCTTAACTATCCTGCTTGCCAAATTCTGAATGTTTAAGGCAGCAAAATTAGCGGTATTGTATCACAATGCGAAACGCGCTCAGCTTACGTTTTCCGGAAGTCTCGTGAACGACTCGTCTTTGGATTCAAGATGCGAATAGCCCATCAGCCACGTATCTATGGCGCGAGCAGCCTCGCGTCCTTCTGATATGGCCCAAACGACAAGAGATTGACCTCTTCGGATGTCGCCAGCGGCAAACACGCCTTCGCAGGTGCTCATGTAGTTTTCCGTCTTGATATTGCCGCGGGCATCCAGTTCCACACCCAACTCGGAAAGGAGCAAACCTTTTTCTGCTCCCACGAAGCCAATCGCAAGCAGTGCGAGCTCACAAGGCATTACACGTTCCGTTCCTGGAATTTCATCGAAGCCCATCTTGCCGTTGCTGCCTTTACCCCATTGAATGTCGACGACCTTGAGTCCCTGAAGTCGTCCTCGTGAGTCGCCGAGGAATTCCTTGGTAAGAATTGCCCAACGCCGGTCAACACCTTCCTCGTGCGAAGAAGATGTCGTGAGCACCATCGGCCACTGAGGCCATGGATTATCTTCTCTGCGTTCTTTCGGAGGTTGTACCAAAAGCTCAATCTGAGTCACACTGCGCGCGCCCTGGCGATTGGAAGTACCCACGCAGTCAGATCCGGTATCACCACCGCCAATTACCACGACGTGCTTGCCGGTGGCTACAATATCGCCCGTAAAAATCCTGTCGCCAGCTACTCGTTTGTTTTGCTGGGTGAGAAACTCCATTGCGAAGTGAACACCGTCAAGGTTTCGTCCCGGTATTGGGAGATCGCGCGGAGCGGAAGCACCCCCTGCCAGGAGGATTGCATCGAACTCATCATGCAGCAGTTTCGGGCTAATGTTCACACCTACGTGCGCGTTGGTACGGAACATCACGCCTTCCATTTCCATGATGCGGATACGACGATCGATCACCTGCTTCTCCAGCTTGAAATCGGGAATACCATATCGCAGTAATCCACCTATGCGGTCGCTGCGTTCGAATACCGTAACCCAGTGGCCGGCTTTATTCAGTTGCGCGGCAGCTGCAAGTCCCGCAGGTCCGGATCCCACGACAGCAATCCGTTTACCTGTGCGTGTCTTGGGTGGATTCGGTTTGATATATCCCAGTTCGTATGCCTTTTCAGCTATCGTCTTTTCGATGAACTCAATAGTGACTGGCTTGTTGTTGATGCTCAATACGCAACTCGCCTCACATGGTGCAGGACATATGCGTCCCGTGAATTCGGGAAAGTTGTTTGTTGTGCTCAGGATGCGTATCGCCTCTTCCCATTTGCCTCGGTATACAGCATCGTTGAAGTCAGGTATGACGTTGCCCAGCGGGCAACCATTATGACAAAAGGGAACGCCACAATCCATGCAGCGTGCAGCCTGCTGATTGATCTTGTCTTCCGACTGCGGCAGGTATATTTCCTTGTAATCGCGAACGCGTTCCTTGGGGTCCCGGGTTTTGGGCATTTCCCGGTTGAATTTCATGAATCCGTCTATTTGTCCCATTTCGTAATCTCCCTATTCTTATTTGACAACGACTACAGGCTCTTGTGCAGCAGCTTTCTGTGCCTTTTGCCTTTCGAGTACTGCCTTGTAGTCTCTTGGCATCACCTTCACAAACCGGGTCGAAAGATTATCCCAATCGTCAAGCAATACCTTCGCAGGTGTACTGCCTGTGTACTCAAGGTGCTTTGCAACGAGCGCCCGTATTTCCTCGCGGTCTTCTGCAGACGGAACTTCGAGGTCTACCATTTCCTTGTTGCAAAGTTTTTCGAACTCGCCTTCCCCATCAAAGACGTACGCGATACCACCACTCATACCAGCGGCGAAGTTCTTTCCGGTCTTGCCGAGTACAACAACGCGGCCGCCTGTCATGTATTCACATGCGTGATCACCGACGCCTTCGACGACGGCATGCACACCGGAGTTGCGTACACAGAAGCGTTCACCTGCCTGTCCGCGTATGTAGGCTTCACCGCTCGTGGCGCCATAGAACGCCACATTACCGATGATGATGTTTTCTTCCGGTACAAAGGATGCGCGCGGATCGGGATACACGATGAGCTTACCGCCGGAGAGTCCTTTTCCAAAGTAGTCGTTTGCCTCACCGACGAGCCTGAAGGTCACGCCGGGCGCGACGAATGCGCCGAAGCTTTGTCCTGCGGAGCCGGTAAACTCAACTTGTATCGTATCCGCGGGAAGTCCTTTTCCCTTGTACTTCTTCGAGATCTCGTACGATAACATCGCGCCGGTCGTACGGTTGATATTGCGGATCGGGAATTTCATGCTTACCCGCTCACCGCGTTCAAGCGCAGGCTTTGCGCCGCGGATGAGTTCGCGATCCAACACTTTTTCCAGTTCGAAGTCTTGTTCGATCTGCTTGTAAACGCCAACATGATTGCTGAGCGGCTCGCGATACAGTATCGGCGAGAGGTCGAGCCTCTTCAGCTTCCAGTGATTCAGCGGATGGCGCACGCGGAGTATATCGGTGCGTCCAACCATTTCGGTAACTTTTCTAAATCCGAGCTCGGCCATGATCTCCCGCAGATCCATTGCCAGGAACCGGAAGAAGTTTACAACGTGATCGGGATCTCCGGTGAAGAGCTTGCGGAGTGATTCATCCTGCGTAGCAATACCGACAGGGCAAGTATTCAGGTGACACTTCCGCATCATGATACATCCCTCCACTACAAGCGCTGCCGTAGCGACACCCCATTCTTCTGCACCCAGTAGAGCAGCGATAGCGATATCACGGCCGGTACGAATCTGCCCGTCCGTTTGCAGGACGACGCGACTGCGGAGATTATTCTTTACAAGCGTCTGATGCGCTTCTGAGAGCCCCAGTTCCCAGGGCAATCCAGCGTGACGAATCGAGCTTATCGGAGAAGCTCCGGTTCCGCCATCTGCACCAGAAATCAGGATTGCATCCGCCTTCGCTTTCGCTACACCTGCGGCGACCGTACCCACACCTGCTTGCGAAACAAGCTTCACGTTGATGCGGGCCGAGGGGTTAGCATTCTTAAGGTCAAATATCAGTTGTGCGAGGTCTTCGATCGAGTAAATGTCGTGGTGCGGTGGCGGCGAGATCAGACCTACACCAGGAGTCGAGTGACGTACGCGTCCGATCCACTCATCTACTTTGTGACCCGGCAGCTGTCCGCCTTCTCCCGGCTTCGCGCCCTGTGCCATCTTGATCTGCAACTCATCAGCGTTAGCGAGGTAGTAGCTCGTCACACCAAACCTTCCGGACGCCACCTGCTTGATTGCGGAGCGTTCCCAATCACCATTGGGCTTGCGTTCATAGCGGCTTTCGTCTTCTCCGCCTTCGCCGCTGTTGCTCTTGGCGCCAATGCGGTTCATGGCGATGGCGAGCGTGCTGTGCGCTTCGTACGAAATGGATCCAAACGACATGGCTCCCGTAGCAAAACGCTTCATAATGTCCTCGATGGGCTCGACTTCTTCCAACGGGACGCTGTTTCTCTTCTTGAATTCAAACAAGCCCCGCAGCGTTAGCGCGTTGCGCGTCTGATCGTTGATACGCTCTGCGTATTTCTTGTACAGCGAAAAGTCGTTTCTCTTCGTGGAATACTGAAGCAGGTGAATTGTTTCAGGATCGAAAAGGTGCTTTTCTCCTTTTCTCTTCCATTGATAGATGCCCCCCTCCTGAAGACGGTCCGCCCGCTGCTTAAATGCGAGGCGGTGACGTACGAGAACCTCTTCTGCAAGATCATCAAACGATAAACCGTCGATGCGGCTGATCGTTCCGCGGAAACAACGATCGATGACTTCAGTTCCCAGCCCGATCGCTTCAAATATCTGTGCGGACTGATATGACTGAAGGGTACTGATGCCCATTTTCGACATCACCTTCAGCAATCCGTTTCCAATAGCTTTCTTATAGTTGGAAAATGCGGCTTCGTCGGTGATGCCTTCACCAAGTTCGCCTGCTTCATTCAACGTGTGTATTGTCTCAAGCGCCAGGTACGGGTTGATAGCGCTGGCGCCATAACCGATGATCGTAGCAAAGTGGTGTACTTCCCAAACATCGCCGGCTTCGACAACAAGCCCTACCTTCGTGCGTATCCGTTTCTCAACGAGGTAATGATGCACCGCACCGGTTGCCATGAGCGACGGGATGGGCGCGAATTCTTCACTGATGCGACGGTCCGAAATGATCAATATCTTCTTTCCTTCGTGTACGGCTTCCTCTGCTTCATGGCAAATGCGCTTCAAGCTTTCTTCCAGCCTTCCGGGTTTGCCATCAGCCTTGAATACACTGTTAATCACAGCATACTCGAAGCCTTCCTTCTGCATGTTCTTGAGTTTCTCAAGATCCTTGTTCGATAGCACCGGTTGTGAGATGTGGATTTGGCGCGTGTGCTGAGGTGTTTCCTCCAACACGTTAAGGCTTTGTCCAACGCGCGTGAACAAGGACATTACAAGACGCTCCCGGATGGGATCGATTGGCGGGTTACTTACCTGAGCAAAGTGTTGCTTAAAGTAGTTGGAGATGTGACGGCTCTCCTGCGACAACACTGCGAGAGGCGTGTCGTCTCCCATTGATCCAACAGGCTCATAGCCCTTTTGGGCCATTGGCAACAGGATCGCCCTGAGGTCTTCGTTGGTAAACCCGTAGGCATTCTGTCGCTTTAGGAGTGTTGCCGGATCATATTTTTCTTCAAATGATTCTGGTTCCGGCTCCAGCCGCAGCTTCAGGCGATTTTGAATGATCCAGTTATAGTAGTGTTTGTGCTCGTATACAGAGCGCTTAACCTCATCGTCGTACAAAATCTTTCCTTCACTCAGGTCGGCCAGGATCATCTTACCTGGCGTGATGCGACCCTTTTCAAGGACGTCACGCGGATCAATCTGCAGGGCGCCCGCTTCCGATGCCATAACGATACGCCCGCTCTTCGTGACGCAGTAGCGCATCGGACGCAGTCCGTTACGGTCGAGTGTTGCACCAATCCGTTCACCGTCAGTAAAGACGAGAGCAGCGGGACCATCCCATGGTTCCATCATGGACGCGTGGTATTTATAGAATGCCTTGCGGTGCGGATCCATGAGTTTGTTGTCCTGCCACGCTTCCGGCACGAGCATCATCAGTACGTGCGGAATCGACCGGCCGGCAAGCACCAGCATTTCTACCAGCGCGTCGAGGTTTGCGGAGTCAGAGTTCTGCGGATTGGTAATCGGCAAAAGCTTCTGGATCTCTTCCGGAGTAAACAAGGAAGAGCGGAACAGCGCTTCCTTGGATTTCATTTTATTTACGTTTCCACGGATGGTGTTGATCTCACCATTATGGGCAATATAACGGAAGGGCTGTGCAAGTTTCCAGTTCGGGAATGTATTCGTAGAGAACCGCGAGTGAATTAACGCCAGCGCGGTCTTAACACGCTTATCCTGAAGGTCATAGAAATACTTTCTCAGCTGCTCTGTACGCAGTTGACCTTTGTAGACCACCGTCTTGCAGGAGAAGCTTGCGATATAGAATTCACAGTTGTTCCCGCGCACCTCATTTGCAATGACGTGCGACGTATGGTTGCGAAGAACAAAGAGTTTTCGTTCAAACGCATCGGCAGGCATGCTTTCATCCTTCGGTTTGACGAACACCTGCTCGATGGTAGGCTCAACTTCCGATGCACCCGGACCCGGCACGCTGTGATCAGCGGGCACGACGCGAAATCCGATCAGCGACAAGCCAAGCTCATCGATGTGGCGCACCAATATTTTACGGCACTCTTCGAGCACTTTTTTATCACGCGGGAAGAACACCATGCCAACGCCATACTTGCCGGCAGCTGGCAGTTGAAAACCAAGACCCGCACACTCTTCCGCATAGAACTCGTGCGGAATTTGCAGGAGCACACCAGCGCCATCACCCGTTTTCGGGTTGCAACCACGACCGCCACGATGCTCCATGTTCTCCAGCATCGTAAGCGCATCGGTTAGAACTTCATTCGAACGCGCACCATTAATGCTTGCGATACACCCGATCCCGCAGGCGTCGTGCTCCATTTCTGAAGTGTAAAGGCCCTTTCTGGTGTCCTGATTCATTGATCTAGGGTTGTTCATTATTTATATTAACACATACATCCGCCAACTCCGGCGGCCCATCTGAAGGCTTCCCCTCTTGGAAAGAATGTGGGTGGAATCCCGTTTTCGCCTAGGGAAGAAACCCCGATTTTATCAATTCAGTTTGGTAAATTATCAAAATAACGGCACAAAATTTTGCTATGGCTTCGGTTAAAGGAGAATTTTTTGAGTTTTTTTACAAATCGTCAAAGGCATTTTGAAATTCTCCAAACGCCAACGATTGCAGCCGGAACGATTTTATGATTTTGACATCGCCCTTTTTGGGCTACTTTGATCACGTTTTTTGGGCACGTGTCATCTCCCTCTTACCCGGAGGACCGGCCAGCGACTGGACGTCCATTCCGAGGCCTCGCAGGTCGCGCCGGAACCGACCCTTGGCGCAGTAGGTCACCAATATTCCACCCGGTCGCAGCGCATTCACTACAACACTTAGTGTTTGACTCGTCCACATTTCGGGCTGCTTTTCCGGAGCGAAGGCATCGTAATACACAACGTCATATAGTGAATCTCCCGAAACGAAGTCTTCAATGCCAAGGTCACGCTTGAGGAAGCGGAAGTGCTGATCCAGTTCGTGCGGTTCATTCCAGGAGACCGTATGCAGCGTTGTGAACTCTCGCTCAGCATTCAGGGATGTTCCATAATTGAGCTTTCGCCATATTTGCTCCGAAAGAGGAAAGCGTTCGATTCCCGTATAGTGGACAGGTTGATTCATCGCGCGTGCATGCTGCCAGGTGAGCAAGGCGTTCAATCCTGTACCGAAGCCAACTTCTAACACGCGCACGGGCTCGTTTGAAGGTGAGGCGTACGCGAGACCGTGTTGGATGAACACATGCTGTGACTCCGCCAGCGCGCCGTGGCGTGAGTGATAGGTTTCATTGATGGTCGCATGATAAAGTGAATGCGATCCGTCGCCGGTGACTATGATTTCGGGATCCATCAGGACTTCTGGAAGATCAGCGCGACTGCCGTGGCGCTAACGCCCTCTTCGCGGCCGATGTATCCCAGCTTCTCGTTGGTGGTCGCCTTGATTGAGACTGCATCCGGCTCAACGCCCATAAGCGGTGCCAATGTTGAGCGCATAGTGTCAACGTGAGGATTGATCTTGGGTCGTTCCAGGCATACCGTACAATCGACATTGCCCACCTTCCAACCGCGCTCGGAAAGCATCTTCACTACTTCACGCAGAAAGAATTTGCTGTCCATGTCCTTCCAGCGGCTGTCGCTGTTCGCAAAGTGAAAGCCGATGTCGCGAAGGTTGGCAGCGCCGAGCAATGCATCGCAGATGGCGTGGATGAGGACGTCAGCATCGGAATGACCTACAGCGCCTTTTTCTGAACCTTCTAGTTGTATCCCACCGAGCACAAACTTTCGTCCCGCTTCAAGTCGGTGGACGTCAAACCCCATGCCCACACGGATTTTCATGACGCGTCTTTTAAAGCCTCACTTTGTGCGCGGCTGCTTCGATAATACATGACCGTCGCATTGGTGTCGCGGAGAACATGGGATGCAACGCGACGTATATCGTCAGCGTTCACGCGTGCAATGCGTTCCGCTTCCTCGTTGACGTACGCCGTGTTGCCGGAAAGCGTGGCAAATGCAAGGTTGATGGCGCGATTCAGTACTTCAACTTCCGCAAACTCGAGCGATGATTCCGCCTGTGCTTTCACGCGCTCCAGTTCTTCTTCTTCAAGACCTCTGGTGGCCACGTCGCTTACAATCGACTGAACAGCGTCGTGAGCTTCTTCCAGCGTTACACCGGGTTTTATTCTGCCGCTGATCACGAGCATACCAGGATCGATGGAGCCTGTAGTGTGCGTGCTGATCGAAGTAAACAGTTCCTGCTTCCTTACGAGTTGCTGATAAAGCCGGCTGGAAGGGCCTCGTCCCAACGCATCAGACATCAGATCGATGGCATAAAAATCGTCGTCAAACCTTCCGGGCATGTGGAAAGCCTGATAAAACGCATCTGCCGGAACGTCGGCTGTATACTCAGCGAACTTCGGCTTTTGCTGAACGGGTTCAGTTGGTAACGCGCGGCGCGGCGGATTGCCTGCTGGAATGGGACCAAACCACTTTTCAGTGAGGGCACGCACTTGCGGCACTGTTACCTTGCCCGCGACTACGAGTATCGCATTCGAAGGAACGTAGTATCGATAAAAGAAATCCTTCACCTGATCGAGTGTTGCGTCGGCAATATGACTCACATCCTTTCCGATGGTTGCCCATTGATACGGATGCACTTCATACACCAACGGCCTTAGCTTCAGCCATACGTCTCCGTATGGTTGATTGAGATAATTCTGTTTGAACTCTTCGATGACAACCTTGCGCTGCACTTCGAGAACTTCCGGATCAAACGAAAGGCTCAGCATCCGATCGCTCTCGAGCCAGAATCCTGTTTCAATGTTTGCAGCTGGTACGGTGAGGTAATAATTGGTGACGTCTGTATTTGTGAAGGCGTTGCTCTCTCCGCCCACGCGTTGCAGCGGCTCATCGTAGGAAGGAATATTCGCGGAGCCGCCAAACATAAGATGCTCAAACAAGTGAGCAAATCCCGTCTTGTCAGGCTGTTCATCCCGCGACCCTACGTCGTACAGAATATCCATTACGGCGATTTCCACCGTCGGATCCTCATGCACGATCACACGGAGCCCATTGTCTAAAGTAAACGCCTCGTACCGAATCATAGGGGGCAAAAATAATAAGATTATTTTGTTGAAATTGGCAGCGTTACGTGCCATCATGGAGTTCAACCGAGAAGGACTATCTGACCAGGAGCTTGTTACCCTTTACGAGCAACTGCTTCGTCCCAGGATGATCGAAGAAAAAATGCTGATCCTGCTCCGCCAGAACAAGATCAGCAAGTGGTTCAGCGGCATTGGACAGGAAGCCATTGCTGTTGGCGTTGCGGCTGCGCTTGAGCCCGACGAGTACATCTTCCCCATGCACCGGAATCTCGGCGTGTTCACCGTCCGTGATGTGCCACTCGGACGCCTCTTCGCACAGTGGCAGGGAACGGCCGGTGGATTTACAAAGGGAAGAGATCGTTCCTTCCACTTCGGAACCCGTGATCATCACATTGTAGGAATGATCTCACACCTGGGACCGCAAAACGGCGTCGCGTCAGGTGTCGCGCTGGCACACAAACTGAAGGGCGAACACAAAGTGACGGTCGTGTTCAATGGCGATGGCGGAACCAGCGAAGGGGACTTCCATGAAGCCGTCAATCTTGCCGCAGTGTGGGACTTGCCCGTAATCTTCATTATCGAGAACAACGGCTACGGGCTTTCAACGCCGAATCACCAGCAGTTCCGATGCGATTCACTTGCAGCAAAAGCACCTGGTTATGGCATTGAGGGAATAACGATCGATGGAAATAACGTCCTTGAGGTTTACAAAACTATCCGTCGGCTCGCCGAACGCATGCGTGAACGTCCTGCACCCGTGATCGTTGAATGCATGACCTTTCGCATGCGCGGTCACGAGGAGGCATCAGGGACGAAGTACGTTCCAGCATCGCTTCTCTCTGAGTGGAAAGAAAAAGACCCCATCGACAACTTCGAAGCTTATTTACTGCGGGAAAAGATCATTACAGAAAAAAATATCTCGGCGACGCGCGAGAATATCCGCAGTTGGATCGATGCGGCGATGAAAGCATTTTCCGAACCCGTCATAGAGCCAGACACAGAGCGCGAATTGGCCGACGTGTACGCTCCGGCCTCTCCACGCACCATCGAACCGCCGACCGGCAATCATCCTGAACGCAGATTTATCGATGCAATCTCGGAAGGCTTGCGGCAATGTATGGAACGCTTTCCTGAACTCGTATTGATGGGTCAGGACATTGCACACTACGGTGGTGTATTCAAAGTCACGGATGGTTTCGTAGCACAATTCGGCGAAGAACGCGTACGCAACACACCGCTCTGTGAAGCTGCGGTGGTCGGCGCCGCCCTCGGACTTTCAATCAAAGGAATGAAGGCCATGGTGGAGATGCAGTTTGCCGACTTCGTCACTGAAGGCTTCAATCAGATCGTAAATAATCTCGCAAAGATTCACTGGCGTTGGGGCCAGAATGCTGATGTTGTGATCCGCATGCCTACAGGAGCTGGCACGGCCGCAGGACCGTTCCACTCACAAAGCAACGAGGCCTGGTTCTTTCACACCCCTGGTTTAAAAATTGTGTATCCGGCAACACCATACGATGCCAAAGGACTGCTCTGCGCGGCATTCGAAGACCCAAACCCCGTCATGTATTTCGAGCACAAGTACCTGTACCGGTCGCTTTCCGGTCCGGTACCTGAGGAGTACTATGTCATTGAAATTGGGAAGGCAAAAGTCGACCGCCCGGGTAACGACATGTCCATTATTACCTACGGAATGGGCGTGCACTGGGCTCGTGAAGCCGTGGACGAAATGGGGATCGATGCCGAGATCATCGACCTGCGTACCCTCCTGCCGTGGGACCAGGAGACCGTAGCCGCCAGCGTGAAAAAGACCAGTCGCGTACTGATTCTCCATGAAGATACGTTAACAGGAGGGATAGGGGCCGAAATAGCAGCATGGATTGCCGAAAAGTGCTTCCGGTACCTGGATGCACCCGTAATTCGGGTAGGCTCGCTGGACACCCCTGTGCCATTCGCCGCCTCTTTGGAGCAGAACTTCCTGCCAAAAGGACGCTTGAGGGCCGGAATCCGGGAGTTGATGAAATTTTAGGTAAATTAGCAGGTTATTTACGCCCTATTTTTTTGGACAGGCACAGGGACCATAAGGCCATTTTTCGCCGGTTTTTCAGGATTCTAATCCTCGCCGTTTTCGTCGTTCTGCTTGGAGCGCCCGCGTACGCGCAGGAGCGCCGGGGGGACCGGCCAGCACGTAACGCTGGAAAAATCCGTGAAGCGAGGCTCAAGTCCCGCGATAAACAGGGCGACCGCCCCAGGACCAGGGACGTTGCAGGCCGTCGCGTGAGGACAAAAAACAAGTCCTCAGCCGAACGCGCCCAGGCCGTTTACCCAACTCCAAAGGCGGCACGCGCAGCAGGCAAGAGGCGCGATGGCGACCGTCCGGGCAGACCGGTCGCGCCAATTATGGGCTCCCGTCCCCGTGACAATCAAAGGGCATGGAGCGACGGGATCTACGGCCGTCGTGTTCACGTACGCTCCGCAACCGGAAGGGCAAGAGCCGCTAACGTATACTCCAACAAACTGCAACTCGCCATTCTCAAATCTAAACAACGCGATCCTGGCGACAATGGCAGAGGAAAAAAGCGCGTTGAACCCCGTTCTGCTTCGCGCGCATACATTCGCCACACAAGCATAAATCCAATCGCCCGGTTTGCGCGGAAGCACAAACGGGGCGATCAGGCTCGACTCACCGATCCCGCAGGAAGAATGCCACGCGGTAAGAACTATCAAACTCCGGCGCAACCCATCGTCCAGCCGCGCGATCCTTACCGAGGTCGCAAGCGAGTAGGAGACGACAGGCCCTATCGGGGATATACTCAGGTAATGTCCTCAGGAATCCGTACGCCGAAAGCCTGGAAGGGCGACATCACAGGCAGGAGAATCCGAAGAGGCGACCCTCGCACAAAGATCGAAACGGGCGGTCGACTGCCGATGCGCCTACAAGCCAGTGAACCAAGGTTTGGCGACCGGCGGATGCACGCGAAACGCAAGGGGACTGGATACAGGAGCGCGACTGTATCGGGCGAAAAACGCCCCGGCACAGCATTAGCTGGAAGACCCCCAGGCAGAGGTGCTATTGGTGTTGCAGGAATTACTACGCGCACGAGATCACAAACACCCCTAACGCCGCAACGCGCAGGTAAAAGCCGCAGCGGCAAGATGTGGAATAACCAGGGTAATCCCCTTCCCAGAAAAAATCCATCGGCTACTACGCTCGGAGCGGGCACATTTCAGGGCAACTTGAAATGGCGCGAGCCGCTCACACCCCGCAGGGCCGGCAAGAGCCGAAGCGGCCAGTTATGGAACAACAGAGAACGGCCGGTTGCCCGCAAGCCCGCTTCCGCCACTGACCTGCGTGTCGGGGCCTTCCAGGGTAACGTGAAATGGCGGACACCGCTTACTTCGCGGAAGGCAGGAAAAAGTGTGAGTGGTCAACTCTGGAACAACAGGGAGCAGCCCCTTGCGGGTAAGCCTCCCAGCAATACCGATATCCGTGCCGGCGCATTTCAGGGAAATATGCGACTAAAGCGACCACTTAAACCCAAAAACGCAGGCGAAAGTGTAAGTCGCGAAGGTTGGAATAACGATGGTCAGCCGTTGATAGGCAAAGCTCCGCCACGGAAGATTCGCACACATGCTATCTATCAGGGTAACATCAAGGGCGGCAGGCCTCTTGAGGACCGAAATACCGGAAAGAGTGTAAGTGGCCAGCTCTGGAACAACGATGAAAAGCCGATCAAGAGCAAGCCACCTTCTGACGTCCATGTGGCCGCGTTCCGTTACAAGGGTAACGTACGTCTCACCCGCTTCGGCAGAAGTTATGTGCCGAATCCGAATGCAGCAGACGAAGCGCTGAAGAAGGCAAAGCCTGAAAAAAATACTTTTGAGGTGGCCGAAATCCGGGGTCGAACAAAGGCTTATCATTATGTTCGCAACCCCAGCAGCAGCGATGACGCGTTGAAGGTCCGTGAGCCGGGACGCGCCTTCGCCATGGCCTCTGCCTACCAGGGCAACATCCGGATGAGCAAGTTCAAGCTCTTCAGCAAGAGCGACCTGCACCCGGATGCCAGGTTCATCAAAACAAACAAGAACAACGTCAAAGGCGAAAGGGACGCACTCACAGGCTTCAAGTTATGGTGGACACGCACCTTCAAAAAGAACGATACTCAACCAGAGCACGTAAAGCAAAAGGTCGGGAAGCCGCGGTACGACAAGGGAGAAGCGGGCCTTTGGTACGACTGACGCCGAAATTGCCAGATGCGCAGGAAATGCATTTCTGCCGGTAAACCGTCAATTCCCTTTTGCGGTATGGTATTAAATCATAACTTTAAGGAAGTCATTCGGTATGTTGGCTAGAATCTTTACATGCTTGATCGCTGCGGGTCTGGTAGGGCTGGTCGTCTCCCCTCTTCGTGCACAAACGCAGGATAGCTACGAATACCAATCGGAATTCACCTGGGGGATCAATAAGAATACTTCCGGAGGCCTTATTGGTGGGTTTGTTTTCAAGAAGGCGCGCAAACTAACCGATCGTCAACTTGAAACCTTTGGCCTCGAGATAATGAACGTGAAGCACCCTCAGGAGCGGAAGGTTAACTCATCCACTACAGGGAATTTCTTCATCCTGGGAAAGAGCAACTACCTGTACGCCCTCCGGTTTCAATATGGACGCGATTTTATCCTTTTCAAGAAGGCACCTCAACAGGGAGTAGAGATCAAAGCGGTGTTTGCCGCAGGTCCTACGCTCGGGATTGTCGCACCTTATTACGTTGAGCGCGCCTCTGACAGCGGCACTTACGGATTCACCATTCACGAACAGTACAAGCCGGGGATGGATGTCTCGCTGATTTACGGAACAGGCCGTCTTTTCGAGGGAATTGGCGATTCGAAAATCAAGTTGGGAGGCAATCTTAAGGCTGCGCTGAATTTCGAACTCGGCACGAACAAGAACCAGGTGACCGGCTTCGAAGCCGGGTTCCTTGTGGATGCGTATACGAGCGAAATTGTATTGGTTCCCGAGGCGCGGAACTATTCCGTCTATCCCACCCTTTTTATTACACTGTTCTACGGAGCACGGAAATAAGCCTTAAATCACATTTTGTGTTTCAAAACTGTGACTATTTGCTAACTTTGGTATTCTATCGGTAAAAACTAAACCTATGGAACCCAAGAAGACCGAAAAAGCCGATCTCACGAAGAAAAGCGGTCTGTTTTTCAACATCGGGCTTGTGGTCGCGCTGCTGATCGCGGTATTCGCATTTGAATACAAGGTCGCTGACGACTCCAATGTGGATGATCTTGCCCGCAACAATAACGTCTTCGAAGAGATCATCGAGGTACCTCCCACGGAGCAGCCGCCTCCACCGCCCCCAAAAATTCAGCAGCCCCAAATCGTTGAGGTTCCTGATGAAGAGGTGATTGAGGAGGAGATCGAAATCGACATGGATAACGAAATCACCGAAGAAACCAAGGTTGAGGTGATTACCATCCAGCCGCAGGAAGTTGAAAAGGAAGACCCCAATGAAATCTTCCTTGTGGTTGAAGAAACCGCGGCTCCTATCGGCGGTATGAACGCGTTCTACGAATACGTGGGTAAGGCTATGCAAGGCAAGTACCCCGCTCAAGCCCGTCGGATGGGAATTGAAGGTCGTGTCTTCGTGGAGTTCGTTGTTGAGAAAGACGGTTCACTTACCGATGTCAAGGCTATCAAGGGTATCGGCGCAGGATGCGACGAGCTTGCAGTGAACGTTGTTAAGAACGCTCCCAAGTGGAAACCCGGAAAGCAAAGAGGTAAGCCGGTACGTCAAAAGATGGTGCTTCCGATCGTGTTCAAACTGAACTAGTAATCAATCACTAGTCACAAATCATAAAGCCCCGACAACCGTCGGGGTTTTTTATTTCAACAGAAATCCGAGCAGCAACCCGAGTGAAATAATTACCGGAGAAGGAATGCGCGTGAAAGCGAGCAACAAGAAAGTGCCCGCTGTGAAGGCAATGTTCAACACCGAGTTCTCCAGCGGCTGAAACATGATCACCGCGGCCGCAATCACAAGGCCGGCACTCGCCGCAGTAATGCCTTCCAATGATGCGCGCACCACGCGATAACTCTTCAGTCCTTCCCAAAACCGTATCACGAAAAATATGAGAAATGTTCCGGGCAGAAATATCCCGAAGGCAGCCATCAACGCGCCTACAATCTCTCCTCCCGTTCCATACTCACGCATGGCCAGCGATCCAATGTAGCTGCTGAATGAGAACACGGGACCTGGCAGCGCCTGCGCCACCGCGTATCCTGACAGAAACTCGTTTGACGTCAGGTATCCTTTGTATTCCACAAACTCCGTATACAACAAGGGCGTGAGCACCTGGCCACCGCCAAAGATCAGGCTACCGTTGCGATAGAAGTTTTCGAATATTCTAATGGGAAGAAATCCTGTAAGCCCACCAAGCGAGGCAGCCATAATGAGCACGCCAGCCCACAACGCGAAGTTAGACCACGAGATAACGATTTTCTCGTGATGATTTCTCGGAAGATTCTTGTACTTCAGCGCGGTGACCAGACCACCACACAACAAGATCGCAGGAAATACAAAGGGCGTTTGGAATATGTATGAGAACACGGCAGCGAGGATCATGAGCGCGATACCGGTCTTCGTTTTCACCGTTCGCATACTGATACGATATGCTCCATAGGCAACAATCCCCACTGCCATCGGTTGGATGAAGCGCGTGAACTGCAGCGACCAACTCTTTTCCTGTATGTCCGACATGAGGATCGCCGCCGTCGTCATGAACGCGACAGCCGGCAACATCCAGATGAGCAGCGTGAGGTATGCGAGATTAGGTCCACCCAACCTAAAGCCAATAGCTGTAAGCGTCTGCGTTGACGTTGGCCCGGGAATAATCTGGCAAAGCGAATTCAACTCCATCAACTCCTCCTCGGTGAGATATCCGCGCCGGGCGACAAGAACTTTGTGGAAATGCGCGATGTGGGCCTGGGCACCTCCGAAGGTCGTCAGTGCAAGCAAGAATACATCCCTCAGAAAGAGGGTATATGCTTTGCGCTCGAGCAATGGTGGTGACTTAGGTTGACACTATCGTTTCAGGCCGATTTCTGCCAGGCGCTGATCCAGGAATTCACCTGCGGTAATATCTTCGAAAAGCTTCGGGTGGTCATCATCAATACAACACTCCAGACAGGACAAATCTACTTCAGACCGCGGATGCATGAAGAAAGGAATAGAATAGCGGGGCGTGTTCATCTTCTCGCGCGGAGGATTGACAACGCGGTGGATGGTTGAGCGCAATCTGCCGTTGGTCAATCGTTCAAGCATGTCTCCAACGTTCACGACCAGTTGTTCCGGCAACGCAGTAATCGGTATCCACTTTCCGTCGCGTCTTAACACCTCGAGCCCTTCAGCACTCGCACCCATCAGCAATGTGATCAGGTTGATATCGCCGTGCTCAGCAGCCCGCACAGCATCAGCAGGCACCGAGTCAGGATCTTCTATCGGGAAGTAATGAATGGGCCGGAGTATGCTGTTACCGTTCTTGACGCGCTCGTCGAAGTACGACTCTTCGAGCCCCAGGTAAAGTGCAATGGCTCTTAGCATGTACACGCCGGTTTTCTCGAGAGCCCGGAAGGCTTCCAGCGCCGCATCCTTAAAGTCGGGCACTTCCTCCGGCCACACATTGGCGGGGTACCCGTCCGGTGGCCCGGAGCCATCCCCTTCCTGACCGACGTGGTAGAACTCTTTCAGGTCGCCAGTATTCCGCCCCTTCGCGTGTTCCTTGCCTTTCGAAGTGTAGCCGCGCTGGCCCGCAAGTCCGGGGACCTCATACTTCAGCTTAACATCATCAGGGAGGGCAAAGAAGCGCTGAATGGCGTCGTACAGTCGGTTGCGCACATCTTCCCGGAGGAAGTGATTTCGGACGGCGACGAATCCGATGTTGGAGTAGGCTTCCCCAAGTTCGGCCACGAATTCGTTTCGCTGAGCGGGGGTGCCTGAGTAAAAGACCGCTAAATCAAGTGAGGGTATTTTATCGTAAAGCACTTCCTCCATTTTCGTGTTGGGTTGCTTAAACGCAAGCTAAGAAAAAACCGACAACTTTTGGATGTCAGGCTGAATTGCGCGCAGCGTTGATAATGCCAAACATACACCGCACTACAAGCTTGCGATACGTCTTTTCATATTGCTTTTCCGCAGCCTCTCCCAAACGGAGTTGTTGAAGCGCGTACTGCTGAATGGTGATCAGCGGAAGTACTATCCTTTCGCGCAGTTTCACCGAGTCGCGGTTCAGCGGATTGTTCTGCATGAGTTCGTCGAACCCTGTCACCTCAAGCAACATCTTGACGGAAAGCTTGTACTCGTTAAACATCTTCTTCCAGATGCCCCCAAACTCTTTGTCGCGAGACAAGTAGACAGTGGCAGGGAAATACGACTTCGTCAGCGACATCATACTGTTGCTGAGCAACGTCCGGAAAAACAGCGAGCGCTTGAACAAGGCTTTCAACTCGCGCATTTTGCCCTTCTTCTTCAGTTGATAAAGTGCGCTGCCAACACCATAGAATCCCGGGATGTTTTGCTTCATCTGCGCCCACGATCCCACGAAGGGTATCGCGCGCAGATCCTCAAAGCGCGACTCTTCGGCCTGTGTTCGTTTCACAGGCCGCGATCCAATGTTGGTATCACCAAAGAACGCCAGCGGTGTAACCTTTTCCAGGTAAGGGACAAACTTTTCGTGCTGCTTTAGGCCGAGGTATGCCTTGTGGCCCTCCTGCGCGAGGAGTTCAAGCAGTGCTTTATCTTTTTCCGTCAGGTTGTTGGTATGTCTTAGAAATACTTCATTCTCTATTCCTGCCGAGAGCAACTGCTCCAGGTTAAACTGGCATGACTCAATCTTGCCAAAGTTAGAGCTGACGGTCTGTCCCTGAACAGTGACTTGAATTTCCTTGTCTTCAATGGTGTCGCCGAGTGACGCGTAAAAGTCGTGAGTATTACCTCCCCCACGGGCCGGTGGTCCACCGCGACCATCAAAGAATACGGCAACAATTCCGTTTTCGCGTGAAATGCGGGTCAGCTCCTCTTTAGCACGGAAGATTGAAAAGTTGGCGCGAAGATAACCGCCGTCCTTTGTGCCGTCTGAGAATCCAAGCATGATGGTCTGTTTGTTTCCGCGACGCTTCACGTGCTCCCTGTATGCAGGGACCTCATAAAGCGCCTTCATTACCTTAGGAGCGTTTGCCAGGTCCTCAATTGTTTCAAAGAGCGGAATGATATCAAGCGGAAGCCGTTCGTCTTTCGATATCGTGAGCTGCGCCAGGTGGAACACGCGGATCACATCAAGTGCCGACTGGCAATTGCTGATTACATATCGATTGCATCCCTCTTCACCGTTTTGTTCCTGGATTTCGGCAATGGCCTCAAAGCTTTCAAGCACTTCGGTTATGAAAGGATCATCAAACTTCAGAGACGATGGCTTGAATCGCAGTTTGAGCAACAAGTCGATCTGTTGCTCCTCGCTGAGGTTTGCCATTTCGCGAACGCGCTTCTGCTTGTCCTCCAGTTGTTTTAGGATTGAATTCCAAACGTAGGTGTGCTTCCGGCTATCCTGCCGGATGTCCATGCTCGCAAAATGAAATCCAAAGATTTTTACCTTGGCGATGAAGCTTTCGAGCAGGTCGAGGAACAAACCATCGTGCTGTTCAATCAGCAGTTTTCTCGCCGTTTCCAGGTCCTCAATCAACTCAGCTGCCGATTGATAGGAATCACCCAGTCCCAATCGATACGCGGCACTGTACACCCGTCGTTCAGCCTCTATGATGATGGTGTCTACCCCTTTGAACGTAAGCCTGCGACGAAGAATGCGAAGGTCGCGGTGATAGCATTTCAAAATACCCTCACGGAGGTGCTGTGCTACCCGGAGCGTGATATCGTGGGTCACGTAGGGATTGCCATCGCGATCACCTCCCGGCCAGAAGCCGATACGGATCAAATTAAAGTTCTTCCATTCCGATAACGGAATGTTCAATCCCCTCGTGAGTTTTTCGATTAAAGCGGGTATGACTTTATAGAAGACGTTCTCGAGAAACCAGCTCAGACTCACAGCCTCGTCGAAAGGAGAAGGCTTTTCGCGATTAAAGAACGGAGTTTTGCCGAGTTGCTTCAGGAGCAGGTTGATGTGTTCGAGATGATTGGCGCGGATCGACTGATCGAGGTCGTTGATGATGGCCAGGACAGGTCCGGGATAGAACTGCGTCGGGTGCGCCGTCAGCACAATGCGCATGCTGAAGTTTTCAAGCTTACGGCGCAGTTGTTCCATCAGGTTTTCCGACTGTGCACGGATAAGAAGGGCTGAAAGCGTGCCACTTCCTTTCATGTCGTTGATCTCAGCAAACGCCGCATCTTCAATGGAGTCGAACAACACCACCTGGCGTTCACAATACTGGATGAAACTGAAAAGCAAGTCGAACTGCTCTTTGCGCGTCGCCTTGGGCACGAGTTCCCGGAAAAATTTCCGAATGATGTAGCGCGGATCCTTCCCTTCTGCGTAACCGTCTTCGCAGTACTGGTACAGCAACGGAAGAAGGGTGCCTGTCCTGTAAATGTTGCTGTAGGGCAAATTCAGGAACAGGCTGTTATAGATATAATAGCGCGTAGCGACTGCCTTGTGGTAGTTCGTATGCATGCGTTAGTACCTCAATCCCGGCAAATTTATCAATAACTGGGCTCCGGACGCGTCTGCCCTCCATTTTCTTTCCCGTGATCCCATGCCCGCTTTCGGGTGAGCATATGAATGTTTATCTTCCATATCAAAAGTTATCCAATGAAGATCCTTGTCTTTCTCTGCCTGGTTGCCCTGCAGACAGCGTGGGCGCAAGATCCGGAAAAATGGCAATCAGTGTCATTTGCTTCAGCTACCGACTACAAGACGAACGAGTCCACTGTACTGGAATGCGCGAACTTTATCCTGAACGTCGCCGCTGAGCCCACTAATCCCGCGCGGAAGGCAGCCCTGGGGGTAGTGTCCCAGTGGATGGCGGGGACACCGGATCATACGTTTCTCATAGGGGAAGCCATTGGCAAGCTAATGAATGAAAATGCAGCTGTTCTCGGCATATACATGGCTGCGATGACCAAGTATGTTCTTGAAAGCACGTCCGAACCTGCCGCGAAGGATATCGAACTAAACGCCTTCCACATCATGCTGGAATACTGCGAAGATCCGCGCAACAAAGTACCGTCAACACGGGAACTGAAGCGGGCCATGAAAGCGCGGGAGAAGGGAAAGCTGGCGGACTACCTGGCTTCCTGAGCCTGACCGAGACGCTCCACCTTTGTGATGAAGTACTTGGTGTCTCCTCGCCACGGAAAAGTAAGATACCGTTTCTTGTAATGAAGGTTTACACGTTCGCCCGTGAGCGCTACTTGTTGTAGTTCTTCAACGAGTTCCATTTCGCCCGGTTCAACTGAAAAATCGAATGCTTCCGTGATGGGGTGTGCCCCGCGAAGGGCACCAAACGTTTCAAGGTTGAGTTGACCTTCATACGTTTTGAAGACGATCCCCTTTTTGCTGATGCGAAGAACCGTACCCGCGCGTACACCTTCGTCGTATACGCCCCAGTAATAAAATGAAAATAACCCGATACCGGCGACAAGGACAATAATCAGCACGATCCGAAAAATTCTTTTCATCGTCCTTGAAGCCCGGCCCTTAAATTCCTGGAACGACATAGGGAGAAGCGTCTACTACAAGTTAAGCAAACGCCTCCGATTTTGGATGGTGTCAGTGCAAAATTAGATGGGCAACCGTCAAACGGTCATGATTTCGGATTCCTTCTTTTTCATGAGGGCATCCATCTTCGCGATGAATTCGTTGGTCAGCTTTTGCACTTCTTCTTCTCCGTTTTTGATATCGTCTTCGGAAACACCCTTGATCTTTTTGATTTGTTCGTTTGTTTCCTTACGGATATTGCGAATGCTAACCTTACCGTGTTCAACTTCCTGACCGACCTGTTTCACGAGCTGCCTTCTGCGTTCTTCAGTAAGCTGCGGCACATTGAGGATTACCTGCTGTCCATCGTTTTGGGGGGTAACACCCAGATTGGCGTTAATGATCGCCTTTTCGATTTCGTGGATCAGATTTTTTTCCCACGGTTTTATGAAAATAGTCCGTGCATCCGGCGTGGTTATGGAAGCGACCTGGTTGATGGGTGACATCGTTCCGTAGTATGATACCTGCACACCATCGAGCATGGACGGATTGGCCTTGCCTGCACGGATCTTTACCAACTCGTTACCAACATGGACATAAGCCTTTTGCATGAGCTCCCTGGCTTCGTCTAGGTACAGTTGAATTTCTTCCATCACTGTTACGTTTATAGTGGCTATAAATATAGCTGATAGACGCAAATTTACGACACGCAGCAGGCCGCTAACTGATGAGCGTACCCGCGGGTTCTCCTTCCACAACCTTCAGCAGGTTGCCCTTCTTATTCATGTCGAATACAATGATCGGCAGGTTGTTCTCCATGCACAGGGTAAACGCCGTCATGTCCATGATGTTGAGATTCTTCTCGTATGCTTCCTGGAACGTGAGCCTGGTGTAGCGCTCAGCATCAGGATACTTTTCCGGGTCGGCGGAGTACACGCCATCAACGCGCGTACCTTTGAGAACAACCTGTGCCTGTACTTCAATGGCGCGGAGGCTGGCCGTAGAGTCCGTCGTGAAATACGGGTTGCCGATACCCGCACCGAAGATGACAATCCTTCCTTTTTCCAGGTGGCGAATGGCGCGCCGACGTATAAAAGGTTCACACACCTGCTCCATCTTTATTCCCGCCATGAGTCGGGTATAGAGGCCGTGACGCTCCAGGGCGCTTTGCAAAGCCATCCCATTGATCACAGTTGCCAGCATGCCCATGTAGTCGCCCTGAACCCTATCGATTCCCAACTGCTCTGCCTGCCCCCCTCGAAAGATGTTGCCTCCGCCGATGACGATGGCTACCTCAACTCCCCGCTCGCGTACGGACTTGATTTCTTCGCAGTATTGCTCCAGCACGCCGGGGTCGATGTTTGTACTCTTGTTAGGACCCTGTAACGCCTCGCCGCTGAGCTTCAACAAAATTCGCTTGTATTTCATGTAGCCTGATCGTCAACAAAACCACGGCAAATATAGAATCTCTATCCGGGATTGAAGCGAATTTTTGAGGAAGGAAACAGAAAAATATCCGGCTATTTACTCAGAATTCCACGAGGATCTGGTTCTTCTCAACGCGATCTCCTTTTGATACATGTACTGCTTTGACCACACCCGATCCGGGTGCCCGCAATACATTTTCCATCTTCATCGCCTCAAGTACCAGTAATGGGTCGCGCTCCGCAACCGTATCGCCCTCCTTCACCTTCATGTCAACGATAAGCCCGGGCATTGGTGCCCGCACAACGTTGAGGCGGCTAGCATCATTTGTGGCGATCCCCATCTTTTCCAGGAGAAGATCAAACCGGTCTTTGATCTTTACCTCATATGACTTCCCATTGATGCGAATCACAACCACGCGGTGGCGCGCGTCAATTCGCACGATCTCACCCGTGAAACTCTTTCCTTCATAGATCAGCGAATAGGTGTTATCAGAAGCCCGCGCCACATCCACGGAGAGCAACATGTCGTCGACCAAAAGTCCCTCTTCCGTGCGTTGTATGCGAAACGTGTTCGAACCGACTGTTACTTCAAACATGATGCATCACATTTCGTGTTAATATTGGGATTTTTCCCTGAGAAGCCATCAGAAAAATGGGTTTCTTTCGTACCTTTGCGTCGTCACACGCACACATCACACGACCAGTAAACTAAGGGGTGCCTTAATATAACGGGCTGAGATCATACCCATAATACCTGATGCCGGTAATGCGGCCGAAGGGAAGGCAAGCCTGCAACGCGTGCAGGCAGGTTAA
>Ga0207873_1000467_pt1 | contig 44602 bp, 36 predicted proteins | sample BGWIniCompost_FD_187373 | JGI IMG/M metagenome (GOLD analysis project Ga0207873, IMG submission 187373) | Cellulose adapted compost microbial communities from Newby Island Compost Facility, Milpitas, CA, USA - BGW Initial Compost (SPAdes)... ... | reverse complement strand
GCCGCCGGCGGCGACCCGCTGCTGCGGGGGCTCTACGACGAGGCCGACGCCACCGGCTTCGACGACGAACAGGTACTGCGCGCACTCGGCGTGCGCACCTCCGTGGCCGCCCTGCTCGACGAGCCGGGCGGCGCGGCCGAACTCCTCGACCGCCTCGCCGACCCCGACCGCGAGGTCACCGCACCTCAACTGCACGCCCTGTACACCGCGTTGGCCGACCTGGACCCCGAGCAGGTGACCCTGCCGGACGAGCTGCGCGCGGTCGTCGACGGGGAGGTCCGGGTCGTGGACGCGGCCGACGCGGTGGTCGTCGACTCGCCCGACCTGCTGCCCTTCACCGAGGGCGTCCCGCTTCTCCCGGTCCGCCCGGCCCGCGCCGCCGAACTCGCCGAGCTCTTCCAGGTGCGCCGCCTGAGCGAGTCCGTCACCGGCGAGGTGCACAGCAAGGGCACCGAGCACGAGGTCCCGGACTCCGTCCGCGTCCTCCTCGGCCCGCGCACGCCCTCCAGCTACGTGGAGCACGAGGAACTCGTCGTCGACGGCGTCGAGATCGACTGGCGCCTCACCGACGACGGCGTCGTGCACGCCGCCACCCTCGAGGGCGTCGCCGCCGGCCTCGCCTGGGCCGCGGGGCAGTGGCCCCGCCGCTTCGAGGTGGCAGCCCTCCTGGAAGACCCGTCCCGCACGGAGGAACTGGCCCGCGACCGCTGGTTCGACTGAGGCCGGAACGAACGAGGGGCGCCGCCGTGAACACCGGCGGCGCCCCTCACCGCCACCCGGATGCCGACGCGGGCCGCGGTCCGACCGGGATCAGGCGGGGAAGCGGCGGTCCACCCACTTCCACAGGAACTCCAGGGCGACCGCCGCCACGACGGCCACGCCCACCGCGATCCACGGCAGCGTCATGCCGACCAGCCTCAGGGCGAAGAACTCCTGCAGCCAGGGCACCGCGAGCACCAGCAGGAAGGCTCCCGCCATCGCCGCGACCAGGGCGATCCGCCACCAGGTGTAGGGGCGGGCGATGACCGCCAGGACCCAGATGGAGATGAGGAAGAGGGTCAGGGTCGCCGCGCTGGTCTCGGCCTCCAGCGCGCCCTCGCCGGAGTAGTGGGAGCGGGCCAGCAGATAGGTCGCGAAGGTGGCGAGCGCGGCCAGTGCGCCGCCGGGCACGGCGTACCGCATGACCCGGCGGACGAAGTGGGGGCGGGCCCGCTCGCGGTTGGGGGCGAGGGCCAGGAAGAAGGCGGGGACGCCGATGGTCAGCGTGGACAGCAGGGTCAGGTGGCGGGGCAGGAACGGGTACTCCACCTGGGAGCAGACCACCAGGATGGCCAGCAGCACCGAGTAGACCGTCTTCACCAGGAACAGCGTGGCCACGCGCGTGATGTTGCCGATGACCCGGCGGCCCTCCGCCACCACCGACGGCAGTGTGGCGAAGCTGTTGTTCAGCAGCACGATCTGCGCGACGGCCCGGGTCGCCTCCGAGCCCGAGCCCATCGCCACGCCGATGTCCGCGTCCTTCAGCGCCAGCACGTCGTTCACGCCGTCGCCGGTCATCGCCACGGTGTGCCCGTGCGACTGGAGCGCGCCGACCATGTTCCGCTTCTGCTGCGGGGTGACCCGGCCGAAGACGGTCGCCTCGTCCAGCGCCTCGGCCATCTCGTCCCGGTCGGCGGGCAGCCGGCGCGCGTCGACCGTCCTGCCCTCGAGGCCGAGCTTCGCGGCGACCGCCCCCACCGACACCGCGTTGTCGCCGGAGATGACCTTGGCGCGGACGTTCTGCTCCTCGAAGTAGCGCAGGGTGTCGGCGGCGTCCGGGCGCAGCCGCTGCTCCAGCACCACCAGCGCGGCCGGCCGGACGCCCTCGGCGACGTCCGCCGCGGTCAGGGCACGGTCGGTGCGGGCCAGCAGCAGCACCCTGAGCCCCTGCCGGTTGAGGCGGTCGGTGTCGTTCAGGGCGGGGTGGCGGGCGGGCAGCAGGACGTCGGGTGCCCCGAGCAGCCAGGTGACGCTCTCGCCGCGGTCGCCGTCCTCCTCGAGCACCGCCCCGCTGTACTTGCGGGCGGAGGAGAAGGGCAGCGCCTCGGTGCAGCGCCAGCCGCCGTCGGACGGGAAGCGGTCGATGATCGCCTGGAGGGAGGCGTTGGGGCGGGGGTCGGAGGCGCCCAGCGCCCCGAGTACCCGGTGCACGTACGGCTCCTCGAACCCCTCGAAGACCCGCAGCTCGGCGACGTCCATGCCGCCCTCGGTCAGGGTGCCGGTCTTGTCCAGGCACACCGTGTCCACCCGGGCCAGCCCCTCGATGGCGGGCAGCTCCTGCACCAGGCACTGCTTGCGGCCGAGCCGGATCACGCCGATGGCGAAGGCTATGGAGGTGAGCAGCACCAGCCCTTCCGGGACCATCGGCACGATGCCGCCGACGGTGCGGGCGATGGAGTCCTTCAGCTCGTTGTCCTTCACCACCAGCTGGCTGACGATCAGACCGATCGCGGTCGGAATCATCATCCACGTCACGTACTTGAGGATCGTGGAGATGCCCGAGCGCAGCTCGGAGTGGACCAGGGTGAAGCGGGAGGCCTCCTCGGCGAGCTGCGCCGCGTACGCCTCGCGGCCCACCTTGGTCGCCTGGAAGGCGCCGCCGCCCGCGACCACGAAACTGCCGGACAGCACCTGGTCGCCGGGACGCTTGACCACCGGGTCGGCCTCGCCGGTGAGCAGCGACTCGTCGATCTCCAGCATGTCCGTCTCGACGCACACCCCGTCGACGACGATCTTGTCGCCCGGCCCGATCTCTATGAGGTCGTCGAGCACGATCTCGGAGGTGCTGACCTCGGTGGCCGTGCCGTCCCTGCGGACCGTGGGACGCGCCTCGCCGATCAGCGCCAGCGAGTCGAGGGTCTTCTTCGCCCGCCACTCCTGCACGATGCCGATGCCGGTGTTGGCGAGGATCACGAAGCCGAACAGGCTGTCCTGGATGGGCGCGACCGCCAGCATGATCACCCAGAGCACGCCGATGATCGCGTTGAAGCGGGTGAAGACGTTGGCGCGGACGATGTCGGTCAGCGACCGGCTGCTGCGCACTGGTACGTCGTTGACCTGGCCGCGGGCCACCCGCTCGGCGACCTCGGCGGAGGTCAGTCCGCTCGCCGGGGTGGTGGATCCGGTGCCGGGTCGTGCGACGTCGGCCTGGGTGCCCGCGTCGAGATGCGTCATGCATTCGACGGTACGTGCGGACGGGGGCATTCACCCGCCGGAGCCGCGGAGTTCAGACCTCGGTAGGACGGGGCCCGGTGCCTTGTCGTGCCGTGGTCGTACGAGGGGGCGGGGGCGGTGGGCCGGCGGCGGTCACGCGACGGGGGCTAGGGGGTCTGCTGCTCCTCGCGCTCCGCCCGCGCGCGCTTGATCGCCGCGTCCCGCCTGCGCACGTACCAGATGCCGATCAGCCCGAGTCCGCCGCCGGCCAGGCAGGTCCACAGCCACCAGGTGTGGCCGTGCTCTTCGAACCAGCCGTAGAAGGGCAGCTGCACCAGGAAGAGGACGAACCAGACGATCGTGCCGCCGACGACGGTGGCGACGACCGGCCCCTCCAGGGGCTCCGGCGCCTCGTGCCTGATCGGGGTTCCCGAGAAAAGCCCTGCCATGAGCGACAGCTTACGGGGCCCGCGTCTCTACGCGAGTAGATGGATTTGCGGCGGCTATATGTTCATACTGAATCCGTTTGTTTCTGACCGCTTCTGTTCGTAGGAAACGCCAAAGGGCCGTGGGGGAGGCCCGCTGGTGATGAGGTCCCGCATGTCCACCTCGGCACCCGCCAAGGCCCCCAGTCCCGATCAGCCGGGGTCCGGCCCCGCCACCGGAGCGCTCGACCGCTTCTTCAAGATCTCCGAGCGCGGCAGCACCCTCGCCCGCGAGGTGCGCGGCGGATTCGCCACCTTCTTCGCGATGGCCTACATCATCGTGCTGAACCCGATCATCCTCGGCAGTGCGAAGGACATGTACGGCCACCAGCTGGACAACGGCCAGCTGGTCACCGCGACCGCGCTGACCGCGGCGTTCACCACGCTGCTGATGGGCGTCATCGGCAACGTCCCGATCGCGCTGGCCGCGGGTCTCGGCGTGAACTCGGTCGTCGCGCTCCAGCTCGCCCCGCGGATGTCCTGGCCGGACGCGATGGGCATGGTGGTGCTGGCCGGTTTCGTGGTGATGCTGCTGGTGGCCACCGGTCTGCGCGAGCGCGTGATGAACGCCGTGCCCTACGGGCTGCGCAAGGCCATCGCGATCGGTATCGGCCTGTTCATCATGCTGATCGGCCTGGTGGACGCCGGCTTCGTCTCCCGCATCCCCGACGCCGCCCGGACCACCGTCCCGCTGCAGCTCGGCGCGGACGGCCACCTCACCGGCTGGCCGGTGCTGGTCTTCGTGCTCGGCGCGCTGCTCACGCTGGCGCTGATCGTGCGCCGGGTGCCCGGAGCGATCCTGCTGTCGATCGTGGTGATGACGGTCGTCGCCATGATCATCAACGCCGTCGCCGACATCCCCTCCTGGGGCCTGACCAACCCGGTCTGGCCCGGAAACCCGGTGGCCACCCCCGACTTCGGCCTGATCGGCGAGGTCAGCCTGTTCGGCGGGTTCGGCAAGGTCGGGGTGCTGACCGGTGTGCTGTTCGTCTTCACCGTGCTGCTGTCGTGCTTCTTCGACGCGATGGGCACGATCATGGGGGTCAGCGACGAGGCGAAGCTGACCGACGGCGAGGGCCAGATGCCCGGCATCAACAAGGTGCTCTTCGTCGACGGTGTCGCGGTCGCCGCGGGCGGTGCCAGCTCGGCCTCGGCCACCACCTGCTTCGTGGAGTCCACCGCCGGTGTCGGCGAGGGCGCGCGCACCGGCTTCGCCAATGTGGTCACCGGTGCGCTGTTCGCCGTGGCGCTGTTCCTCACCCCGGTCGCCACCATGGTCCCCTCGCAGGCGGCCACGCCCGCGCTGGTCGCGGTGGGCTTCCTGATCCTGGCCGGGTCGGTCAAGGAGATCGACTGGGCGGACTACACGATCGCCGTGCCGGCCTTCGTGACGATGCTGATGATGCCGTTCACCTACTCGATCACCAACGGCATCGGCATGGGCTTCATCACCTTCGCGGTGCTGCGCCTCGCGGTCGGGCGCGGCCGGGAGGTCCCGCCGGCGATGTACGTGGTGGCGGCGGTCTTCGCCTTCTACTACCTGATGCCGGCTCTGGGCCTGACCTGATCCGGCACCGCGGAACCCGGGGCCGCCCTCGGACGGGCCCGACCCGGCCGGCGGGTCCCCGCCCACGCACCCGGCGGGGTCAGGTGACCCCGTAGAACTTCTCCGTCTCCTCGACGGCGGCCTGGAACCGCTGGTCGAAGTCATCGCGCATGAGCGTCCGGACGACATAGTCCTGGACGCTCATGCCGCGTTTGGCGGCATGTTCCCTGAGTCGTTCGAGCAGTTCGTGATCTATGCGGAGGCTGAGCACATCGGTCCCCATGGCTCATGAGCGTTGCCGCACCCTTCGGTGCGGTGTGTCAGGTTCCGTTGAAGGATCACCCAAATGAGTGATCCGGTGTATGAGTGGCGGTCGTCACGGGCACCATGGATCCTCTCCGGTGGTCTTTAGCCAGGGTAATGAGATAACCTAAACAACATGCCGGACCTCAGCCATGGCGACGACGCGGCCGCCGTGAACGCACTCCGATCCGCCGTGATGCGGCTGTCCCGTCGGCTCAAGCACCAGCGGGTCGACGAGTCGCTCAGCCCCACCGAGATGTCGGTGCTCGGCACCCTGGCCCGCTGCGGCAGCGCCACCCCGGGCGAGCTGGCCCGCAGGGAACACGTGCAGCCGCCGTCGATGACCCGCATCGTGGCACTGCTGGAGTCCAAAGGGCTGGTCCGGCTGGAGCCGCATCCGGACGACCGGCGCCAGAAGGTCGTGACGCAGACCGAGCGGGCCGAGGCGATGCTCGAGGAGAGCCGCCGCAAGCGCAACGCCTTCCTGGCCTCCCTGGTGGAGGAGCTCGACGAGGAGGAGTGGGCCAAGCTGCGCGTCGCGGCCCCGGTGCTGGAGAAGCTGGCGCACCTGTAGACGTCGATTCGCGAGGAGGCGAACCTTTTGAGTACGGGACCCGGAGCACCTTCCGCCCCCGCACCGGACACCCACGAACCCGCCCGCGAGACCACCCCCCGCAAGACGTCGATGTTCTCCTCCCTGAGGATCAGGAACTACCGCCTGTTCTTCCTCGGCCAGGTCGTCTCCAACATCGGCACCTGGATGCAGCGCATCGCCCAGGACTGGCTGGTGCTCAGCCTCACCGGCTCCGCCGCCGCCGTCGGTATCACCACCGCCCTGCAGTTCCTGCCGATGCTGCTGTTCGGCCTGTACGGCGGCGTGCTCGTCGACCGCCTGCGCAAGCGCCCCACGCTCGTCGTCACCCAGTCCGCGATGGCCCTCACCGCGATCGCGCTCGCCGTCCTCACCCTGACCGGGCAGGTGCAGGTCTGGCACGTCTACGTCGCCGCCTTCGCCGTCGGCCTGGCCACCGTGGTCGACAACCCGGCCCGCCAGTCCTTCGTCTCCGAGCTGGTCGGCCCCGAGCAGCTGCAGAACGCGGTCAGCCTGAACTCCGCGAACTTCCAGTCCGCCCGCCTGGTCGGCCCCGCCGTCGCCGGCCTGCTGATCACCGGCGTCGGCACGGGCTGGGCGTTCCTCCTCAACGGCCTGTCCTTCGTGGCACCGCTCACCGGCCTGCTGCTGATGCGCTCCCGCGAGCTGCACGCCGTGGAACGCGCGCCACGCGGCAAGGGCCAGCTGCGGGAGGGCCTGCGCTACGTGGCCGGCCGGCCCGAGCTGATCTGGCCGATCGTGCTGATCGGCTTCATCGGCACCTTCGCCTTCAACTTCCCCGTCTACCTCTCCGCCTTCGCCGACGACGTCTTCCACGGGGACGCGGGCGTCTACAGCATGTTCAACACGCTGATGGCGGTCGGCTCGCTGGCCGGCGCCCTGCTCGCCGCCCGCCGCGGCACGGCCCGGCTGCGCCTGCTGATCCTGGCCGCGCTGGCCTTCGGCACGCTGGAGATCCTCGCCGCGGCCGCCCCCGAGCTGTGGATGTTCGCCCTGCTGATGATCCCCATCGGCCTGTTCGCGATGACGGTCAACGTCACCACGAACACCTCCATCCAGATGTCCACCGACCCGGCCGTCCGCGGCCGTGTCATGGCCCTCTACATGATGGTCTTCCTCGGTGGCTCCCCCGTCGGCGCGCCCGTCGTCGGCTGGCTCACCGACACCTACGGCGCCCGCGTCGGGTTCGCCGCGGGCGGCACCGTCGCCATCACCGCCGCCGCCGTCATCGGCCTGATCCTCGCCCGCGTGGGCAACCTCCGCCTCACCGTCGGCTGGCACCACGGCCACCCCCACATCCGCTTCGTCCCCCGCGAGCAGCCGGAGAAGGCGCTGGCCCGGGCGGTGTAGCGGCCGGGGCGGTACAGCGGCCGGTGGCCGGGGCGCCGCTCGATGCCTGTGCGGCCGTGCGGTGCGACGCTGCGCACGGTGACCGGGGCACACCCGGCAGACTGGACCCATGAGACTGTTCGCCGCCGTGCTGCCGCCCGAGGACGTCGCCGAGGAGCTCGCCGCCGAGGTGGCCCGGCTGAGGAGGCTGCCCGGGGCCGAGGGGCTGCGGTGGACCGGGCGGCCGGGGTGGCATTTCACGCTGGCCTTCTACGGGGAGGTCGACGACGCGCTGGTGCCCGCGCTGACCGAGCGGCTCGGGCGGGCCGCGTCCCGTACGGAGCCGTTCGCGCTGGCGCTCGGCGGCGGGGGGCAGTTCGGGCGCGGGAGGGCCCTGTGGGCCGGGGCGGACGGGGATGTGCGGGCCCTCGGGGTGCTCGCCGGGCGGGCCGAGGCGGCGGCGCGCAAGGCGGGCATCGACATGGGGGAGCACCGCAGGTACAAGCCGCATCTGACGGTGGCCCGCAGCCGGGACGGCATCGACGTCAGGCCCTTCGTCGCGCGGCTGCGCGCCTTCCGCAGCCGTACCTGGACCGTGGCCGAGCTGGCGCTGGTGCGCAGCAATCTGCCGGTGAGCGGGGTGCCGGGCGAGCAGCCCCGCTACGAGGCGGTCGCGCGCCGGGCGCTCGGGGCGGCCGGTTAGGCTCGAGGCGTGGACCCGAAGACCCGTAACCGGATCATGGCCGGTGCGCTCGTGCTGATGTTCGTCGTGGTGGCGCTGGCGGCGGTGCTCGGGAAGTAGCGCCGCCGCCCGCCACCGGGTGCGGGTGACGTCCGGTCCCGCCCGCTACTACCAGGCGAAGGCCTCCGGGGACGGGCCCGGGCCGGGGAAGATCTCGTCCAGGCCGGCCAGCAGCTCCTCGCTCAGCTCCAGCTCTGCCGCCCGCAGCGCGGAGGCCAGCTGCTCCGCGGTGCGCGGGCCGACGATCGGGCCGGTGACGCCGGGTCGGGTGAGCAGCCAGGCCAGGGCCAGCTCGCCGGGCTCCAGGCCGTGCTTGTCGGCCAGATCCTCGTACGCCTGGATCTTCGCGCGCGCGGCCGGGTCCTGCAGCGTCTCCGCGGCGCGCCCCGAGGCCCGCCGGGCGCCCTCGGCCTGCTTCTTCAGCACGCCGCCCAGCAGCCCGCCGTGCAGCGGCGACCAGGGGATCACCCCGAGCCCGTAGTCCTGTGCGGCCGGGATGACCTCCATCTCGGCGCGCCGCTCGTAGAGGTTGTACAGGCACTGCTCGCTGACCAGTCCGATGGTGCCGCTGCGGCGGGCGGCCAGCTCGTTGGCCTGGGCGATCTTGTATCCGGGGAAGTTGGAGGAGCCGACGTAGAGGATCTTGCCCTGCTGGATCAGGACGTCGATGGCCTGCCAGATCTCCTCGAACGGGGTGGCCCGGTCGATGTGGTGGAACTGGTAGAGGTCGATGTGGTCCGTCTGGAGCCGCTTGAGGCTGGCGTCCACGGCCCGGCGGATGTTGACCGCGGAGAGCTTGTCGTGGTTGGGCCAGACCTCGCCGTCGGCGCCCATGTTCCCGTACACCTTGGTGGCGATGACGACCTTGTCCCGCCGGCCGCCGCCCTTGGCGAACCAGTTGCCGATGATGCTCTCGGTGCGGCCCTTGTTCTCACCCCAGCCGTAGACGTTGGCGGTGTCGAAGAAGTTGATCCCGGCGTCCAGCGCCGCGTCCATGATGGCGTGGCTGCCGGCCTCGTCGGTCTGCGGACCGAAGTTCATCGTGCCGAGGACGAGTCGGCTGACCTTGAGTCCGGTGCGTCCGAGCTGCGTGTACTTCATGACCGTCCAGCCAACGTCGTGGAGTGCGCTCTAGGCAAGGGGACGTTCCGCGAGGGCCCCTGGACGCCGGGCACGGAGTACAACGGGACGAGGGACGAAGGGGGACGCGTATGCCGGACGGGAGCGGCGTCGGCCGGCTGGCGGAGCTGGTGCTGCGGCACCTCGGGGACGACGTGCTCGGTGCGTATCTGCACGGCTCCGCCACCCTGGGCGGGCTGCGCCCGCACAGCGACATCGATCTGCTCGTGGTGACCCGGCGTTCCCTGGGAGAGGTCCGGCGCCGGGCGCTGACCGACGCGTTGATGCGGGTGTCCGGCGGCGGGCGGCGGCCCGTGGAGCTGAGCTGTGTCGTGCGGGACGCGGTGCGGCCCTGGCGGTATCCACCGGAGTGCGACTTCCTGTACGGGGAGTGGCGGCGCGAGGAGTACGAGCGCGGGGCGGTCCCGCTGCCCGGGCCGTGCCCGGATCTCGCGCTCCTGCTCACCGTGGTGCTCGGTGCCGGCGCACCCGTGTACGGCCCTCCGCCCGCCCGGCTGCTCGACCCCGTGCCGCACACCGACGTGCTGCGCGCCATGAGGGACGGAATCCCGGATCTGCTCGCCGGGCTGGAGACCGACACCCGCAATGTGCTGCTCACCCTGTGCCGCATCTGGCTGACCTTCAGCACCGGGGAGATCCGGTCGAAGGAGGCGGCGGCCGGCTGGGCGCTCGAGCGGATCCCCCACGCTCGTCACCGGGCGGTCGTCGCGCACGCCAGGGCGGTCTGCACGGGGGAGGAGAAGCAGGAGCGGTGGGAGGAGCTGCGGGACGGGATCGCGCCCGCCGCCCGCTTCCTGGTGCGGGCGATCGGGGCCGCCGGCGCCGGCCGGGCAGCGGTCGCCCGGTGAGGGCCGGCGCTCGCTCGGCAGCGGTGACGCGACGAGGGTCAGCGGCCGTTGCCGCGGTCCCGCACCTCGTAGGGGCCGCCCAGGTCCCAGCTCTGCCACATCGCGTCCGCGAAGGACGCCGCCAGCTTGTGCTCGCCGCTGGCGTTGGGATGCGTGCCGTCGTAGGTGTCGGTGTGGATGTCGTAGGAGGGGGCCGGGGTGGCCAGCAGCACGGGGGAGGCGGGGGTGTCCAGGTCGGCCGCGGTCTTGGCCAGGCGCTCGTTGAACTCGGTGACCTGGGCGGCGAAGGGCGCGTCCTGCTGGGCGCGGATGTTGGGGATCACCGGCAGCAGCACCATCCGGATGCCGGGGCGGGCGGCCCGCGCCTCGTCCACGAAGGTGCGGACGTTGGCCGCCGTCTGCTCGGCGTTGGTGTAGAAGCCCAGGTCGATCAGGCCGAGGGAGACGAGCAGCACGTCCGCACGGAAGGTGCGGACCGCCTCGCCGATCAGGGGGGCCATGTGGCACCAGCCCTCGCCCCAGCCGGCCAGATGCGCCCGCGGGAAGTCGGGGTCGGCGTAGGCGTACGAGGTGGGTTCGTCCGTCGCCGGGTCGCGCAGCGCCTCGCGCGGTCCGACGAAGGTGAAGGGCCCGCCGTACGCCCCGCACAGGTGCTGCCACAGCCGGTAACGCCAGGTGTGTTCACCCGCGCTCCCGATGGTCATCGAGTCGCCTACGGGCATCAACCTGAGCACACGATCATCATGGACGAAACCGCCGGTCGCCGCGATGTGAGTCCGGCCACCAGCCCTCGTACCGCCGCGCGGGGTGGCACTCTTGGGACATGCGCCGATCTTTCGCCCTGCTCGTCGCGGGACTTCTGACGGGTGCCCTCGCCGGTGCCGCCGTCCCGACCGCTTCCGCCGCCGGCGGCGACGACGGTGACGGCGGGTTCCAGATCAAGGATCCGCGCATCACCGAGTCCAGCGGGCTGGCCGCCTCCCGCCGCCACAAGGGCATCTACTGGACGCACAACGACCAGGACCGGGGCGCCTTCCTCTACGCCGTGGACAGCCGCACCGGCGAGACCGTCGCGACGATCACCATGACCGGGGTCGGCACCCCGCGCGACGTCGAGGCGATCTCGATGGGACCGGACGACCAGCTCTACGTCGGCGACATCGGCGACAACGACGGTGTGCAGTGGCCGTATGTGTGGATCTACCGGCTGCCCGAGCCGAAGGTGCTCAAGGACCAGTCGGTCCGGGCCACCCAGTACGTGGTGAAGTACTCGGACGGAAGCCGCGACGCCGAGTCGATGGTCGTGCACCCGAAGACCGGGCGCGTGTACATCATCGACAAGCAGGAGGAGGGCGGGCATCTCTACGCGGGGCCCGCCGAGTTGAGCCCCTCGGGCGCCAATGTCTTCCGGCCGGTCGCCGACGTGGAGATGTGGGCGACCGACGCCGCGCTCTCGCCGGACGGCGAACACCTGGTCGTGCGCGGCTACTTCGGCGGCGTCCACTACGAGTGGAACGGCGGGAAGCTGCGCCGCAGGGGGCGGCTGAGCGTGCCCATCCAGCCCCAGGGGGAGTCCGTCACCTACTCCGCCGACGGCTCGCACCTGCTGTTCGGCAGCGAGGGGGAGCGCAGCGGAGTCGTGGCGCGGGAGGCCCCGGGCGGCTCCGGCGGCAGCAAGGGGTCCTCCTCCGGCAGGGGGGACGCGGACGCCTCCGGTGACGGCAAGTCCGTGCCCCCGGTGCTGACTTCGGGGGCGGTCGCGGTGATCACCGGGATCGCCGTGTTCCTCGGGCTACGACGGCTGTTCCGCCGACGGGGCTGAGGAGGGGCCATCGGGCGCCGGGGCTGAGCACGCGTCCGCGGCAGCCCGCGCCGAAGAGCCGCCGTCCGCGGCCGCGCGGCGCGCCTCGACGCACGTCTCCAGGCCGTCCAGGATGCGCTGCAGCCCGAACTCGAAGTGGTCGAACCCGGGGCTGAAGGCGTCCTCGGAGAGCGAGGCCAGCACCGGGTACCGGCCGCTGTGCATCGCCTTTTCCAGGGCCGGCCGCTGCGCCTCCCAGAACTCGGTGTCGGTCATCCCGGTTCTGCGCTCGGCCTCCTCCTCGAAGATCCGGGTGCGGGCCGCGCCCACCACGTACCCGTCGATCAGGATGATCACCGAGACCAGCTCGGGGTCGGTCAGGCCCATCGGCCGGATCCGGGCGAGCGTATTCTCCATGTTCTCCAGGGCGTTGGGGCCGAGGATCGGACGGGCCTGGTTGACCTCCAGCAGCCAGGGGTGACGCCGGTAGAGGTCGAGCATGCTGCGGCCGAGCGCCTCCAGGGCGGTCCGCCAGTCCACCTCTCCCGGGCCGGCCGGCTCGTCTGAGGGGCGCTGCACGCGGTCCAGCATCAGATCGAGCAGCTCCGCCTTGCCGGGGACGTAGCGGTAGAGGGACATCGTGCCGGTGCCCAGCTCGGTGGCGATCCGGCGCATCGACACCGCGTCGAGACCCTCGCGGTCCGCGATGCCGACGGCGGTCTCCACGATGCGGTCCAGGGTCAGCCCGGGCTTCGGGCCCCGGCTGGGGCGCGGTCCGGTGTCCCAGAGCAGGTCGAGAGTCCGGGCGATGTCACCGCTGCCGCTGGTCTGCCTACCGCTCGTCATGAGGGCAGTCTAGGTCTCCCGCAAAAAACTGAGTACGGCGTACGCGTAATCGGGTACGGTGTACTCAGTTATTGGAAGGGGGACCCATGAACGACGGATACGCGGTACGGGCCGAGGGGCTCGAGAAGCGCTACGGCGACAAGCGCGCCCTGGACGGCTTCGACCTCGCCGTGCGCGCGGGCACCGTGCACGGGCTGCTCGGGCCCAACGGCGTCGGCAAGACCACCGCGGTGCGCATCCTGTCCACGCTGATCCGGCTCGACGGCGGGCGTGCCGCGGTCGCCGGGCTGGACGTCGCCCGGCAGCCGCGCGAGGTGCGGGCGCGGATCGGGCTCACCGGGCAGTACGCGGCGGTGGACGAGGTGCTCACCGGGCGGCAGAACCTGGAGATGTTCGGCCGGCTGTTCCACCTGGGCGGCAGGCGGGCCAGGGCGCGGGCGGGCGAGCTGCTGGAGCAGTTCGACCTGACGGACGCCGCCGACAAGGGCGTCGGCGACTACAGCGGCGGCATGCGGCGGCGGCTCGACCTCGCCGCCTCGATGATCCTCGCCCCGGCCGTGCTCTTCCTGGACGAGCCGACCACGGGGCTGGATCCGCGCAGCCGCGGCGAGGTGTGGGAGTCGGTGCGGGCGCTGGTGGCCGACGGGACCACGGTGCTGCTGACCACGCAGTACCTGGAGGAGGCCGACAGGCTGGCCTCCCGGATCACCGTCATCGACCAGGGCCGGGCCATCGCCGACGACACCCCGGAGGGCCTGAAGAACCGCGTGGGCGGCGACCGCATCGAGGTCGTGGTCGCCGAACGCGCCGAGATCCCGCGGGTGATGAAGGTGGTCGCCCGGGTCGCCGACGGGGAGCCCGAGGCCGAGGACGAGGCGCTGCGGGTGCACGCCTCGGTCACCGACCGGGTGTCCGCGCTGACCGAGGTGGCGCGCACCCTGCAGGACGAGGGCGTGCGGGTCGAGGACATCGGACTGCGCCGGCCGAGTCTCGACGACGTGTTCCTGCGGCTCACCGGCCACCGGGCCGAGCAGACGGACGGCACGAGGACGGGAACGGCGCGGACCGGCGGCAAGGGCCACAGGGCCGCCGAGACCGCCGAGACCGTCGAGGACAAGGGGAAGGGGACCCGCGCATGAGCGCTGTCGAGGCCGCGCACGGCCGTACGTTCTGGGTGCTGTCCGACGTGTGGAACATCGTCCGCCGCGGACTGACCCACTACCAGCGCCAGCCGGTCAACATCGCCTGGCAGCTGGGCTTTCCGATCCTCTCCGTGCTGCTCTACGGCTATGTCTTCGGCAGTGCGATGCAGGTGCCGGGCGGCGGGGACTACAAGGACTTCCTGATGCCGGGCATGTTCGTGATGACCATGGCCTTCGGCTTCATCAACACCGCGACGGTGGTGGTCTACGACTCCACCAAGGGGGTCATCGACCGGTTCCGCTCGATGCCGATGGCGTCCTCGGCCGTGGTGGCCGGGCGCGGCGTGACCGACCTGATCATCGCCTGCGCGGAGCTGGCCATCATGATGCTCACCGCGCTGGTCATGGGCTGGCGGCCGGACGGCGGCTGGGAGTTCCTCGCCGCGTTCGGGCTGCTGCTCTGGCTGCGGTTCGCGCTGATCTGGCTCGGCGTCTGGCTGGGCCTGCTGGTGCCCAACCCGGAGGCGGCGGGCGGGCTGTTCGCGGTGGCCTTCCCGCTGACCATGATCTCCAGCATCTTCGTGGCGCCGCAGCTGATGCCCGACTGGCTCGGCTGGGTGGCGGCCTGGAACCCGCTCTCCTCCACGTCCGCGGCCACGCGTGAGCTGTTCGGCACGCCGGTCGGCGGAGGGGACTCCTGGGTCGAGCAGCACGCGCTGCTGATGGCGGGGCTGTGGCCGGCGGTGCTGACGGTCCTCTTCCTGCCGCTGGCGGTGCGGCGCTTCCAGTGGCTGAGCCGGTAGGCGGCAGTTCGCGGCAGGAGGCGGATCGAAGCCCGGACGGACGAAGGGGCGCCCGGCGAGCAGCCGGGCGCCCCTTGCGCACCTTCCGTCAGCGCACCGCGCCGGCGGACGCGTCCGTCAGAGCCGCTCGATCACATAGTCGACGCACTTCGTCAGCGCCTCGATGTCCGCCGGGTCGATCGCCGGGAACATCGCCACCCGGAGCTGGTTGCGGCCGAGCTTGCGGTACGGCTCGGTGTCGACGATGCCGTTGGCCCGCAGCGTCTTGGCGACGGCGGCGGCGTCGATCTCGTCCGTGAAGTCGATCGTGCCGACGACCGCCGAGCGCTTGGCCGGGTCGGCGACGAACGGGTTGGCGTACTTGATGTCCTCGGCCCAGCCGTAGAGTGTGCGGGCGGAGGTGGCCGTGCGGCGGACCGCCCAGTCGAGGCCGCCCTGGCCGTTGAGCCACTCCAGCTGCTGGTTCAGCAGGAACAGGGTGGCGAGGGCCGGGGTGTTGTACGTCTGGTTCTTGCGGGAGTTGTCGATCGCCGTGGGGAGGCTGAAGAACTCCGGGATGTGGCGGCCGGAGGCGTGGATGCGCTCGGCGCGCTCGATGGCGGCCGGGGAGAAGATGCCGATCCACAGGCCGCCGTCGGCGGCGAAGGACTTCTGCGGGGCGAAGTAGTAGACGTCCGTCTCCGCGATGTCCACGGGCAGGCCGCCGGCACCGGAGGTGGCGTCCACCAGGACCAGCGCGCCCTCGTCGGCGCCGGCCACCCGCTTGATCGGCATGGCCACACCGGTGGAGGTCTCGTTGTGGGTGAAGGCGTAGACGTCCACGCCGGCCTCGGCGACCGGCTCCGGGTGCGTGCCCGGGTCGGTGGAGATGATGTCCGGCTCGGCCAGCCAGGGGGCGAGCCTGGCCGCCTTGGCGAACTTGGAGCTGAACTCGCCGAAGCTGAGGTGCTGCGACTTGTTCTCGATCAGGCCGTGCGTCGCGATGTCCCAGAACGCGGTGGAGCCGCCGTTGCCGAGGATCACCTCATAGCCGTCCGGGAGCTGGAACAGCTCACGGATGCCCTCGCGCACCTGGCCGACCAGGTTCTTGACGGGGGCCTGGCGGTGGGAGGTGCCCATCAGGGACGTACCGGTCGCGGCCAGCGCGTCCAGCGCTTCCGTCCGCACCTTGGAGGGACCCGAGCCGAAACGTCCGTCGGCGGGCTTGATGTCAGCGGGAATCTGGATCTCAGCCACGGTCGGAGCCTAGCGGCTCCGCGAAAGCCGGGCGAAACGTCGTCCGTCCGGTGAGACGGGCGCGGGGCGTGCGGGGCATGCGGCGGAAGAGGGGCGCGGGGCGTGCGGGGCATGCGGCGGAAGAAGGGCGCGGGGCATGCGGCGGGAGGCGCGGGCGGCTCCTGCGGGCATGCTGGGGGAATGACCACCGGAACGACGGAGCACCGACAGCTGCGGGACGAGCTGGCCAGGGCCGTACGCGGGTCCGTGGACTTCGGCGTCACCGCCCGGGCGCTGAACACCATGGACGCCTCCAACTACCGGAGGGTCCCGCTCGGTGTGGTCGCGCCACGGGACGCCGACGACGTGGCCGCCGCGCTCGCGGTCTGCCGGGAGCACGGCGTGCCGGTGGTGGCGCGCGGCGGCGGGACATCGATCGCGGGGCAGGCGACCGGCACCGGGGTGGTGCTGGACTTCACCCGGCACATGAACCGCATCCTGCGCCTCGACCCCGGGGCGCGCACCGCCGTCGTCCAGCCGGGGCTCGTGCTCGACCGCCTCCAGGAGGCCGCCGCCCCGTACGGCCTGCGCTTCGGCCCCGATCCGTCCACCCACTCCCGCTGCACCATCGGCGGAATGATCGGCAACAACTCCTGCGGCTCCCACTCCGTCGCCTGGGGGACGACGGCGGACAGCGTGCGCGCGCTGTCGGTCGTCACCCCGGGAGGCGAGCGGCTGGAGCTCGGCCGGGGATGGGCGGGGGCGCCGGCCGGGCTGCGGGAGCTGGTGCAGGGCGAGCTGGCCCGGCTGCGCACCGGATTCCCCGAGCTGCCCCGGCGCATCTCCGGCTACGCACTGGACGCGCTGCTGCCGGAGCGGGGCGCCGATGTGGCCCGCTTCTTCTGCGGGTCCGAGGGCACCCTGGGCGTGCTGACGGAGGCGGTGGTGGAGCTGGTTCCGATGCCGCGGGTGCGGGCGCTCGCGGTGCTGGGCTACGCGGACGAGAGCGGGGCCGCCGAGGCGGCGGCCGGGCTGCTGCCGTACGGACCGCTGACGGTGGAGGGCATGGCGGCCGACCTGGTGCCGTCGCCGGCCGGCCTGCCGCGCGGCGGGGCATGGCTGTTCGTGGAGACCGGCGGCGACACCGAGAACGAGGCGCGGGCACGGGCGGAGGCGATCGTGCGCGCGGCCGACGTCGTGGACCACCTGGTGGTGACCGACCCGGCGCGGCAGCGGGCGCTGTGGCGGATCCGGGAGGACGCGAGCGGCACGGCCACCCGGATGCCGGACGGCACCGAGGCCTGGCCCGGCTGGGAGGACTGCGCGGTGCCGCCCGCCCGCCTCGGCGCCTATCTGCGGGACTTCCGTGCCCTGCTGGCCGACCACGGCCTGCGCGGCACCCCCTACGGGCACTTCGGGGACGGCTGCATCCACGTCCGCATCGACTTCGACCTGCTCACCGAGCCCGGCATCGCCCGCTTCCGCCGCTTCTCCGAGGAGCTGGCCGGCCTGGTCGTGGCACACGGCGGCTCGCTGTCCGGTGAGCACGGCGACGGGCAGGCGCGGGCCGAACTGCTGCCGCGGATGTACGGCGCGGAGATGGTGGCCCTCTTCGAGCGGACCAAGGCCCTCTGGGACCCCGGCGACCTGCTGAACCCGGGCATGCTGGTCCGCCCCGCCCCGCTGGACACCCAGCTGCGCTTCGCCGTGCTGCCCCGCGAGCCGGTCGACGTCGCCTTCGGCTACCCGGCCGACGGCGGCGACTTCTCGGCCGCGGTGCGCCGCTGCGTGGGCGTCGCCAAGTGCCGTACCACCTCGGTGTCCGGGCCGGCGGTGATGTGCCCCTCCTTCCGGGCGACCGGCGCCGAGGAGCACTCCACGCGCGGGCGCGCCCGGCTGCTGCACGAGATGCTCGCCGGGGAACTGGTGACGGACGGCTGGCGCTCCACCGAGGTGCGGGACGCGCTCGATCTGTGCCTGTCCTGCAAGGGCTGCCGCTCGGACTGCCCCGTCGGGGTCGACATGGCCACCTACAAGGCCGAGTTCCTGCACCACCACTACGCCGGCCGCCGCCGCCCGGCCGCCCACTACTCCATGGGCCGGCTGCCCGTCTGGCTGCGCCTGGTGGCCCGGACCCGGACGGCGGCCCTGGTCAACGCGCTGGCGTCGGTGCGGCCGCTGGCCCGGCTGGGGAAACGTCTCGGCGGCATCGCACCGCAGCGGGAGCTGCCGCGGATCGCGGGCCGCACCTTCACGCACTGGTGGCGGAGCCGCGGCTCCGGGGCCCGGGCGGACGGTCCCCTGGTGGTGCTCTGGCCCGACACCTTCACCGAGCATCTGTCGCCGTCGGTGGGGCGGGCGGCCGTGCGGGTGCTCGAGGCGGCGGGCCTGCGGGTGGCCCTGCCCCCGTCGCTGCGGCTGCGCGGCCGGCCGGTGGGGGACGCGCGCTCACGGTCGGCGGCACGGCTGCTGACCGCGCGGCGCGGCCGGGTCTGCTGCGGGCTGACCTACATCTCCACCGGCCAGCTCGACCGGGCGCGCTCGGTGCTGCGCCGCACCCTGGACCTGCTGGAACCGGTCCTGGAGACGGACGCCCCGGTGGTCGTCCTGGAACCGAGCTGCGCCGCTGCCCTGCGCGCGGACGCGCCGGAACTGCTGCACGACGATCCGAGGGCCGCGCGCCTGGCCTCCCGCGTCCGTACCTTCGCCGAGACGCTGGAGCAGTACGCCCCGCACTGGAGCCCGCCGAGACTGGACCGTCCCGTCACCGGCCAGACCCACTGCCACCAGCACGCGGTGCTCGGCGACGCCGCCGACCGGCGGCTGCGCACCGCCGCCGGCCTCACCGGTGACCTGACCGGCGGCTGCTGCGGCCTCGCCGGCAACTTCGGCTTCGAGAACGGCCATTACGACATCTCGGCCGCCTGCGCCGAGGAACAGCTCCTCCCCGCGGTCCGCACAGCCGGAGCGACGGCGGTGGTCCTGGCCGACGGCTTCTCCTGCCGCACCCAGCTGCACCAACTGGCCGGCGTACGGGGCCGCCACCTGGCGGAGGTGCTGGCGGAGGGGCTGGACGACCTGCCCGACGGGCCGGACGCCTGAGAGGCCGGCCGCGCGCCGGGATCCCCAGCGCATCGGCAGCCCGCGCGGGTCCCGCCCGCAGTACAGGCGCAGGCGGCGCAGTTCCCACAGGCACACCGCACTGATGGAGACCGGGGCGCCCAGGATGAACACGCAGCGGACCAGGGGCGGCACGCCCTCGTGGGCGCCGGTGAAGATGTCGATCAGCGCCACCTCGTATCCGAAGGGTGAGGACTCACCATGTACGGCAGCGACCCGCCGCGACCTGGCGCTGTGCCGCACAACCCTCTTACGGCAACGCCTAGTCGGGGCGCCCAGTGACGAACGAACCGATGCCGTTCTCGGTACGGATCAGCCCGCGCTCACGCAGATCGGCAAGTGCCTTCCGCGCGGTCACCTGGGCGACGCCGAACTCAGCGCACAAGGCCAGAATGCCGGGAAGCTTCGCGCCCGCTGGGTACACGCCCGCGTCGATGCGCCGCTCGATCTCGGCGGCAATCTGAGTCCACTTCGCGCGGGTCGGGTCCAGTTCCACATGATCAATGCTCCGCGCTGTGGCGAAATGCGGCTAGATATAGCGAGCTATGCAAGGTCAGGACTGATCAACGGCGCTCCAGGACGCCAGAAGCCACCAGGTGCTCAGGGATCACCCGGGCGGCTGGGGGCCTGGCCGCCGGGACGCCGCCTCGGCGGGCGGGCGAGGGGACGCGCGGGGCTGTCCGTATGCCGGACCGGCTTGACCGGGGAGGGGCGGGGGTCGCATGGTCAGGCATGTAAGCGGTTCACGGTCCTGACTCAGATCAATCCAGTGGACTATACGGTGCATCATGTTGCACCATCGGCAGGGTGAACCCCTTGTCTCGCGGTACCGACGCTCAGGAAGGCCCCGTGACCACGCCCAGCACCGCCACCCCGTCCACCGTCGCCCCGGCGGGCCAGGACCCTGCCTCGGTGCCGGGTGGCGCCCCGCGCGGCCTGGCGTCCCTCGGGCCGGTCGGGCTGGTGCTCGCCGGCGGGATATCCGTGCAGTTCGGCGGCGCGCTCGCGGTGATGCTGATGCCCCGGGCCGGCGCGCTCGGGGTGGTCACGCTGCGGCTGCTGGTGGCCGCCGTGGTGCTGATGGCGGTCTGCCGGCCCCGGCTGCGCGGACACTCGCGGACCGACTGGGGGACGGTCGTCGTCTTCGGGATCACCATGGCCGGGATGAACGGGCTGTTCTATCAGTCCGTCGACCGCATTCCGCTCGGCCCCGCGGTCACCCTGGAGGTCCTCGGGCCGCTCATCCTCTCCGTCGTCGCCTCCCGCCGGGCGATCAACCTGGTGTGGGCCGCGCTGGCCCTGGTCGGCGTGTTCCTGCTCGGCGGGGGAGGGTTCAGCGGTCTCGATCCGCTGGGTGTCCTCTTCGCCCTGGGGGCCGGCGGGATGTGGGCCGCGTACATCGTCTTCAGCGCCCGTACCGGCCGGCGCTTCCCGCAGGCCGACGGGCTCGCCCTCGCCATGGCCGTGGCGGCGGTGCTCTTCCTGCCGCTGGGCGTCACCGAGGCCGGCACCAGGCTGCTCGACCCGACGACCATCGCCCTCGGCGGAGCGGTCGCGATGCTCTCCTCCGTGCTGCCCTACACCCTGGAGCTGCTCGCCCTGCGGCGCCTGCCCGCCTCCACCTTCGCCATTCTGATGAGCCTGGAGCCGGCCATCGCCGCGACCGCGGGCTTCCTGCTCCTGGACCAGACCCTCACCGCTCCCGAGGCCGCCGCCATCGCCCTGGTCATCGTGGCGAGCATGGGCGCGGTGCGGACCCAGGCGGGGCGGCGGCCGAGCAGGCGCGAGGGGGAGTCCGGGGCATAGGGGCCCTTCGGGGCGGGGGCGGACGCCGTCCGTGACGCCCCGCCTGTTCCGTCCGGGGGTGCGTGGCTCGCGGAGGCTTGCGGCGCCCGGGAAAAATTCATGCAAGCATGCTTGATTGTTTAGTGGGTCACTGCCATGCTCCCCCTCATGGCCGACCCGACGCCCGTCATCGACGACCTGTGTGCCGAGAGCGACGAACTCGACCGGCTGGTGGCCGGGCTGGGGGAGGACGGCTGGAGGCTGCCGACTCCCGCGCCCGGCTGGACGGTCGCTCATCAGATCGCGCACCTCGCCTGGACCGACCGGTCCGCGCTGCTCGCCGTCACCGACGCCGACGGCTTCCAGAAGCTCGTCGAGGCGGCCCTCGCCGCTCCGCACTCGTTCGTGGACGAGGGTGCCGAGGAGGGAGCCCGGGCCGAGCCCGCCGCGCTGCTGGCCAGGTGGCGAGAGGACCGTGCCGCACTCGCCGGCGCCCTGCGGGCCGCTCCCGCCGGGGCTCGCTTCCCCTGGTACGGCCCGCCCATGTCCGCCGCCTCCATGGCCACCGCCCGGCTCATGGAGACCTGGGCGCACGGCCTGGACATCGCCGACGCGCTCGGTGTGGTGCGCCCGCCCACGGACCGGCTCCGGCACGTGGCCCGGCTCGGCGTCCGCACCCGGGACTTCGCCTACGCGGTGCACCGGCTCACCCCGCCCGCCGAGCCCTTCCGGGTCGAGCTCACGGCACCGGACGGCGAGAACCGGTGGGTGTACGGACCCGAGGACGCCTCCCAGTCCGTCACCGGCCCCGCGCTCGACTTCTGTCTGCTGGTCACCCAGCGCGCCCACCGCAGCGACCTCGCCCTCACCGCCCACGGCCCCGACGCCGACCGCTGGCTGGACATCGCCCAGGCCTTCGCCGGGCCCCCGGGCGGCGGACGTGAGCCCGGCACGAGCGGGCGTGAGCCCGAGGCGGAAGGGGAGGCCGCCCCGTGACGGACACGACGACCGCCGGGACGCCGAAGGCCGGGCCGCCCCTGCGCATCGGTAACGCCTCCGGCTTCTACGGCGACCGCTTCGACGCGATGCGCGAGATGCTCACCGGCGGCGACCTGGACGTCCTCACCGGCGACTATCTCGCCGAGCTGACCATGCTCATCCTGGCCCGGGACCGGCTGAAGAACCCGGACGCCGGATATGCCCGCACCTTCCTGCGGCAGCTCGAGGAGTGCCTGGGCCTGGCCCACGAGCGGGGCGTGAAGATCGTCAGCAATGCCGGCGGGCTCAACCCGGCCGGTCTCGCGGACGCCGTGCGCAAGCTGGCCGCCGAGGCCGGTGTGCCGGTGCGCGTCGCCCATGTCGAGGGCGACGACCTCACCGCCGCCCACCCGGGCGCCCTGGCCGCCCACGCCTACCTCGGCGGCTTCGGCATCGCCGCCTGTCTGCGCGAGGGCGCCGACGTCGTGGTCACCGGACGGGTCACCGACGCGGCCCTGGTCACCGGCCCCGCAGCCGCCCGTTTCGGCTGGACCCCGGAGGACCACGACCAGCTCGCGGGCGCCGTGATCGCCGGGCATGTGCTGGAGTGCGGCACCCAGGCGACCGGCGGCAACTACTCCTTCTTCCGGGACGGCGACGTCCGGCACCCCGGCTTCCCGCTCGCCGAGATCCACGCCGACGGCAGCAGCGTCATCACCAAGCACCCCGGCACCGGCGGCTTCGTCGACCCCGGCACCGTCACCGCGCAGCTGCTCTACGAGACCGGGGGAGCCCGGTACGCGGGGCCCGATGTCACTGCCCGGCTCGACACCGTGCGGCTCAGCCGGGAGGGGACCGACCGGGTGCGCATCGACGGGGTGCGGGGCGAGGCACCGCCGCCCACCCTCAAGGTGGGGCTCAACCGGCTCGGCGGATTCCGCAACGAGGTCGTCTTCGTGCTCACCGGGCTCGACATCGAGGCCAAGGCCGAGCTGGTCAAGGCACAGATGGGCGAGGCGCTCGCCAAGTCGCCGCCCGCCGAGGTGCGCTGGGACCTGGTGCGCACCGACCGGCCCGACGCCGGCACCGAGGAGACCGCGAGTGCCCTGCTGCGGCTCGTCGTACGGGACACGGACGAGGCGAAGGTGGGGCGGGCGCTCAGCGGCGCCGCCATCGAGCTGGCGCTCGCCAGCTACCCCGGCTTCCATGTGCCGGCGCCGCCCGGGAAGGGCTCGCCCTACGGGGTGTTCGAGGCGGCGTACGTGGCGCAGGACGCCGTCGAGCACGCCGCCGTCCTCCCCGACGGGCGCCGCATCCCGGTGCCACCGCCGGAGAACACCGCTCCGCTCACGGCCGTGCCCGAGCCGCCGCTGCCCGAGCCGCTGCCGGCCGGGCCCACCCGCAGAGCACCCCTGGGTCTCGTCGCCGGGGCCCGCAGCGGGGACAAGGGCGGGGACGCCAACGTCGGTGTCTGGGCGGTCAGCGAGCAGGCCTGGCGATGGCTCGCGCATCACCTGACCGCGGAGCGGTTCCGGGAGCTGATCCCGGAGGCCGCCGGTCTTCCCGTGACCCGCCACGTCCTGCCCAACCTGCGCGCCCTGAACTTCGTCGTCGAGGGGATCCTCGGCGCGGGCGTCGCCGCCCAGCACCGTTTCGACCCGCAGGCCAAGGCACTCGGCGAATGGCTGCGCTCCCGCCACCTGGACATACCGGAGGTCCTGCTGTGACGGTTCTCGACACCGCCGTGGACACCCACAGCCCCGAACACCGGGCGCAGCGCGAGGCGATGCTCGCCAAGCTCGCCGAACTCGACGCCGAGCACGCCAAGGCCCTAGCGGGCGGCGGGGAGAAGTACATCGAACGGCACCGCAAGCGCGGCAAGCTGCTCGCCCGGGAGCGGATCGAGCTGCTGCTCGATCCGGACACGCCGTTCCTGGAGCTCTCCCCGCTGGCCGGCTGGGGGAGCGACTACACCGTCGGGGCCTCTCTGGTCACCGGCATCGGCGTGGTCGAGGGTGTGGAGTGTCTGATCACCGCCAACGATCCGACCGTGCGCGGCGGTGCCAGCAATCCGTGGAGCCTGAAGAAGGCGCTGCGCGCCCATGAGATCGCGTTCGCCAACCGGCTGCCCCTCATCAGCCTGGTCGAGTCCGGCGGTGCGGATCTGCCGTCCCAGAAGGAGATCTTCATCCCGGGCGGGGCCATCTTCCGCGATCTCACCCGGCTCTCCGCCGCCGGCATCCCCACCGTCGCCGTCGTCTTCGGCAACTCCACGGCCGGCGGCGCCTACGTCCCCGGCATGTCCGACCACGTGATCATGGTCAAGGAGCGGGCGAAGGTGTTCCTCGGCGGTCCGCCGCTGGTGAAGATGGCGACCGGCGAGGAGAGCGACGACGAGTCCCTGGGCGGCGCCGAGATGCACGCGCGGGTGTCGGGCCTCGCCGACTACTTCGCCCTCGACGAGACGGACGCGCTGCGCCAGGCCCGCCGCGTCGTCGCCCGCCTCAACCACCGCAAGGCCTACCCCGATCCGGGCCCGGCCGAGCCCCCCAAGTACGACCCGGAGGAACTGCTCGGCATCGTCCCGGACGACCTCAAGATCCCCTTCGATCCGCGCGAGGTCATCGCCCGTATCGTCGACGCCTCCGACTTCGACGAGTTCAAGCCGCTGTACGGCAGGAGCCTCACCACCGGCTGGGCCACCCTGCACGGCTATCCGGTGGGCATCCTCGCCAACGCCCAGGGGGTGCTGTTCTCCGAGGAGTCGCAGAAGGCCGCCCAGTTCATCCAGCTCGCCAACCAGCGCGACATCCCGCTGCTGTTCCTGCACAACACCACCGGTTACATGGTCGGCAAGGAGTACGAGCAGGGCGGCATCATCAAGCACGGCGCCATGATGATCAATGCGGTCAGCAACTCGAAGGTGCCCCATCTGTCGGTGCTCATGGGGGCCTCGTACGGCGCGGGCCACTACGGCATGTGCGGGCGGGCCTACGATCCCCGCTTCCTGTTCGCCTGGCCCAGCGCCAAGTCCGCGGTGATGGGCCCGCAGCAGCTCGCCGGGGTGCTGTCCATCGTCGCCCGCCAGTCCGCCGCGGCGAAGGGCGAGCCGTACGACGAGGAGGCGGACGCGGCGCTGCGCGCCATGGTGGAGCAGCAGATCGAGTCCGAGTCGCTGCCGATGTTCCTCTCCGGCCGGCTCTACGACGACGGCGTCATCGACCCGCGCGACACCCGCACCGTCCTCGGCCTGTGCCTGTCCGCCATCCACACCGCGCCCTACGAGGGCGCACGCGGCGGCTTCGGCGTCTTCCGGATGTGAGGCAACAGTGATTGATTCCGTGCTTGTCGCGAACCGGGGCGAGATCGCCTGCCGGATCGTCCGCACCTGCCGCGAGCTGGGCATCCGCACCGTCGCCGTGCACTCGGACGCCGACGCGGGGGCCCTGCACGTCCGCCTGGCCGACAGCGCCGTACGGCTGCCGGGTTCGGCACCCGCCGACACCTATCTGCGCGGCGAGCTGATCGTGAAGGCGGCGCTCACCGCGGGGGCGGACGCGGTGCACCCCGGCTACGGCTTCCTCTCCGAGAACGCCGGTTTCGCCCGTGCCGTCCAGGACGCGGGCCTGGTGTGGATCGGGCCGCCCCCGGAGGCGATCGAGGCGATGGCCTCCAAGACCCGTGCCAAGCAGCTCATGGGCATCGAGCCGCTGCGCGAGGTCACCGAGGCCGACCTGCCGGTGCTGGTGAAGGCCGCGGCGGGCGGCGGCGGACGCGGCATGCGTATCGTGCGCGAACTCGCCGACCTGGACGCGGAGCTGGCAGCCGCCCGGGCGGAGGCGGCGAGCGCCTTCGGCGACGGCGAGGTGTTCGTCGAGCCCTATGTGGAGGGCGGGCGCCATGTCGAGGTGCAGATCCTCGCCGACACCCACGGCACGGTCTGGGCGCTCGGCACCCGCGACTGCTCCCTGCAGCGGCGCCACCAGAAGGTCGTCGAGGAGGCCCCGGCTCCGGGGCTGTCGGAGACCCTCACGGCGGAGCTCCACGACCTCGCCGTGCGCGCCGCCCGCGCGGTGGACTACGTGGGCGCCGGGACCGTGGAGTTCCTCGTCGCGGGCGACCGGGCGCACTTCCTCGAGATGAACACCCGGCTGCAGGTGGAACACCCGGTCACCGAGGCGGTGTTCGGCGTCGACCTGGTCGCCGAGCAGATCCGCGTCGCCGAGGGGCATGCGCTGGCGGCCGGGCCCCCGTCCGCGCACGGTCACGCCGTCGAGGTCCGGCTGTACGCCGAGGACCCCGCGCGCGAGTGGGCCCCGCAGACCGGACGGCTGCATCGTCTCTCCGTCCCCGGCGGTGTGCGCCTGGACACCGGCTACACCGACGGCGACGACATCGGCGTCCACTACGACCCGATGCTCGCCAAGGTCGTCGCCCATGCGCCCACCCGCGTGGAAGCCATCCGCAAGCTGGCCGCCGCCCTGGAACGCGCGGCGATCCACGGCCCGGTGACGAACCGGGACCTGCTGGTCCGCTCCCTGCGGCACCCGGAGTTCACCGAGGGGCGGATGGACACCGGCTTCTACGAGCGCCATCTGCCCGACCTCACCCGGCCCGCCCCCGAGGCGCTCGCCCCGCTGGCCGCCGCCCTCGCCGACGCCCACGGCCGCTCCCGCTTCGGTGGCTGGCGCAATCTGCCGTCCGCTCCGCAGATCAAGCGGTACGCCGTCGACGGCGAGGAGCACGAGGTCCGCTACCGGCACACCCGGGCCGGACTGGAGGCCGAGGGGGTACGGGTGGTGCACGCGGACGCCGGGCTCGTCGTCCTCGAAGCCGAGGGAGTGCGGCGCCGGTTCGAGGTGGCCAGGTACGGCGACACCGTCTTCGTGAACGCCACCCGCCTCACCGCGCTGCCCCGCTTCCCCGACCCGGCCGGCCAGCACGCACCGGGGTCTTTGCTGGCCCCCATGCCCGGCGTGGTCGTCCGCGTCGCCGAGGGGCTCACCGAGGGCGCCCCGGTCCAGGCGGGGCAGCCCCTGCTGTGGCTGGAGGCCATGAAGATGCAGCACAAGATCACCGCCCCCGCCGACGGCACCCTCACCAGCCTCAACGCCAAGCCGGGACAGCAGGTCGAGCCCGGCACGGTGCTGGCCGTGGTGCAACCCGCCTAGGGATGCCCGCCCAGGGATCCCGCCCAGGGATCCCGCCCAGGGAGCGAGGGCTCAGGCGCCCCCGCGCCTGCGGCCCGGTCACAGACAACCCACACCCGGAGGACCGCGTGACCACCCACATCGAATCCGACGAGCACAAGGCACTGAGAGAAGCCGTCGCCGCCTTCGGCAAGCGCTACGGCCGCGACTACTTCACCCGCACCGTCGCCGAGGGCCGCCACCCCGCCGAGCTGTGGCAGGACGCGGCCAAGCTCGGCTACCTGGGCGTCAACCTCCCCGAGGAGTACGGCGGCGGAGGCGGCGGCATCGCCGAACTCTCCCTCGTCCTGGAGGAACTCGGCGCGGCCGGCTCGCCGCTGCTGATGCTGATCGTCTCGCCCGCCATCTGCGGCACCGTCATCGCCCGCTTCGGCACCGAGCAGCAGAAGCGCGACTGGCTGCCCGGCCTGGCCGACGGCAGCCGCATCATGGCCTTCGGCATCACCGAACCCGACGCCGGCTCCAACAGCCACCGCATCACCACCACGGCCCGCCGCGACCCCGGCTCCGGCGACTGGATCCTCAACGGCCGCAAGGTGTTCGTCTCCGGCGTCGACTTCGCCGACGCCACCCTCATCGTCGGCCGCACCGAGGACGCCCGCACCGGACGCCTCAAGCCCTGCCTGTTCATCGTCCCGCGCGAGACGCCCGGCTTCCAGCGGCGGCCCATCGACATGGAGCTCAACGCCGCCGAGAAGCAGTTCGAGCTGGTCCTGGACGATGTGCGGCTGCCCGCCGACGCGCTGGTCGGCGACGAGGACGCGGGGCTGCTCCAGCTGTTCGCCGGCCTCAACCCCGAGCGCATCATGACCGCCGCGTTCGCCATCGGCATGGGCCGCCACGCGCTCGGCCGGGCCGTCGAGTACGCCCGCGAACGCACCGTCTGGAAGACCCCGATCGGCGCCCACCAGGCCATCGCCCACCCGCTCGCCCAGGCACACATCGAGCTCGAACTGGCCCGCCTGATGATGCAGAAGGCCGCCCACCTCTACGACGCCGGCGACGACGTGGGCGCGGGGGAGGCCGCCAACATGGCCAAGTACGCGGCAGCGGAGGCCTGCGTGCACGCCGTCGACCAGGCCGTGCACACCCTCGGCGGCAACGGCCTCACCCGCGAGTTCGGGCTCGCCTCCATGGTGACGGCCGCGCGCGTGTCTCGTATCGCACCGGTCAGCCGGGAGATGATTCTCAACTACGTGTCCCACCAGACCCTGGGCCTTCCGAAGTCGTACTAGGCCGTCGCCGCCTTGGAGGAACGATGTTCCGCAGCGAGTACGCAGACGTCCCGCCCGTCGAACTCCCCATCCACGAGGCCGTCCTGGGACGCGCCGCCGAGTTCGGCGACGCCCCCGCCCTGATCGACGGCACCGACGGCACCACTCTCTCCTACGAGCAGGTGGACCGGTTCCACCGGCGGATCGCCGCCGCGCTCGCCGAGGCCGGCGTGCGCAAGGGCGACGTGCTCGCCCTGCACAGCCCCAACACCATCGCCTTCCCCACCGCCTTCTACGCCGCCACCCGGGCGGGAGCCTCGGTCACCACCGTGCACCCGCTCGCCACCGCCGAGGAGTTCGGCAAACAGCTCAAGGACTGCTCGGCCCGCTGGATCGTCACCGTCTCCCCGCTGCTGGACACCGCCCGCCGCGCCGCCGACATCGCCGGCGGCGTGCAGGAGATCTTCGTCTGCGACAGCGCGCCCGGACACCGCTCGCTGATCGACATGCTCGGCAGCACCGCGCCCGAGCCCGAGGCGGCCATCGACCCGGCCGAGGACGTCGCCGCCCTGCCGTACTCCTCCGGCACCACCGGCACCCCCAAGGGCGTGATGCTCACCCACCGGCAGATCGCCACCAACCTCGCCCAGCTCAACGCGGCGATCAGCGCCGGCCCCGGCGACCGCATCCTCGCCGTGCTGCCGTTCTTCCACATCTACGGGCTGACCGCCCTGATGAACGCCCCCCTGCGGCACGGCGCCACCGTGGTGGTGCTGCCCCGCTTCGAGCTGGAGACGTTCCTCGCCGCCATCCAGAACCACCGCATCACCGGCCTGTACGTGGCCCCGCCCATCGTGCTGGCCCTCGCCAAGCACCCGCTGGTCACCCAGTACGACCTCAGCTCCCTGAAGTACATCATCAGCGCCGCCGCACCCCTGGACGCCCGGCTCGCCGTCGCCTGCGCCGAACGGCTCGGCCTGCCACCCGTCGGCCAGGCCTACGGCATGACCGAACTCTCCCCCGGCACCCACGTCGTGCCCCTCGACTCCATGCGCGAGGCCCCGCCCGGCACCGTCGGCAAGCTCATCGCCGGCACCGATATGCGCATCGTCTCCCTCGACGACCCCGGCAAGGACCTCGGCCCCGGCGAGTCCGGGGAGATCCTCATCCGCGGCCCCCAGGTGATGAAGGGCTACCTCGGCCGCCCCGACGAGACCGCCGCCATGATCGACGAGGACGGCTGGCTGCACACCGGCGACGTCGGACACGTCGACGAGGACGGCTGGCTCTTCGTCGTCGACCGCGTCAAGGAACTGATCAAGTACAAGGGCTTCCAGGTCGCCCCCGCCGAACTCGAGGCCCTGCTGCTCACCCACCCGGGCATCGCCGACGCCGCCGTCATCGGCGCCTACGACGACGACGGCAACGAGGTCCCGCACGCCCATGTCGTCCGCCAGCCCTCCGCACCCGGACTCTCCGAGGGCGAGGTGATGATGTACGTCGCCGAACGCGTCGCCCCCTACAAGCGCATCCGGCGCGTCACCTTCATCGACGCCGTGCCCCGCGCCGCCAGCGGCAAGATCCTCCGCCGCGAACTGAGGGAACGCACATGACCCTGGTCCACCGCACGCGGACGCGGGGGGTCGAGACCCTCACGCTCGACTCCCCGCAGAACCGCAACGCCCTCTCCGCCGCCCTCGTCGGCGACCTCGCCGCCGCGCTCACCGACGCCGGCAAGGATCCCGGCGTCCGCGCCGTGCTGCTCACCCACACCGGCAACACCTTCAGCGCCGGCGCCGACCTGCGCGACCCGCCGGAGCCCGACGCCCTGGTCGGCCTGCTGCGGCAGATCGTCGAACTGCCCAAACCGGTCGTCGCCCGGGTCACCGGCCACGTCCGCGCCGGCGGTCTCGGCCTGCTCGCCGCCTGCGACATCGCCGCCGCCTCCGCCCAGGCGACCTTCGCCTTCACCGAGGTGCGCATCGGCGTCGCCCCCGCCGTCATCTCCCTCACCCTGCTGCCCCGCACCGACCCCCGCGCCCTCGCCCGCTACTACCTCACCGGCGAGCGGTTCGGCGCGGTGGAGGCCGCCCGGCTCGGCCTGGTCACCGCCGCGGGCGAGGATGACGCAGTTGACGTGGACGCCGTGCTCGAACCCGTCCTCGACGGGATCCGCCGGGCCTCACCCCGGGCCCTGGCCGAGACGAAGCGGCTGCTCACGGCTAGGGTGCTGGAGACATTCGACCAGGACGCGGCCGACCTCACCGCGCTCTCGGCCCGCCTCTTCGCCTCCGCCGAGGCGCGCGAGGGGATGACGGCCTTCCTCGAACGACGGGATGCGGAATGGGTGGTGTGAGCACGGCAGACCGTGCCGAACGAGTCCCCAAGCAGGACCGCAGCCGGCTCACCCGGCAGCGCCTCCTGGAGGCCGCCGTGGCCTGCCTGGCCGAACACGGCTGGGCGGGCTCCACGGTCTCCGTCGTCGCCGAACGCGCCGGTGTCTCCCGGGGTGCCGCCCAGCACCACTTCCCGACCCGCGAGGACCTGTTCACCGCCGCCGTCGAGTACGTCGCCGAGGAACGCTCCACCGCGCTGCGCGCCCTCTTCCCCGAGGGCGCGGGGGCCGCCGACCGCCATGCCGTGGTCGCCGCCCTCGTCGACCTCTACACCGGCCCCCTGTTCCGCGCCGCCCTGCACCTGTGGGTCGCCGCCACCAACGAGGAGCAGCTGCGCGCCCGCGTCACCGAGCTGGAGACCCGCGTCGGCCGCGAGAGCCACCGCATCGCCGTGGACCTCCTCGGCGCCGACGAGACCCGCCCCGGCGTCCGCGAGACCGTCCAGGGCCTGCTCGACATGGCCCGCGGCCTCGGCCTCGCCAACCTCCTCACCGACGACTCCGCCCGCCGGGCCCGTGTGGTGGAGCAGTGGGCCCGGCTGCTCGACGACGTCCTCGACGGCTAGGCATCCGGACGGGGCGGGGGCCGCACGCAGGGAGCCGGCCGTTCACGCCCGGGGAGCGAGCCGCTCTCGCCCGGGGAGCAAGCCGCTCTCGCCCGGGGGCGGGCCGCTTGTGCTCAGGGAGCAAGCCGCTCCACCCGCCAGCCGCCGCCCGGCTCCGCCACGTACCGCAGCCGGTCGTGCAGCCGGTTCTCCCGCCCCTGCCAGAACTCCACCGTCTCCGGTTCGACCCGGAAGCCGCCCCAGTGCGGCGGCACCGGCACCTGCTCGCCCTCCGGATAGCGCGCCGCCAGCTCGGCGTAGGCGGCGTCCAGCTCCTCGCGTGCGGCCACCACCCGCGACTGGGCGCTGGCCCACGCGCCCAGCTGCGAGCCGTGCGGACGGGTGCGGAAGTACGCGGCCGTCTCGTCCCGGCCGGTCCGCCGCGCCACACCGTTCACGATCACCTGCCGGGCCATCCCGTGCCAGGGGAACAGCAGCGACACATACGGGTTCTCCGCCAGGTCGCGGCCCTTGCGGGACTCGTAGTTCGTGTAGAACACGAACCCCTCGTCGTCGAAGTGCTTCAGCAGCACCGTCCGTGAGCTGGGCCGGCCCCGGGCGTCCGCCGTGGACACGATCATCGCGTTCGGCTCGAACAGACCGCCCTCCGTCGCGGCCTGCTTGAACCAGCGTGCGAACTGCTCGACGGGTGTGGCGGCGAGGTCCGACTTCAGAAGACCCTCGCTCCGGTACTGCTTGCGCATCGCGGCGAGATCGAACGGTGCGGCATCTCGATCGGTCACGCCGTCATCCTGCCGCATCCCCCCAGATCGGTGGGGCCCACGGTGGCCTTCGTCACTGAGTGGCACTGAGTGCCGCGAACTCTCCCCAAGCGTGGCACCCGGGGATATCGTGCTGCCACTGATCCGGTTGGGTGACCGCCAACCGGGCATCACAGGGGTACGTCCGAACCGTGCGTCACCTCGACGGGTCCGCGGATCCACCGGACGCACAACCGCCTGCCGCAGCGCATCGCATCTGTCCACATCACGAGGAGCCGCCTGATGTCCGACTTCGTACCCGGGCTCGAAGGAGTCATCGCGTTCGAGACGGAGATCGCCGAACCGGACAAGGAGGGCGGCGCGCTCCGCTACCGCGGCGTCGACATCGAGGACCTCGTCGGCCATGTGTCCTTCGGCAACGTGTGGGGCCTGCTCGTCGACGGTGCCTTCAACCCCGGCCTGCCGCCGGCCGAGCCCTTCCCCATCCCGGTCCACTCCGGGGACATCCGCGTCGACGTGCAGTCCGCCCTTGCCATGCTGGCCCCCGTCTGGGGCCTGAAACCGCTCCTCGACATCGACGAGAAGCAGGCCCGCGACGACCTCGCCCGCGCCGCCGTCATGGCGCTGTCCTACGTCGCCCAGTCGGCCCGCGGCCAGGGCCTGCCCATGGTGCCGCAGCGCGAGATAGACAAGGCCCAGTCCGTCGTCGAGCGCTTCATGATCCGCTGGCGCGGTGAGCCCGACCCCAGGCATGTCGCCGCCGTCGACGCCTACTGGACCTCCGCCGCCGAGCACGGCATGAACGCCTCCACCTTCACCGCCCGCGTCATCGCCTCCACCGGCGCCGACGTGGCCGCCGCCCTGTCCGGAGCCGTCGGCGCCATGTCCGGCCCGCTGCACGGCGGCGCCCCCTCCCGGGTGCTCGGCATGATCGAGGAGATCGAGCGCACCGGCGACGCCGAGGGCTACGTCAAGAAGGCCCTCGACAAGGGCGAGCGCATCATGGGCTTCGGCCACCGCGTCTACCGCGCCGAGGACCCCCGCGCCCGCGTGCTGCGCCGCACCGCGCGGGAACTGGGCGCCCCCCGCTACGAGGTCGCCGAGGCGCTGGAGAAGGCCGCCCTGGCCGAGCTGCACGCCCGCCGCCCCGACCGGGTGCTGGCCACCAACGTGGAGTTCTGGGCGGCGATCGTCCTCGACTTCGCCGAGGTCCCGGCGCACATGTTCACGTCCATGTTCACCTGCGCCCGCACGGCCGGCTGGTCCGCCCACATCCTGGAGCAGAAGCGCACCGGCCGCCTGGTCCGTCCCTCCGCCCGCTATGTGGGCCCGGGCCCGCGCGACCCGCGCGAGGTCGAGGGCTACGCCGAGATCGCCCACTGACCGGGCCCCGAGACGCAGACGACCCGCGAGCCTGGGTCCTCCGCAACGGGAGGAGCCGGCCGGACGTACCGGCGACTCGCGGGTCGGGTGACTGCTTGGGATTGGGCCGGCTGCCCGTCTCGTTCACGAGCTGGTCCGGCACCGCACTGAGTGTGGTGGCGGACCGCTAGCCCGCAGCCACCTCACGCGTCCGGTAGTCATACATCTGCCGAACCACCTCCCTTCTCGTGTACCTGGAACCCTAAGAAGCGCCTCCCTCGCGCAGCAACCGCTTTTTGCGATCCCTTTTCCGGAATTTCTCCCAGCCGGCCGGCGGAGATCACTCGGACTGCCGTCATGGCAGATGACGGGGCGGGCAGGCGGAGCGGGCCGGGCGGGCGAGGAATCGGCCGTGTACAACGATTGACTCAATCTTCCGGGAACTCGATGTGCGGTGGATCACGTTCAAGTTGAATGATTGCGAGTGAGTGAACCGTCGCGCCGTAGTGCGCACGCAGCCTGCAGGGGGTCCAGGTGAGTGCTTCCCGGCGTACTGGAACCAAGGACGAACTGGGGCCCGACGAGCCCGAGCGGGAGAGCAGGGACGGCTCGGACGGGTCCGATCTGCTCGCCGCTCTGCTGGACGGCATGGACGCCGCCCTGTGCGCCTTCGACGCGGACGGGGTGGTCACCCACTGGAACCGTGAGGCGGAGCGGATTCTGGGCTGGAGCGCCGAGGAGGCGGTCGGGCGGCAGGGCTTCGCGGGCTGGGCGGTACGGCCCGAGGACGCCGAGGAGGTCCAGGCCCGGCTGATGTCGGCGATGGACGCGCCGGGCCGGCAGGTGCACGAGTTCGCGCTGCTGACCAAGGACGGCCGCCGGGTGCTGGTGCGCACCCAGTCGGCGGCGGTGCGCGGCCCGGACGGCAAGCCGGCCGGCGTGTACTGCGCGTTCAGCGAGGTGCACGCGCAGATCGATCTGGAGCGGTCGATCGCGCTGAGCGAGGCGCTGCTCGAGGACGCCTCCTGGGGCGTGGTGCTGGTGGACGCCGATCTGCGTCCTGCGGTGGTGAACACGGCGGCGGCCAAGGCACTGGGCACGGGGCGCACCTCGGTGCTCGGCCGGCCGCTGGGTGAGCTGCTGGCGCAGGGTGTGGAGGAGCTGGAGAGCGCGCTGACGCATGTGCTGGCGGAGGGCGCTCCGCCGGCTCCGGCGGAGATCTGGGTGAGTGTGCGCACGCCGGAGGGCGAGCGGCGGCGCTGCTGGCGCAGCGGCTTCCTGCGGTTGTCCTCGCCGCTGGCGGAGGAGCCCGTTCCGCTGGGCGTCGGCTGGCTGTTCCAGGACGTGACCGAGTCCAAGCAGGCGGAGCAGGAGGCCTCGCTGCTGAAGTTCCGCACGCAGCAGCTGCACCGGGCGGCGCGGGCGGCGGCGGAGTGCGAGGACCCGGCGGAGGCGGCGACGGTCCATCTGGACTTCGCGCTGGCCGGGTTCGCCGATCATGCGCTGATCGACCGGGTCGCAGAGGCGGCGGGGAGCCCGGCGCGGGACGGCGAGGGGGAGGGCCCGGTCCGGCTGGTGCGGATCGCGGCCACGCCCTCCGGGGCGCCGGGGCCGAGCAGTCTCGGGGGCGGTGCGGGGCTGCCGGTGCGCTACGAGCGGGGGCATCCGGCGCTGCAGTGCGTGGAGCGGGCCGGTTCGGTGCGGGCGAACGCCGGAAAGGTGGGCCCCGAGGAGCGGCGGGCCTGGGCTCAGGCGCGCCAGTGGCCGCCGGACACGGTGCACGCCCTGTGCACGGCGTTGCGCAGCCGCGGGCGCACCCTGGGTGCCGTGACGTTTCTGCGGGGCGCCGGGCGGACGCCCTTCGAGCGCTCCGACATCCTGTACGCGGAGGACGTGGCGGTGCGGATCGCGTCCGCGCTGGATCTGGCGGGGCTGGTGGAGCGCGGGCAGGGCGAGGAGGACCGGTGACCCGGACCGGTGCTCAGGACCGGTGATCCGGTCCCGGCCCGGTGCCGCAGGAGGGCCCGGATCCGGTCCCGGCCCGGTCCCGCGGGGGAGGGCCCGGTCCTCAGTGCCGGTAGAAGATGCGGTCCCCGTACTGCTCGAAGATGCGGGCGTTCCACTCGTGGCCGCCGTCCACGTTGCCGGAGCGCAGCAGCGGGGGCTCGATGCCGCGTTCGGCGAGGGTGGCGGCGGCGGTGGCCATCACGGCCTGGAGGAGGGCCGAGGTGACGACCGTGGACGCGGGGGCGAACGGCGCGGGGACGTTGTCGAGGGTGAGCTCCGCGTCGCCGACCGCGATCTTGGAGTCCAGTACGACGTCGCAGTGGTCCTTCAGGAAGGTCCCCGAGGAGTGCCGCGAGGCGGTCTCCGTGGCGTAGGCGACCGAGGTCACGCCGATCACCTTCACGCCCAGGGCGCGGGCGCGCATGGCCATCTCCACGGGCAGGGCGTTGCGCCCGGACAGCGAGATGATCACCAGCGCGTCGCCGGCGCGCAGCGGTGAGGAACCGAGCACGGCGGTGGCGAGCCCGTCGACGCGCTCCAGGGCGGAGCCGAGCGTCGCGGGCGTGACGTCGACGCCGACGGCGCCGGGCACGGCGAGCAGGTTCATCAGGGCGAGGCCGCCCGCGCGGTAGACGATGTCCTGCGCGGCGAGCGAGGAGTGGCCGGCGCCGAAGGCGAAGAGCCGTCCGCCGTCCGCGACCGTGTCGGCGAGCAGCGTGCCGGCGGCCGTGATGGAGCCGGCCTCCTCGTCGCGGACCCGGTGCAGCAGGTCGATCGCGGCGTCGAGGAACCGGTCGGCCGGCGTGCGGTCGCTCATGCGGTATCCCTTCGGGTGGCTGTGTTGCGGATCACGGTGCGGTCTGGACCACTGCCGTGTCAATACGGTGGTGCCGTGCCCGGCCACGGCGGCGCGGGCGTGCCCGGCGGCGGATGCGGGCTTGGCCGGAACCCGACGCACCGGTGGCCAAAGCCCCCTGAAGCACCCCGTTTCCACGGCGCCGCACGCTTGTCAGTGACATGCGTCAGAATTGAGTCCTGGGCCAGCGCATGTGCCGGTGAGCCGGCCGGCCTCCGGCAGAGCCAATCGCAGATCACATCAAGGGGCACGTATGTCCGGACTGATCGACACCACGGAGATGTATCTCCGCACCATCCTCGAGCTGGAGGAGGAAGGTGTGGTCCCCATGCGCGCCCGGATCGCGGAACGGCTCGATCAGAGCGGTCCGACCGTCAGCCAGACGGTGGCGCGGATGGAGCGGGACGGCCTGGTCTCCGTGGCGAGCGACCGTCATCTGGAGCTGACCGACGAGGGCCGCCGCCTGGCCACGCGGGTGATGCGCAAGCACCGCCTGGCCGAGTGCCTGCTGGTCGATGTGATCGGCCTGGAGTGGGAGCAGGTGCACGCGGAGGCCTGCCGCTGGGAGCACGTGATGAGCGAGGCGGTCGAACGCCGCGTGCTCGAGCTGCTGCGGCACCCGACGGAGTCGCCGTACGGCAACCCGATCCCGGGCCTGGAGGAGCTGGGCGAGACGGACGGCGCGGACCCGTTCCTGGACGAGGGCATGGTGTCGCTGGCCGATCTCGACCCCGGCAACGAGGGCAAGACGGTCGTGGTGCGCCGGATCGGCGAGCCCATCCAGACGGATGCGCAGCTGATGTACACGCTGCGCCGCGCGGGGGTGCAGCCGGGCTCGGTGGTGAGTGTGACCGAGTCGGCGGGCGGCGGCGTGATGGTCGGCAGCAGCGGCGAGGCGGCCGAGCTCCAGCCGGACGTGGCCTCCCATGTGTTCGTCGCCAAGCCCTGAGCCGGGCCGGGTGGACCGAGCCCTGACACCTCCCTGACGTCGCGCGCGAACCGTGTGCCCGCGGACCGGGGGGCCGCGCCGCACGGATCCGTACGGCCACCGATGTGATCCCGTCGTTTCGAAGATCCAGTGCGGGGAATCGCAGCGCGCGCCCGGATCGCGTGCCAGGCTGTCGCATGAGGCATGACCCGGGGTTCGCGGTCGGGCGCGGTGTCGGTCCTGACAGCGATGTCACCCGGCCGGGGAGGGGCGGGGAGGATGGGCCGTGAGCATGTGAGGAGCCCCGGCGCCGCAGGGCGCCGGGGCTTGTCCTCCCCTGTACTGACCCGGAGCCCCGAGCTCTCAGGGTCATTCCCCTCGGACCGGTTTCCCCGAGCGGTCCGCCTCCCGCTGAAGATCTCCCCTGGGGCGCGGCGATCATTCCTGGCGGCGTGTCACTCGATTGAGGGGTGTTGCCCGCCGGAACTCCGTTCTCGAAAACGTATTCGATAATCTGGCGCGGTACGGCAGACAGGTCCGGCACGGCAGACAGCGAGCTTGGGGGGTGCCTGGAGAATGGCGCGACGCATCGGCGTGACCGGGGCGGACGGCGTGCAGCTCGCCGCCTGGGAGTTCGGCGACCCGCCCAAGACGGGCACCGAGGCCGAGGCCGCCCCCGGCGTGCTCTTACTGCACGGACTGATGGGGCGCGCCTCGCACTGGGCGTCCACCGCCCGCTGGCTCTCCGAGCGGTACCGCGCGGTCGCCCTCGACCAGCGCGGCCACGGCCGCAGCGAGAAGCCCCCGCACGCCTCCTACAGCCGGGAGGCCTACGTCGACGACGCCGAGGCCGCCCTCGAGCAGCTGGATCTCGCCCCCGCCGTCCTCATCGGCCACGCCATGGGCGCCCTGACCGCCTGGCAACTGGCCGCCAGGCGCCCCGACCTGGTCCGCGGCGTGGTCATCTGCGACATGCGGGCCTCCGCGCTCGGCGCGGCCTCGCAGCGCGAGTGGGAGGAGTGGTTCCGGGCGTGGCCGGTTCCGTTCGCCACCCTCGCCGACGTCCGCAAGTGGTTCGGCGAGGACGACCCCTGGGTGGAGCGGCCCAACCCGGCCCGCGGCGAGTTCTACGCCGAGGTGATGGCCGAGTCCCCGGACGGCTGGCGCCCGGTCTTCGACCAGGAGGTGATGCTCCGCTCCCGCGAGACCTGGGTGTACGACGCGCACTGGGAGGAGCTGGCCCAGGTCCGCTGCCCCGCCCTGGTGGTGCGGGGCCTCGACGGGGAGCTGGGCCGCGCGGAGGCCCAGGAGATGGTCCGGGTCCTGCCGCGCGGGCAGTACGCGGAGGTCGCCGACGCCGGCCACCTGGTCCACTACGACCAGCCCGAGGGCTGGCGCGCGGCGATCGAACCGTTCCTGGACTCCCTGCGCGAGGGCTGAACCGGAGGCGTACCGGGCGCCCGCCGGGTGCGCCTCAGCCCTTGCTGACCGCCGTGAGGATCTCCGGCAGCCGCCGTGCCGTCTGCGGTGCGGCCAGCCTCAGCCCGAGCAGGGTCAGCAGCGCGCCGTAGGCCGTGCCGACCGGCAGCAGCAGCCACAGCAGGTCCTGGCCGTCGGCGCTGAGGTTCCACCAGATGGTCAGAGCGATGACCGGGGCGCACAGCACCGCCGCCGCGATCATGCCGCCGAAGATGGAGATCCAGGCCAGGCCCACCTGCCCCGGCGCGACGTTCTTGTGACCCTCCTGCGGGATGGAGTACGGGAACCGCGCCGAGGTCCAGGCGCCGGTCGCGAGCATGGCGCCCAGCAGCGCGAACGACAGCCCCAGCGTCTCCGGCAGCCGCCGCCAGGCGCCCAGCATGGCCGTGGTCAGCACGGTCACCAGCGTGGCGTACGGCAGGGTGATCAGCAGCAGGGCCAGGGCACGGGCGCGCAGCTCGGCGTAGGCGTCACGGGTGGTGGAGATGGTCATGGCGACCATCCAGAACGCCGAGGTGTCCTGGCCGAACTGGTTGTACATCTGGATGCCGAGCATGCCGGCCGCGAAGCAGGCGAAGTACACCGAGCCGGTGCCCTGCCAGGCGTTGAACACCGGCACGATCAGCCCGATGGCCAGCGAGGTCACCCAGGCCGCCTTGGTCTTCGGGTCGCGCCACACATAACGCAGGCTGCGCTCCACCACCGTGCCGGTGCGCCCGGCCGGCAGCAGCCGGGCCAGGCCGCTCGCGGAGCGCTCCCGCACCGCCTTCTCCCCGGTCTGCAGGGTGGAGCCGTCCGGCGCCGTCATCAGCCGGGTCAGCGACCGCGACCACAGCGCCAGCAGCACCACCAGGGCGGCCGCGCTCAGCGCCAGCTGCGCCAGCGCCGTCCCGTGGGCGCCCTGGCCCACCGCGTGCACGGCGCCGACCGCGGAGGCGGGCGGGATCCACTGCAGCACCCCGGCCACCGGGTCCAGCTCGCCCAGCCCCGAGGAGCCGAGCCGCTGGGCGCCGAAATTGACCACCTGGGCGCCGATGGCGATCACCAGGCCGCTGAGCACGGCGAGGTCACGCCCCTTGCGGCTGGTCAGCAGCCGCACGTTGGCGGCGGCGACCGCCCGCGCCAGCGCCACGCACACCAGCAGCGCCAGCGGGACGGCGAGCACCCCGACCGCGAAGGCGGCACCACCCCGGGCGACCGCGATCACCGAGCCGGTGAACATGCACAGCGTGAACAGCGGCCCGATGCCCACCAGCGAGGCCACCAGGAGCGCCCGCACCAGCGGGCGGGGCCGCAGCGGCAGCATCACCAGGCGGGTCGGGTCCAGGGTCTCGTCGCCGCTGGGGAAGAACAGCGGCATCACCGCCCAGCCGAGGCCCAGCACCGCGACGAGCAGCACCACCAGGGACTCGGCGTGCCCGACCCCGCGCAGCGCGATCAGGCCGATCAGCTGCAGCGCGGCGAAGAGCAGCACCAGGACGGCGGAGGCGATGTAGGCGGCGCGGCGGCCGCCGGACTGGCGCAGCCCGTTGCGCAGCAGCGACAGCTTCAGCCGCACGACGACGGGGGTGATCGCGGGCGCGCTCACCGGGCACCGCCGCCCAGCCAGTCGAGGTCGGAGGAGGCGTCCCGCCCGTCCGCGCCGACGAGTTCCAGGAACGCCCGCTGGAGGGAGGGCGCGTCACCGCGCACCTCGGCGAGCGGGCCGTGCGCCCGGATCCGCCCGGCGGCCATCACCGCCACCCAGTCGCACAGCGACTCCACCAGCTCCATCACATGCGAGGAGAACACCACGGTGGCGCCGGAGGCGGTGTAGCGCTCGAGCACGCCCCGGATGGTCTGCGCGGACACCGGGTCGACGCCCTCGAACGGCTCGTCCAGGAAGAGGACTTCGGGATTGTGCAGCAGCGCCGCGGCCAGCCCGATCTTCTTGCGCATGCCGGTGGAGTAGTCGACGACCAGCTTGTGCTGGGCGCCGGCCAGGTCGAGGACGTCGAGCAGCTGGGTGGCCCGCTTGTCGACCTCGGCGCCGGGCAGCCCGCGCAACCGGCCGCTGTAGGCCAGGAGTTCGCGCCCCGACAGCCGCTCGAACAGCCGCAGCCCCTCGGGCAGCACCCCGATCCGGGCCTTGACCGCCACCGGGTCCCGCCACACGTCGTGCCCGGCGATCTCCACGGTCCCCTGGTCCGGCCGCAGCAGCCCGGTCACCATGGACAGGGTCGTCGTCTTGCCCGCCCCGTTCGGTCCGACGAGCCCGATGAACTTCCCCGCCGGCAGGTCGAGATCGATCCCCGCGACGGCCACCTGCTCGCCGAACCGCTTCCACAGTCCCCGTACGCGGACCGCTGCCCCGTCCGCCTGAGTTCCCTCCGTCATGGCAGCAGCCTACGGGCACGCCCGCGCCGCCGAGCAGCCGTCGCCGGACCGGCCGGCGGTCCCGGCGTGCCCGCGCCGGGCGGTCTGACCAGGAGGTACGGCCGGGGACCGGGGCCCTTGCCCGGCGGATCCCGCCGCGCGGCCGGACGCTAGCGGTCGCGCCCGCAGGCGTAGGCGAGAGCCGGGATCAGCTCCTCCGCGTCGGGCAGCCAGCGGTTGGCGGGGGTCGGACGGCAGGCCCACTGCACGGCGCCCCGGGAGCCGACCCGCGTGGGCGGTGCGGCCACGTACATGCCCTCGCCGAGCACGGCCAGATCCATCGAGGCCGGCGACCAGCCGAGCCCGCGCACCAGCTCCGGGACCTTCGCCGCGGCACCCGGCAGCACGAAGAACTCCATCCGCCGCGCGGGCGTCAGCGTCACCGGGCCCAGCGTCAGTTCCATCCGCTCCAGGCGCGCGAGGGCGAGGAAGCCGGCCGTCTCCGGGACGGAGATGGCGTCGAAGGTGCGGCCCGTCGGCAGCAGGATCGAGGCGGTCGGCTGCTTCTGCCACATCCGGCGGGCGACGGTGGCGCTGCCCGTCGCCTGCGTCGCCCAGTCGGGCCGGGCCGGGTGCGCGCCGGGCGCGGGGCAGGCCGCGTCGCCGCACGAGCAGCGCTGCACCCCGTCGGCGGCCTCCAGCCAGGTGCCCGGGAACACGTCCCAGTGACGCTCCTCGGCATAGCGGACTGCGGTGTCCAGCAGCGATTGCCCGCGCTGCTTCGGGATCTGTGCGGCTTCGGTGCCCGGGATCGTCTCTTCCACGATGAACACAACTTCGCCCGCCACCAGTGGTTACGCCCGCGCGCGTGCGCGGGGGCGGAGCATCGGCCCCGCGTGCGGGGCGCACGGGTGCACGGGCGGGGGCGCGCGGGGGGAACGGTGCCCGCGGGTGGGTAGCCAGGAGTGGGGCCGGCGGACGACCTCGCATGCCGTCACCCCGGCAATCCTCACAAGTCCCGCATTTTCGGTACATCCGCGGGGCATTGATCTTCACGGCCGGAAACTCCTCGCCGGGACGTGAGGAGCACGGCCACGGAAAGCACGTCAACTCGGTGTGTGGGCAGGCACCGTAGCCACAGGGGGTTACGCCATGGCCGCAAGGCCTCTCGTCGCGCGGCAGCCGAACGAGCGGTTGCAGGCGCTCATCCAGGAAGCCGGATGCTCCAACGCCGGGCTGGCCCGCAGGGTCAACATGTGCGGCGCCGAGCACGGCCTCGACCTGCGCTACGACAAGACGTCGGTGGCCCGCTGGCTGCGCGGACAGCAGCCACGGGGCCGCGCCCCGGCGATCATCGCGGAGGCGCTGGGCCGCAAACTGGGCCGTACGGTCACGATCGACGAGATCGGTATGGCCAACGGCAAGAACCTCGCCTCCGGGGTCGGTCTCCAGTTCTCGCCGACGGTACTGGGGGCCATCGAGCAGGTCTGCGAGCTGTGGCGCAGCGACGTGGGCCGGCGGGACTTCCTGTCCGGCTCGGCCGTCGCCGCCTCGGCGCTGGTGGAGCCCAGCAGGGACTGGCTGATCTCCGCGCCGGACGCCCAGGTGGCCCGCTCGGCCGGACCGCGGGTGGGCAGGTCCGACGTGGCCGCGGTACGGGACATGACCCGGGCGCTGGTGGAGCTCGACCACCAGTACGGCAGCGGGCATGTGCGGCCGGTCGTCGTGCACTACCTCAACAGCGTGGTGTCGGGGCTGCTGGCCGGCTCCTACCGGGAGTCGGTGGGCCGTGAACTCTTCGCCGCGGTCGCCCGGTTGACCGAGCTCGCCGGGTACATGGCGGTGGACACCGGGCAGCCGGGGCTCGCGCAGCGCTACTACATCCAGGCGCTGAGGCTGTCGCAGGCGGCGGGCGACCGCGGATACGGCGGCTATGTGCTCGCCGCCTCCATGAGCCACCTGGCCGCCCAGCTCGGCAACCCGCGGGAGATCGCCCAGTTGGCGCGGGCGGCCCAGGAGGGCGCACGGGGGCGCGTCACGCCCCGCGCGGAGGCCATGTTCCACGCGGCGGAGGCGCGCGGGCACGCCGTACTGGGCGACGTGCGCGCCGCGCAGGCGGCGGCCGGGCGCGCGATCAGCGCCATGGAGGCGGCCGACGCGGCGTCCGGGGACGACCCGGCGTGGATCGCCCACTTCGACGAGGCGTATCTGGCGGACGAGCTGGCGCACTGCCATCGCGATCTCGGGCAGGCGGAGGCCGCCGCGCGCTATGCGCGCGAGTCGCTCGCCGGGCATCCGGAGTCACGGGCGCGGCGGCGGGCCATCGGCTATGTGCTGCTGGCCACGGCCCAGGTGCAGCAGCGGGAGATCGAACAGGCCTGTGCCACGGGCCTGAAGGCGGTGGAGATCCTCGACGGGCTCCGCTCCAACCGCGGCGCCGAGTACCTGGAGGACTTCCAGCAGCGCCTCGAACCGTACGGAGAGGAGCCGGTGGTACGGGAGTTCGGGGCGCGGACCAGGCTGCAGGCCGCGGCCTGAGCGGGCGGCCCCGCCGCGCGGGACGTGAACGGCCGGGCATCCGGGGCGAACGTTCGCGTCCCGGGCGGCCGATGTGAAGGAGGTGACATAAACAGCGTGCCGTGACGCGGTTTTGTTACCGCGCTCACAGGGCAGGAGATCACGTCCTGTGCTGCGTGGAAACGGGCTCCGGGGACCCGGTAGCGTGACCCGACGATTCACAAGGTCCCCCATTGGTAGGAGTCCCGGTGACGCAGAGTGGACAGGGCGAGGAGCCCTCGTCGCGCCCCGCGCGCGAAGGCATCGTGCTGCCCTCCGACGGCGGTGAGCCCCTGCTGCCGGGCGTGACGCCCCCGACCGGCACCGCGCCCTCCCAGCCGTCCGCACAGCCCCCCGCCTCGGCACCCCCCGGCGGTCAGGGCTGGGGCCAGCCGTGGGGTCCCGGCGAGGGGCAGCAGCAGGCCCCGGCCGGCGGCCAGGGCTGGCAGCAGCCGCAGGCCCAGCCGCAGCCGCAGCCGCAGCCGCAGGCCCAGCCCGAGGCTCCGTCCGCCGCGTACGGCTCCGGCCAGTGGGACTCCGGGACGCCGTCCTCCTGGGGCGCGCCGGGCGGACAGCAGCCCCAGGCCGGGCAGCAGCCCCAGGCCGGGCAGCAGAGCGGGCCCGGCCCGCTGCCTCCCGAGGGCGCGCCGGCACCCTCCGCCTCGTACCAGCACGGCGGCACCCCGCCCGCGCAGCAGCACCAGCAGCCGGGCTCGCTGCCGCCCGCCTCCGCCGGGCACGCAGGCCCCGGCCCGCTGCCGCCCGCCGACGGCGGCCGGAGCCACTCCGCCCAGCAGCCCGGCTACGGCACGCACGGCGGAGGCCAGGCCTACGGCGCCGCCCCGCAGCAGCCCGCCGCCTCGCCCGAGGGCGCGACGCAGTACATACCCCTCGTGGGGCACGGGGCCTCGCCGGAGGGCGCCACGCAGTACATACCGCCCGTGACCGGCAACGCCACCGACGAGGGCGCGACGCAGTACATACCGCCGGTCGCCGCGGGCGGGCTGCCGCCGGAGCGGCCCGCC
>Ga0207873_1000464_pt1 | contig 44803 bp, 34 predicted proteins | sample BGWIniCompost_FD_187373 | JGI IMG/M metagenome (GOLD analysis project Ga0207873, IMG submission 187373) | Cellulose adapted compost microbial communities from Newby Island Compost Facility, Milpitas, CA, USA - BGW Initial Compost (SPAdes)... ... | reverse complement strand
TGCCGTCGGTTCGCGGGAGTGCGGGCCCACCCGGCGGGCCAGCTCAGGGGATAGGCTTCGACGCTCACGACGCCACCCCCATGGCCAACTCAGCCCCGTGGATGGCCTCCATGGCCCAGCGCAGGTCGGCCGGGTCATCGACCCTGCTAACTACACCCCTGCTACGTTCTGGCTCCGGCGCCGGCTGGCCACAGAGCAAACAGCGCGCCTGCTGCGCTCCCGGCACGATTCGAACGTGCGACCTTCGGCTTAGGAAGCCGCTGCTCTATCCAGCTGAGCTACGGGAGCTGATGCGCTCGGCCACCGGGACCGAGCGCGCCGAAAACTCTCACGGGGCGGCGGAATGCGCAAGCGGGGCCCGCGGGTCGGGCGGGAGCGGACCGCGGAGGGCTCGGAGGGCCCGGGGAACGCGGAAGTTGGCTCCGAAGGGCGGGCGGGGCGGATCGCGTTCGTGGCGGCGGTTCCGCCCGGCGTGCTCGTTCTGCGGCGTGCTCGTTCTGCGGCGTGCTCGTTCTGCGACGGACTCCTGGCGCGGTGAGCCCGCAGGGCTGCGCGGGTCGTCGACGGCCCCGACGGAGGCGACGGACGGACAGAGAGCGACGCCGTGCGACAGCGGCCGCTCGTCGACGGCCCGCGCCGTGCGCCCCCCTCTGACGCTCCGCGGGGGCCCTCAGTCCTCGACGAGGTGCTGCTTGTAGAAGTAGACGTCGTCGAGCAGGACGTCGATGTCGCCGATGTTGGTGTTGTAGGAGAACGAGAACACGACCTGGTACAGCTGGGACGTGTCCGGCCAGGCGTTCTCGCCCCGGTTGCCGTGGGGGGGCTGCTTCATGCTGGCGAAAGGAACTCGCACCAGCTGCCACTCGGAGCTGACGGAGCGCACGAGGCCGTAGTTCCCGTGGCAGGCGGTCTGCGACGAGCCGCCTTCGACGCACTGCCCGCCCCAGGGGCTCGTGGCCACGTCCGCTACGTCGACGCGTACGAGCCTGTTGCTCTCGGTCGCCTTCGCCCAGAACGCGATCCCGTCGTACTCGCTCGCGTCGAAGGCGGCGAGCGCTCCCTCTTCCGCGTCGGGATCCGTGTCGACCTTCAACCCGAACCCGGCCTGCGCACCCCAGCCCTGGCAGTCGGTCGTCACGAAGTGCATGGCGAACATGCTCTCCTCGATCGGCATGCCAGGGAGCGACCGCGGCTCGCCCGGGATCAGGACGGGCAGGATCTCGCCGGCTCCGTGGGGCTCGATGCACGACTCCTCGTTCGCGACCTCGTCCCAGGCGGTGAACCAGTAACCCCCACCCGGAAGGTCGATCACCTCCTCGACCCCCTCCATGCTCGAGATCAGGGTGTACTCGTAGGTGTACTCCGGCTCGCTGCCGCCGGAGCCCCCGGAGCCGCCCGTGTCTCCACCTCCGGAGCCTCCGGTCCCGCCGCTGCCGCCCGTGGTCCCGCCTCCCGAGGTGTCGGTCCCGCCGCCGCTCGTCGTGCCACCGCTCGCGCCTCCGGTCCCACCGGTCCCGGTGTCGTTCCCGGTCCCCCCATCACCGGAGCTGCCGCTGCCGCCCGTGCCGTTGCCGCCGCCGCCTGTGCCGTTGCCGTTGCCGTTGCCGCCGGTGGCGCTGGCGCCGTCGGGGAGCAGGCTCTCGTCGTACACGCTGCAGTGGGCGAGCAATAGGGTCAAGAGAAGCGACAGTGACTTGCGCATGATGGGCTCGGGCGCGGGGAGGCAAGGCGCGACGGCCCCGCGGACTCAGGCGACGTGGAAAGAATAGCCGTCGGCCCCACGAGCGTCGACCCGCGGTTTGCGCCGCGGGGCCCGCGGAGAGCGGGGCCGGCGCCGCGCCGGCGTGCAGGTGAGCGAGAAGAATGCAGCTCGGGTGGTTTCGTGGGCGTTGGGGTGCCGTTCGCTAACGGACGACGATGGCGGCTTCGTTGTGGATGACGAGCACGGCGTCCTCGTCGATGCGGGGGCTCTCCAGGGAGACGAACGCGCGCTCGCCCGTGCGGCGAAGCAGGTGTCGGGTCTCGGAGAGGACCTCTCCCGAGGTCGGATCGATCCACTGCGCCAGGTAGCGTCCCTCCGTGAGCTCGACGGTGACCTCGCCCGCAGGGACGGGGCCTCGGAAGTAGGAGACGTAGAGGTGTCCGGAGCGACTCCGCGTGCCGAGGTGCCCCTGTCCCATGACCAGGTGGCGCCCGTCGGGAGCCAGGTAATGGTGACCGACCGGGAGGCTCTCGATGAGGCGCTTCATGCGGCCGAGGTCCTGGAGGACCGCCCGCGCGGCGCCGTTCAAGGGGCGTGACAGGTCGAGCCAACTCGCGGCGGCGGAGCCGTACGCGCCGCTCACGAAGGCAAGCCAGTTCGCCGAGCGGTAGCAGGAGCGGTAGGTGGGCGTCCGGATGGTGGCGTCGAGATAGGCGCGCGCACCGGTGCCGACGGGGCCGCAGTCGTGGACCAGCTCGTTCACGACGCGCGCCCTCTGGACGTCGGGGGGCGCAGGGAGATGTGTGTTGGTCCTGGGGACCTCGACGGTGACCTCGGGGATGGAGCGCGCCTGGTCGACATCGGAGGCGGCCACGGCGACGCCATAGGGATCGCGCTCGCCGAGCCAGCGGGTGTAGTGGGCGCTGGCTTCGTCGAGGAAGGTCCGCTCGTCGAAGCCCGGGTGGCGGATCCTGTTCGCGAGCTCCCAGTAGACGTTCGAGTAGCCACCGAAGCGTGCGACCGCGTAGCGGATGTAGTTCTCCTTCTCGGCGCGCTGGCCCGGCGACCACGCGTCGAGGACGTGAGCGCTGCTGTCGAGCGAGTACTCGAAGGGCGCTCCCCGGCGACGCGACCAGGGCTCGAAGAGCGTGATCTGGCAGTACACGCCCCGCTCGTTCATGGCCGCGAGCCACCGATCGGCGCGGCGGACCCACTCGAGATCCCAGCTCACGCCGTCGTCCGCGAGGGGATAGAGCCCGAGCTTGAGGAGCATGCCGTTGAGGCCGTAGTCCACCGCGAGGTCGAGGAACTCGTAGAAGGTCGCGTCGGAGTAGTAGGCGTCGTGGCGGGAGCCGTCCTCCTCGCGCTCGTTGACCACCCCGGCGCGCTCCGGCGGGCCGTAGTTTTTCGCGCTCAGCCACTTCGCCCCCGCCCAGTAGTGGGGGGAGCCGTCCGCGTGCACGAGGACGCCGCGTCCGTCGCCCTGGGCGTGCACGTGTCCGCGATGACGTAGCGTCCCCCCGTCGGGACCAGCGCCCCGCGTGGTCCACGGCTCCGAACCGACGCGCACGACGCCGCTGCCTCGCTGATCGCCGAGGCGCCACGTGTAGTGCCACTCACCAGGGAGCTCCGGCGCGAAGCGGACGCGCCAGGTCAGGTCCCCGTCGTAGAATCCATCGACCCGGATCTCGCGGTCGTCCAGCTCGAAGACCGCCTCGACGAAGCGAGTGAAGGGGTTGTCGCGCGTCCGGTGCCCTTGCACGACGAGCTCGAAGGTCTCGTAGAGGGCCACGTCCGCGGGCAGCTCCGTGGTCACGCCCACGACGCCCTCGGGGGCGCACGCCAAGAGCGTGCTCGCCAGGCCCGCCGCGACGAACTCGATCAGGCGCAAGGCGCGACGGGGCCGCGGCGATCCGCCTGGGGGGTGACGCGGTGCCTGACGGACGAGCATCGGCACGAGGTTAGCACCGCCCGCGCGGTCCAAGCGCCACGCCGCTCCTGCCCGATCGGTGAGGCGCGCCAAGGCTCAGGCTCACTTCGTGAGCATGCGCTCGACCTCGCGGGCGAAGGAGCTCTTCGGATAGCGCAGCAGGAAGGCTCGTCCCCGGCTCTCCAGCGCGTCACGAGCTCCCAGCGCGTGCAAAGCGCGCAACGCCAGGGCCTCGCGCTCCTGGTAGAGGGAGCCGCCCTGGAACTCCGCGTGGCCTCGATTGGCTAGCTCGAGCGCTCGTCGCGGATCCTGGGTGAGGGCACGTCGCACCTCCCCGAGCTGCGCGAGCTCTCGCTGCAGGGCGTCGGAGGGAGGCTGCTGAGGCGCGATCTCGGCGGGCGCCGCGTCCTGCTCGAGCTGCGCGCCGTCGACCTGGTCGGTGGGGACGGCGTTGGCCCCTACGACGTCGGCGCGAGACGAGGCGGGCTCCTGCTTCGTGGGAGACGCCTGTGGCCGTCGCGGCGTGGGTCGCGCCGGAGGTGCGGCTTCGGTGGGGGCTGCCATGTCCCCGTCCGCCGGTTCTTCCGCGCGCGCGTCATCCGCAAGGGACGGCTGGGTCTCGTCCCTGGACTCGGGCTCGGAGGCTGCTCCGAGATCGTCCGTGTCTCGAGCGTCGACCACCGACGCCGAGGGCGCCTCCGTGGAGGCGTCGGTCCGCGCCAGCTGCAGGGCTCCGATGCCGACCCCTGCCCCGACGACCAGCACCCCGAGCAGCTTGCCCGCGCCGAGTTTGCCGGCGCCGACGCTGCCTGCGCCAGAAGTCGTTGCCCCCTCGGTGCTTCCCTTGGGGATCACACCGCTCGGCTCGACGGGCTCCGCGGGGCCGGGATCCAGATCCGCTTCCCAGGCCCCGCTCTCGATGCGCGCCTGGAACTGCGCCAGGGAAGCCTCGAGCTCGAAGGGGACCTCGTGCTGCTGCCACGCGGTCAGATCCGCCTGCAGATCGGCGGATGTCTCGGGATCGTCCAGCAAACGTACGGGCGTCGTCACGCGGACCTCCGCTGGGCTTCATCGAGCACGCACAGCCGGGCGTGCATCCGCTGGAAGTTCTTGCGGGCCGTGTGGAGACGAGAATGGACCGTCCCCAGGGGGATCCCGAGACCCTGGGCGATCTCTTCACAGCTCTCGCCCTCGAGCTCGAAGAGCACGAAGACGGCTCGCTGATGGACGTCCAGGGCGTCGAGGGCGCGCTGCACCCGATCCAGCCGCTCCCGCGTCTCCGTGGCGGAGCTCGCGTCCGGCTCGGGGCTCGTCAGATCGAGCTTCTCTTCGAGCTCGATCTCGTCGCGGCTCCGCTTGTTCTTGCGCCGGTGGGCCGAGGCGACGCGCACCGCGATCTCCGCGAGCCAGGTGGTCGCCTTGGCCCGCTCGGGCACGAAGCCACCTCTCCGATGCGCTACTACGAACACCTCTTGCACGAGATCATCCACTTCTGGCCCACGAGCCCCGAGTCGCCAAAGAAACCGCGCGACATAGACGGCGTGGCGCCGGAAGAGCTCTCCGGCGTCCAGTCGTTGCTCGGGCCCGTTACTCATGGCCCATCCGTTGTACCCGTGGAATGCATGGTCGGGCTCCTCAAAACGCTTCTAAAAAAGTACCCCCGCGGCGGAGCTTGCCGTCCGGCTCGGTGGGCGTTGCCCTTTCTACAGGCTGGCTGGAGGGTTAGGCTCGGGCGGTGCCCCCGCCCCGCTCTCGCTGGGTCCTGCTAGCGGGTCTCCTGACCGCATACACGGCCGCACAACCGCTCCCGCTGGATCTCGGCGAACAGTCGGTGGGGACCGCTGTACGCGTGTTCGGGGGAGGAGAATGTGTGCGACGACGTGTGGTCGTCGAGGCGGTGGAGGCGTGGCTGGGGCGAGACACCCTGCCAGCTTCGTGGAGCGTCGTGGTGTCCGTGGAGGGGGAGCGCGCACACTTTACGATCTTCGAGCGAGGCAAGCTCGTCGCGGTGCGTCGCTTCGACGATCTGCCCGACTGTCGTGACTTCGAGGCTGCGCTCGGGGCCAGCATCGGCCTGTCCTTGGAGGCGCTGCTGACTCGGCGAGCGGAGGTGGAGCAAGAGCGCGCCGAGGGGGAGCCGTCCACGACCGAGTCGGAGGGGCCGCGGGAGCGCCAGGGATCCCCGCTCGCTTCGACGCTCCACGGCACTTTCGCCCCGACGACCCTGACCAGCCCCGCCTGGGGCGGCAGTCTCACCTTCGAGCTGGGCGCCCCCTGGGCACCTGGGGTGGAGTCCAACGTGCGGACCCGCCTCGGCGTGCTGAGCCTCTGGGCGCTGCCGACGGAGCTCACGGAGGTCGCCGACGCCCGCCTCGAGACGCGGCTGATGGCGGCCCGTGTGGGACCTTGCCTGGGCGATGGGACGCGCTCCTGGCGCCTGCAGGCGTGCGCGGATCTGATGGCGGGCTACGTGAGCGGGCGAGGTAGCGGCGCGGTGCGCGCCCTCGGCGCCCACCTGCCCTGGGCGGCGGTGGGGCTCGGCGTCGAAGGACGGCTGTGGATCGTCGAGCCCCTGGCTCTCTCGGCGGGCGCCCAAGCCAATTTGCAGGTGGTGCGCCCCGTCTTTCGCGTCGTGTCGGACAGCGGCCGCGAGGTGGAGGAGCTGCGGATACCGAGCGCGGGACTCATGGTCCACGTCGGCGCGACCTGGTCCTATCGGTAGGTCGTATCCGTAAGAGGGTCGAGCGCTCAGGGGCCCCGCCGACGCGACGTGGTCCGGTCCGTCGACGTGCGATCGAGGTGCAGGTGGCCCGCGCTGAGGAGATCCGCCAGATGTCGCAGCGTCTGCAGGCGGGGCAGCGGGGACAGGTCGATCGCTTCTTCCACGGAGAGCGTCCCCTCGATGCGCGAGAGCAAGAAGGCTTGCTGCGGCGAGAGCTTCGACTGCCCCGAGGGGATGTCGCCGATGACCAGGATCGAGTCGAGGCGGCCGATGTAGCGCTCGAACACGCGCCGGAAGAGGGTCTCGGAGTCTCGCGCCGCCGCCGCGACGTCCGGGCGGGAGCCCAGCTCGTCCGCCAAGCTCAGGGCCGCCTCGGCGTAGCGGACGGCCATCTCGGGGTTGTCCAGGCCGAGCTCCTGGCGCGTGCGCTCCACGAGCTCCCGGATCGTCTCCGCCGGATCTTCGTGGGCCCAGGACGTCATGCGCGGTCGCGGTCGCGGCGGCGTGGACTTGGACCCCCCGGGCGGCGGTTGGCTCAACCCGTAAGGCCGAGTGCTCCGAGGCGGGGTGCTCCGAGGCGGAGTGCTCCGAGGCGGAGTGTTCGGGGGCGGAGCCGGAGGGCTGGTGAGGGTGAGGGCCGCCTCCGCCGGGCGCGGGGGCGGCGGGGAGGTGAGGGGGCGCGGCGCGGGGATGTTCTGCTGGCCGAAGCGGCCGCCGGCCACGTTGAGCGCCTCCGCGAAGTCCATGATCGAGGGGAAGCGATCCTCCGGGCGCTTCGAGAGGGCCTGGAGCAGCACACCATCGATCTCCCGGGGCAGCTCGGGGCGCAGCGCCGACGGCGCGCTCGGCGTGTCGCGGATCACCCGCTGCAAGACCTCCATCACCTCGTCCGCGGCGAAGGGCAGGACCCCGGTGAGCATCTCGTAGGTGATGACGGCGAGGGAGAACTGGTCGCCTCGGTGATCGACCGCCGCGGTCTTCCCGAGCGCCTGCTCGGGCGCCATGTAGTCGGGGGTCCCCAGGATATCGAACTCGCCCGTCAGGCCGCGCTTCTGATCGGCGCGCTTGCTGATCCCGAAGTCCAGCAGCTTGACGAAGAGCTCGTCCGGCCAGCCCGAGGCCTTGCCGTCCACCAGGAACACGTTGGCGGGCTTCAGATCCCGGTGCACCACTCCGAGGATGTGCGCCGCCGCGAGCCCCGCCGCCGCCTGGGTGGCGATCTTCAGGGCTTCGGCCACCGGCAGCAGGGTGCCCTGGTGCAGGCGCGCCTCCAGGCTCGTCCCCCGCAGGAACTCCATCACCAGGAAGGGCTGCCCCTGGGGCGTGGTGTCGAAATCCACCACCTGGACGATGTGGGGATGCTCCAGCTGGCTGACGATCTCCGCCTCCCGGTGGAAGCGCGCCAGCGCGTTGGCGTCCTGAGCCAGGTGACCGGCCATGATCTTGACCGCGAGACGTCGGCGGAGCCGGATGTGCTCGGCCTCGTAGACCTGGCCCATACCTCCGGAGTCGAGGGCCCGGACGACTCGGTAGGCACCTCCCAAAATCTGGCCTACCAGATCGGGAGGACCCGGGAGGGACGATTCGTGGGACGAGTGAGAGACCCCCACAGCATGGGCAACCTAGCGCTACGCTGAAGCAAGGTCGAGACGCATTTCACCCGCCGATTTCCAGAGTTTCAGGCTCCCTGGTTTCCTTGGAGAAAATGACCATGAACGACATCCGAGGCGCTCGCTCCATGGGTCATCGTCAAGCCTCGAACGGAGACTTGCGGCGCTCGCCCATTTCTCGGAGGGAGCGAGTCGCTCCGAACAGTGGGGGCTCTCGGTGGGGGACGGGCTTTCCATGGAGGGCGGGCTTTCCATGGAGGGCGGGCTTTCCATGGAGGGCGGGTTTTCCGTGGGGGAGGAGCGCTCGGCGGGGGAGTGGGGCGTGTCGGGGGCGCTTTCCAGCGTGGCGTGCCGTCGTCCTGTGCGGTGCGCTGATCGCGGGAGGCGCTCTGGTCGGTTGTGGTCCCAACATCCACGTCCACACGAGCTACGACGAGCGCGCCGACTTCCGGAGCTACGGGACGTTCGCGATGCTCGAGCCCGATCGCGCCCTGCCTACGGATCCCGACGTGGACCCGTTCCTGATGCAGCGGCTGCGGCGCATGGTGCGCGAGACGATGTTGGCTCGAGGCTTTCGGGAAGCCGCCCCGGAGGCAGCGGAGCTCCGCGTCGGCGTGATGGCCGTGGTGCGGGGGCGGATCGTCGTGTATCCGAGCTCCTTCGGTTACGGCTATCGCTGGGGATCGCCCTGGCGTGGCTACGACGTGCGCGAGTATGACGAGGGCACCATCGTGATCGATCTCATCGACGCGCGTCAGCGCGCGGTCGTGTGGCGCGGGACGGGCACTCGCGTCGTCACCAGCCGCACCTCCGAGGAAGATCTGCGGGAGGTCGTCTGGGAGATCCTCGACGAATACCCTCCCGGTGTTCCAGCCGAGTCCCCATGAAGAACGACGTGGAGCTGATCGTCGAGAAGGTCGTGCCCGGTGGGCGAGGCTTCGGGCGACTTCCCGACGGGCGCCCCGCGATGATCTCGGGCGCCTTCCCGGGAGAGCGCGTGCGCCTGCGGTTGGTGCGCGATCGGAAGAGCTACGTGGAGGCGGAAGCGGAGCTCCTGGAGGGGGAGCGGCGCGTGACGCCGGGCTGTCCGGTGGCGGCGACGTGCGGCGGGTGCGATTGGATCCCCCTCGAGCTCGAGGCGCAGCGGGAGCACAAGCTCGAGCTCCTGCGGGAGGCGCTGCGGCGCACGGGCGGTTTCGACGAGCCGCCGGGGCTCCGCATCGTGACCGCGGGCGAGCCGTGGGGCTACCGCACGCGGATTCGCCTCCAGCTCCGAGGAGGAAAGGTGGGGTTCCACGCCGCCGGCTCCCACGATCTCGTCGAGATCGAGGAGTGCCTCGTGAGCGCGCCGGAGGTGGGAGCGGCGCTATCTCGGCTGCGACGAGCGCTCGGGCGGGGGACGCCGCTCGGTGACGAGTTCGCGTCCGTCGAGATCCGCTGCGCGCCGGGGTCGTCGCGGGCCACCTACTTCTTCGCGCGGGCGCGCGGCCGTGCCCTCTCCGCGCGCGGGCGCGCGTTGCTCGCGGAGCTGGGGCGCGAGGACGTCGTCGTCGTGGAGGGGGAACCGGGGACGGAAGCGGAGCTCGAGCGCTTTGAGCTCGGCGAGTGTTACCTCCTGGCGGCGCCGGGCACCTTCACTCAGGTCAACTGGGCGGTGAACCGAGCCCTGGTGCGGGAGATCGTCGAGGGGGCACGCCGTCGGGGCGCGCGCTCCTTTGCGGATCTGTACTGCGGGAGCGGCAACTTCAGCCTCCCGTTGCTCGCCGCGGGGCTGACGGGGAAGGGCGTCGAAGCGAGCGCCCCCTCGATCGCCGCGCTGCGCCGCGCCGCGACGGAGCAGGGCTTCGAGGCCGCGTCCTTCGAGGTGGGACGGGTCACGGAGGTGGCCCGGCGCTGGGCCCGAGCGGGGGAGCGCTTCGAGCTCGTGATCGTCGATCCGCCGCGCGCGGGAGCGAAGGACGCCCTGGAGGCCATCGAGCGGCTCACGGCGGGCACCCTGGTCATGGTGAGCTGTGACCCGGTGACGTTCGCTCGGGATCTGCGCGCCCTGACGGGGCGAGGGCTCGTGCTGGAGGAGGTCCTCGCCTTCGACATGTTCCCGCAGACCCACCACGTGGAGTGCGTGGCGTGGTTGCGGCGCGCTCAGGCCGCATGAGGCAGTGACCAGGCAGTGACCAGGCAGTGACCTCCGAGGCGCGGCGTTCAGTCGAAGACCCGCACGACCACCCAGAACAAGCCCATCAGCGCGATGGCGCCGCTCGCCGGGACGCGAATCCAGCGCGGATGCTCCCCATCCACGCGTGAGCGCCAGGTGAGGGCGAGGGCCGCGAGCACGACCGCGATCTGACCCAGCTCCACGCCCACGTTGAAGGCGGCGAGAGCGAGCCAGCTGTGCCCCTCCGGGAGCCCCAGCTCGTGCAAGACGCCCGCGAACCCCATGCCGTGGAGCAGGCCGAAGGCGGCCACCACGGCGAGGCGTGTGGGACCGAGACGTCGTCGGCGCAGGTTCTCCACCCCCACGAACACGATGGACGCGGCGATGAGCGGCTCGACCACGGACGCCGGAGGGCTCATCACCCCCATCGCCACGAGCGCGAGGGTGAGCGAGTGGGCGAGGGTGAAGGTGGTGAGCTGCAGGAGGAGCGGAGCGAGCCGCGGGCTCAGCAAGAACAACGCGAGGACGAAGAGGACGTGATCGACCCCCAGCGGCACGATGTGCTCGAACCCGAGCACGAGGTAGCGGCCCGCGGTCTCCGCGAACCCCGGCGTGACGTGCGACGCAGCGTCGGGGCCGAGGGCGGCCATGGCGAAGTCCGCGCCGTCCGACGACGGTCCGGACCAGGGGGCGGCGGCGCCCCTCGGCAGCCCGACGAGAGCCAGCCGAGGGCTCTCGTCGCCAGGGGCCAGTAGGTGGCGCGTCGGCTGGGCGGCGTCGGCGTCGACGAGCTCCAGGTTCAATGCTCCGAAGCGGTGGGTGGCTTTGACGGTGACGTCCGCGGACGCGGCGGGGAGAGGGCAGTCGAGGAGGACGCGGTGCGCGGCCGTGCTGCCCTGCCCGTCGGGATCCCCCAAGGTCACTACCTGGACGTCGCAGCGGATCGGGACGCCGTCCGCTTTGACGAACACACCGCTCGCCACCTCGCGCTGCACCTTCGTCCGCCACCGCGCCGCGTCGAGGCCCGGCTCCGGGAGCGCGTCGACCCGGAGCTCGGCCGAGACCGCGTCCGCGATCTGCACGACGCGCATTTCCGCGACGGGCATCCAGTGAGCCGCGACGCCGCGCGGCGCGAGCACCAGCAAGAGCAGGAGGAAGAACGAAGGAAGTGTGACGCGCGGCATCCGAAGTTCGATGGCTTTACCGGGTGGAACGGCGTGGATCCAGGACGAAAACCGCGCATTTTGCGTCCAACACCCTCACTCGAGCGCTCGATTCCGGCTGGAAGACCGCCAAGCGGGGTTGAGAGGGGCGCGCCATGCTAGCGTAGGGGGACCGATGAGCGACGAGACGGATAGGCCCCCCAAGAGAACCTCGAACGAGCCCGGTTTCGGGCCCTTTGGAGGTGGTCCCTTCGGGGTCTCGAACCGCCGGCCCCCGGACGGATCACCAGGGCCGAGCCAGCCGCCCCGGGGCCCCGGATCTCCGCCAGGCGGGCCCTGGCGCGGCTGGCTCCTCCCGCTCGCTTTGTTCCTCGTCTACCTGGCGTGGAACTACAGCAACACGGCGGGCAGCGCCGAGCCGAGCATCCCGTACACCCAGTTCTTCGAGCAGGTGGAGCAGGGGACGATCGCCCGCGTCCAGATCACGGGGCAGAACGTCACCGGCGAGTTCTCGGAGCCAAGGAGCGTCAACGGCCGCGAGTTGCGTCGCTTCAGCACGACGCTGCCGCCGATTCAGGATGACGCGCTGCTGCCCCTGCTCCGCGAGCGCAACGTGGAGGTCACCGTCCGCTCCGACGAGCCGTCGTTCGCGCTGTACACGCTGCTGAACGTCTTCGTGCCGTTCCTCCTCATCATCGGGTTTTTGGTCTGGGCCTCCCGGCGCACCTCCAAGATGATGGGCGGCGGCCCCTTCGCGGGCATGATCAAGGGGCGCGCGAAGCGCTTCGAGAAGGAGTCCCAGGTCAGCGTCAGCTTCGCGGACGTGGCGGGGCACAAGGCCGCGAAGCGCGATCTCAAGGAGGTCGTGGACTTCCTGAAGGAGCCGGAGCGCTTTCGGCGGCTCGGCGGCAAGGTGCCGCGGGGGATCCTCCTGGTGGGGCCGCCGGGCACGGGAAAGACGCTGCTCGCCCGCGCCGTGGCAGGCGAGGCCGGCGTGCCGTTCTTTTCGATCAACGGCTCGGAGTTCATCGAGCTGTTCGTCGGGGTGGGCGCCTCCCGGGTGCGTGAGCTCTTCGAGGAGGCCAAGAAGGTCGCCCCGGCGATCGTCTTCATCGACGAGATCGACGCGGTGGGTCGCTCCCGCGGCGCTGGGCTCGGGGGTGGTCACGACGAGCGTGAGCAAACCCTGAACCAGCTCCTCAGCGAGATGGACGGCTTCACCCGCAACGATCTCACGATCGTGCTGGCCGCGACCAACCGCCCCGACGTGCTGGATCCGGCCCTGCTCCGCCCGGGGCGGTTCGATCGACGCGTGGTCGCCGATCGGCCGGAGTTCGAGGCGCGGCGGGCGATTCTGCAAGTCCACACCAAGGACAAACCTCTGGGTCCCGACGTGGACCTGGAGAGCGTGGCCCGCAATACTCCCGGCTTCTCCGGGGCGGATCTCGCCAACCTCTGCAACGAGGCGGCCCTGTCCGCCACGCGGCGCGGCGCGGATCACCTCGAGGCGCGCGACTTCTCCGCGGCCTTCGACAAGATCGTGTTGGGGGATCCCCGAGAGACGAAGCTCGATCCGGAGGAGAAGCGCCGCGTGGCCATCCACGAGTCCGGTCACGCGGTGGTCGCCCACTTCTCGCCGTACGCCGAGCCACTCCACCGGGTGACGATCCTGCCGCGGGGCATGGCCCTCGGCATCACGCAGCAGACGCCCCAAGCGGAGCGCCACGTGCTGACACGTCCGGAGCTCGAGGCCCGGCTGCGGGTGTTGATGGGAGGCTACGCCGCGGAGGCGGTGGTGCTCGGGGACACGAGCTCCGGCGCCGAGAACGATCTCAAACAGGCCACGGATCTGGCCTTCAAGATGGTGGCGCACTTCGGCATGAGCGAGAAGATCGGCCCCGTCTTCCACGAGCATCGCTCGGAGCACCCCTTCCTCGGCCAGAAGATGGCGACGGAGACGGCCACGAGCGACGCGACGGTGCACATCATCGAGGAAGAGGTGCGCCGGGTCCTGACGGAGGCTGCCGAGGACGCCAAGCGCATCATCAACGAGAAGCGGACCTACGTGGACGCGCTCCGAGACGCGCTCCTCGAGCAGGAGACCCTCGAGAAGGCAGAGCTCGGCGTGATCCTCGGGCCCTCCGTCAAGCCATCGCCGCGGGGCGAGACGGACGCGCTCCACTACGACTCCGGCGACTGAGGGCCTCGAGCGCGGGCCAGATCCGGCAGGTCAGGGCCGACAGAAATCGAGGACGGGCCTCGACGACGGCTCGAGGAGGCGAAAGACTCGGGCGGCGGAGGGCGGTATGCTCCGCGCCCGATGAACGCCGCCTGGGTGTGTTTGTGGGGGCTCGGGGCCTTCGCCTTGGGTTACCGCTTCTATTCGCCGCGCGTTGCTGCCGCTCTCCAGCTCCGCGCGGACGAGCCCGTGCCGGCGCGCACCCACGAGGACGGCATCGACTACGTCCCCACCCGGCGAGCGGTGCTGTTCGGGCATCACTACGCGTCGATCGCGGGGGCCGCGCCGATCATCGGTCCTGCGATCGCGGTGCTGTGGGGGTGGCTGCCGGCGTTCGTCTGGATCGTCGTGGGCAGCGTCTTCCTCGGCGCCGTCCACGATTTCGCGGTCCTGGTGCTGTCGATGCGTCACGGGGGCAAGAGCGTGGGACGGATCAGCGCGCAGGTGCTGAGCCCGCGAGCGCGCCCCCTGCTTCTGCTGGTGATCTTCTTTTTGGTGACCCTCGTCATCGCGGTGTTTGCCAGCGCGATCGCCTCGCTGTTCATCAGCACGCCCGGGTCCGTCCTGCCGGTGAACTTCCAGATCTTCGTGGCGGTGCTCATCGGTTGGCTCTGCTACCGCCGGAAGTGGCGCCTGCTCGGTCCCTCCGTGATCGCCTTGCTCGCGCTCTATGGGATGATGCTCTTGGGGGAGCGGGTGCCCCTGTCCCTGGCACCCTGGGTCGGCGCGGAGCACGAGCACCTCGTCTGGGTCGCCCTGCTCCTGGTCTACTCCTTCGTCGCGAGCGTGCTCCCGGTCTGGGTGCTCCTCCAGCCCCGCGATTATATCAATAGCCACCAGCTCTTCGTTGGCCTCGCGGGGTTGATCGTGGGGATCCTGGTGGCGCGCCCGGTCATCACGGCGCCTGCGTTGGCGACGCCCCCCGCCGACGCGCCTTCGCTGCTGCCCTTCCTGTTCGTCACCGTGGCGTGTGGTGCGATCAGCGGGTTCCACGGCCTCGTCGCTTCGGGCACGACCAGCAAGCAGCTCGCTCGTGCACCCGACGCGCGCCCTGTCGGGTACGGAGCGATGTTGGGGGAGGGAGTCGTCGCTCTGGTCGCGACCCTGGCCGTGAGCGCGGGGCTCGCGGACTGGGCGACCCATTATCACTCCTACGCGGCGGCGGCGGGTGGGGGAGTCGAGGCCTTCGTGGAGGGCTCGGCGACCTTCCTGGGCGCTTTGGGCCTGCCTTCGGGGATGTCTCGGGTGCTGGTGGCGGTCATGGTGATCTCCTTCGCGGCCACGAGCCTCGACACGGGGGTGCGCATCCAGCGCTACATTTTGGCGGAGCTCGGCGAGCACTACGAGCTCCCGTGGCTGACGCGTCGCTACGTGGCCGGGTTCGTGGCCGTGGCGATCCCCTTCGCGCTGTGCGTCACGGGAACCGAGGGGGCGCTCTGGCCGCTCTTCGGCGCCACCAACCAGATCCTGGCGGGGCTCTCCCTGGTCGTGGTGACCGTCTGGTTGAAGCAGAGCGGCCGCGCCTGGCTGTATACGGGGTTCCCGATGGCCTTCGTGCTCCTGGTCGCCGGGATCTCTCTGTTCGGCAACCTCGCCACCTATTGGGCAAACGGCGAGTACCTGCTCTTCGGCGTGGGAGGACTCATTTTGGTTCTGGAGATCTGGATCGTCCTGGAGGGATACCACGCCGCTTTTCGGACCAAGACGCTCCCGGTGGGAGGCGTGGGCTCGTGAGCGGGTCCCGAACGCGTACGAGCCGGGGCGCGATCGTTTTCCTGGCGCTCTTGCTCGGGGGATGTCCGGAACGGACGGGACCCACCCCGCCCTCGAGCTCTCTGGGGCAGCAGGCGACCGCGACACCCGCCCCCAGCGCTCCTGCGGGTGACCCCATCGGGGCCGGTTCGGCTGCGCCTGCTGCGGGAGACCCCGTTCCGCCCGGTGCTGCTCCCAGTGTTGCTGCTCCCGGCTCCGCTCCGGACTCTATCTCCGCGCCCGAGGGCACGGCCTCCAGCAGTCCGGACGAGCCCACCACGCCGCGGCCGTCGGGGTTGTCCGCGACCTCTCCCTGGAGCTCGCGGGAGGCCTGTCAGCGATTCCTCGCCACCGCGGAGGCCACCGCGCCCGCGAACACCCGCGCCGCCGAGCCCTCTGCGGGCGCGAAATCCCGAGGAGCTCGTGTCGGCACCTGGAACATCCGCTGGTATCCGGACGGTCGCCCCGGCAAGAAGGCCGGCGTGCCGGGGACGGACATCCTCTGGCTGGCGTGCGCGATCGCCGTGCTCGAGGTGGACGTGCTCGCCGTGCAGGAGATCAAGACCTTGCCTCGGGCCCGGGAGCGTACGGCGGAGCTCCTGGCGGAGCTCGATCGGCTCACCGGCGGTCGTTGGCGCGCGGAGTTCGACGACTGTCCTCAGCAGGCGACCCAACACGTCGGGCTGCTGTGGAACGAGACGCGGGCGACGCTGACTCGACTCCACACGGAGCCGGCCTTGAATCCCCATGGCACCCCCTGCAAGGACAGCCTGCGGCCGGGGTTCGTCGCCGACGCGCGCTTCGTGGGTGGAGCGACGGCCCGCATCGTCTCCGTCCACTTCAAGAGCGGCGCCGAGCGCCGTTCCGTCGATCTGCGGAAGAAATCCTTCACGGCCCTCGAGGACGTCGTGAAGCGGGCGCGGCGCGACGCGCCCGCCACCCAGCTGATCTTCGCCGGAGACTTCAACACGATGGGTTGCTCCAGCTGTTCCCCCAAGATCGCGGCGGAGGAGGAGCGCGCCAGCGTGGAGGCGCAGCTGGCCTCCTTCGGGCTGCGCTGGCTCCCCACCGAGCCGGGCTGTACCGAGTACTACCGGGACCGGGGGCACCTGCTGGATGGGTTCGTGGTGACCGAGGCCATGGCGCAGCAGGCCCATTTACCTGCTCGGGCCGAGGGCCTGTGCCGGGAGCTCGCCTGTGAGCGAACTCCCCAGGTCGGGCTAGCGCCGGCGATGCGCCAGCTGAGTGATCATTGTCCGGTGGTCATCGAGTTCGGCAACGAGTAGCCTCCGACCCCACCATGAACCTGCCCGCCGTACAGAGCCCGACGGAGAGCGAAGCGCCGGCGTCGAGCGCCGCCCCTGCGGGGGACATCTCCTGGAAAGACCTGCCTCGCGTGATGGGGAGCGGGGTCGCCATGGGGACCGCCGACGTGGTCCCGGGCGTCTCCGGCGGCACGATGGCGGTGGCGTGCGGGATTTACATGGAGCTCCTCGGCGCCATCAACTCCATCAACGCCCGTGCGCTCCAGGCTCTGGCCCGGCTGCGCCTCCGCGACGCGCTGCAGGAGATCCATTGGCGTTTCATGCTGAGCCTGGGGATCGGCATCGTGATGGCCTTCGTCGTGATGTTGCGCGTCGTTGGCCTGCCGCGGCTCCTCCAGGAGCACCCGGAGCACGTCTTCGGGGTGTTCTTCGGGCTGGTCCTCGGCAGCGTGTTCGTCCTCGGGCGGCGCATCTCGGGCTGGAGCGTCCAGCTGGCGGGGATGCTCGCGCTGGGGGCGGCCCTGGGTTTCGGAATCGTCAACCTCGTGCCCGTGTCCACCCCCGAGAGCCCGGTGTTCGTGTTCTTCTGTGGGATGATCGCGATTTGCGCGATGTTGCTGCCCGGCATCAGCGGCTCGTTCGTACTGCTCATCCTCGGCAAGTACGAGTACGTGATGGGCAGCGTGGAGCGGCTGCTGCGCTTCGATCTGAGCGCCCTGGCCGTGGTGGTGCCCTTCGCGCTCGGCTGCCTCGTGGGGATCGCCTCGTTCTCCCGAGCGCTGACGTGGCTCTTGCGCCGCTGGCAGCAGCCCATGATGGCGCTGCTCACGGGGCTCCTGGTCGGCAGTCTCTGGCGGATCTGGCCATTCCAGGTCGTCGTCGAGCAGGAGGTGCGCGGCAAGGTCCGGGTGATCTCCGCGACGCCCCAGTGGCCTGCGAGCTTCGATGGAGCGGTGCTGGCGCTCATGGTCGGCGGGCTCCTGGCCGTGGCCGCCGTCGAGCTGATCGCTGCGCGTCGTCAGGTTTCTTGATACGGTCGCCGAGCTTCGCCTCGACTTTCCCCGCAGGGCGAAGCTCGAGGAGCCATGGCCCGACAGTACTGGCTGATCAAGTCCGAGCCCGACGCGTTCTCCTGGGATCAGTTCGTCCGTGACGGCCGCGCCGTCTGGGACGGCGTGCGCAACTACGTCGCCCGCAACAACCTGCGGGCGATGAAGAAGGGCGATCGCGCGCTGTTCTACCACTCGAACGTGGGCAAGGAGGTGGTGGGGATCGCCGAGGTGGTGCGGGAATACTATCCCGATCCGACCGCCAAGGGGGCCGACTGGAGCGTCGTGGACTTCGTCCCCGTTGAGGCCCTGCGTCGTCCCGTGACCCTCCGGGAGATCAAGCAGGACCCGGCCCTCGCGGACATGCCCCTGGTCAAGCAACCCCGGCTGAGCGTGCAGCCGTGCACCGCCGAGCAGTTCCGCCACGTGGTGAACCTCAGCAAAAAGAGTCCATGACGAATCGACGGCTGCTGTTCTCCCTGATCGTCTTCCTGAGCTGCCTCTGGGGCGCCCCGGGGGTAGCGCTGGCGCAGGAGCCCGCCGGCTGCTCCTCCCCCCGCGCGGCGGTCCAGTCGGTCTTCTACTGGTTGGAGTTGGGTCGCTTCGACCCGGCGCGGGCGGCCCAGTGCCTGGATCGCAGCGGGCGCTCGGCGCGTCAAATCGAGATCAGCGCCCAGCGGGTCCGCTCCGTGTACGCGGATCGGCGGCTGTTCATCGACTACGAGCGGCTGAGCGAGGACCCCCACTGGGTGAACCCGGAGACGGGCCGCCCGGAGGTGGCGCCTCACCCCGATCTGCCGGAGATCGTGGTGCGGCGAAGCGGGGACGGCCACTGGCACTGGCCGCGGGCGTCCCTCGATCGGATCGACGTTCTCGAGCAGGAGCGCTCCCTCGTGTCCGAAGACATCATCGCAGAGCTTCCGGACTGGATGCGCAACGACCTGTTCGGGATCGAGATGTGGCAGTTCCTGGCGCTGTCCGCGATCCTCGTCTTCGGGCTGGTGATCCGGAAGATCATCCAGTTCATCGTCAAGCGCCGTGTGACCGCGCTGGTGGCGCGCTTCGGCAAGCAGGGCGCCGCGAACCTGGTGGATACGTTCGCCTCCCCGGGAGCGACCCTGGTGATGGCGATCCTACTGCGCATCCTCTATCCGCAGCTGCGCCTGCCCTACGGGGCCGTGATGGCGCTGAACGTCTCCGTGCGGGTGATGGTGGTGCTGTCCATCATCTGGGCGGCTTATCGCTTCGTCGACGTCATCGCCGGCGTGATGTCGGAGAAGGCGGCGCTCACCGAGTCCAAGCTGGACGACCAGCTCGTCCCCCTCGTCCGCAAGGCGCTGAAGATCCTCACGGTGGTCGCGGGGGTCCTCTCGATCCTGCAGAACCTCAACGTCAACGTGGGCTCGCTCCTGGCGGGGCTCGGTATCGGTGGCGTGGCGGTGGCCTTGGCGGCGAAGGACACGGTCGCGAACTTCTTCGGGAGCGTGATGATCTTCATCGACAAGCCCTTCCAGATCGGTGACTGGGTCGTCGTCGCCGGGGTGGAGGGCATCGTCGAGGAGGTGGGGTTCCGCTCCACCCGCGTGCGCACCTTCTACAACTCGGTGGTGACCATCCCGAACGCGAAGTTCACGGAGGCGTCCATCGACAACTACGGGCGACGACGCTACCGCCGGACCTATGCGACCCTGCGGCTCACCCACGACACCACACCCGAGCGCATGCAGGCGTTCGTCGAGGGGATCCGCGCCATCATCCAGGCCAACCCCTACACTCGTAAGGACTATTACGAGGTGCACATGTCCGGGATCGGGGAGCACAGCCTGGACGTGATGCTCTATTACTTCTTCGAGGTGCGCACGTGGTCGGAGGAGGTCCGCGAGCGCCACAACGTGTACCTGGAGATCATGCGCCTGGCGAAGGCGCTCGGGGTGGAGTTCGCCGTTCCCACGCGGACCCTGCACATCGATCGGGCGGTGGCGCCCGGGAGCGCAAAGGAGCTAGCGCCGCCCACGTCGGAGGAGCGACTCGCGGAGATCTGCCGCAGCTTCGGGCCCGAGGGGGAGCAGGCGCGCCCCTCCGGGCCACGGATCACGGACGGGTTCTTGGCGACGAAGTGACGGCGCTCACTCGCCGGACTTCTCGTCGCGCGCGTCGGCGATGTCGATCAACGTCGTCAGCGCCTCGATCTTGCGCTTGGCCTGGAGCTCCCGCTGACGCACGGTCTTGAGCTCCGCCTCGATCCGACGCTGCTCCGTCTCGATCTCCCTCAGCTCAGCCTTGAGGCTGTCCCGTTCGCTCTTCAGTTCGTCAATCGATAGGGCCACAGGTGCCTCCCGTTGGGTTCGATGGCCTCACAGCCGGTTTCGGCTGGCGGCGTCGAAGGCGGCGACAAGGTAGGCAGGGGGTGCGCATCGGGTCAAGGACTCTCAGTCCGCGTAGTCCCCGGAGGCGGGCGGCGCGACGATGGTCTCCTGGGGCGCCTCCGGTGCCTCTCCTGCTTCCCCTCCGGCTTCAGGCGTGCCGGCGTCGGAGCCGCCCGGCGGCTCGGTAGCGGCGGCGTCTCCGCTTGGGCTCGTCCCCGAACTGCTCTCGCCCGCCCCGGAAGCGCCCTCCGACGGCTTGCGGGTGCGCTGCTTCGCTGCCTCTGCTTCGGCCCGCTTCGCCTCGAGTTCCCCGGGCGCCGACAGGGAGGTCACGAAGGCGGGGCGGGCGGTCGGATCGCAGCCGCCCCGGAACCCCGTCGCGTCGAACTCGAAATCCAGAGATCCCGTAGAGGCGCTCCCCTCGTCGTCTTCATGGCGCACCTCGAAGCGGACCTTGCGGATGCCCGTGCGCGCGGGGGAGCAGTACTGCACCAGATAATACTTGGACCATCCCTTCTTCAGCCGCATGGCGAGCTCTTCGAAGGCGATGGGGAGGGAGTTCGTGTCCTGGCTCCGCTCCACCCCCTGGCGTCCGATGGCGTCGAGCTGTCGGGCCTCTCGGCCCCCGATGCCGACGGCGTAGACCTGGTGGGACGTCTCCGCGAGGGCGTCGAGGAGCGCCTGTTCCGTGACTCGCCCCGCGAGGTCGTCACCTTGGCTGAAGACGATCAGGGTCCCGACCCGCACCGGGCGCTTCACCCGCATGAGGCGGCTGTCCAGCTGACGCAGACCCTCGATCACGGCGCCGTTCAGGTTGCGAGATTCGTCCCTCGCCTTGAAGCGCTCGATGGTCTCGAGCTCCGGGCGCGGGGCGTCCGCGGCGCGCGAAAACTCCCCGAGGGGATGCAGCCGGGGGGAGCCGTCGAAGCCGAGCACGGTCACCCCTTGGGTCGGTCGCAGCTTGGCGACCAGGTTCTGTACGCCCTTCCGGATCGCGCTGCGCTGGGGATCCGTCCCCTGCGCCGCCCCGCTGAGATCGACGAGCACCACCGTGTGATGCAGGGCGACCGCGTCACGATCCAGCAGCGTGAGGCGGGTTTCGTTCGGTTCGAGGAGCACGCCGTCTTCACGGACGCTGAAGTCCTCCGCGCGCAGGTCCGTCACCGGCTCGCCTCCGTCCTCCACGGACACGTAGATCGCGACGTTGCTCGGGCGTTGCACGGAGCTGTGCACGTGCTCGAGCTGCACTCCGCCGCAGGCGCTCACGAGCCACGCCGCGCAGAGCGCCACCAGGGTGGTGGAGGAGAGAAATGGCTTCATGGCCCTTCGCTGGTTCGAGCGCGTATTGCGGGGCTCATTCCCAATGGGTGCCGCCGCTCCGCGCGTGCTCGAGCATGGTCGTCATGCCGTGGGAGAGATTGTCAGGCAACTGGTCGTCTCGGAAGAGGCGCGCTTCGGCGATCTCGACCGGGTTGACCGGAGGTAGGGTGGGCGCGCCGACCGTCGCCCTCACGACCACCGTCACCGCATGGAAGCGGGGATCTCGAGCGGGGTCGGAGTAGACCCCGACGAGCTCGCCGAGCTCCACGTCGACCACCCCCGCCTCTTCGCGGAGCTCGCGTACGAGCCCCGTGCGTAAGGTCTCACCCCACTCGAGGGTCCCTCCAGGCAAGGCCCAGCGGCCGCTGTCCGTGCGCCGCACGAGCAACCACTCACCGTTCCGGGTGCGCGCCGCCGCGCAGACACCGACCACGGGTCGCCGCAGGAGATGGCGGAGGATTTCTTTGCCGAGGACCCAGAAGCCTGCCGGGATGCGCATGCCGCAGGGAGGATGCCGCCCGGAGGCCTGGGACGCCAGGGGCGCCCCGACCGAGAGCGCATGCTTTGCAGGCTCGACGTGGGTAGCCAGCTTCCGCGCTGCCAACCTCCGGGAGACCATGGTAGCCCTCGACCGTGCCCTGGTCGGCCTCTTCTCCGGCGTCCTCGGTGTCGTCACCGTCTTCAGCGTCTCCCCCGCGCCGCGTGGGGGAGCTCGCGTTGCTGACCGCCATCGTGGCGCTGATCGGCTGCGGAGCGGCCGCCCTGACGGTGCTCCGCGCTGGGGAACCCCCGGGAGCCGAGTCGGGGGATCGCGCGCAGGAGCCGCGCCGGGCGGTCTTGCAGGGCGCCGCGCCCGTGTCGGCGGGCAGCGGCGAGAGCCGGACGGCGGCGAGCGAGCTCGAGCCGGGGGTGCTCGGCACCATCGACGACAGCATGCCCTTCGAGCCGACGGGTGAGCAGTTGGTGAGCATCGCCTGGCGGACCTGGGTGTACACGGACACGGGGCCCAAACGCTCGCGCTATGGCTACCTGCGGGCGGGGGCGCGGGTGGACGCGCGGGGTCCGGCCATCGTCAACGCCGGCTGCCCGGGCGGCTGGTACCGGATCAACCCGCGGGGCTTCGTGTGCGTGGGCTTGGGTTCGACCACGGATCTCGAGCACCCCACGGCGGTGCAGATGACCCGACGACCGATCCGTCGCGAGGGCCTCCCCTATCTGTACGCGATGTCGGGGCAGCCGGCGCCTCATCGCTACTTCCGCTTGCCCACCAAGGCCCAAATGGCGGAGGTGGAGGGGCCGGAGGTGCACGAGCGGGCGGCGCGCTGGCAGATCACCGCAGAGCAGAACGGGCTGCGCGATCTGATCGGTCCGCCCCAGGAGCCGCCGGCGTTCCTCTCGGGGGGCGGCTCGGTGCACAAGCCCTACGGCGTGGAGCAGCCGATCCGGTACCGCGTGCACGCCGGACAAGTGACGCGCGGGACGGGGTTCGCGTTCTTGACCACGTTTCAGTGGGAGGGACGGGAGTTCGGGTTGAGCTCGGAGCTCGACGTGATCGCGCTCGACCGGACCCGGCTCGTGCAGCCGAGCGAGTTCCGCGGCGTCGTGCTCGAGGAGGACGAGGGACTTCCCGTGGCCTTCACGGAGCGCTCACACACGACCGTATGGGAGCAAGGGGAGGGCGGGGGGCTCCGGATCCACGGGACGGCCCCGCGCCGCCGCGCCTTCAAGCTCACGGGGCGCGAGCTGGCGGGAAACATGCTGGAGACCACGGAGGGGACCTACGTGCCGCGCTCGGCCCTGCGCATCATCGAGCCTCGCAGCGATTTCCCGAGCTTCGCGACGGGGGATCGCAAGTGGCTCGACGTTTCCATCACGCAGCAGGCCCTCATCGCCTACCAGGGACGCAAGCCGGTGTTCGTGACCTTGGTGAGCACCGGGCGCGGCGGCCTGGGGGATCCCGAGACGGAGGCCGCGACCGTGCGGGGGACCTTCATGGTCCACCACAAGGACGTGAGCAGCACGATGGACGGGGACGACGACCGGCCCGACGCCCTCAACCTGGTCGACGTCCCCTTCGTCCAGTACTTCCACCGGGGGTTCGCCCTCCACGGGACCTACTGGCACGACGATTTCGGGCGCCAGCGTAGTCAGGGCTGCGTCAACCTCTCACCTCGCGACAGCGCGTGGCTGTTCGAGTGGACCGATCCACCGGTGCCCGAGGGATGGCACGGCGTGCTCAACAAGGAGCGCGGCACCGTCGTGCACGTTCGCCCCTGACCGACCCCGGCCCTGACCGACCCGGTCGGGAGCGGGGCAGCCCTGCGCGGTTTCATCCGGCGGAGCTTTCGTCCCGTACGCGGCGGTCTGCGTCATCCGCGGGTCTCGGCGTCCGAGCCGGTCCTTGCTAACGTCCTCACTGGAAGCCCGTTGGAGGCACCGCAGCTGTCCGGAGGTCGCGTGCTCAAGCTGAGTTTGAAGGATCTGTTGAAGCGGGCGCTCATGGTCGACGCACAGGAGGTGCGGCTCATCCCGGGCCGGCGCACCGTGGTGGTGACGTCCCAAGGAGAGAACGAGGTCCGCGGTGATCCGCAGACCCCTGACCGCATCAACGCGCTGCTCGAGGAGGTCCTCACCGCGGAAGCGCGCCGCTCCCTCGCGACCGGGTGGGCCGAGTGGGATTTCCTCTTGCCCGACAAGGGCCGGGTCCGCGCGACCGCGGAGCTGAAGATGGGCTTGGTCCATGCGGCCTTCGACCTGACGAGGCTCGACGAGCCGGCGCCCTTCGACGAGCTCCCGCTGCCTCAGGCGGCGCCGACGCCCCCCAACGCCGTCCCGCCGAACCGCGCCGCCCCGCACGCTGCCGCCCCGCACCTCGGGATCCCCCCCGCGGCGCTCGACCCGGACCCGCTGCCCTCCCCCGATCTCGCGCAGCCGGACCCACCCCGGGCGCGCCCGACGGTCGCCTCCGCGCGGATGCCGGAGCCCTCCGAGCTCGCGGTGCGCATCGACGAGCAGGCCCAGAGCACCCCGGCGCGCCCTTCCCACGGCGGCGCCATCGCCATGCCGGCGCGCGGCTTCGACGCGGCCCCCGGCGCAGAGTCGACGGAGAAGATCGACTCCCTGCTGCGCCAGATGGTCGCCATGAAGGCCTCGGATCTGCACGTCTGCGCGACGGCGCCGCCCATGGTCCGGCTCGATGGAGACATGGTCGCGCTGCCCGGCGCGCCCCCGCTCGGCCCGGACGACGTGCGCGCCCTGCTCTGGCCGATGGTGCCTCCGCGCAACCGCCAGGAGTTCGAGGAGACGCACGACACCGACTTCGCCCACGAGATCCCGGGGGTCGCCCGCTTCCGCGCGAACCTGTTCGTCGACCTCCGTGGCATGGGCGGCGTCTTCCGCGTCATCCCCTCCAAGATCCTGACGGCGCAGGATCTCGGGCTTTCGCCCCAGATTCTGTCGCTCTGCAACCTGTCGAAGGGGTTGGTCGTCGTCACCGGACCGACGGGCTCGGGCAAGTCCACCACCCTGGCGGCGCTCATCGACTACATCAACCAGACGCGCGCCGCCCACATCATCACGATCGAGGACCCCGTCGAGTTCGTGCACCCGAACAAGAAGTCCCTCATCAATCAGCGGCAGGTGGGGGAGCACACCCACTCCTTCAAGAAGGCGCTCCGAGCGGCCCTGCGCGAGGACCCGGACATCGTCCTGCTCGGTGAGATGCGCGATCTCGAGACCATCTCCATCGCGATGGAGACCGCGGAGACCGGTCACCTCGTGTTCGGCACCCTGCACACGTCGTCGGCGCCCAGCACCATCGATCGCATCATCGATCAGTTCCCGTCCGAGGAGCAGAACCAGGTGCGCACGATGCTCTCCGGCAGCCTCAAGGGGGTGATCGCCCAGATGCTGTGCAAGAAGCGCGGCGGCGGGCGCGTCGCCGCGCTCGAGGTGATGTTCGGTGTCCCGGCGATCGCGAACTTGATCCGGGAAGGGAAGATCTTCCAGATCCCGTCGGTGATGCAGACGTCGCGCAACATGGGGATGCGCCTCATGAACGACAGCTTGCTCGAGCTCGTGAAGAGCGGCCAAGTCGAGCCCGACGAGGCCCTCTCGAAGTCGACCGACAAGTCGACGCTGCAGACACTCTTTCGTCAGAACAACATCTCCTTCTCCGCGACGGCTTGAGCAGGGTGGGCAAGGACTCGATCGATATGGACGCGGGCCCGCGCAATGCGCGGCCCGGCATGCAGTACCGCCGCTTCGGGAAGACTGGCAAAGCGCTCAGCGTGATCACCCTCGGCGGCATGCGCTTCCACGACGGCTGGAGCAAGCCGCGGACGGAGCCGCACCCGGAGATGCTCGCGCAGTGCGCGCGCATCGTGAAGCTGGCCCTGGAGCACGGCATCAACCACATCGAGACGGCGTACGGCTACGGCAAGAGCGAGCACTGCTACGGCCGGGTCCTCGAGGAGCTGGGCGTGCCCCGCGGGAGCTATTACCTGATGACGAAGGGTGCTCCCAAGACGGCGGAGGAGACGCATCGCCTCATCGAGGAGCAGCTGCGCGGCCTACGCACGGATCACATCGACTTCTACGGCTGGCACGGCATCAACACCGCCGAGCTCCTGAAGGGTGCCCTGGCGCCGGGCGGCCCGGTGGACACCCTCGAGCGCTATCGGGAGCAAGGGGTGATCGGGCACATCGGCTTCAGCACCCATGGACCGCTCGACGTGATCTGTGAGGCGGTGTTGAGCGGGAGGTTCGAGTTCGTCAACCTCCACTACTACTACTTCTTTCAGAGGAACGACGCGGCCGTCCAGCTGGCGGGCGCGCGCGATCTCGGGGTCTTCATCATTTCGCCGAACGACAAGGGCGGGCGGCTCTTCGACGCGCCCTCCCTGCTCCGGGAGCTCACGCAGCCCCTCACTCCCATCCAGTTCAACGCGCGCTGGTGCCTGCGGACGCCGTTCGTCCACACGCTCAGCTTCGGCATGACCGAGCCGGAGCACTTCGCCGAGATGCGCGGCATCTTCCCCGTCAGCGTGCCGCTCGCTCAGAGCGATCGCGAGATCACCGCGCGGCTCGACGCGCGGCGCTTGCTGGATCCCTTCGGCGACTACGACGGCTACGAGCTCGTCGGAGATCCGAGCGGCATCAACATCCCCGAGGTGCTCCGCTTCCGGCGCATGGTGCGCTGTTACGACATGGAGGGCTTTGGCCGGTATCGCTACAACATGTTCGAGCCGGACAGCCATTGGGTGGGCGGGAACTTCGCGACGGAGGAGCACCTGGCGCGGCTCGACACGTCGCGGGTCCCCGAGGGGGTGCCGTTGCGGGAGCTGCTCGCGGAGACGCACCAGGCGCTCTACGACCCGAAGCGGAAGACGAGCGACTGAGTGTTGCTCCGGTGGCGACGCGGGACGCCGCGGGCGGGGCGCCTGGGCCCCACGCCTGCGTCACTCGAGGAGATCGAGGCGGTCCGCGTGGGCCTCGAAGGCGACGGCGTCTTCGGCGCCCATCGACGCGAGGTCGAGGGTGGTGTGCACTCGCATCCCCGAGTGGGCGCTCAGCGCCTCGGGCAGCGCCCACTTGCGATCGCCGAGGAGGGTGGGGGGCGTGTCCAGGGGGCGATCTGGCGTGAGCTGGCGATCGAGGGCGACCAGCTGCAGGCCAACGCCGTCGCGGTCTTCGTCCGTCGCGTTGTACACGCAGGCCTCCACGTGACGGCGGGGCTGCTGCCCGTGGACACGCAGATCGCACACCCGCACGTCGGCCAGGGCGGCGAGCAAGCGGCGCAAGTACGGAGCCTCCGCGGAGCGGAGGGCTTCCTTGAGCTGGAGGGTGGCCTGGGCCGCCGAGGCGTCCCCGAGGAACGCCAGCATGCGGGCCGCGTGGAGCCGCACGGGCCGGTGATTGGCCCGTAGCAGCTCGCGGAACGCCTCGCTCGGGGCGGCGTTGCTCCCGGAGGGATCGAGCTCGCCGAAGAAGGGCGGATCGATCTCCCAGTGGGTGCCGCGGGCCTCCGTGCTCCACTTGATGGCGCGGCCCGGGCCCAGGGGGCCCGCGAAGTAGAGGGGCCGGGTGGCGGTCTCCTCACGCTGCGCGCCGGTCCCCTCGAAGAAGGTCACGTGCACGGTGATCTCCTCGAGGGCTCGGTGTCCATTGTTGACCACGGCCACCTCGAGCTGCGTGCGGATCCTGTCCCGGCGCACGGTTTGGGACGAACCGATGACGATCAGCCCCAGGGTGGGGATGGGCTCCTCCCAGAGGGGGGAAGAGGCGCGCGCGCAGGCGCAGCGCTGCACGACCTCGAGGCCGTCGGTGCGGGCAGGCGTGTCGCGATCGGGCGGAGGTGCGGGCTGGTCCGTCGGCCGCGGCCTCGCCGGATCCGCGGGTGGAGACGCAGGTTCGGAGAGGTCGGCGCCGAGCGTCTCCGCCGCGCGCGCTCCTCGGGGATCGGCGAGCGCGGCATGGACGCGGGGCTCCGTCGGCGCGCGCAGGAGCTGCCGGGTGGTGCCGATGGCCGCGAGGATGCCCGCGGCGAGGGTGATCGCGACGGCGGTCGTCGTGCGAGGGAGAAAGCCCGCGAGGTTGGGGAGCGGGCGGCGCGTCTGCGCGGGGGTAGGGGCGACCGGCGTGCGGACGAGGTGAGGGACGTAGCGCTCGAGCTCCGTGACGAACGCCGCGCGCAGGGCCGCCTCGCGGATGGGGCTCCCGAGGAGCCGCTGATCGACGAGCAGGGCGACGGCGAGCACCAGGAGCGCCGCGGCCGCGCCCACGGAGAGGGTCAGGGTGGCGGTCGCGCTCGGGGTGAGGTGAGGGACCACCGCCGCCGCCACCAAGCTGGCGATGGCCGCCGCCGCCACCGAGCTCACGTGCAGGATCAGGCGCTGGCGGCGGAGCTCCAAGGGGTGAGCGGCGTTGCCCAGGGAGAAGCGCTTCAGGGTCAGCTTGTCGTGAGGTAAGCCGGGCCAGTCGAGCTCGAGGTAGAGCTGGTCGCCCTCCGCGCGCGCCTGGCGCACCGCGTTCCACGGCACCGTGAGCTGAACCCCACTCGCGAGGGCGCCGGGCGCGTACCCTTCACTGAACGCTCCCACACCGAGAAACCCGAGCAGGAGCCCGTGAGGAGTGCAGTCGAGCTCCACGACGCCGATGGCGTTGCTCCTCGTGCTCGCGGATGCGATGGCCCGGATCCTCATTTGGGGTGGCGCATCCTAGCCGCGCCGGGCGCCGTGGCGAATCGATGGCCGGGGGAGCGGGCACCGCGACGGGAGCGTGTTCCGCGGAAAACCGAGCAAGTTCAGGGGCTTGCCCGGTCCGTGGGCCGTGTGTGTTTCCGACGCGAAACACGCGCGGGTGGGCCCTCGGGCGGGAAAGGGCGCGTGAATTCCGCCCTTTCCCCACAAAACGAGCGCCGGCCACGACGTTCACCTGCGCGTCCATGGGTCGAAACGCGCGGGAAACAGCCCACCACGTATCCAATCGGCACACCTGGATGGACCGGATGGAGGCCCGATGGGCCGCCCGGCCAGCGCATAAGGAGTGCTTGGAACCATGAAGAAACTCGCTGCACTGACCCTCGCCGGCCTCAGCCTGCTGGCTCCGGCTCTCGCTCTGGCCGAGGAAGCTGCCGAGGCGGCCGAAAGCGTCTCACCGGAGATGTTCACGGTGAACAACGTGTGGATGATGATCTGCACTGCCCTCGTGTTCATCATGCACATGGGCTTCGCGACCTTGGAGTCGGGGCTCACCCGCGCCAAGAACACCGTGAACGTTCTCTTCAAGAACATCTTCGTCATCTGCGTCGGTCTGCTGACGTACTACGCGATCGGCTTCAACCTGATGTACCCGGGCGACTTCAGCATCGGGGAGTTCTTCGGGTTCGCGGGCTTCGGGATCCCGCTGCCGGAGGGAGGCGAGACCTCCGCCTACAACGAGGGCTACACCTACTGGACGGACTTCATCTTCCAGGGGATGTTCGCCGCCACGGCCGCGACCATCGTGTCGGGCGCGGTCGCCGAGCGCATCAAGCTCTCGAGCTTCATGGTGTTCGCAGCCGTGTTCGTTGCGGTCGTGTACCCGATCTCCGGATCGTGGAAGTGGGGCGAGGGCTGGCTGGACGCGATGGGCTTCTATGACTTCGCGGGCTCGACCGTCGTGCACTCGGTCGGCGGCTGGGGCGCGCTCATCGGCGCCGCCATGCTCGGACCGCGCCTCGGCAAGTACTCCAAGGACGGCAAGATGACCCCGATCCCGGGGAGCAACATGCCCCTGGCCACCATCGGCGCGCTGATCCTCTGGCTCGGCTGGTTCGGCTTCAATGGCGGCTCGGTGCTGACCGCCGCGGCGGGCGACACCTCCCGCGTGCTCGTCACGACGTCCTTGGCGGCGGCAGCTGGCGGCGTGGGCGCCATGATCGCCTACAACTTCGTGAGCCGGAAGCCGGACCTCTCCATGGCCCTCAACGGCATCCTGGCGGGTCTCGTCGGCATCACCGCGGGCGCCGACGTGATTACGCCGAACTCCGCCGTGTTGGTGGGCTTCATCGCCGGTGGGATCGTCGTGGGCTCGGTCATCCTGATGGACAAGATCAAGGTCGACGATCCCGTGGGCGCCATCTCCGTGCACCTGAGCTGTGGCATCTGGGGCACGCTCGCGGTGGGCATCTTTTCCGAAGAGGCGTCCTTGGGAGTGCAGGCGCTGGGCGTGGCTGCCTACGCCGTCTACACGGTCGTCTGCGCCGCCGCGCTCTTCGGGATCATCAAGGTGACGATGGGCCTGCGCGTGTCCATGGAGGAGGAGATCGAGGGCCTCGACTACGGCGAGCACGAGATGCACGCTTACGACATGGGCGGCGCCAGCACCTCGAGCGTGCTCGGTGCGCCGGCGAGGTCTCCTGCGGCGGTCGCCAGCCTCGAGCCCGCCGAGTGACGTCACCCCAAATCGCAGAGCACCCACCGGTTCCCGTCTGAGCCACGGGAACCGGTGATGCGGAGCGCCCCAGGACCCTGAGCACCTGGGGCGCTCTTTTTATTTTGCGCCTTCGTGCGCTCGCGGGGAACTCAGAAGAGGTTGCCCTGGGTGCCTGGCTCCTTGCGGCTCCCGTCGCGTCGCTTCTGGGTGGCGCCGAGGTGCTCGTAGGCCTTCTTCGTCGCGATGCGCCCGCGCGGGGTCCGGCCCAAGTAGCCCTGCTGGAGGAGGTACGGCTCGTACACGTCCTCGATGGTGTCCCGCGGCTCCGCGAGGGCCGCGGCCAGGGTCTCCACGCCGACGGGGCCTCCGTCGTAGTGCTCGATGAGCACGCCGAGCAGGCGGCGATCCATCGTGTCGAGGCCCGCGTCATCGACGTCGAGGCGCGCGCAGGTCAGCTCGACGATCTCTCGATCGATCTTGCCGCTGCCGTGCACGTCGGCGAAATCGCGCGCCCGGCGGATCAGGCGGTTGGCGACGCGAGGCGTGCCCCGGGAGCGCACCGCCAGGGCGTAGGCGCCGCCCTCGTCGCAGGGGGTGCCCAGCAGAGCGGCGCTGCGGCTGATGATGCGCGCCAGATCCTCGGGCGGATAGAAGTCGAGGCGCAGCGTGACGCCGAACCGCTCCTGGAGGGGCTTCGTGAGGAGGCCGGTCCGGGTGGTCGCGCCCACCAGGGTGAAGGGCTTGAGGTCCAGGGGGATGCTCTCCGCGTAGGCGCCCTCGCCCATCATCACGTCGATGCGGAAGTCCTCGATGGCGGGGTAGAGCGCCTCCTCCACGGGCGCGCTCAGGCGGTGGATCTCGTCGATGAACAGGACGTCGTTCTTCTGGAGGCGGGTGAGCAGCCCCGTCAGCATGCCCTTGTGTTCGATGGCCGGGCCGCTCGACAGGTGCAGGTTCACCCCCATCTCGTAGGCGAGGATGTAGGCCAGGGTCGTCTTGCCGAGGCCGGGGGGGCCGCAGAGCAGGATGTGATCGAGGGGCTCGCCGCGCTTGAGGGCGGCGCGCACGAAGACCTGGAGGTTCTCCTTGTGCTTCGTCTGCCCCACGAAGTCGGCGAGGGAGTCGGGGCGAAAGATCCGATCGAAGCGGCGGTCTTCGTCACGGCCCTCCGCGTCGAGGAGGCGCTCGGAGGGCGGCGGAGAGCTCTGCTTGGCCATGGCGCGGCAACCTTACAGCACTTTGGCGTGGTCGGGGCGGGGCTCTGCCGGTGAAGGGGCCGCGGGGAGGGCCCGCGAAGGAGGAGGCCGCGACCGCGCCCTGAGCCGACCGGGGGCGGGCGGCGCGCGCGCCGAGGGCGTGCGGAGGACTCCGCCTCCGGGGCGCTAGCCCTCTCGAATGAGCGGCTCTCGCGCGCCCCAGGGACGGGGCGGGATGCTCGACAGGGACCCGGCGCCGACGTCGATGGGCAGGGAGATGGAGAAGCTCGCGCCCTCTCCCAGCGTGCTCTCCACCCGGACCGTCCCCCCGTGCATCTGCACCAGGCGCCGCGTGATCGCGAGGCCCAAGCCGGTCCCGCTGCGCTGGGCGGTGGGGCCGCCGGTCTGCTGGTACTCGTGGAAGATGCGCTCGAGGGCCTCGGCGGGGATGCCGGGGCCCGTGTCGGAGACGACCACGCGCACGTCCTCGGTGTCCTGGGAGACGGTGACGCGGACGTAGCCGTCCGTGGTGAACTTGACGGCGTTGCCGACGACGTTGCTCAGGATCTGCCGTACGCGTCGGGCGTCCACGTGCGCCAGGGCCGGCGCCTCGGGGACCTCCAGCAGGATGGGCAGCCCCTTCTGCTCCGCGGTGACGCGGGCCTCGGCGACGACGTCCCGGGCGATGCTGGCGACGTCCGCCAGCTCGCGGCTGAGGCGCAGCTCGCCCGACTCGATGGCGCTCAGGGCGAGGATGTCGTCGATGAGGGAGCGCAGGTGCTCACCGCTCGTGCGCACGATGGTCAGGTTCTCGCGGGCCTCCTCCGAGAGCGGGCCGTCCACCTCCGCCAGGAGCACGTCGGCGAAGCCGAGGATCGCGTTGAGGGGCGTGCGCAGCTCGTGGCTGAGGGCAGCGAGGAAGTCGCTGCGATCCCGATCGAAGGCGGTCGCGCCCGACAGATCCTGCCGGTAAGCGCGCTCGGCCGCCTTGAAGCGCTCGAGCAGGACGTTGAAGGAGGCGGTGAGCTGCCCCACCTGGTCGATGGTGCGCACGGGGATCGGCTCTCCCTCCGGAGCACGCTCTTCCTTGGCCATCTCCACGATCCGGGTGCGCACGAACATGACGTCCCCGTGGACGTCGCGCGCGAGCGCCCAGGCCACGAAGGCCGCGGCGGCGATCAGGAGCGCCGCGAAGGTGGCCACGGAGGTCGCCAGGGAGCTCGAGGCGAAGGGGACCTCCGGCGCGCCGACGAGGGCGACGGCGAGCCGTTCGCCCCCCGCGAAGGGCGCCGCTGAGAAATGGGTGAGGCCCAGCTCCGTCTCCAGGGTGCCGGTGGTCTCTTCGACGAAGCGCCGGGCCAGCGCCGCGTCGACGGTCGCCAGGGAGCTCTCGAGGACGGCGGCGGTCTCCACCTCCAAGACGAGGAACTCGGCCCCGGCGCGCCGGGCGCTCTGTTGAACGAAGGGGCCGTGGTGCTCACTCGTGATCGCGTCCAGGCGCGCGGCGCAGGTGACCGCCAGGAGCTCGCTGCGGAGGTGGGCCGCGTCCTCTCGCTGAGAGCGGAGCTCGCGCACCCCCAGCGCGGCCACGGCCGCCGCGACCGCGACGCCGAGGAGCACGACGACGAGCGGAGCGACGATCTGGAAGGGGACGGCCGAACGCGCCACGTCAGCTCGAGACTTCGTCGGTGGACAGCCGCGCGAACAGGGCGTGATCCAGCCAGCGGGAGGCGACGTACTCCGCCTGGCGCGCCACCCCCTCGAAGCGGAACCCCAGCCGCTGGATCACCCGCAGGCTCGGGTAGTTGTCCGTGGCCGCCGCGCAGCGGATGCGGTGGACGTTCATGCGCTCGAAGGCGAAGCGCACGGCCTCTGCCGCCGCCTCCGCCATGAGGCCGCGACCGGTCGCGTCCCGACGTAGCCAGTAGCCGAGCTCACAGCTGCGGTGCAGGTGCACGCAGGAGTCGAGGCCGACGACGCCCAACAGCGCGCGCGTCGTCTTGTCCCGCACGGCGAGGCGCACCGCCCGCCCGTTGTCCCAGTCCTTCTCGCAGGCGTCCGCGTAACGGTCGCTCGCTTCGGGGGTGTTGTTGAAGGGGACCCAGGGCAGCCAACGCTCCAGGTGCCAGCGCGACTCATCGATGACGTCCCAGAGCTCGGCGCTGTCCGGGCGCTCGACGGGGACGAGCACGGTGCGGGCCGTCTCCAGAGGGTGCCGGCGCAGGGACAGGCGTGAGGGGATCGTCAGCGACGTCGCGGGGCGCGGGCTGGATGCCAGCGGAGAGCGACTCATCGCCGACCCGCCCCCTGACACGCCGCCCTCGCGACGAAGATCTCGAGGTGCCCCGCCTCGTAGTCCCGCCAGCCCACGATCCACTCACCGGGCGCGGTCCCCGCGGTCAGCGCCGGGCGTGGCTGAAAGCCGCTGACACGGCTGATGATGCTGCTCGGCCCGACGCCGTCCCGGTGGATCGGCGCCAGGCGCAGGCGCGAGCCCGCGAAGTAGGCGACCATGCCGCGCGCTCCGGTGGAGCCCCCGGCGGTGGCAGGCACGGCCACCACCGTGGGGCGGATGGCTTCGGGGGCGAACTCGCGATGCCAGAGGGGCTCCTTCTTGTCGTGAGGCACGAAGGCCGCGAGAGCGCCCGCGCCCTCCTCGTCCCACACCAGGAGGCAGCCGTCGTCGCCGCACACGAGGTTCGGCTCGGAGTGGGGCCCGGGGCCGTGGACCTGCACGAGCTCGCCGGCGAAGACGTCCTGTCTGGGATGGGGCGTCACGCCGGAGGAGAGCTCCGGGGCGCTCAGGGGGACCCGCAGCAGCTGGATGTTCCCCTGGGCGGGGGTGGGGCTGTGGCGCAGCGCCACGAACAGCGTGTCACCGACGACCGTGGCCGAAGTGTGAGAGACGCCGCCCTTGGCGAAGGCGGTGAGCGCCACCATGTTCCCGAGGGGGTTGAGGTCCGCGTCGAGCCGGCGCACCACGATGTCCGAGACCGTGGCCTTGTTCTTGCGCTCACTCCAGAGGGCCACGAAGCCCCCGTCCTGCAGGGGCGCCAGGGTGGGGTAGTACTTGTCCTTGCGGGCCTCGGAGAGCAGCCGCGCGGGGCTGGCGATGCGGCCGTCGGCCTCGAGCCGCCGCACGTAGACGCCGGGCTCCTTGCCGCCGGACTCCCAGTAGATCAGCGCGAGATCGTCGCCCGCGGGGTGCAGCGCCGGGCTGATCGTGGAGCTCGACTCCGGGGTGATGTTGAGGGCCGGGGAGATCCGACGCATCGCGCGGTCGAGCATGGCCACGTAGGCGTGCCGCCGGCGGCCGTCCTGGTGCATGTCCGTCCAGGCCGCGAGGAGGGTGCCCTGGCTGATGACGAGCGCCGGGTAGGAGGCGGGATCCATCACCTCGAAGGGGCGCGGACGTCCCATGCCCACGAGGCGACAGTCTCCCGGAGGCTCCTCGAAGGCGGCCTCCGTGTGCGCGAGCAGCGATTGCCCGACGATCTTGCCGCCCTGGAGGTCGAGGGCCTCCTTGAGCTTGGCGATGGCGGGCTCGTGCTCCCCCGTGGAGAGCAGCCGCTGGGCCTCGTTGATGACCACCGCGTAGGGCGCGGTCTCCACGGGTTCCCGCTCCGCCTCGCTCGTCGCCGCGTGGGTCTCGGAGGTCAAGCCCGGCGGGTGCAGCACGTACAGCCAGACGGCGTAGCCGCCGAGCGCCACCGCGGCGGCGCCGAGCAACCAGGCGATCGCCGTCCCGGCGCCCTTGCGCGGGGGCGGAAGGGAGGTGGGCTGGACGCTCTGCGGCTCCTGGGAGGAGCCCGCGAAGGGAGCGTCTCCGAAGGCGGGGTTCAAGGGCTTCAGGGCGCCCGTTCCCGGCTCCGTGCTCCGGGGAGTCGCGTCCGTCCCCGCGCCGTGGAGCGCCGCGTCCGGCAAGGGGCGCCCCTCGACGAGCGCGTCGACGAGGTGCCCCTCGAGCTCGCTCGGGAGAGGAGAGCGCATGCGCTGCGCCTCGGGGCCGAGGGCGCGCAGGAGCGAGTCGATCAACGCCTGAGAGGTCTGGAAGCGGCGCGTCGGATCCCGATCGAGGGCACGTTGAAACCACTCATCGAAGCTAGGGGGCAGATCCGGTCGCAGCTTCGACGGGACGGGGATGGGGGCGCCGGCGATCTGCGCCAGGATCATGGCGACGCCCTGCTCCACGTTCCACACGGTCTGCCCCGTGAGGCACTCGTAGATGATGCAGCCGAGGGCCCAGAGATCCGCCCGGTGATCCACTTCGCCCTGGCCCTTCGCTTGCTCGGGGCTCATGTACGCGGGCGTCCCGAACAAGGCGCCTTCCCGCGTCAGGCGGACGTTCTTCTCGTCGCTCGCCGTCTCGTAGAACTTGGCGAGCCCGAAATCGACGAGCTTGGCCAGGAGCTCGCCGTCCTCGTCGCGCGTGAGGAAGATGTTCTCGGGCTTGAGATCCCGGTGGACGATGCCGGCCTCGTGCGCCTTCCTCAGACCTCGGGCCACCTGCGTCGCGATCTTGACCGTGCTCTCCACGGGCATCTGTCGCACGCGGGTCATGCGGTCGTAGAGGCTCTCCCCCTCGAGCAGCTCCATCACCAGGAACGGCCGGTCGTCGTACATGCCGACGTCGTAGACCTCGCAGATGAACGGGCTGCGGATGGCGGCGGCGGCGCGGGCCTCGCGCATGAACCGCTCCCGGACGACGTGGGAGGAGAGCAGCTCGTCCGCCAGGATCTTCACGGCGACCCGCTTGCCGATATCGACGTTCTCGGCCTCGTAGATCGCCGCCATTCCGCCCCGGCCAATTTCCTGGGTGATACGGAACTTCCCCTCGAGGACGGTACCGATGGGGACCTTGGACCTGTTCTGCGAGGGCATGGACAGAGAAAGCGTGCCGGGGAACGTCTTGGAAAGTTACGGGAGGTTCTGGACTTACCGCCTCGAACGGGGAAGGGTCGAGCTCGACGGTGATTGGAGCCCAGACGTCGCCCTTTCGCCAGCCTCCAGAGGACCCTCCTCCAGGCTCTCGCCCCCGCTCGCCGGCTGGCGAGCCATTCTCCGGGGCCAGGGGGCGAGTCGTGAGCACACTTGCCTACACTGGGTCACGCCACCCCAGGAGCAATCGATCCAAATCGTTGGGTCCCTGGGCCGTGAAGTGAATCGGAAACATTTAGGAAACAGCGAGCCAGGTACTCGATGGTGCGCCCCGGAGGCGCCGAGGCGCCCGAGGCCTCGAGGTGGGCGCTTGCGGCTCAGGAGCAGGTGGCACGCTACAGTCATTCAACCGCCCCGAGACTTCGGGGACAGCAGAAAACGACCCCCTGGGACGGAATCGAAGGCCCCGGAGTGGGCCAAGCAACTTCCCCCGCGGGGGCTAGAGTCAACCTGAGGAGAAAGCCATGAAGAAGGTCGAGGCCATCATCAAGCCGTTCAAGCTGGACGAGGTCAAGGACGCCTTGTCCGAGGTCGGGGTCCAGGGCATGACCGTGACCGAGGTCAAGGGCTTCGGACGGACGGGGGGCAAGAAGGAAGTGTACCGAGGGTCGGCCTACGTCGTGGACTTCGTGCCCAAGGTCAAGCTGGAGATCGTGGTGCCGGACGACCTCGCGCACCAGGTCATCGACGCCATCGAGAAGAGCGCCAAGACCGGGCGCATCGGTGACGGAAAGATCTTCGTCGGCCCGATCGACGAGGCCGTCCGGATCCGGACCGGCGAGCGCGGCGACGAGGCGATCTGAGGGGGCGCGCCGGGGGCTCCCGGAGGTCGAGGGGCCCCTCCGTGCGCAACGGCCTCGTTTCTTGATGGCGCCCCGACGGGCGACTCCAGGGCAGCGTCCGTGGGGGCGCTGCCCTGTCGCACGTCGAGTGGGTGGAGTGTGGGTGGAGCCAGGGGGGGAGGCGTCGTCCTCCGCTGGAGGTGGGCGCGTATCCGACACTCCGAGGGCGGGCCGTGTCTGTGATGGGCTCCGGTTCATCGGCGGTGAGTCGAGCGTGAGCCATTCCGCTACCTCGCTCTAGGTATTGCGAGTCGACTAACCGTAGACTCCTCCCCGCAGGTCGGTGGGCGCGTGCGGCGCTGGGCTTGCGAAAGGCAGCCCGAGAGCGGGCGCGGGAGATCGCTACGGAATGGACGCGAAGCAAGCAATCGAGCTGGGCAAGAAGAGCGGGGCCGTCATGGTCGATTTGAAGTTCATCGACCTGCCCGGGAAGTGGCACCACACCACGGCTCCGTTCCACCGCTTGGAGGTAGAGAGCTTCGAGGAGGGCTTCGGGTTCGACGGCTCGTCGATCCGCGGCTTCCAGCCGATCAACGAGAGCGACATGCTGCTCATCCCGGATCCTGCCACCGCGCGCATGGATCCGTTCACGAAGCACCCGACGCTGTCCTTGCAGTGCACCGTGCGCGACACGATCACGCGGCAGAAGTACACGCGCGATCCCCGCCACGTGGCGGCCAAGGCGGAGGAGTACCTACGCAGCACCGGCATTGCGGACACCTGCTACTTCGGCCCCGAAGCGGAGTTCTTCGTGTTCGACGACGTGCGCTTCGACTGCGGGCCGAGCGGCTCCTTCTATTTCATCGACAGCGTCGAAGCGGACTGGAACTCGGGGCGCGACGAGCGCCCGAATCTCGGCCACAAGATCCGCCACAAGGAGGGCTACTTCCCGGTCCTGCCCCAGGACACCATGCACGATCTGCGCACGGAGATCTGCCTGGAGATGGAGCGCTGCGGGCTGGAGGTGGAGCTCAGCCACCACGAGGTCGCGACCGCCGGTCAGGGCGAGATCGACATGCGCTACGACTCGCTGCTGGCGATCGCCGACAAGCTGATGTGGTTCAAGTACATCGTGAAGAACGTCGCGGCTCGCTACGGCAAGAGCGCGACCTTCATGCCGAAGCCCATCGCCGGCGACAACGGCAACGGCATGCACTGCCACCAGTCCCTGTGGAAGGACGGCAAGCCCCTGTTCGCGGGGGACGGCTACGGCGGGCTCAGCGAGATGGCGCTCTGGTACGTCGGTGGCCTCCTGCGCCACGCGCCCGCGCTCGCGGCGCTGACCAACCCCACCACCAACAGCTACAAGCGCCTGGTCCCGGGCTTCGAGGCCCCCGTGAACCTCGCCTACTCCAGTCGCAATCGCTCGGCGGCGATCCGCATCCCGACCTACTCGCAGGCGGCAAAGGGCAAGCGCCTCGAGGTGCGCTTCCCCGACCCCACCTGCAACCCCTACGTGGCATTCCCCGCCATGCTCATGGCGGGCCTCGACGGCATCAAGAACCGCATCGATCCGGGCGATCCCCTCGACAAGGATCTCTACAGCCTCAGCCCCGAGGAGCTGAAGGACGTCCCGAAGCTCCCCGTCTCCTTGGAGGACGCCCTGACGGCTCTGGAGCGTGATCACGAGTTCCTGCTGCAAGGAGACGTGTTCACCCGGGACGTCATCGAGACCTGGATCGAGTACAAGCGCGAGCACGAGATCGCCCGCCTGCGTCAGTACCCGGCGCCCATCGAGTACGAGATGTACTACGACATCTGACCTATCTCGCCGCGTGAAGGCTCCGCGGGGAATGGCGCGGGGCGTTCGGTTGCTTGCCGAGGCGACACGGGCCGCACCCCCCGCGGCCGTCCGCGCCCACTCCGGCCGCACGTCCGAAGTGGGTGTGGGGCACCGTCGCACCTTCCCTCGTTCAGGGAAGTGGTGCTGAAATCGTAGGATCCACGCGGGGCGGAGCCGCGGGATCCGAAGAGTGAGAAGCGCAGGTGGCTAAGGACGACATTCTCGAGTCGACGGTGGAGATCACCGTGGCGCGCAGCGCGGACGGCCTCGTGCGCCCCGTGGGCGTGGATCGCAGCGCGCTGCTCGTGGTGCTCTCGGGAGGGCGGATCGGGCAACGGGCGGTGGTCGGAGAGGCGCCCGTGGTGATCGGTCGGGGCTCCGGGTGCTCCCTGATGCTGCAGGGCGACTCCGTCAGTCGGCAGCATGCCCGCATCGAGTGGACGGGAGCGGGTCACGTGCTCACGGACATGCGCTCCACCAACGGATCGTTCGTGAACTATGAGCGGGTCACCCGGGGTCAGCTGCGGGACGGAGATCACATCCAGATCGGCAAGACGCTGATCAAGTACCTCGCTGGCGACAACCCCGAGGCGGCCTATCACGAGAACCTCGATCGTCTGGTGCGTCACGACGCCCTCACGGGCGCGCTGAACAAGGCGGCCTTCGAGGAGGAGCTGCGCGTCGCCTGCGGCAGCGACGGCGGGGTGAGCCTGGTGCTGTTCGATCTGGATCACTTCAAGGTGGTCAACGACGACCACGGGCACACCGCCGGCGACATGGTGCTGCGGGGGGTCGGCGCGCTTGCCCGAGGGATGGTGGACGACCGCTCCCGGTTCGCGCGCGTGGGCGGGGAGGAGTTCGCCGTCGTGGTGCCGGGCGCCTCCTTGAACGGAGCGTTCGAGCTGGCGGAGGGCCTGCGGCGCGCCGTGGCGAGGCAGAGCTTCGTGTTCGACGGCGTCCAGATCCCCGTGACGCTCAGCCTCGGGGTCTGCCAGCGGTTGCCCGGAGAGTCCGCCGCCGAGCTCTACGAGCGCACGGACCGCTCCCTGTACGCCGCGAAGCACGCGGGGCGAAACTGCGTGCGCGCGGGCTGAGGCGTCCTCGCGCCCCACGGTGCGCGGGTGCGGGTGTCTCCCGGCGCTCTCCTTGAAAAGAAAAAGGCCCTCCGTCGGGGGAGGGCCCATGATCCGTGCGGAGGGGCCCCTGGAGGGCCCCGTCCGGAGGGAGCGGCTCGCTTCAGCTGGCCTGCCGCGCGGCGCGGGGACGCGGGCTCGACTTGGGAGCGGCCTTGCCGTTGCTCTTCTTGGCGCGAGCGCTGCGCTCCTTGGCGTTCGCCTTGGGCGCGGAGGAGCTGGAGGCCTTCGAGCCGAGCAGATCGCTGGCGATCTTCTTGGCGCGGGTCGTCTTCTCCCACGAGAACTCACTGCGGCCGAAGTGACCGTAGGCGGCGGTGGGGGCGTAGATCGGGCGGAGCAGCCCGAGCTCTTCGATGAGCGCGCGCGGGCGGAAGTCGAACTCCTTGGACACGTAGTCGGCCAGCACCTGGTCGTCGACCTTGCCGGTGCCGAAGGTGTTCACGTAGACGCCCATGGGCTTGGCCACGCCGATGGCGTAGGCGACCTGCACCTCGCAGCGCCGCGCCACGCCGGCCGCGACGAGGTTCTTGGCCACGAAGCGCGCGAAGTAGCACGCGGAACGATCCACCTTCGAGGGGTCCTTCCCGGAGAAGGCGCCGCCGCCGTGGCGTCCCATGCCGCCGTAGGTGTCCACGATGATCTTGCGGCCCGTGAGGCCGGCGTCACCGAAGGGCCCGCCGATGACGAAGCGCCCGGTGGGGTTGATGAAGTACTTGGTGTTCTTGTCGAGGAGGTTCGCCGGGAGCGCCTTCTTGATGACGAGCTCCATCACCGCCTCCTTGATCGCGGCGTACTTCACGCTCTCCGAGTGCTGCGTGGAGATGACCACGGTGTCGATGCGCTTGGGGCGATCGTTCTCGTACTCCACCGTGACCTGGCTCTTGCCGTCGGGGCGCAGGAAGTCGACCTGCTTCTTCTTCCGCACGACCGCGAGCTGCTTCGTCAGCTTGTGGGCGTACATGATGGGGGCGGGCATCAGCTCCGGCGTCTCGTCGCAGGCGTACCCGAACATCAGGCCCTGATCGCCGGCGCCCTGCTCCTTGAACATCCCCTTGCCCTCGGTCACGCCCTGGGAGATGTCGGGGGACTGCTCCTCGACGGCGACGAGGACGCCGCAGGTCTTCGCGTCGAAGCCCATGGCGGAGTCGGTGTAACCGATCTCGGTGATCGCCCGACGTGCGACGCTCGCGTAGTCGATGTTGCTGCGGGTGGTGATCTCACCAGCCAGGAGCACGAAGCCGGTCTTGATCGCGGTCTCACACGCGACCCGGCTCGCTTTGTCACCCTTGAGGGCTGCATCGAGGACCGCGTCCGACACTGCGTCGCAGATCTTGTCGGGGTGCCCCTCGGTCACGGACTCGGACGTAAAGACGTAGTTAGCCATGTCTCTCCAATGTTTTCGTCGCAGCGTCGCGGCGGAGCGGCATGGCCCTGGGGCAACCCCCCAGGGGGCTGCTCGACTCGCACGGGGCTCCCCAAACCTTCCTTGGGGTGGGCTCACCAGATGCGATGAGAGGCCGAGACGTCTCGGCTGCGAACGGCGCGGGACCCTAGCACGGAAACGGCAGCCCCCTAAGGCGCGAAACCCTCACGATCCAAGATGGAGCGGCGAACCGGATCCCGGCGCCTCGGCAAGCCCGCTTCGGGAGCCCCGCTTCGGGGGCCTCTCCGCAAGGGCCCGTCTTCAGGAGCCGGTCTTCAGGGGCCTGTCTTCAGGAACCAGGTGCGGCCGTGCGTTCGAGGGTCACCCGGATCACGTCGTCGCCGCGCACGAGCGTCAGCCGCACGGGGTCGCCCACCTGCCCGCCGAGAGCCCGGTGCAGATCCTGCTCCGTCATCACGCGGACGTCGCGGCCCTCGATGAGCAGGATTTCGTCGCCCTCTTGGAGCCCGGCGCGCTCCGCGGCCAGCCCCGGGGGGACCTCCCTCAAAAAGACGCGACCGTCGTTCTGCTGGCCCAGGATGGCGCCGATCGTCCCGCGCGGCGCGCTGCAGGCCAGGACGCCGCAGCACAGGGCCACGCAGACGAGGCCCACCAGCTCCTGCGCCGGGCTCCTCGTCGAACTGCCCAGGCCGCTCCGCACAGGGAGGCGATGGCGCGGGCGCCTCGCGGGGAGGTCAGCTCCGGTACCCCGCGTTGACGTCGACGTAGCCATGGCCCAGGTCCGAGGTGACGTAGGTGAACTCGCCGGGCCCCTCGCCGAGCACGAGCTCGATGGCGTAGGTGTTCTCTCGCATGATGACGGCGGCGCGCGCCTCCGCCTCCGCTCCCGTCGGCAAGCCGCGCTCGCAGATGCAGACGTCGCCGACCCGCACGGAGGCGACCCGGGGATCGAAGGGCACACCTGCCCGCCCAGCCGCGGCGAGGAGCCTCCCCCAGTTGGCGTCCTTGCCATAGAGGGCGGTCTTCACGAGGGGCGAGGTGGCGACGGTCTTGGCGATCTGGCGCGCGGCGGCTTCGCTCTCGAGCCCGCGCACGACGATGTCCACGGCGTGCTCGGCCCCTTCGCCGTCCCGCACCATCTCCCGGGCGAGGGGGCGGCACACCTCGACGAGCGCCGCGGTGAGCTCTTCGGCGGACGGGGTCACGCCGGAGCGCCCCGACGCGAGCACGAGGAGCGTGTCGTTGGTGCTGGTGTCGCCGTCGACGCTGCAGGCGTTGAAGGTGAGGTCCGCGGCGCGCTCGAGGCACTGCTGGAGGAGCTGGACGTCCACGACGGCGTCGGTGACGACGAAGGCCAGCATCGTCGCGTGGGGGGGCCCGGCGGGTTGGAGAGGCCGCTGGGGTCCGAGATCCGGGTGGATCATGCCGGCGCCCTTGGCGATGCCGAGGAAGCGGGCGACCTGCTCGCCCTGCCGGACCTCTGCGGTCGCGGTCTTCGTCCAGCGGTCCGTCGTGAGGATCGCCTCGGCGAAGCGCCCGGCGCCGTCCGCGCTCAGCTCGGCGACGAGGGTGGGCACGACCGCGACGATCTGCTCGGTGGGCAGCACCTTGCCGATGACGCCCGTCGACGCGGGCGCGACCCGGCTCGGCTCCACGCCGAGGGCCTCGGCGACGGCGGCGGTCGTGTCGAGGACCGCCCGCAAGCCCGGCTCACCGGTGCAGGCGTTGGCGTTACCGGCGTTCACGAGGACTGCCTGGAGCCGCCCGCGTGACACCCGCTCTTCGGCGACGTCCACGGGCGCGGCGCGCACGAGGTTGCGCGTGAACACACCAGCGGCGGCGACGGGCTCGTCTGCGACGACCAGGGCGACATCGAGGCCGCCGTTTTTCTTGATGCCGGCGGCGGCGGCGGAGAAGCGAAATCCTGCGATCGAGGTCATGGCGGCGTGGGTGCGCGACGGCACGAAGAGAGGGCGAGAGCAGCGCCGGAGAGGCCTCGAGCGCTGCGGAGCCGACCGGCGGCGGGAGCGCCGACCGTATCAGGTTCCCCCGGCCCGGGGGAGGTGGGCGAGGGCGGCACAGCGCGGCGCTGCCGGCGGCGAAGGTCGGCGGCGAAGGTCGGCGGCGAAGGTCGGCGGAGCCGCGCGGTGGGGCGGGCGCGGAGCGGGTCGCCGGAGGCACGTGCGGGGCGCGGAGCTCGCCGGCGAAGGTGGGCGGAGCCGCGCGGTGGGGCGGGCGGAGCGGGTCGCCGGGGGCGCGTGCGGGGCGCGGAGGTCGCCAGAGCGCAGGCGGCGCGGGCGGCGCGGGCGGCGCGGGCGGAGCGGTCGCTGAGGCACGTGCTGCCCGCGGAGGTCGGCGTGGTGCCGGCGTTGGGGTCGCGGAGGGAGGCGGGTGCAACCGGCACGAGCGGGGGCGGCGGTACGGTGGCGTGGGAAGCGCTCGGCTGCGCGAAGAAGGGCGGAGACGGCCGCCTGGCGGCCTGGAAGGGCTGGCGACGCGGACGGCGAGGGCTCCCCGCAAGCTCGTCTGGGGGGCCGCGCCGGCGGGGTGAGGCGCCATCTCCCCGATGTTCTGGTCAGAAGGCCTCTTCCATCTTGAACCCGCGGAAAGAGCTGCTAGCTTCCCGGCCCCTCGCCGCTCCCAGGGGCAGCGAGGGCATGCCGCTTTAGCTCAGTCGGTAGAGCAACGGTTTCGTAAACCGTAGGTCTCCGGTTCAAGTCCGGAAAGCGGCTCCCAGGAAACAGCTGAAAAAGCCGGGCAAAGTGCCCGGCTTTTCGCGTTCTGGGACCCGGCGAACCGGACGGATCGGGACACATCGGGACGCTGCGCACCCCCAGCGTGGGCAATAGCTGGGTAATGGGCCATGGGGGATCCCTCGCTCATCGAGGGCGCGGGTGCAAGGGTGACGACACGGGGCAGGCGCCAAGGTGTGAGCTGCCCCCGAGTCTTGGAGGAGTGCTGAGGCCAGGACGGCAGCGTGCTCGGCCCGTTGGGGGGCACCTCAGGAGCGCCGAGGGGTGAGGTATCCGGTGCGGGGCGGAGGGCCGTCACCGGGGGGAGCAGGACAGCCGCGAGGTCACGGAGAAGGCCGCCGTTCCTTCCGGATCGACATGTGCTCTCCCATCGGGGTGCAGACCCCCAGAAACCGAACCCACACACGGGACCGGCCCCGCTCGTCGAAATCGAGCCCCGGGTGCTAGCATGCCAGGATTTCCTGAGCGCCCCTCTTTCCCTCGATCGCCAGCCCGCTCCTCGCAGAAAATCCTTTTATGCGGCGGCAGGGGCATGAAGAGACTCCCCAAGCGTCACGTCCTCTACGTCCGGCTCGACCGTGA
>Ga0207873_1000461_pt1 | contig 44879 bp, 39 predicted proteins | sample BGWIniCompost_FD_187373 | JGI IMG/M metagenome (GOLD analysis project Ga0207873, IMG submission 187373) | Cellulose adapted compost microbial communities from Newby Island Compost Facility, Milpitas, CA, USA - BGW Initial Compost (SPAdes)... ... | reverse complement strand
CCGGGCTGCGACGGACCCAGGGAGCAGCAGCCGATCGGCTCACCGCCACCGTCAACCACTACCTGGTGAAGCCGTTCGACCGCCGGTGGCGGGAAGCCGAAGAGGTTCTCGCCGGCTTGTTCTGGACAGCCGCCGAGCCTCGGGCGGCAGCGGCCGCGGCCCGTCGCAACCCCCGGGAGTCCGCCCCTGTTTCGATGTTCGAGAAAGCTTCCAATGTCGACGAATTCAACGTCATCCACGCCGCCGAGCGGATGGCACGGCTCGGCGCCGATGTGCGGGTTCTCGTCGTCCTGGCGGACGGGATGACCCGCGGTTCGGTGCAGGCGCTGCGGGCGGCCGTGTCGGCGGTCGAGGAATCGGGCACCACGGTGCTCGGCATCGGCATCGGCGACGACACCGTCGACAACGCCTACCGACGGGCCGAAGTGGTGGAGCGCCCCGACCAACTCGCCAACGCCATGGTGGAAGGCACCCGGTCGGCACTCCGCCGGAGCCTGGCCCTGCAAGGCCTGGACACCTGGTGGATCAGATCTTCCCGAGCGATCAGAAAGGAGGCGTCCTGATGGGTGCCGAGACAGTCAAGTTCGAAGACCCGACCGGAGAGAACCCGCCGATCGAGCTGGAGCGCTTCCCCGTGCCAGACGACCCCCAGCGCGCCGCCAAGATCCCCGAACCGGACCCCCACTACGTCGACCTGGGGATGTTGTACCGGTTCGCCCAGGTGGAGCAGGTGCGCCGCTCGGGCTACCAGGGGCTGGTTCCGCTCCACGTGGCGGTGCGCGGCCACATGGGCACCGGCAAGGACCACGACATAGAGCAGTTCGCCGCCTTGTTGGGGCTCCCCTACTACCGCATCCCGCTCACGGGCGAGGTGCGGGACGTCACCCTGATCGGGTCGACCCAGCTCCACGGCGACGGGATGGGTGGCACCGAGTCCCGGTGGGAGGACGGCGAGATCACCCGCGCCCTGCGTGGGCCGGCGCTGCTCAACCTCTCCGAGTTGAACGCCGCCGGGGCCGAGACGCTGTTCGCCCTCCACGGGCTGCTCGACCGCTACGGTGCCCTCGACCTGCCGACAGGCGAAACGGTGCGCCTGCGCGAGGACGTCCGCATCTTCGGGACCATGAATCCGACGGACCTGCGCGACTACGCCGGCACCCAGACCCTCAACAAGGCCTTCGCCGACCGATGGGTGATCTGGGAGAAGGGCTTTCCGACCGAAGACCAGATCCGCCAGATGCTCGAGGTCCGCTACCCGAGCCTCCACAAGGACTTCGTCGACGCCATCTCCCGTCTGGCGGTCGAGGTGAACGCCTCCTTCGATTCCCCCGACGCCGGCACCCGGGTGGAGACCCCGCTCTCGCTCCGCTCCATCCTCGACCGCCTCCCCACCGGCCTGCGGGTGTATGCCGCCGCCCCCGACCCGCTGCGGAAGGCCTGGGAGGAGTTCGTGCTCCCCCATGTCGACATCTACGACCGTGACCACTACGAGACGGTCTGGAACGCCGTCGTGCGCAACGGACCGGCTCGGCGGCCATTCTCCGACAGCTGAGTAAGTTGGGCCTCATGCGTTCCTACGGGATGGGCGACCCCGAACTCGACCAGCGGATCATGGAGCTGGTCGCCGACGCCTGCCCCAATCCCAACGCCGATCTGGTGGCAGAGCTCGTCACCACCGCCCTGAAGCTCCACCGCGACAACCCGGCTCGGGGCGACCTGAAGCTCGTGAACACCGCGCTGAAAGAGATGCGGTATTCGATGCTCGTATTCTCCCGGCACAACGAGCCCAAGGTCACCGTCTTCGGCTCGGCCCGCACCCCCGAGGGCCATCCCGATTTCGTCTTGGCGGAGGAGTTCTCCCGGGAGATGGCAAAACGCGAATGGGGTGTGATCACCGGAGCCGGTCCCGGGATCATGCTCGCCGGAAGCCGGGGGGCGGGAATCGAGCGCTCCTACGGCGTGAACATCCGCCTGCCTTTCGAGGCCGACGCCAACGAGCACATCAGCCCCGACCGGACCGTCAACTTCAAGTACTTCTTCACCCGCAAGCTCGCCTTCGTCAAGGAGTCCCACGCCTTCGCCATCTTCCCCGGCGGGTTCGGGACGCTCGACGAGATGTTCGAGCTCCTCACCCTGGTCCAGACCGGCAAGTCAGACCTCCACCCGATCGTTCTCATGGAGTCGGAAGACTCCGGCTACTGGAGCCAGATCCTGCCGATCTTGTCCGAGGTTCTGATCAAAGGGGGATACATCTCCCCATCGGACTCGAAGCTCTTCAGCATCCACCACGACCCGGTCGCCGCCGCCGACGAGCTGTGCCGGTTCTACGCCAACTACCACTCGCAGCGTTACGTCAACGGCCTCCTCGTGCTGCGGCTGCAAAAGGCACCTGATCCCCAGACCCTCGAGCGGCTCAACGAGGAGTTCTCCGACATCGTCGCCGGGGAGCCCATCACCGTGATCCAGCCGACCGAGGCGGAGATAGCCGACAACGACGCCCTGGACCTGGAGCGCATCAGCTTCCGCTTCGACCGGCGCAGCTTCGGCCGCCTTCGCCAGTTGGTCGATCAGCTGAACGACCTGGTCAGCCCGCCTGCGGTGGTGCATCCGCCCGCCCCCATGGGAGACGAGCAGGCCGAGCGTCCCTGGTGATCGGAAACCGCTTTCAGACCGCGCTCGGGGCACGTAATTCGTGGTTTGGCACTAGACTGGTCGGGTGCGTGAGATCCTTTCAGACCTGGTAGCCGAGCAGCAGTTTCTCGATCAGTCGCTCCAGCGGATCCCCATCAAGCTCTGGGACAAGGTCACTCCCGCCAAGCCCTGGACGGTTCGCGACACCATCGCCCATCTGGCCGACTTCGCCGAATTGGCCGCTGACGCCCTCACCGGCGGCAACCGTGTCAAGGAATACCAGAACGCCTCCGATCTCGACGCGCTGCGCCAACGGGCCATCGAAAAGGGCCGCTCGATGCGCCCCCAGGACGTCATCGAGTGGTGGCGAGCGGGTCGCGCCAAGGTGGTGGAGCCGCTCTCGCACATGTCCGCCGACGACCGCGTCGAATGGATCGCGGGCAGCATGAGTGCCAAGACATTCGCCACCTTCCGCCTGATGGAGACGTGGGCCCACGGCCTCGACATCTATCAGACGCTCGACATCGAGGTCGAGGACACGCCCCGTATCCGCCACGTCTGCTGGCTCGGTTGGAAGACGCTCCCGTACGCTTTCAAGACTGCCGGGCTCGACTACTCCCCCGTCCGGGTCGAGGTGATAGGGCCCGGGTACGCCAAGTGGGTGTACGGCCCCGACGACACCGAGGACCTCATCAAAGGGCCGGCATCCGACTGGGCTCGCGTCGTCGTGCGGCGTCTGCCGCCCGAGAAGTCCCGCCTCAAGGTAACCGGCGAAGTGGCCGCCAAGGCCATCGAGGTCGCTCAGGCCTACCTCTGAGGTGACACCCCGCCGAACCGTCCCCGGCCGCCTGGTCGGGATGGTGCACCTCCTCCCACTCCCCGGCTCGCCGGATTACGGCGGTTCCATGGAACAGGTCGTGGCCGATGCCGTCGACCGCGCCCGCATCCTCGCCGCGGCCGGTTTCCCGGCGCTCATGGTCGAGAACTTCGGCGACGCTCCTTTCTACGCCGACCGCGTCCCGCCGGTGACGGTGGCGGCGATGACCCGCTGCGTCGCCGCGGTGAAGGAGACCACGGGCCTCCCGGTGGGAGTGAACGTGTTGAGAAACGACATCGAGTCCGCGCTCAGCGTGGCCGCCGTGACGGACGGCCTGTTCGTGCGGGTCAATGTCCTCACTGGCACGATGTTCACCGACCAGGGTCCCATCGTCGGCCGGGCGGCCGAAGCGGCCCGGCTGCGGGCAGAGCTCTGTCCCGACGTGGCGATCTGGGCCGACGTTCTCGTCAAGCACGCTGTACCTCCTCCGGGTTTGACGCTGGAGCAGGCGGCGGACGACACGTGGCACCGCGGCGGCGCCGACGCCCTCATCGTCTCGGGAACCGGCACAGGCCACGCTCCCGACCTCTCTCGCTTCGAAACGATCCGGGAGATCGTCCCCGATGCGCCGCTGGTCGCCGGTTCCGGCGCCGACCCCTCCAACCTCGTTGCCTTCGCCGCCCGGTGCGACCACGTCATCGTCGGCACCTATCTGGAGAAGGACGGGATCCCGGGTGCGTCCCTCGACCCAGGGCGAATCGAAGCCTTCGTCGAGACCGCTCGCGAGGTGGGGCTCCTGTGAGCGGCGAGACCCGCGTCGACGTCGCCGACGGCTACGCCGTCCTGACGCTGTCACGCCCCGACATCCGCAACGCCCTCACGGGCGAGGAGATGCTGTCAGAGCTCATCGCCGTGTTCGAGGCGCCTCCCGCAGGTGTGATCGTCCTGACCGGGGAAGGACCCGCCTTCTCCGCCGGGGGCAACGTCAAGGAGATGGCGAAGAAGGAGGGCATGTTCGCCGGCACCCCCGCCACCATCACCGAGAACTACCGGCGCACGATCCAGCGGTTGACAAGGGCGGTCTACGCCACCGACGCGGTCACGATCGCCGCGGTCAATGGACCGGCGGTCGGTGCCGGGTTCGATCTCGTCCTGGGATGTGACCTGAGGATCGGCTCCACCGAAGCTTGGTTCGCGCACTCCTTCGCCGACCTCGGAATCATCCCCGGAGACGGTGGAGCGTGGCTCTTGCCGCGAGTGGTGGGCTGGCAGCGCGCCACGGAGATCGCCCTGACAGCGCGCCGGGTGGAAGCCTCCGAAGCCGCCGACCTGGACATCATCCTCGAGGTGGTGGAGCCCGAGTCGCTGCTGCAACGAGCGATCGCCCTCGCCCAGAGCATCGCCGCCAAACCAGCCCACTCCGTGCGCTTCACAAAGCGACTCCTGCGCCTCGCCCGCACGACCGATTTGGATGTGTTCTTGGAGCTATCGGCGGCGCTGCAGGCAGTGAGTCATGCCGAGCCCGACCATGAGACGGCGACCCAGCGGTACTTGGAGCGGTTGGCTCGTCGGTCCGACGTCAGGGAGTGACGAGAGAGGTCTTGGCAGCCGGCGGGAGCTGGCCGGCCTCGCACACGTGATTGAAAGCCTCGACCACCATCGGGTCGAACTGGGTGCCCGCATGGAGGTTGATCTCCTCCACCGCCACCTCGACGGGAAGAGCCGGCTGATACGACCGGTGGCTCACCATGGCGTCGAAGGCGTCGGCGACGAGGACGATGCGGGCCAGGAGCGGGATCTCCATCCCGGCCAAACCGAACGGGTAGCCGCGGCCGTCATACCTCTCGTGGTGGTACAGGATGGCCTCGGACACACGCCGGTCGAACCGGTCGACCGTCATCGCAAACCCGAGCTCGGGGTGGCGGCGCATGTGCTCCAACTCCCACGGGTCGAGCGGGCCGGGTTTGGAGAGGATGGCGGGGTCGACGTGGATCTTGCCTACATCGTGGAGGACACCGACCAGTCCCAGGCGGGCGATGTCGTCTTCGTCGACTTCGAGGGTGCGGCCCAGGGCGATGGCGAGGTCGGCCACTCGGTGAACGTGGCCGTGGAGGTCTTCGACAATGTGCTCCATAGCCCGGAGCAGATCATTCTTGGCTTTTTGTTGGCGGGGGCTCATTTGAAGGATTTCTGGGAATGGGAGGCGGCTTGGGAGTGAGGTATTGGTCGCAGATATCATCGTCCCGGCCGCCTTTCTGATCCATAGGGCGAGTGACCCAGCGAGTTTCAAGGATTTCGCGTAGGTCTATGGACCCAGATCGTTGAAATGAATCGGCCTCTCAAAGCACCGAAACGATAGCCTCGATCCTCGTGTCCACCCCGAATCTCACCATCCGGGCCGGCCATCCCGACTTCCTCGAGTTGCCGTGGGAGATCTCACTGGAGGACTGGGAGATCCCCGAGCTCGTCGATCTTCCCAAGGGGATCTCCCGTCACACAGTGAGATTCGTCAACCTCCCCCAGGGTCTGTATGCCATCAAAGAACTCAACGAGCGGGCAGCCCGCCACGAATACGCCGTTCTCCGCGAGTTGGAGGAGTTGGCGGCCCCGGCGGTGAGTGCCGTCGGGTTGGTCACAGGCCGCAGCCCTGACCGCCACGACGAGAGATCGGCGGCGTTGATCACGGCCTACGAGTCCTTCTCGTTTTCGTACCGCGAGTTGCTAGAAGGGCCGGGCTTCGGGCAAAACCGCAGCCGGATGCTCAACGCCTTCGCCTTCCTGCTCGTGCGTCTGCATCTGCTCGGCGTCTTCTGGGGCGACTGTTCTCTGTCCAATGTGCTCTACCGGTGGGACGCCGACAGCCTCGAAACGATCATGGTCGACGCGGAAACTGCCTCGATCCATCCGAGCGGTTTGAGTGACGGGCAGCGTCGAGAAGACCTCTCGATCATGATCGAGAACGTGGCGGGGGGGATATCGGATATCGCCGCCATGGCCGGAACCGAGCCGACACCGGAGGACCTGGCGATGGGGATGGAGATCGCCGAGAGATACGAGAGCTTGTGGAGCGAGTTGGCGGACGAGGAGACGATCGGCCCCGACGAGCGCTACAAGATCGGTGAGAAGATGGCTCGAATCAATGCCCTCGGCTTCGACGTCGAGGAAGTGGAGTTGGTGCCTGCCAACTCAGACGGCGACGAGTTCCGGTTCAAGCTCAAACTGGGGGGACGCACGTTCCATACCAACCGGCTCCGCGACCTGACAGGCGTCGAGGCCCTCGAGAACCAGGCTCGCGTGATCCTCTCCGACCTCTACTACTTCCAAGCCCGCGAAGGCCTGCAGGACACACCCACGAAGAAGGCGGTCGCCGCCATCCGCTGGCGGGTCACCGAGTTCGAGCCCATGATCGAGCGACTCCGGCAAATCGAGGGGGTCAGCGATCCGATCCAGGCCTACTGCGATCTCTTGCACCATCGCTACTTGATGGCGACCGAGCAACAGCGTGACGTGCCGACGCTGGAGGCCTTCGAGCATTGGCTGGCAGATGGGCGGCCCGGCTATCCGCCGCCCCCATGAGTCAGTGACCGCCGCGTTTGACCCCGCCGTACTTCATGCGGGTGTCGGACATGGCGGCGGCCCGCTCCTCCTGGCGCTCCGGGTCGTACCCGGCGTCCACGATCTCGCCGATGAATAGAGTGTGCGTCCCGAGATCGAGTGACTGGCGGACCTCACACTCGAACCACGCCAGCGCTTCCTCGAAGATCGGCACCCCGGTCTTGCCTTCGCGGACGGGACGCCCATTCAGCGTCATGTCCTCCTTCGTCGCAGGCTTGGAGAACTTCACGAACACGCGGGTGTCGTCGGCGGGCCACAGGTTGACCGAGAAGGCACCCGACTCCCGAATCAGTTCGTGTGTCACCGCCTTGTTGTCGACACCCACCCCGACGAGGACGGGCTCCATCGACAATTGGGTGATCCACGATGCCGTCATCCCGTTCCACCGGTCTCCAGCCCGCGAGCCGATGAGAGCGAGAGCATTGGGTATCTTCCAGGTCACCAGATTCACAGTTTCGGGATCCACCATGTGACGAAGTCCTGTCTGATCGATTCCGAAGCTCACCCTAACCTGGCTACAACCGTGAGAATCCTGATCGCCACTACAGGCGTCCTGCCACCGGTGCCGGTCGCCGAACTCTGCAAGCGGCTGGGGGGCGACGACGGAGAGTTCGCTGTCATGACCGTGGTGCAGGTGCCGCGGACATTCCTCGACGCACTCGACGAGGAGGAGCGTCGCTCATTGCTCGCCGACGACGACCGCGGCGACCCCGAAGCCAAGGCCTCGGCCTACCTCGAGGAGCGCGGCCGGAGGATCGTCGACCCGATCCTGGCGGCGTTGGCCGCCCAGGGGCTGGAGGCGAGCGTGCGCTTCGTCGAGGGCGACGACCCTGCCGAGGCGATAATCCGCACCGCCGAGGACTTCCAGGCGGACCTGCTGGTCATGGGAGCCACCCGCCGGCTGTTCACCGAGGAGGCATGGCGTAGCGTTTCCGCCCGCGTGATGGAGCAGTCGCAGCGGCCGATCCTGCTCGTGCCGGGCACCCGCATCGAGGACACGTTCGAGATTCCCCGGGTCGATTTCTGATCGGGGTTTCCGAGCGGCGGCGAAAACTGTCACACCGCCGTCTTACGTTGGAGGCATGGACAGACACGAGTCAACTTCCCCCTCGTACCTGTGCCGCCACGAGGTCCGCTACCACGGCCGTGTCGGCGTCGTCGCCTGCGCCGACTGCGGGTGCCTGGAGTTCCACGGAGCGCGCGGGCTGCTCGACCCGGCGGAGGGGGTGGCGGCTCTGTTCGGGAGCTTCGACCTGGTGGGCAAGGTGCCGGCCATCGCCGCCCCGGCCGACCATGTGCTGGCGTACCGGCCGCCGCTGGGGAAACGGTCAGCGCTGGACGTGCTCCCCACCGGGGTGTGGCTGCGGGTGCACGACGAGCTGTGGCTCGCCTCCGACCGTCAGGCGCTGCTCCTCGCCACTCCGAACCGGCTGATGGTCGACAACCTCACCCGGGGGGCATGATCAGCCGATCCTCGGGTCGTTCCGCCTTCCCGAGGAACTGGGTGTCGTAGAGCACTCGATAGAGGCCGCCGGCGGCGATCAACTCGTCGTGCGTGCCCGACTCCACCAGCCGGCCTTCCTCCATCACGAGGATCTGATCGGCCATGCGCACAGTCGACAGCCGGTGGGCGATGACGATCGACGTGCGGCCCGCCATCAGCCGCTCCAGCGCTTCCTGGATGAGTGCTTCGGAGCGGGAGTCGAGATGTGATGTCGCTTCGTCGAGGATCAGGATTCGGGGGTCCTTCAGGATGACCCGGGCGATCGCCAGCCGCTGCTTCTCACCACCCGACAAGCGGTAACCCCTCTCCCCCACGACCGTCTCGAATCCGTCGGGCAAGGCCTCGATCAACTCGAGGATGTTGGCCGCCCGGGCCGCCGTCTCCAGCTCGTCGAGGGTGGCGTCGGGCTTCGCGTAGCGGAGGTTGGCGGCGATCGTGTCGTGGAAGAGGTAGGTCTCCTGGGTCACCACCCCGATCATCTCGGCCAGAGTCTCCGGTGCCAGATCGCGCACGTCGTGGCCGTCGATGCGCACCGACCCGAGCGTGGCGTCGTACAGGCGCGGAATGAGGTAGGACACGGTCGTCTTGCCCGCCCCCGAAGGCCCAACGAGAGCAGTGAGTGTTCCCGGGGCAACGGTGAAGGAGACGTCGCGAAGCGCCCAGGTTCTGGTTTCGGCGACCTTGGGGGCCTCGAGGTCCAAGCCGGCATCGCGCCAGCGCTTCACCGCCTCCAGCCCCTCGGGCCCGTCGCCCCGGTACCGGAAGCTGACGTGGTCGAAGGTGACCTCGCCGCTGGGGTCGTGGAGCGGCACCGGTTGCTCGGGAGGAGGCACGTCCGTCTGCAGGTCGAGGACCTCGAAGACCCGCTCGAACGAGACGAGGGACGTGGCGAACTCCACCCGGCTGTTGGCGAGCCCCGACAGCGGCCCATACAGCTGGCCGAGCAGCGTCGAGAACATCACGACGACGCCGATATCCAGTTCCCCCCGCATGACCAGCCACCCGCCCAGCCAGAAGATCCCTGCCGAGCCGACGGCACTGACCAGGCCCAGGGCGGCGAAGAACCAACGCCCGACCATGGCTCGGCGGACGCCGAGGTCGCGAACTGCCGCCGCCTCCCGTTCGAAGCGCTCCAGCTCGGTGTCGCTGCGTCCAAAGAGCCTCACGAGCAGCGCACCGCTGACGTTGAACGCCTCCTGGAGGATCCCCGACATGACGGCGTTCCTCTCCATCTGGTCCTCGGTGACCCGGCGCAGGAGGCGGGCCACCCGGCGAGCGGGGAGGACGAACAAGGGGAGGGCTGCCAGGGCGAGGATCGTCAGCCGCCAGTCGGACCCGATCATCACCGTCAGGGCTGCCACGACGGCTACCAGGTTGGAGAGGATGGTGACGAAGGTCCCGGTGATCGCCTGCTGGGCGCCCACCACGTCACTGTTGAGCCGGTTCATCAGCTCCCCGGTCTTGGTGGCGGTGAAGAACCGAAGCGACATGGTGGAGAGGTGCTGGAACAACTGGCGCCGAAGGTCGAAGATGATCCCCTCGCCGGCTTTCGCCGACCACCAGCGCTGCAACACGCCGATGAGAGCCGACACGACGGGCACGACCACCATGCCCGCTCCGAGGAGCGTGAGCATCCCGAGGTCCCCCTCGGGTATCGCCACGTCTATGAGGTAGCGGATCAGGATGGCAGGAACGACTCCGAGCCCGCTGATCACGAGGACCGTGACGAGGATGCCGAGCAGGTACCGGCGGTAGGGGCGGGCGTAGGACCAGACGCGGCGCAGCAGGGCGCGGTCTATCGCCGGCCGGTCGACGTCGGCGTCGTACTGGATGTAGCTGCGCCAGCCACTGCCGTGGAACAGATCGTTCTCCCGAGAAGAGGAGATCTCAGCCTATAGGTGGCTTCCCGGTATCGAAGAGCGTCACCCGCCCGCGGGGAGCATCTCGCTCAGCGGCCGGAACGAGGCGATGACCTCGTGGATGAGCTCTTCAGCCTGGTCGTCGAACCCGTCGAACTCGTAGCGGAACGGGTCGATGTACCAGACGTGCGCCAGCCCCTCGGCGTCCTCGAGGCGCCAGACCTGCGTGCCGCCGATCGGCTCGACCCCGCACAGTGTGTCGGGCGATGCGATGCGGAGGCACACGTCTTCGGGTTCGCCTTGGGCTGCTACTTCGACGCCTTCGGGATCACGCGAAAGGTTGAGGACCGCCTCCTGGCCCACGGACCGGGACCTGGTGTAAGGCTCGACCGACCAGAACCCGAAGGCCACCGTGGGGTCGCTCGACAGGCTCAGCTCGCGGATCTCGATCACGAGCTGCGAGGTGATGTGCGAGACGGCAGCAGGGACGACCGAGGGGAACTGGACCTCGGGCACGGCCGTCGCGATCTCCGCGCGCGATGCCTGCAGGAACCGCGAGTTGTTGTCCTCTGCCCTACCGAAGGCTTCTGCCAGGACCTCGGCGACTTCGGCTCCCTCGGGCGGGGCACCGAATTCGTCGTTCACCCATACCAACGACTCGGTGGGGCGAACAGGCGAAGGCGGGGTCGTGGTCGTCGTCGTGGCGGTGGTCGCCACCTCCCCGATCCAGTTCGAGGAGCGTCCGCCCAGGTCGGCGAACATCTGGTCGGAACAGGCGGCGACGAGCAGCGCCACCGATGCCCAAATCAGAGCCCGGCGCGTAGGCCGGGCTCTGAGAGGACCATCCGCTCTCTCGGCCCGATGCAGCATCTACCCCCTCTTGACGTTTGGCGTTGCCCCTCGGTTCCCCGACAGGAGGTGCGGACGATGTTAAGAGGCCGTACGACACCGAGCCAGCGCACCGGCTCCCGCCTCTAACCTCGTCCCGATGCCCCGGGTGTTGTGCCTCAACGGACCGAACCTCGACATGCTCGGCCGCCGCGAGCCGGGCGTGTACGGGTCGCTGTCGCTCGCCGAGCTGGATGACCGCGTTCGGCGTTGGGGCGCCGACCTGGGCCTCGACGTCGTGTGTCACCAGACCAATGATGAAGCAGACCTGATCGAGGCGATCCACGAAGCGGGCGACTACGACGGCATCCTCCTCAATCCGGGAGCGTTCACCCACACCTCCTTCGCTCTACGGGACGCCGCAGCCGCCGTCGACACCCCGGTCGTCGAGGTCCACCTCTCCAACGTCCGCCAGCGGGACCGCTGGCGCCGCCGGTCGGTGTTGACGGGGATAGCGGCCGCGACCATCTTCGGGCGGGGGGCCGAGGGGTACCGGGCGGCCTTGCGCCATCTGGTCAACCGAGCCGCCTGTCCCCTCGAGACCCACCGGTACGGCCCGCACCCCGATCAGGTCTTCGACCATCGCCCGGCGCCGGGAAGGCCGGGAGCGGTCTTGATCCACGGCGGATTCTGGCTCGACGCCTGGGGGCGCGACACCACCGAGTCCTGGGCCGTCGATCTCCACGGCCGCAACGTCCCCACGGCCAACCTCGAGTACCGGCGCCTCGGATCGGGCGGCGGAGCAGTGCCTACGGTCGCCGACATCGCCGAGGGAGTGGCCGCGGCGTCCTCGGTCCTCTCCGACGCCGCGCCGGTGCTGATCGGCCACTCGGCCGGCGCCCATCTGGCGCTCGTGGCGGCCTCCCGTCCTGACGCGCGTGTCGGCGGGCTCGTCCTGGTCGCCGGCGTCTACGACCCCGACGCTCCCGGTCTGGACGAAACCGGCGCCGCCGCCGGCCGACAGTTCGATCCCGCCGGGACCACCCGCCTCGATCGCCTGTCGCTTCCCGACTGCCCGGTCCTCGTGATCTGTGGCGCCGACGATCGGGTCGTGCCGCCTTCCCAATCAGAGGCAGCCGCCGCCGCTCTCGGGTCGACCTCCGAGCTCGTGGTGTGCCCCGGAGAAGGCCACTTCGACGCCCTCGATCCAACCTCGACGATCTGGCGCCGAGCAGTCGAATGGGTGGAGCATCTGGGCTAGCTCCCAGATCCTGGAACGGATCGAGTTGCTTGGCTCGCCGCGACCCCGGTACCCTCGTCTGGTCCTCGGGACCTATGTGTCACGCGGGCGGAGTCGAGTTTGAGACGCGCACATCCCCTCATCTACGTCGCCATCTGGGCGGTAGTGGCCTTGCTGGCAGTAGCCGGCTTCGCCGCCTTCCAGACCCAGGGCCGCCCGGTCCCGCAACCGGCCGCCCAGAGCTTGGGCCGCGAGGTCGGGGCGATGGCCGGCATGGGCTTCAACGCACCCCCCGCTCAAGTGGCGGTGGTGGCGGCGACCCCGACCGACGTCGAGGAGGACGAGCCCGTGACGGCCGAGGGCCTGATGTCCGCCGAAGCCGACAGCGAGATCCCGCTCGACACCGTCCCCACTCATGGCTGGCTCTCCGAGATGCAGGTGCGGGCGCTGGTGTCCCGTTATTTCCGGGCAGAGGACGTCAACCGGGCGATCCGGGTGGCATGGTGCCAGTCCCGCTTCAACCCAACGTCGACGGATCCTCAGACCGGCGGGGTCGGGCTCTTCCATCACCTCCCCGAGTTCTGGGAAGCGCGCGCCGAAGCTGTGGACTTCGCCGGCGCCGACGCCACCGACCCCGAGGCGAACGTCGCCGCGGCCGCCTACGCCGTGTACGAAGAGGGCGGCTGGGCGGTGTTCCCCTGCGACTCCTGATCAACGGAAGTCGCGCGACCTGAGGGTATAGACACCCAGACCCTCCATCCGCTGGGCGATCAGGTTCGTGACCCCATAGCGGTGCTCTACGCGCCCCTCGATCACCAGGGCGGCGGCCTTGCGGGCCACCGGGCGATACCGCTCCCACACCTCGGGCAGCACGATCACATTGAGCTGTCCCGTCTCGTCTTCGAGGTTGAAGAAGATCACACCAGACGCGGTGTCCGGCCGCTGACGATGTGTCACCACTCCCGCCACCCTCACCCGCACCGGGCGGCGCTGCTGGAGGACCTCCGCCACCGACAGGCAGCCGTCGGCTTTCAGGTCGTCACGGATGAACTCGATGGGGTGGCGCGACGAGATGCCCGTGCCCCACAGGTCGGCCCGATGCTCCTCCTCCTCAGACATGTCCAAGAGCGCGGGGGCGTCCACGCCCGGAGCCAGCGGCAGCCGTCCCGGGTCGATCTCGGCCAGCGCCCCCGCCGCCCATATCCCCGGCCGACGATCGAGCCCGATCGAGCCGAGCGCACCGGTGGCAGCCAGGCTCTGGAGGGCGCCCAGTCCCAGACCCGTTCGCCAGGCGAGATCTTCGGGGGAGGTGAAAGGCCCGCCCACCATCCGCGCCGTTTCGATCCGGGCGATCTCCTTCTCGCCCAGGTTGCGGACATAACGCAGCCCCAGGCGCACGGCCACAGCCGGACGGATCGGGTCGTCGACCGGTCCCCGGCCCCGCCGCCACGACCGCCCCATGTAGGTGACTGTGTCGTCGGGGTCGACGTCGACCGGCTCGAGCGTGCAGTCGTGATACGAGAGGTTGATGTCGGGCCCGTGCACGATCACCCCATGCCGCTGGGCGTCCTGGACGAGGCTGTTGGGCGAGTAGAAGCCCATCGGCTGGGCGTTGAGCAGGCCGCACAGATACTCGGACGGCCAGTGGTAGCGCAGCCACGCCGACATGTAGACGATGTAGGCGAAGCTCACCGAGTGGGACTCGGGAAACCCGAAGCTGGCAAACCCCTGGAGCTTCTCCCAGATCTCGTCGGCGGCGGTCCCGGTGATGCCGTTCTTGGCCATGCCTTCGTACACCTCGTCCCGCAGCCGGGCCATCGCCTGCTCGGAGCGCTTGTGGGTCATCGCCTGGCGCAGCCGGTCCGACTGCCCGCCGTCGAACCCGGCACAGATGCGGGCGAGTTCCATGAGCTGCTCCTGGAAGATGGGCACCCCGAGGGTCTTCGCCAGGACCGGCTCCGTCGAGGGATGGGGGTAGCGGATGGGCTCCTCGCCGCTGCGACGGCGCAAGTAGGGATGGACGGATTGGCCCTGGATCGGCCCGGGGCGGATGAGGGCCACCTCGATCGCCAGGTCGTAGAAGGTGCGGGGACGCATCCGGGGCAGAGTGGCGATCTGGGCGCGGGACTCGACCTGGAACAGCCCGATCGTGTCGGCGTCGCCCAGCATGTCGTAGATGACGGGCTCCTGGTCGATCTCGGCGAGGTCGACCGCCACGCCGTGGGTCTCGTCGATCAGGTCGACGGTGAGATGGAGGGCGTTGAGCATGCCCAGCCCGAGGAGGTCGAACTTGACCATTCCCACCGCCGCCGAGTCGTCCTTGTCCCATTGGATGACTGTGCGGCCCTCCATCCTTCCCCATTCGAGCGGCACCACCTGCCACAAGGGACGATCGGAGATCACCATCCCCCCGGAGTGGATGCCGAGGTGACGGGGAAACCCATCCAGGCGATGACAGATGTCGTAGATGAGCTCGGCGGTGAGGCCGGCAGGGAGGGGCACCTCGTTGCGGAGATGGGCGGGGTTGCGGGTGTCGACGTATTTCGACAACTCGTCCACCTGTGCGGGGGTGAACCCGAACGCCTTGGCCACGTCGCGCAGCACGGACCGGGCCCGATAGGTGATCAGGTTGGCGACCATCGCCGCCCGCTCCCGGCCGTATCGGCGGTAGCAGTACTGGATCACCTCCTCCCGGCGGTCGGCTTCGAGGTCGAGGTCGATGTCGGGGGCCCGCCCCCTCTCTTCGGACAGGAAACGCTCGAACGGCAGCCCCAGCCGGATCGGGTCGACCCGGGTGAGCCCCAGGCAACGACACACAGCCGAGTCGGCGCCCGACCCGCGGATCTGGCAGTAGATGTCCTGGGATCGGGCATAGCGGACGATGTCCCACACCACGAGGAAATACCCGGCGAACCCGAGGCGCTCGATGACCCCCAGTTCGTGCTCGAGGCGGTGGCGGGCCGCCGGGTCGATGCCGCCCTCACCCTCGCCGGGATACACGCCGCGGGCGCCTTCCCATGTGAGATGGCGCAGGTACTCCATCTCCGAACGAAAGTGGCCCGGCATCGGGAAGTCGGGCAGACGGGGGGCGACGAGGGCCAGGTCGAAGGCGAGCCGCTCACCGAGTTCGGCGGTGCGGGCCACCACTCCCGGATAGCGGGCGAAGAGCCGCTCCATCTCCTTGGGGCGGCGGAGATGCCGCAGATCGGTGGCGGGCCGGAAGCCGTCGGCTTCGTCCAGGCTGCGCCGGCCTTGGATCGCCGCCAGCACCTCGGCGAGGTCGGCGTCCCTCCGGTCGGCGTAGTGGACCTGGTTCGTGGCCACGACGCCCAAGCCCAGGCGTTGGGACACCTCCCACATCAGCTCGTTGCGGGCGTCGTCACCGGGCATCCCGTGGTTCCACAACTCCAGGTGGAATCGGTGGCCGAACAACTCGCGTAGACGGGCGGCGGCCGCCATCGCCCCCGCCAGGTCCCCTCTCGCTGCCGCCTGAGGGACCGCTCCAGCGTGGCAGCCGGACAGCGCCCACACCTCGCGGGTGGCCGCCACCTCGGCCAAGTCGCCCCATGAGAAGACGGGAGCGTCTTTCACACCGCGCATCTGGGCCCGGGTGATGAATCGCCCCAGCGCCCGGTACCCGTCCGGAGAGGCGGCGAGCAGGACGAGATGCTCGGAGGGGGGCAACCGGGTCGGTTTGGCGCCGTGCTGGCGGACCGTCCTTCCCCTCCTCGGTCCCACCGGGTTGCGTGACTGGCGTCGTTCGTCCCAGGCCTCGGCGGTGGCCACCGGGTCGGCCTCCCCGTCGGGCTCTCCCTCGAGGGGCAGCCCCACCTCCACCCCGTAGATCACGGGGAGACCGGTCTCCCGGGCCGCCTGCCAGAACCGGGAGACCCCGTAGAAGCCGTTGTGGTCGGTCAGGGCGAGGGCCCGGTATCCCAGTTCGGCCGCCCGCTGGACGAGATCCTCGGGGAAGGAAGCACCGTCTAGGAACGAGAAGTTCGAGTGGCAGTGGAGCTCGGCGTAGGCGGCCATGCCGACCAGCTTATCGAACACACGTTCGACGCGGGGCGGGAAACCCTTCTCGACATCGGCCGCGCCGACAAGCAATATCGCCCCGACAAGGAGGCGGCATGATCGCTAAGACCATTCGACTGACCGGAAGCTCCCCCGACTCCATGGAAGACGCGGTGCGCACGGTGCTCGCCCGGGCGGCGGCGACGATCGCAGACATCACCCGCTGGGATCTCGTCCGGGCGGGCGGAAAGGTGGACGACTCCGGGGTGCCCACCGAGTTCGAGGTGACGATCGACGTGACGTTCGCGATCCGGGACGCGGTGGAGCACGGGTGAACGGCCCCCTGCCCGACCCTCGCTCCCTGGGCGACGGCATTCACCTGATCCCCGCTCCCCTCCCCTTCCCCACCCCCGCCTGGGTCAACTGCTATGCGATCGAGACCGATCACGGCCTCGTCCTGATCGACTGCGGCTGCGACTGGGAGCCCGGGCATGCAGCCCTCGAAGCAGGCCTCGCCGCCGTCGGATTGGCAGGGGCGGATATCCACACCCTGATCGTGAGCCATCTCCACCCGGACCACGTCGGCATGGCGGGACGGGTGGTGGAAGAGCACGGGTGCCGTTTCGTCATGCACCGGCGGGCAGCAGCACGGATGGATCGGTACAACGACACCCTCGGCTTCGTGGAGCGGAACCGCCGCCTGGCGGAGCAACACGGTGCCCCTCCTCCAGTCGCGGCTGCGCTGGCCGGGAGCAAAGAGCGCCCGTTCTTCATGCCACCCCTCCAGCCACCCGACGTGACGGTCGACGAAGGAGACCGCATCGACCTCGGTGGCGGTCGCTATCTCGAGGTCCTCCACACGCCCGGCCACGAGCCGGCGCACATCTGCCTGCGCGACTCGCGGACCGGCGTCCTCTTCTCCGGCGACCACGTGCTGCCCCGCATCTCGCCCGTGATCATGTACGACGAGGAGTACGAGGACGTGCTCGGCGACTACCTGCAGTCGCTCCGCCGCCTCCTCGAGATGCGCATCGGACTGACCTACCCGGCCCACGGCACGATCATCGAACGCGGCTCGGCCCGAGTGGAGCAGATCGTCCTCCACCACGAGCGCCGGCTGAACCAGATGCTCCAACGCGCCCAGGACTCTCCAGTGACCGCCTGGGACGTGGTCGGGGCCGTCTTCCGGCCTCATCTCACGCCCGACGAGCAGCGTTTGGCACTCCTCGAGACGATCTCCCATCTCGAGCACCTGCGCCTGGGAGAGCGCGTGCATCGCGAGGAGCGGAACGGGGTCCTCTGGTATCGCTACTGACGATCGGCGCAGCCGCGGGGTGTGGTGTATGGTGCTAGGCGGTCGCACACGAGAGGGAAGGGGAAAGTCCGTGCGGAGACGCATCTCGCTCGTCACCATCGTCGCCCTCATCGTCACCGCGATGGCCGCCACCTCGGTCGGGGCGCAGACGAACGGAGAAACGCGCGATCGCGGACAGCGGCTGGAGGCAGCGATCTCCCCCGACTTCGAGCTGCGGCATCCCGACGAAGAGGTCCAGGTATTCATCCAGCTCTCTGAGCCGTCGGTAGCCGAGTTCGCCGCCACCACCGCCGCCGGACGGGCCGCCCAGCGGGCCCAGGGACTGGCTGTTCGGGCCCAGCAGAGGGAAGTGCTGGCCGAGATCGGCGATCTCATCGTCGAGGAGAAGTCCCGCCTGGTGGTGGGCGCCAACGGCATCCGCGCCGTCGTCCGGGCGCGGGACATCCCGACCATCCGCGCCACCGAAGGAGTCGAGTCGGTGGCGACCGTCACCCGCTACTACCTGACCAACGAGTCCAGTGTCCCCTGGGTCCGCACCCGTAACGAGCCAGACGAGCTGGGGCTGACCGGCGAGGGAACGACGATCGCCATCATCGACACGGGCATCGACTACCACCACACCTCCCTGGGCGGCAGCGGGGATCCTGCCGACTACGAGAACAACGACCCCGGCGTGATCGAACGGGGATCGTTTCCGACTGACAAGGTCATCGGCGGCTTCGATTTCGCCGGTCCCGTCTACGACGCCGACGACCCGGACCTCGACCGGCCCCGACCCGACGCCGACCCCCTCGATGTCAACGGGCACGGCACCCATGTCGCCGCCACCGCTGCCGGCATAGGCACCGACGCGATCGGCCAAGGCGTCGCCCCCGACGCCAAGCTCTATGCCTTCAAGGTGTTCGGAGACGTGGCGGGATCGACCGATCTCGTCGCCGACGCCATCGAGCGGGCCCTCGACCCCAACAACGACCTCTCCATCGACGACGCCGTCGATGTCATCAACATGAGCCTGGGATCGGACTACGGCAATCCCAACGACCCCTCGGCGATCGCCGCCCAGAACGCCGTCGACAACGGCGTGATCGTCGTGGCCGCCGCCGGCAACGCCGGCCCACTTCCCTACGTGGCCGGCTCACCCTCCGTGGCCGACGGCGTCATCTCCGTGGCGGCCTCGCTCGACGGCGGGGCCGAGGTGATGGCGATGACGATCGACGCCCCCGCTTCGATCGCCGGCAACTACGAAGCGGCCGGCAGCGAATTCGGTCCGCTCGACCCCCCGACAACCGGTGAGATCGCCTTGGCCCAGCCCACCGATGCCTGCAACCCCATCACGAGCGACGTGAGCGGAAAGATCGCCCTGATCGACCGCGGGACGTGTGAGTTCACGGTCAAGGTGCGGCACGCCGAGCAGGCCGGCGCCCTCGGCGTCCTCGTGGTCAACAACGTCGAAGGCCCGCCGATCACGATGGCCCACAACGGCACCGACCCGCGCCCGCAGATCCCGGCGATGATGGTCCGCTCGGAGACAGGCCGGCTGATCCGCAACACCCACACCGCCGGCGACCCGGTCGTCGTCACGCTGCGTGACGACCTCACGACGCCGCTCGGCCATCTCGCCGACACGATGGCGGACTTCTCCTCGCAGGGACCAGGTTTCGGGAACACCTTCAAGCCGGACGTGAGCGCTCCGGGGTTCAACATCCGCTCGGCCGACGTCGGCACGGGCACCGGAGCGACGCTGAGCTCGGGCACCTCGATGGCCACGCCCCATGTCGCCGGCGCCGCCGCGCTCTTGAGGGAGTGGAACCCCGACATCACGCCCGAGGCCGCCAAGGCGCTCCTCATGAACGCCGCCACCCCGGCCAGCGACGCCTCCGGCGTGGTGCCCATCTCCCGCCAGGGCACGGGCATGGTCCGGGTCGACAAGATCGTCGAGAACCTGTCCGCCTACACCACCCCCGGCGGAGTCGTGATGCGCTTCAACCCGACGAAGCGGGTCAGCCAGACCACGACGATCGACATCACCGGCCTCGGGGACGACGTCGCCTACGACGTCGAGATCGTCGAGAACCAGCCGCTGAACGGCGTGACTTGGTCCGCCTCCGCCACCCGGGTCCAGACGAGGAGCGGGGCCGGCTCGGTCGGCGTCACCGCCACCGTCGACCCGCGTCGCCTCCCGCCCGACGACGGGTCCTTCAGCCAGACCGAGGCGGACGCCTGGCTCGTCCTCACGAATCCCGAGGATCCCGAGGACCAGTTGCGTGTCGGTCTGGTGGCCGTGGCCGACCCGGCTTCTACCGTCACTGCCACCGGAGGCAGAGACCGGGTGCGGGTCAGGAACAACGGCCCGGCCATCGGATTCGCCGACGGCTTCACCTCACTCGGCGAAGGCATCGGCTCGCTGGCACAGGTCGGGTATCGGACGGGGGAAGCCGAAGACGACACGGGCACCTATCGGACCATCGACTTCGGTGTCGCCCTGAACCAGCCCTGGTCGGCACCCTCGGAGATGGAGGTCGATGTCTTCGTCGACGTCGACGAGGACGGCGTCGACGACTATGCCCTCGTGGCCGCCGACCTCGGCGCCCTCACCGGCTCCGATCCAACCGGACAGGTCGTCACCGCCCTCTTCGACCTGGCGGACGAGTCGGGCGCCCTCTTGTACTTCGCCGTGGCGGACATGAACGACCGGGTCATGGTCCTTCCGGCCGACCTGACCGGCGCCTTCGGGTTCCTGGCGGACGACGACACCACCTTCGACGTCACCGTGGTGGTGTTCGACCAGCTCGGCGTGTCGGGAATCAGCGACGTCATCACGGTGGATCTCGAGTCTGAGGTCACCTCCGCCGACGGTCTCAGCCTCGTGCTCGGTGGGCGAGACAACGTGGATCTGAAGACCCAGGGTGCGGGGGAAATGCTCTGGTTGTTCCAGAACAACCAGCTGGGCTCCCAGCACTCGGTGACCACCGTGAAGACGCGCACGTCGCCCCGCCAGCCCGGGAAGCCGGCGGAGGAGGGAGCGCCGCCGAGTTTCGACGACGTTCCCGCCGACCACATCTTCCACGACGAGATCGTGTGGCTGGCGGGACAGGGCATCACCCGCGGCTGCAATCCGCCGGACAACACGGCCTTCTGCCCGGACGATCCCGTGACCAGAGGCCAGATGGCGGCGTTCCTCAACCGCACGTTCGGCCTCCCGGCCGCTGCCGACAACTACTTCGTCGACGACGACGGCGTCGTCTTCGAGGACGACATCGACCGCTTGGCCGCTGCCGGGATCACCCGCGGCTGCAACCCGCCGACAAACGACGAGTTCTGCCCCGAAGGCGAGCTCACCCGGGCGGAGATGGCCACGTTCCTCGTGCGCGGGTTCGGCCTCACCGACGGCGGAGGGGCCAACCTCTTCGTCGACGACGATGGGAACACCCACGAAGAGGCGATCGACATCCTCGGCACGTCCGGCGTGACACGGGGCTGCAACCCGCCGACAAACGACAGGTTCTGCCCCGATCAACCGATCACACGAGGGCAGATGGCGGCCTTCCTCTACCGGGCGGCCCATCTCCAGGACGACGACTGAGGGCCGTCTCCGGCGCCCTATTGTGGAGCGCCGGAGGTGCACATGGACTGGGACATCGAGACGATCGTGGCCGGAATCGACGGCTCCGAGCAGAGCCTGTCTGCCGCCCGACTCGCCACGGTCATCGCCCGGCGCTTCGGAGCGCGGCTGATCATCGCCACTGTCGTCCGTCCGCCGGAAGGATGGTGGGGCATCGGCGGCGAGCCGCCGGCTCCGGAGGCGTTCGCCAACGCCGTGGTCGAGGCCAGAAAGGAGATCCTGGACCGGGCCGAGGCGTCGTTGGACCTCGAAGGCGTCGAATACGACACGGTCGAAGAGGTCGGGGACCCGGCCGGGGCGCTCGCCGATCTTTGCCGCCGCGAAGACGCCGACCTGCTCGTCGTGGGACGCCGGGGCGCCGGACTCGTCGAGCGCCTTCTCGTGGGGTCGGTGGCGGACCGGGTCACGCACATCGCCCCTTGTCCGGTGATCACCGTTCCCTGAGCCGCCTCACACGTTGAACCTGAAGTGGAGGACATCGCCGTCTTCGACGACGTAGTCCTTGCCTTCGATCCGCAGCTTTCCCGCCGCCCGCAGCGCCGCTTCGGAGCCGTGCTCGAGCAGGTCTTCGATGCGATACACCTCGGCGCGGATGAAACCCGCCTCGAAGTCCGAGTGGATCACACCGGCGGCCTGAGGAGCCTTCGTCCCGGCGACGATCGTCCATGCCCGAATCTCCTTCGGCCCCGCCGTGAAGAAGGTGCGGAGCCCGAGCAGCTGGTAGGTGGCCCGGGCGAGCGTGTGCAGCCCTGGCTCTTTCAGCCCCAGGTCGGCCAGGAACACGGCCTGATCCGAGGGATCGAGTTGCGCGATCTCCGCCTCCACCTGGGCGCAGATGACCACCACCGGCTCGCCCCGCGCTGTGGCCCAGTCCTCCACCGCTCGGGTGTGGGCGTTGCCTAGGAGCCCTGACTCGTCGACGTTGCACACGTAGAGGATCGGGCGGGCGGTGAGCATCTCCATCTGGTCGATGACAGACACCTCCCGGTCGGTCCACTCCCCCGCCCGGACGGTGTTTCCTCGGCCCAGGTGGTCCACCACCTTGCGGGCGACGTCACGCGCCTCGATCTGGGCCTTGTCGCCCGATTTGGCGGCCCTTTCCCATCTCTCGAGGCGTCGCTCGGCGACCTGGAGATCGGCGAGGATCAGTTCCGTCTCGATGGTCTCGATGTCGCGTATCGGGTCGATCGACCCTTCGACGTGGGTGATGTCGGGATCGTCGAAGCACCGCACCACCTCGAGGATGGCGTCGACGGTCCGGATGTGGCCGAGGAACTGATTGCCGAGCCCCTCCCCCTCGCTGGCTCCCCGCACCAACCCGGCGATGTCGACGATCTCGACCACCGCCGGCACCACCCGTTGGGTCTCGATGACCGAATTGATGGCGGCCAGGCGCTCGTCGGGAACCGGGACCACGCCGACGTTGGGCTCGATGGTGGCGAATGGGTAGTTGGCGGCCTCGACGTTGGCGGCGGTCAGCGCGTTGAAGAGAGTGGACTTGCCGACGTTGGGCAGGCCCACGATGCCGGCGCGCAGGCTCACGACGCCTCCTCGAGCGCGACGGAACAGGCAGAGATCCGATGGGACACCATGGAGGAACCCAGGATACCGGCCCCGCCACCGGTCAAACGCCGAGCAACTCCCCGGCGATCAGGCCGCCGGCCAAGGCCAGGAGCCAGGAGGCCAGGGAGCCGATCAAGACGTACTCGGCCGAGAGGTGGGGCTCGTCGCCGGTGATCTCGGGGAAGCGGAGGATCGCCTTGGCGGCGGCCACCAGTGCGGCCGCTCCCACCTCGTCACCGATGACGAGCAGGAAGATGAGGAGACGCTCGAGTATCCCGATCCACCGGCCGGCGCCTTCCGTTCCGCCCGTAGGGGCCGCCTTGATCCTCTCGAGCAACGTCCGGACGAACCAGTTGGCGGGGATCGTCAGGGCGCCGGCGATGGCCACGGTGCCGAGGATCTCGAGGATCATGGGAACCCCGGGATGGTCGGCGCCGCCACGTCGAGGAGGGTCGCCAGTCGGTGACGGTGGACCCGTCGGCTCACGGAGCTCTCGTGGAGGCCGAGTTGCTCGGCTATGGCCCTCTGGGTGTGGCCATCGGCGAGCGCCACGAGGATCTCGCTGTCGACGCGGTCGAGATCCTCGAGGTGGATGTCGCGCAGAGTCAGATAGGCGTTCAACAACTCGTCCCAATCGGTGCCGGTGCGGGCCAATGTACGGGACGGGTGGGACGTGCCCGCCAGCATCTCTATGGCGTCACGGGCGTTCCACCAGGCAGGCCCGTCCTGTCCGAAGGGGCCCGCCGCTTCGACCAGGATCTCCCCCCATCCCAGGCCGAGGCGAAGACGGGCGAACGGGAGGCAGCGAATGTGGAGCTCCCAGGACACCGCCACGGCCTCCGCCAGGGTCGCATAGCGGCCCTGGAACTCGTCTCCGAGCGTGACGGCGAGTTCGCTCGAGTGCCGTTCGGAGACCGCCTTCAAGACGCCGAGCAGCCGTTCCTGGAGAGAGGCCCGGTCGGGGCTCTCCCGGGACGCCACCACGTCCCCGATCAAGGCCGCTACTTGCATTGTAGGCGCAAGTATAGGACAGTTTGCACAGAAAAGGCAAGTAGCGCTCTACTTGCGTCCCCAGGTCATGTCAGCCGGCGTCCGCCAACTCCGTGGCAACGGCGAACTCGCCTTCGAGGAACTCCAGACGATCGGCCTTGGCCGCCTCGGCCAGGTCATCGGCTGCCCGGCGCAGGAGCTCGATCCTGGCGGCAGAATCGGTGACGACGACCCGCCGGGCAGGAGCCCGCATCGACACCTTGGCGTCCGACTTCGCCTTTCGCACCTGGGACAGCACTTCGGCGGTGACGTCGAGCACCTCGGGATTCTCGGCGTAGGGAGCCAGCTCATCGGGGTGCGGCCAAGCCGCCCGGTGAACCGAACCTTCCTTCCACCAGCTCCACACCTCTTCGGTGACGAACGGCAGGACCGGGGCGAACAGCCGCAGGAAAACCGACAGCGCCAGTTGCAGGGCCGCTCGGGCCGAGGCGGCCGACTCGTCTTCGCCGTAAGCCCGGCCCTTGACCAACTCCAGGTAGTCGTCTGTCCAGGCCCAGAACGCGGTTTCGGTGACGTCGAGGCAGCGGGCGTAGTCGAAAGCCTCCATGCCGGCCGTCGCCTCCTCGACGGTCGACGCCAGTCGGGCGAGCATGGCCCGGTCCAGCGGATGGGAGATCGCATCGGGAGCGACGTCCTCGGACAGGCCGAGCACGAAACGCGAGGCGTTGAGGACCTTCAGAGCCAACCGGCGTCCGATCTTCATCTGCCCCTCGTCGAAGGCGGTGTCGGCGCCGGGGCGGGCCGAAGCCGCCCAGTAGCGAACGGCATCCGAGCCGTATTTCTCGAAGAGCGCCATCGGGGTTATGACGTTGCCCTTCGACTTCGACATCTTCTTGCGGTCGGGGTCGAGGATCCAGCCGTTGATCGTCGCCCGTTTCCACGGCAGCTCGCCGAACTCGTGGTAGGCCCGCAACACGGTGGAGAAGAGCCAGGTACGAATGATCTCGTGGCCCTGCGGCCGCTGGTCCATGGGGTACACGGCCTTGAACAGGGCGTCGTCCTGGCCCCACTTGCCGGCGATGAGAGGCGTCAGCGACGAGGTGGCCCAGGTGTCGAACACGTCGTGATCCCCGATGAAACCTCCCGGCTTGCCGCGCTGATCCTCCGTGTACCCGGGAGGGACATGGGAGCTCGGATCGACCGGCAAGTCCTCGAGGCGCGGCTTGATCGGGTTCTCGTAGTCGGGCTCCCCGTTCTCGTCGAGGCGGTACCACAACGGGATGGGAACTCCGAAGAAGCGCTGGCGGCTGATGAGCCAGTCACCGGCCAGACCCTCGACCCAGTGCCGGTATCGCACCTTCATGTAGTCGGGCACCCACTCGAGCTGGTCTCCGAGCTCGAGGAGCTTCTGGCGGAGCTCGGGGTCACGGCCGCCGTTTCGGATGTACCACTGCCGGCTGGAGACGATCTCGAGCGGACGGTCGCCCTTTTCGTAGAACTTCACCGCGTGCGTGATCGGGCGGGGCTCGCCGTCGAGGTCACCGGACTCCTTCAGGATCTCGACCATGCGTGTGCGGGCCTGGTTGACGTATTTCCCGGCCAGCTCGGCGTAGGCGGCCCGGCCCGAATCGGAGGGGATCCAGCCGGGAATCTCTTCCTGGAAACGGCCGTCACGGCCGATCACAGTCCGGGTGTCCAGGTCGAGTTCCCGCCACCAGGTGACATCGGTGGTGTCACCGAAGGTGCAGATCATGGCGATGCCGCTTCCCTTCTCAGGGTCGGCGAGGTCGTGGGCGTAGACCTCCACCTCGACACCGAAGATCGGGGAGGTGACGGTCTTGCCGATCAGGTCCCGGTAGCGGTCGTCGTCGGGATGGGCGACGAGCGCCACGCACGACACGATGAGCTCCGGACGGGTCGTCTCGATGTACACCGGCTCCCCGTCGGGGCGATAGAAGGCCACCCGGTGGTAGGCCCCTGGCCGCTCCCGATCCTCCAGCTCGGCCTGGGCGACCGCGGTCTGGAAGTCGGTGTCCCACAGCACCGGCGCCTCGGCGGCGTACGCCTCACCCCGTTCCAGGTTGGCGAGGAATGCCCGCTGGCTGATCTCCTGGGTCGACTCGGAGATCGTGGTGTACAGATGGTTCCAGTCCACCGACAGCCCGAGCACACGGAACGAGTGCTCGAACGCCTTCTCGTCCTCGGCGGTGAGGATGTGGCACAACTCGATGAAGTTGCGTCGGGAGATCGCTCGGGGCGGGTCGAAGGGCTCCTTCGGCGGCTGGAAATCGGGGTCGTATGCAAGGGAAGGGTCGCATCTGACCCCGTAGTAGGCCTGGACTCGCCGTTCGGTCGGCAGGCCGTTGTCGTCCCAACCCATCGGGTAGAAGACGGCCTTGCCTTTCATCCTCTGATAGCGGGCGATGGCGTCGGCCTGGGCGTACCCGAACACCGTGCCCATGTGCAGAGAGCCGGAGACCGTGGGAGGGGGCGTGTCGATCGAATAGACGTCTTCGCGCGACACGTTCTCCGGGAATCGGTACGTGCCGTCTTCCTCCCAACGACGACTCCAGCGCTCTTCCAGACCGTCGATCGATGGTTTCTCGGGAACCCTTCGCATGTCGGACACCAGGGTAACGGGCGCACCGGAGGCTCAACCAACCCCAAGAGCGAAGGGTTAGGGTGACCCCGGATGCGTATCCGGATGGGATCGGTGGCGATGGCGCTCCTCCTCGGAGCGTGCGCTGGCGTGTCCGTCGAGGTTCCCGCCGAGATCACAGAGTTCGACTTCGAACAGGTGATGAGCGAGTTGCGCGATTGCGACAAGCTCAGCGAGACGTTCGTCGGCGTCGTCCGCCAGATGGCCACCGACCTCGACGAGTTGTCCGATGTGTCGGGTGGCAGGATCCCGGCCAACGAATTGAGCGAGCGCATCGACACCGTGGTGGACAGTGGCTACTTCGAGATCGCCAAGCGATTGGGCTGCAACGTCGTCGTCCAGCGCGTGGAGATCCTCGACCGCCTCCGCGAGGTCGACCCCGACTCACCTGCCGGTGAAGACTTCCTCGAGGAGGTGATCCGCCAGGTCGAGGCGGAAGGTCAGTCTTCGGGCAGCGGGTCGCCGTTGGCGAACGCCTCCAGCACTTCGGTGGCGGCGGGCTCGTCCCTCACCACGTAGGACACGCCCCCCTCGCTGTGGCCCACGACGGGCAGCGTCATCGCCTTGGTCGTGTCGGCCGACCGGAATGCCCAAGCCGTCCGCAGGAGGCGGAGGGGCGTCGCGCTGGAGTCTCCCTTGAGGTTCGACGTCACCTGCTGAAGGACCAGGGGGCTGCGGATCATGCCGCCTGGGCTCGAAGCCCGATCCAGGATCTTGAGCAGCACCTCCCGCTGGCGGCCCGTGCGTTCGATGTCACCGCCGCCTGCCGACTGCCATTCGCCGTCGCGCAACTCCTCGTACGAACGGGATCGGGCATAGGCCAGGGCGGTGGCGCCATCGACGACCTGGGTGCCGGCTTCGTCCACCTGCAGACCCGACTTCAGGTCACGCGCCGGAGCAGGGAAGTCCACTTCGATACCGCCCAGGGCGTCGACGATCCCGGCGAAACCGCCGAAGTCCACCTCCAGGTAGTGGTTGATGGCGATCCCCGTCTCCCGGCTGACGGTGTCGACCAGGAGGTCGGGACCGCCGAAGGCGTAGGCGGCGTTGACCTTGTTCACCCCATGCCCCGGTATCTCCACCCGTAGGTCGCGGGGAATCGAGAGCAACTGCACCTCGTCGCCGACGACCTGCATGAGCATGATCACGTCGGCCCGGGCCCCTTCGAAGTCTCCGAACTTGCCTTCCAGGTCCTCGGGGAGGTTCTCGCGGCTGTCCGTCCCCACGACCAGATAGGTGCCTTCACCGGCGGACAGTGCTTCGAGCTCGCCGAGGTCGTCCATCTGGAATTCGGCGAGGAACACCGCTCCGACCGCGAGGGCGGCGAAGACCACCAGCAGGGCGAGGATGGTGATGATCCACTTCTGGCCCCTCGACATGCGCCGGCGTCGGCGCCTGCGACTCTGGCGCTGTGGGTTGGGAACCTGGGTCTGGGGAAGAACGCGCGTCTTGTCTGTCATCTCGATTCTCCGGAGGCGGGCGTCGAATGACGCCGGCCATATCTTCCCAGATCTGTCGCCAAAGTGGTCGATTCAGCCGGCGCCGCGGATCACGAGGCCCTCCATCAGCCGCTCGACGGCGTCGGTGATCTCACGGACCGCCTGCTCGAAGACCGCCTCGTTGTGCGGGGCAGGCTTGGAGAATCCCGTGACCTTGCGGACGAACTGGCGGGCGGCGGCCTCGATGTCGTCGTGGCCGGCTATTTGGGCTCCTTCTCGGAGCCGGACGATGGATCTGCACATGAGTGGACCTTCACATGTTGCGGCGGTACTGGCCACCGATTTCGTACAAGCGGTTGGTGATCTGGCCGAGTGAGGCGACCTGGGCGGCATCCATGAGGGCGTCGAACGTGTTCTTCTGAGAGGTGGCGGCTCGGGCCAGTCCGTCGAGGGCGGCGGGGGCGCGCTCGGCGTTGCGCTCCTGGAAAGCCCGGAGGTTTTCGATCTGGCGCTGCTTCTGCTCGTCCGTCGCCCTCACGACCTTCTCGGGCACTTCGAAGGGGGAGCCGTCCTCGTCGAGGAACGTGTTCACCCCGATGATCGGGTATTGGCCGCTTTCTTTCATCTTCTCGTAGTAGAGCGACTCCTCCTGGATCTTCTGGCGTTGGTATTGGCGCTCCATCGCGCCGAGCACACCGCCGCGACTGGAGATCCGTTCGAACTCGGCGAGCACGGCTTCCTCGACCAGATCGGTGAGCTCTTCGATGATGAACGACCCCTGGAGGGGATTTTCGTTCTTCGCCAAACCGAGTTCCCGGTTGATGATGAGTTGGATGGCGAGCGCCCGGCGCACCGACTCCTCGGTGGGCGTGGTGATCGCCTCGTCGTAGGCGTTGGTGTGGAGGCTGTTGCAGTTGTCGTAGATGGCGTAGAGCGCCTGGAGCGTGGTGCGGATGTCGTTGAACGAGATCTCCTGGGCGTGCAGGGACCGCCCCGACGTCTGGATGTGGTACTTGAGCATCTGGGAGCGGGGGTTGGCGCCGTAGCGGTGCTTGAGAGCCTTGGCCCAGATGCGGCGTGCCACCCGGCCGATGACGGCGTATTCGGCGTCGATGCCGTTGGAGAAGAAGAACGACAGGTTGGGGGCGAACTCGTCGATGTCCATGCCCCGCGACAGGTAGTACTCCACGTAGGTGAACCCGTTGGCGAGCGTGAACGCCAGTTGGGTGATGGGGTTCGCCCCCGCCTCGGCCATGTGGTAGCCGGAGATCGACACCGAGTAGAAGTTCCGCACCCGGTTGGCGATGAACCACTCCTGGACGTCGCCCATCATCTTCAGGGCGAACTCGGTCGAGAAGATGCAGGTGTTCTGGGCCTGGTCTTCTTTCAGGATGTCGGCCTGGACGGTGCCCCGTACCGTGGACAGAGTTTCGGCCCGGATCCGCTCGTAGACCTCCCGCTCCAACACATCGTGGCCGGACACACCCAGAAGCATCAGCCCCAGCCCATCGTGCCCGTCGGGGAGGTCGCCTTGGTATCGGGGACGCGGCCGGTCGCGGTAGATCTCGGCGATCTTGCCTTCGACCTCTTCGGTGAGCCCGTTCTGGCGGATGTACTTCTCACATTGCTGGTCGATGGCGGCGTTGAGGAAAAACGCCAGGATCGTCGGTGCCGGTCCGTTGATGGTCATCGACACCGACGTCTGCGGGTCGCACAGGTCGAAGCCCGAATACAGCTTCTTGGCGTCGTCGACGGTGGCGACCGACACCCCAGAGTTGCCGACCTTCCCGTAGATGTCCGGGCGCTCGGCGGGGTCCTGGCCGTACAGGGTCACCGAGTCGAAGGCGGTCGAGAGGCGCTTCGCCGGCATCCCCGAGGCCAGGTAGTGGAAGCGCCGGTTGGTCTGCTCCGGTGGCCCCTCGCCGGCGAACATCCGGGTCGGGTCCTCGGCCGTCCGTTTCAGCGGGTAGATACCGGCGGTGTACGGGAAGTACCCGGGCAGGTTCTCCTGGCCGAGCCAGCGGACCCGGTCCCTCCACGACGACATCCTCGGGGTAGCCACCTTCGGCACCTTCGTGCCCGACAACGTGACGTGGTTGAGCGGGGCGCGCACCTCGCGGCCCCGCACCTCGTAGGAGAACTCGTCGCCCGAGTAGTTCTCCAACATGGCATCCCAGTTGTGGAGGCCCCTCGCCAGCTCCGGATCGACCTGCGCCAGGCGCTCCTGCCCCCGTTTGGCGAGTTCCTCGTCGTCGGTCAGCTCCGCCGCCGCCAGCAGGTGCTGGGCCTCCTCGGCGGCTCGGGCCGACTCCTCCACCTTCCGGTCGTACTCCCGGATCGTCTCGGCGATCTCGGCCAGGTACTGCGACCGCTCCGGCGGAACGATGTGGTGCTTCTCCGAAGCCTCGGTGACCCAACCGTTCGCCGGCGAATAACCCCCGCCCCCCACCTCGTCGATCCGGCGCACCAACTCCAGGTAGAACCTGTTCGTCCCCGGGTCGTTGAAGTCCGATGCGATCGTCGGCCAAACCCCGAGCTCCTCGTCGGCAGCCTCGAACGCCAACCGGTTGCGCCGCACCTGCTTGCGGACATCCCGCAGGGCGTCTTCCCACCCGGGCTTGTCCGCCTTGTTGAGAGCCACCAGGTCGGCGAAGTCCAGCATGTCGATCTTCTCGAGCTGGGTCGCCGCCCCGTACTCCGGGGTCATCACGTACACCGACACATCCGCCAAGTCGACGATCCCGGTGTCCGACTGACCCACCCCCGACGTCTCAACGATCACCAGGTCGAAGCCGGCCGCCTTGCACACCTCGACCGCCTGGCCCACCACCGCCGACAGCGAGACATTCGCCTCCCGCGTCGCCAGCGATCGCATGTACGCGCGCGGATGAGGGATCGAATTCATCCGGATCCGGTCCCCGAGCAGGGCCCCACCAGAACGGCGCCGCGACGGGTCCACCGCCACGATCGCCACCCGCCGGTCCTCGAAGTCCAAGAGGAAACGCCGGACGACCTCGTCGACCAGCGACGACTTGCCGGACCCGCCCGTGCCCGTGACTCCCAGCACCACCGCCCGAGAGGGCGCCGCCATCTGGCGCACCGACTCGAACACGTCGGCGTACTTGTCACCGAAATTCTCCGCCGCCGAGATCAGCTCCGCCACCGCCTTGCGATCACCATCCGAGAGGCGACCGAGCGTCCCGTCCACGTCATCCAACTCTCCCCGCTCGAAATCGCAGCGGGACAACATGTCATCGACGACACCCACCAGGCCCAGCGCCCGGCCGTCGTCGGGCGAGTACACCCGGGTGATTCCATAGGCCTCCAACTCCCGCCCCTCCTGGGGCAGGATCGTGCCTCCACCGCCGACGAAGACCCTCACGTGCCCCAGGCCCCGCTCTACGAGCAGGTCGCGCATGAACCGGAAGAACTCCATGTGACCGCCCTGATAGGAAGACACCGCCACCGCATGGGCATCCTCTTCCATGACGGCGTCGACGATCTCGGTCGCCGACCGGTCGTGGCCCAGATGCACCACCTCGGCACCCTTGGACTGCAGGATCCGGCGGAAGATGTTTATCGAGGCGTCGTGCCCATCGAACAGCGATGTGGCGGTGACGAAACGGCGAGGGCGCGTCGAGGTCTCCACCTCTTACATGCTAAGGGTAGGTGCCCTAGAATGGGTCGAGCGACCTAGAAGCAAAGGGTCAGGGCATGGGAGGACAAACGGGCTGATGGAGACTTTCTACGGCACTCTGCATGGACTCGGCAACGGCGACGGTCCGCTGAGTGTCGGCATCCAATTCGATGGTGGCCGCGTGCGCATGTGGTCCGACCGTCGCCGACTCGGGTCGTGGGATCTGGCTGACGTCCGTGTCCGCCGCGAGTCGATTTTCCGCTTCGTCCTCGTCGTCGACGACATGGAATTCCGTTTCAGTCCCGATGATCCGTCCGGTTTCGCCGAATCCGTCGACGTCGAGATCGACCTCACCACCGAGGAAAAGCCCCGCTTCGGGCTCGCTCAACGCATTCGCCAGATCGAAGCCACCTGATCTGGAATAATCGGCTCGACGTGGCAGTATCTCTGCCATGCCACCGGCGGTCTCCCTACTCCGCAGGCTGATCACGGCCACGGTCGCGGCAGTGGGCATGGAACTCGCCTTCGCCTATCTGTGGCCTGCTCCCCGCCAGATCGAGTTCGACGCCAGCGGGACCTTCGGAGAGGACTACCCGGGCCCGCCCCTGCGGTTGGCGGCCATGGGCGACTCCACCCTCACTGCGCCCGGCGTGTCCGAAGCCGACGAGATCTGGATTCGCCAGGTCGCTCGGCGCCTGGCCGACGTCACCCGTCGCCCGGTCGAGTTGCGCTCGTTTGGAGTGAGCGGTTCCACCTCATTGGACGTGCTGGTCGACCAACTCCCCCGAGCATTGGATTTCGACCCACACCTGGCCGTCGTTTCGGTCGGCGCCAACGACGTGATCAAGGGCGTCTCGATGCGCAAGCTGCACGACAACCTCGATCGGATCGTCGCCGCCTTGGCGGGCTCCGGCGTCCAGGTGATCCTGAGTGGGGTGGGAGACTTGGGCACGATCCCCCGGCTGGCGCCCCCGGTACGCCAGATGGCGTCGCGGCTCGGTCGCCGTGCCGATCGGATCCATCAGCAGGTCGCCGACCGACACGGCGTCATCAAGGCCGAGCAATGGGCGTGGGCTTCCCACGAGTTTCGCCGCCGCCGGGACGTGTGGTCGGCCGACCGCTTCCACCCCAACGGCGCCGGTCACGAGATCTGGGCGACGACCTGCTGGGAGGTGCTCGAGCCTCTCTGCGCCGACCTCGTCGGCGTCTGATCCGGACGCTACGATCGCCGAATGGCGCTCCTGCGCGACCTCCTTCGCTCCGCAGTCACCTCTGTCGGCGCGGTGCTGATGACCATCGTCTGCGCCATCGCCGCGATCGTCATCTCCCGCCTGTCGCCGCGCAGCCACGCCATCGAGAGGGTGATCCACATCTGGAGTTGGACCTGGCTCCGCCTGTCCGGCACCCGGCTCCGGGTGATCGGCGCCGACAACGTCGACACGTCGCGTTCCTACGTGGTCGTGGCCAACCACGAGTCGACATTCGACATCATGGCCTGCTTTTTGGCATTGCCGGTGCCGATCCGGTTCCTCGCCAAGAAGGAGCTGTTCCGCATCCCCCTCCTCGCCCAGGCGATGAAGGCGATCGGCATCGTGGAGGTCGACCGCCAAGCCCGCATCCCCATCCACGATCAGCTGAATGTCCAGGCCAAGGAGCTGATCGCGGCGGGACGGTCGGTGATCATCTACCCGGAAGGAACCCGGACCCGAACGGGCGTGCTGGGGCCGTTCAAGAAGGGGGCGTTCACGATCGCTCTCGGTATGGGCCTTCCGATCCTCCCGGTGGCGATCGAAGGCAGCTTCGAGGCCTGGCGCCCCGGCACCTTCCTGATCCGTGGGGGGGAGATCACTGTGAAGATCGAGCCGCCGATCGAAACCGATGGACTGGAGCGCGCCGACGCCAACATCCTCCGCGACCAGGCCCGCGAGGTGATCGCTTCGGCCCTGGAGAGTCAGTCGTAGACCCCGGCCAGGTAGGCGCGGCCGTCTTTCACCACACAGAGGACAGCCCCCACCGACGTGACGATCTGATACCTGTCGGCCGGTCCCTCCCCCTCCCACCATCTGCCCACCATCCTCCAGGGCCCGCTCCACGAGAGCACGGTCTCCCATCGGGTGCCGAGGCGGATCCTCACCGGCATGCCTCCGTCCCACTCCACCTCGATGGGAGGCGGCGTGGGCGACGCCAGAGCGGGAGAGGGCGGCGGGACCTTCCCCGGCCAGGGAGCATCCGTGGTCACCTCGGGTGGACGGTCGCCCCAGGGGTACCACTCCACCTGTTCGTGAGGCATCCGCCCTCCCTTGGGCACGGCCTGCAAGACAGCGTCGGGCCCCACCAACGCCTGGGCCCGCGACAGCGCCCGCTCGGCATCATGACGGTCGATCGTCACCTCCTGCCACGTGGTCGCCCCGTCGCGCTCCACTGGCTCGAGCAAAGGCAGTTGACGGCCCTCCCCCGACAGATCCGACGGGTCCAGGCGAAGCCGCACGACACCACCGGGAATGCCACCGGGAGTGTCGATCCACGCCCGCACTTGCCACCAAACCCGCTCTGCCAGGGCGTGTTCGGTGAAGGGATCGGTGGAGCGCCACGTCCGCTGCCGCACTGTCCCGTCGGCGGCTTCCACCTCCACCATCACCCGAAAGGGCGACATACCCTCCCGGGCCAGCCTCTCGAGGAGTTGGGCGGCGAGGTTGCGAGTCAGGAAGGCGACTTGCTCGGCCAACTCCAGCGGCTCTTCGTAGTGGCAGGACTCGACGGCGTACTCAGGAGGGATCGACCGCGGCAGGGGTACCCGGTCCTCGCCGGCGGCCAGGCGATGGGCCGTCAATCCCTCCACCCCGAAACGGGAGGCGATCGCCTCCCGGGGCAGTCGGGCGAGAGCTCCCAGGGTCGTGACACCCAGCCAACGGAAGGTCTCCGCCAGCTCTCCCGGCCCCAGGGCATCGACCTCCAGATCACGCAGGAAGGATGCCGTGTCCTCGACGATGAACGGCTCGTTCTCCCCAGCCCGCTCGGCCGCCTGGCGGGCGGCGAACGGCCCGTCGGCCAGCCCGAGGCGGGCCCCGGGAGGAATCGCCCCGGCGATTTTCTCTGCCAGCACCTCTTCGCCGCCGTAGTAGCGCACCGCCCCTCCCACCGGCACGTAGGCGACTCCCGGCTCAGCCACTTCCACCCGCGGGACGAGGTCTTCTATGGTCTGGACAACGGCCTCGAACCAACGGACGTCGGCCGAGCGATCAACCGGCGACGCGGGCTGGCTGGCGCTCTTCGGCGCCAACTCCGGATACCACACGCATAACGTCCGTGCCATCGTCCACCATCTCCATCGTCTTCGTCATTCCCGCCACTCCCCTGCCGGACACTTCGACGACGAGGTATCGACGCCTCAACTGGCCGTGGCCATGGTCGACGCCCTCCCAGCGCACTTCCTTGGCCCACAGCCGCAGATGAGCCACCCCTGAGGGGAGGGCGTCACCGAGGGGTCGCAGCGCCACCCCCGTGCGCCGGGCTCGCGCCAGCGCCGCCAAACGCCTCAGGTGCTGTTCCCCCACCCCCGCGGGGACCTCGGCATACACCGCCTGCACGCCGTCGATGAGGGCCGCCGCCACCTGAGGCCAACGTTCGGGGTCGGGGCAACGGACGATCACCAACCGACTGGAGTCGACTCCCATCTCCCAGGCGGCCAGCGGAGACAGCCACCCTTTGACGTCAAGCGCCACCACCGGCGCTCGTCGTGACGGCTCGGCCAGGAGCCCCAGCCCCAGACGCGTCATCCCCATCCCCGTCAGCCCATACACCTCGGTGATGCGGCCGGGTTGGAGCAGCTTCATCGCCACAGCGTACCGAACATATGTTCGATGCGCTAGTCGGCTATTCGAGCTCGTCGATCGACTTGGGCCAGTCGTCCTTCAACAGTCGGGACAGCGCCCGATCGGCCAGGAGACGGCCACTCGTCTGGCAGGTGGCGCAGTAATTGGTTTCGTTGTCGGCGTACACGATCCGCTGCACCGGCGAACCACACCGCGGACACGGCTCCCCGTACTTGCCGTGGACAGCCATGTCGGGTCGGAACGCCGTCACCTTCTCCGGCCACCCCTCCCCCACTTCCGCCCTCAGCTTTTCGGTCCAGCCGCTCAGCGAGTCAAGGATCGCCTGATGGAGCCGCTTCAACTCCTCTTCGGTGAGAGAACGCGTACGCGTGGTGGGCCCAAGCCTCGCTTCCCACAGGATCTCGTCGGAGTAGGCGTTGCCGATCCCCGAGAACAGCCGGGGGTCGGTGAGGGCCCGCTTCAGCGTGCGGTTCTCTCGCTGCAGGGCCTCGGTCATCTCGTCGACCGTCATCTCGAGCGGTTCGATCCCTCCCCGGTCCTGATCGGCGAGGGCGGCCTCCCCCTTCAGGACCCACAACCCGGCGCGCTTCTTCGTGCCTTGTTCGGTGAGGACGAGCGATCCGTCCTCGAAGTCCAGTGCAGCCAGTCCCACCTTGCGGGGCACCGGCGCCCCCGGCGCCAGCCAGCGCAGCCGTCCGGCGATCATCAGGTGGATGACGACGAACAGCTCGTCGGGGAATTCGAAGACGAGGCGCTTGCCGAGTCGCCGCAGGCCCTCGACGGGCTGTCCCACCGCGGCGTCGTAGGGCGGGTCGAACGTCCGCAGCACGGACGGAGAGGCGATCCTCACACCCGTGAGGGTCTGGCCGAGTACTCGCCGCTCCAGTGCCTCGAGGTAGACGACGATGTCGGGCAGTTCGGGCATCCGGAAACAGCCTAGGAGGAGGCCGCCCCGATCAATCGGCGGCGCGGCCGGCGGTGTCGACGGCGAGAAGGACCCCGCAGGTCACGATCGCCAGCGTGAAGCCGAGGAGGGCTTCGCCGACCAGGCCGATGTCGACGATGCGCCCGGCGGTGAGGAGGATGACCACGAGCCCGAGCGCGGTCCCGAGGCCGATCGCCACCCGCCCCTTCCCGTGGCTCTGGAAGGCGGCGATCCCTCCGCCGGCGATGACGAAGCTGGAGGCCATCATCGCCGGCCACGCCGGGATGTCCCCCGGGAACGAGATGGCACCGCCGCGGGCCATCGCCAGCACCGAGGTGAGGAAGGCGATGATCGCTGCCGCCACCACGAGCGGGCCCAGGTGACGGAGACCTCCGGACCGGCTCTCTTTGCGGGAGGGCAAAGGCGCCCCTAGCTCCTCGATGGCCTGCACGCCTTCCAGTTCGTCGACCTCGATGGTCTCACTCGCCGGGGCCTCTTCCCGCAGTCTCTCCATCATCCGGGCGAGGCGAGTGGAGGGCGCTGCCACCCCGACCGCCATGGCGAACCTCACGTCGTCGTCCGTAGTCAGGATCACTTCCTCGCCCTCGATGCGGAGGTGGAACCCGTCGGGCTGGGAACTGACTTCGACCTCGGAGAGCGGCCACGTGCCGATCTCGGCGCCGCCGGCAGCGAGGAGGGTGAGCGTCTCGTCTTCCAGATGGATCCGCACGGTGACGCCGCCGGCGTCTTCGCCGGCCATCCTCACCGTCCCGGTCATCTGAGTGTTGATCAACCGCTACCTCTCTGGCCGTCCCCTCTCCCCGCCGATGTCGAAGAATCAGAAAGGATACGCCCAGGTCCTGGCAGCGGACAACAACTTTGGCGGATACTCCGAAGCGGGCTATACCCTCGCTCCGTGCCTGAGATCATCTACACGACCTATCGCCTGAGCCGTCACTACCCGCCTGATCGGACGGTTCTCTCCGATATCTCGCTGTCCTTCTACCACGGCGCCAAGATCGGCGTGATCGGCCCCAACGGCGCCGGCAAGTCCAGCCTCCTTCGGATCATGGCCGGCCTCGACGACGGATACGAAGGCGAGGCCCGGCTCACCGAGGGCTACACGGTCGGTCTCCTCGAGCAGGAGCCACACCTCGACCCCTCGAAGACGGTCCAAGAGAACGTGATGGACGGAGTCGCCGAGGTGAAGGCGCTTCTCGACGAATACAACGAGGTCCTGGCCGCCTGGGCCGACCCTGACGCCGACTACGAGGAACTCGGAGCCCGTCAGCAGCGTCTCGAAGACAAGATCGCCGCCGCCGACGCCTGGAACCTGGATCGCACCGTCGAGATGGCCATGGACGCCCTGCGGGTCCCTCCCGGTGACCGGGACGTGACGACTCTCTCGGGAGGCGAACGGCGCCGGGTGGCTCTGTGCCGCCTCCTCCTCTCCCATCCCGACCTGCTCCTCCTCGACGAGCCCACGAACCACCTCGACGCCGAGTCGGTGGCCTGGCTGGAGGACTTCCTCGCCGAGTACAAGGGAACGGTCGTGGCGGTGACCCACGATCGGTACTTCCTCGACAACGTCGCCGAGTGGATACTGGAGTTGGACCGCGGCAAGGGGCGGCCGTTCCACGGCAACTACTCGAGTTGGCTGGAGCAGAAGCAGGCGCAGCTCGCGCAGGAGGAGAAGGAAGCCTCCGCTCTCCGCCGGACGATCGAACGGGAACTCGAGTGGGTGCGCATGTCGCCCCGGGCCCGCCAGGCGAAGGGAAAGGCCCGACTGACGCGCTACGAGCAACTGGTGGCCCAGGCGGAGCAGATGGAGAGCCGTCCCTCCCAGCTCACGCTGTCGATCCCCTTCACCCAGCGCCTCGGCGACAAGGTGATCGTGGCGAACAACCTCACGAAGGGCTACGACGGGCGGGTCCTCATCCGCGATCTCTCCTTCGACCTGCCTCCCGCCGGCATCGTCGGCATCATCGGCCCCAATGGCGCCGGCAAGACCACGCTGTTCCGCCTCCTGACCGGACAGGAGCAGCCGGACTCAGGGACGATAGAGATCGGCCCGTCGGTGGACCTCGCCTACGTCGACCAGCACCGCGACGCCCTCGATCCGAACAAGACGGTGTTCGAGGAGATCTCGGGCGGATCCGACTTACTCAAGATCGGCAAGCGGGAGGTGAACAGCCGCGCTTACGTCGCCTCGCTCAATTTCCGGGGCGCCGACCAGCAGAAGAAGGTCGGCGAGTTGTCGGGCGGCGAGCGGAACCGGGTGCACCTCGGGGTGATGCTGCGCCGGGGCGGGAACGTGATCCTCCTCGACGAGCCGTCCAACGACCTCGACGTCGACACGCTGCGTGCCCTGGAGGAGGCGCTGATCGACTTCCCGGGGTGCGCTCTCGTGATCTCCCACGACCGCTGGTTCCTCGATCGCATCTGCACACATCTGATGGTGTTCGAGGGTGACGGACAGGTGACTTGGTTCCCCGGCAACTGGTCCGAGTACGAGGAATGGCGGGAGAAGAACCCGGCACCGACTGTGTGATCGGTCCGATCTCGCCTCAGCGGGGTGGGTCGCGGGCGTCGGTGGGGAGGACGAAGCGGATGGAACCGTCGGACTGTTTCTCGATCCGATAGCCCCGCCGGTGCACCACCACATGATGGTGGTACCAGCACAGGGTCGGGCTCCGGGGTGTGGGTCTACTCGCCGTCGACGCGTCCACATTCGAGAGCGATCAGCAACGCAAACAGCCCCGGCCGAGGCCGGGGCTGTCTGCACTCAGGACTCCGTCGGGTCAGCGGGTGTCTTCGAAGGTCTCCTCGAAGGACCGGGCGACACGCCGGCGCTCCCGGTTGCCGCCATCACCGCCTCCGCCGCCGCTCTGGTTGGTGTCACGGTTGCGATCACGGTTCCGGTCCCGATCACCGCCGCGGCGGTCGCGGTCACGGCCTCGGCCACCACCCCCACCGCGGCGGTCGCCGCGGTCACGGCCTTCGGCCCGGCCGCTTTCGGAGCCGCCCTTGCCACCATTGCCACCCGGCTCGGGCAGCGTGGCGCCGGGCAGGGCCTCCACCAGGTCGAGGCTGAGCTTGCCCCTGTCGATACCGCCGACGCGGACCTTCACCTTGTCTCCGAGTTCGAGGTAGTCCTCGACTCGCTCGACTCGCTTGGAGCCGTCGAGCTTGGAGATGTGGAGCAGTCCGTCGGTGCCCGGAAGGATGTTGACGAAAGCACCGAACTTGGTGATGTTGACCACCTCGCCCTCGTACTCGGCGCCGATCTCGGGCTGCGGCGGATAAGCGATCTGGAGGATGCGTTCCTTCGTCTTCTTCAGGATCTCGCCGTCGTTGGAAGCGATGCGGACGATGCCCTTGCCGTCGGCCTCGTCGATCTCGATGGTCGCTCCGGTCTCGGCTTCGAGCTCACGGACGACCGCACCCTTGGGTCCGATGACCTCGCCGATCTTGTCCTTCGGGATCTCGATCGACTCGATCCGCGGGGCGTAGGGCTTCATCTCCTCCCGTGGTGCCGGGATCGCTTCCCTCATGACCTCGAGGATCTTGAGCCGCGCTTCCTTGGCCTGGTCGAGAGCTGCCGACAGCACCTCCGAGGGCAGGCCCTCGATCTTCGTGTCGAGCTGCAGCGCCGTGATGACGTTTGCCGTTCCCGCCACCTTGAAGTCCATGTCGCCGAGGGCGTCCTCTGCACCGAGGATGTCAGTGAGGGTCACGAAGTTGCCGTCGCGGTGGATGAGTCCCATGGCGATGCCGGCAACCGGCTCGGAGATCGGCACGCCGGCGTCCATCAACGAGAGGGACGAGGCGCACACGGAAGCCATCGACGTAGAGCCGTTGGATGACAGCACCTCAGAGACCAGGCGCAATGCGTACGGGAACGTGTCCGAGTCGGGGACGACCGGAAGGACGGCCTTCTCGGCGAGGGCCCCATGGCCGATCTCCCGCCGCTTCGGGCCCCGCATGAAACCGGCCTCGCCGGTGGAGAACGGGGGGAAGTTGTAGTGGTGCATGTAGCGCTTCGACTCCTCAGGCGCGAGGGTGTCGAGCATCTGCTCCATCTTCAACATGCCGAGCGTGGTGATGGTGAGGACCTGGGTTTCGCCCCGCTGGAAGAGGGCGGACCCGTGGGCTCGCTCGATGACGCTGACTTCGGCACTCAGCGGGCGGATGTCCCGCGGTCCGCGGCCGTCGAGGCGCACTCCTTCGTCGATGACGCGGTTGCGCATCATCTCCTTGAGGATCGACTTGAAGGCACGTGCCGCCTGCACCTTGGTCTCGGCATCGTCGTCGGCCACGCCCATCTCGGCCAGCACCTCCTCGAAGGCGCGGTCGGCGGCGTCGTTGCGCTCCTGCTTGCCGGGGATGCGGATGACGTCGGTGAGCTTCGGACGGGCGAGCTCGGCCACCCGGTCGTACAGCTCGGGCGTGTAGTCGATCGCCCGGGGCCACTCGACGTGCGGCTTCTCGACCTTCGACGCCAGTTCGGCGATGAGGTCGATGACCTGGGCGATGTACGGCTTCGCCTCTTCGAGGGCGGTCGAGACGGCAGCCTCGTCCGAGGGAGGATCGCCAGCAGCGACGAGACGCAGCCCCTCGGGCGTAGCACCTGCCTCCACCATCATGATGTCGATTTCTCCCTGGGGGTTGCGCCGGCCGGCGACAACGAGCTCGAAGACCGACTCGTCGAGATCGCTCTCGGTGGGGAACGGGATCCATTCGCCCTTCTTCAGGGCCATCCTCACGCCGCCCACCGGCCCGTTGAACGGGATCGGCGACACGGCGAGGGCCGCCGATGCGCCGTTGAGGGCGACCACGTCGAAAGGATTCTCGCCGTCGACGGAGAGCGAGGTGACGACGATGTGGGTCTCACACCGGTAATCGTCGGGGAAAGACGGACGCAGCGGCCGGTCGATCAACCGACACGTGAGAATGGCCTCTTCCGAGGGACGGCCCTCACGGCGGAAGAACGAGCCGGGGATCCGCCCCACGGCATACATCCGCTCTTCGAAGTCGACGGTCAGCGGGAAAAAGTCGATCCCCTCCCGCATCGTCTTGTTGGCGGTGGCGGTGACCAGCATCTCGGTTCCTCCGAGCTTGGCCACCACGGCACCGTCGGCCTGACCGGCCAGCTTGCCGGTCGAGAAGGTGAGGGTTTTGCCACCTACCTCACCGGACACGGTGATTTCGGGCACTCTTGTGCTCCTTTGTTGCTCTGGGAGCGGCCCGTTGGCAGTTGTCAACCCTCGACGCGAGGATTCGCAACTGACAACCGGCCGACTCCTCCTATCCGACTTAGCTTACGTCGGTGCTTACGACTATCCCGACCATCGGTGGATGAATCGGATCTCCCTACGAAAAGAGCGGCTGGAAAGCCGCCCTTTCGAAGATTTCAGCGCCTGAGACCGAGTCGAGAGATCAGCGACCGGTAACGCTCGACGTCCTGTCTGCGCAGGTAGTCGAGCAGACGGCGACGCTTGCCGACCAGCATCAGCAGCCCACGGCGGCTGTGATGGTCGTGCTTGTGCTCGCGCAGATGCTCGGTGAGGTGGTTGATACGCTCGGTGAGGAGCGCCACCTGGACCTCGGGCGAGCCCGTGTCGCTGTCGTGGTGTCCGAATTCGGACACGATCTCCTTGGTGGTCTTCATTGCGCGTGAAACCTGGTTGTGAACAGAGGGACTGCGGTCATGTTACTGCCCTGTCCATCGGCATGGAAACTCAGCCGCCCAAGATTTCTCGCGCGGTGAGCGCGTCCTTGTCCATCTGGTCGATGAGAGCCTCCACTGAGTCGAATCTCTCCTCTCCTCTGAGTCGGGCGACGAAGTCGACGTCGAGCGTCTTCCCGTACAAGTCGCCTGAGAAGTCGAACACGTGCACCTCCAGGAGACGTACCCCTGACGTGCCGAACGTGGGTCGCACCCCCAGAGAGGCGACTCCGTCTGCCTCGATGGCGCCTCGGACTCTCACCGCGTAGATGCCGTCGGCGGGGACGGCCAGGCCGGCAGGCAGCGGAAGGTTGGCGGTCGGGTAGCCGAGTGTCCTCCCCCGGGCGTCGCCGCGGATCACCACCCCGCTCACCCGGTGGGGACGCCCGAGCAGCTCGGCTGCCTCGGCGACGTGCCCGGCGATGATCAGTTGGCGGATCCGGGTCGAGGAGATGATTCCCTCTTCGTCGGCCACGAGGTCGACGGCGGCCACGTCGAAGCCGTGGCGTTCGCCCAATTCGACGAGCGTGGTGACGTCCCCTGCCCGGTCGTGGCCGAAGCGGAAGTCGGCGCCGACGGAAACCACCCGAGAGTTCGCCTTGGCGACGAGCACCGCCGTCACGAACTCCTCCGGGCTCATCAACCGGATGTCCCGAAGGTCCAAGACCCCCACCCATTGGATCCCCAGCTCGTGCAGGAGCTCGATGCGGCGGTCGATGCGAGTGAGAAGCGGCGGCGCCTGGGCCGGCGCCAGCACCTCCACTGGGTGCGGGTCGAAGGTGAGCACCCCGGGGATCACTCCTCTTTCCTGGCACTGCGCCACGAGGCGTTGGATGACCGTGACATGCCCGCGATGCACCCCGTCGAAGACCCCCACCGCCACTCCGGACGGGTCGGGCACTCGCCACGCCGGGGAGAACACGTTCATGAGAGCACCACCTCGGGCCGCGACTGATGGCCGGAGCGACGGTACACCGCGATGAGGCGGCCAGATTCATCCAGCACGACCACTGGGATCCCGTCAGGAATGTCGGCCACGGGCCCGGTGCCGAATCTGGCGCCGTGGAGCACGCCCTCGGCAACGGGCGCTTCGACCGTGATCCGTGGCAGGTCGGCCAAGGCCTCCGCCGGCGACAGGAGATAGTCCTCCCAGTCGTCGAGTCGGTCGATGGTGACCGCCCGGTCCAGACCCAGGGAGCCGACCCGAAGCCTCCGCAGGGCGATCAGGTGGGCACGGCCCCCGAGGGCCCGGGCGATGTCGTCGACCAGCGAACGCACATAGGTGCCCTTGCCGCAGACGACCCGGAACGACACTTCGGGGTAGGGACCGGGTGCGAAGTCGGTCATCTCCAACTCGTAGACGTCCACCAGCCGGGCGTCCCTCTCCACGGTCTCGCCGCGCCGGGCGATCTCGTAGAGACGCTCTCCGCCGACCTTGAGAGCCGAGACCATCGGCGGCAACTGCTCGATCGTCCCCACGAAGCGGGGAACCACCGCTTCTATGTCCTCGGGCGTGATGTCCATCGGCTCCTGCTCGAGGATCGCCCCGTCGGCGTCGAGTGTGTCGGTGGCGACCCCGAAACGGCCCACCCCCAGGTACTCCTTGGGGAGTTCCTGGACGAACCGGATCAGGCGCGTCACCCGGCCGATCGCCACAACCACTACTCCTGTCGCCATCGGGTCGAGGGTCCCGGCGTGACCCACCTTCTTGACGCCGGTCACGCGGCGTACTCGGGCCACGACGTCGTGACTCGTCATGCCCCCGGCTTTGTCGACGATGAGGAACCCCTCAACCATGCGGAAGACGCTCGCGAACCGCGGCCACCGCGTCCTCGACTCTGCCTACGAAGGTGAAGCCAGAGGCGTTGTGGTGCCCTCCCCCGCCCAACTCGGCGGCGATCGACCCGACGTCGACGCGCCCTCTCGAACGGAGGGACGCCCGCACCGTGTTGTCGTCCATGACCTTCATCAACACTGCCACGTCGGATTCCACCGGCAAGCGAATCAGGTCGATGAGACCGTCGACGTCACCCCGACCGACACCGGCCTCTTCGATGTCCTCGGGATAGAGCACCGACCACACGAACCTCAGTTCCTTCTCGAGGACCGCCCTACCGGCGACCTTGGAGACGACCGCCAGGTACCCGAATGGGGCCTCCTCGTACATGTGTTGGCCGATCTCCTCGGGGTGTGCCCCGGCGGCCACCAATTGTGCGGCGGCGAACAGGGTGCGGGGTCGCGTATTCGAGTACTGGAAGCGGCCGGTGTCGGTCACGATTCCGGTGAGGAGCGCCGTCGCAATCACGGGGGTTATGGGCCACCCGATGCGACGAATCAGGGCGAGCGTGAGCTCGGCGGTGGAGGAGACGTCCGGCTCCACGAGGGCGATGTCGCCGAAACCCTCGTTGGTGACGTGATGGTCGACGACGATCACCTTCCCTGCCCGTTTGGCGACCGAGCCCAGCTCGCCGAGGCGGTCCGGAGAGCCGGTGTCGAAGGCGATGAACACCTCCGGTTCGGACGGCACCTGTTCGGGCGGCACCAACAGGTCGAGCGGGAGGTAGCGGTAGATCTCGGGCAACTCGAACGGGGTCCCGAACGACGGCCACACCTCCTTGCCGGCAGCCTTGGCGGCAGCGGCCATGCCGAGCATCGAGCCG
>Ga0207873_1000460_pt1 | contig 44892 bp, 78 predicted proteins | sample BGWIniCompost_FD_187373 | JGI IMG/M metagenome (GOLD analysis project Ga0207873, IMG submission 187373) | Cellulose adapted compost microbial communities from Newby Island Compost Facility, Milpitas, CA, USA - BGW Initial Compost (SPAdes)... ... | reverse complement strand
GGGGGGGGGGGGGGGGGGGTGGGTGTCCGAACAGGCCGACAGGGTGTCCGTAGGGTGTCCGTAGGGTGGCCTTCGCAGGTCAGAGTGGGTGTCCGTTTGGCCACCCTGGGTGTCCTACAGGGTGTCCGGCAGGGTGTCCTGGCCACCCTCTCGGACACCCTTCAAACGCTGCTGATCCAGGTACGCGAGACCGGCCTGGGAGACCCGCATCTGACCCTTCCCGGTCTCCAGGAGCGCCCCCGCGCTCAACAGGATGTTGATGTTCTTCTTGACTGCCGACGGGCTCCTGGGCGTCCCTCGCTCCTTCAGGATCTCGATCACGTCGGTCCGGGTGCAGGCGCCGTGCATCTCCCGGACCGCCTCCAGGTAGATCCTCTGGGGGTCGCTGACGAGCGCCGGGGCCACCTCTCCGGTGTGGCTGCCGCTGGTCTGCGTCACGGCTTCCAGGACGAGCGAGCTGCCCACCTCCACGGCTTTGAGCACGACGCTGTCGGCCTCGCTGATGTCCTTCTGGAACTTGGTCACGAAGTCGACGGTGTCGTGGTCCCGGTCCCTCTTGGTGTAAAACTCGGCGTCGACCGCTCCGTCCCATGCCGTGGCTCCCCGGGCCTTGCGGGGGTCGCTGCCGACGGAGTGGTGGACCATGTGCACGCAGGCGCCGGTCTCCTGCTTCAGGATGTCGAGCGCGGCGACGATCTCGCCCATCTCGGTGTTGTCGTTCTCTTCGACGCCTACGGTGCAGCGAGCCTGGGTATCGAAGATCACGTAGCCCACCTGCTTGGCGAGGCAGAAGGCGATCAGCCGGTACATCTCCTCCTGGTCCCCGATCTGCACCGGCTTGGGGTAGAAGATCACCTTCATCTCGGCCTGGTGGTGCTGGTTCCAGGCGTTCCGGCGCTTCTTCACGCCCCGGACTCCCTCGGCCACGATGTAGAGCACCGTCGTCTGCACCGTCCGGTGACCCTGCCACTCGATGCCGAGCGAGACGCAGGCGGCCATGTCGAGCGTGACGAACGACTTCAGGCTCTTCGGCGGCCCGAAGGTGCGCACCAAGGTGTTCCGGTGGAGGAAGCCCTCGATCAGCGGCTCCGGATCCTCCAGGTCGTCGAGGTCGATGATCTCCGCCTCGAACTGCTGGGCGGCGGCCGACCTGCCCTCTTCGCTCGTCAGGTACGCGGCGCGTTCTTCGGCGTCCCGGCGGTCGGCCTCGTGCTTCGCCCGCTTCCGGGCCCGGTTGATCTCGACCTGCTCCTCGAACTGGCGCTCCTCCATCGTCTCCCGGCGCAGCTCCAGGATGGCGGTGGCGACCGACAGCCGGTCATCCCGGGGCAGCCCCTCAAGGACGGCGGACCGGTCCTCCAGGGGGAGCTCGATCATTTCCCGCATCTGCTGGGGGGAGAAGTAGTGCGCCCAGCCGGGGATCTCCGGGTCCGGGTCGAGCGGTCCGTCCGGCACAGGGCCGGGCTGGAGGATGTCGGTCATCGGCTTGCCGCCTGGAGCATGGGCCACACCCGGACGAAGCCGGGGTAGGTGACGGCACGGTGGAGGCTGCCGAGCTCGGGGTCGGCGATCATCGCGAAGCCGTCGTCATCGAAGCGGGCGACCGGGAATTCGACCCGGGTGTCGCCGTACTGCACGAGAGCCATGTAGCCGGTCGGGGAGGTCTTCGCCTTCATGGTCACAGCCATGATCGTCCTCTCTTTTGGGAGACAGGGGTGTCGAGTGTACTACCCGCGCTCGCCGGAGTGGTCCCGCTCAGGGGGCCTCGGAAGCTGGTACCCACCGGCACAGTTCGTGGTCGCGTGGTGGGCGACGGCGTGCGGCCCGAGCCGTCCGTCGGAGAGCACCGGCACGGTCCGGCGGCAGACGTGGCAGGGGTGCTTCTTGGCCACCTGCTTGAACGCCGCCTTCCGGCTGGAGAAGGGCGTGATCTTCGGCGGGAGGGTGCCGGAGCCGTCGCACTGCCGGGGCTGGTACGAGGAGTTGCGGTGGTGCTGAGCGAGCCTCCCGTCGTGGCTCAGCCCTACGACGAAGAAGCACCACCGGCAGTACCCCTCCCCCCACTCGGAGAGGATGGACGGCGGTCGGTCAGTCGGTGCGGCCATCGCCCGGCTCCACTTCGATTGCAAGAGGGCCAGCGCCCTGTTCGGTTTCACTCTCGGTCTCCAGCGTGAAGTTGATGTCGGACAGGGCTGTCAGCCGGTCCCGCCGGACCGGGCCGTGGCTGTTGCCGTAGGCGTCCCCCTGGCGTCGCTCGTGGCAGGAGTCGCACTCGCAGCGTGTCCGGTTCCCGGTGCACGGCAGCCGCCAGCGCTCCCGCTCGTTGTCCCAGGCGACCTCGTCGGGGTGGAGCTCGCAGTTCCAGCTCTGGTCGAAGCGGTCGCACTGGCACGGCGTGACCGACGACCCGCCCCCGGAGAAGGCGCCGTCGGGGATGACCTGGAACATCGGCCGGGGGTAGGACTTCCTGACCCGGCCAGCGGCGTACAGGTGGGCGAGTCCCATGTCGGGGGACTCCTCGACGTGGGTGATCTCGGTCAGGTAGTCCTGGTCGAGGTACGCCTCGATCTCGGCGACGACCTCGGCGTCGTAGGTGGGCTTGGGGATCTTGAATGCCATCGGTGCCTCGGGTGTGGGTCAGGTGGCCGGGGTGTCTTCGAGGGCCAGGGCCGCCCTCGTCAGGTTGAACGCGTACTCGCGGGCGACCTCGGGGTCCAGGTGGAGCTCCATGACGGTACTCCCGTCGGACGGGTCGAGGAAGTTGGTGACGACCTTCCGGTTGCCGAAGTCGGCCACGATGTCGGCCGTCGCCCCGGAGATCGATCTGTCTTCGGCCATCAGTCCTCCGTAACTCGGTCCCCCGCCAGGAAGGCGGAGAGTTCGATCAGCGCGAAGATGTCGAGATCCTCGATCTCCAGGTCGTCGGCCAGGGCCTTCGCCGCCCTGACGATGTCGGCCCGCTCCGCGACGTACTTGAAGCCCGATGCCTCCCCGACCTGTTCGAGGCGCCGGGCGATCTTCTCCAGCTCTTTACGCCTGGACAACGGTCCAGCGGTCCTCGGACCGGATGACCTTGCCGGACAGGCCGTCGACCGTCAGGTCGGTCTCGGTGATCGGCGCCTCCCCCGCCTCCTCCAGCGCGTTCAGGGCCTTGGCCAGGTTCAGGTACAGCCCCGCGATCTTGTTCGTCACGGTGGCCTCCTTCGCTCGTGCTGCGCAGTCCGGACACAGCACAGGGTACGCCGACCAGCCCCGGGCCACGGCGTGGGCGGTCGCGTCGTGGGAGGTGCGGAACAGGGGGCTGTCGTCGCTGTTGGTCGCGGTCGCCGGGTAGCCGGGTACCCCGGTGCCCAGCCAGTTCCCGCACTTGTCGCACTTGACGCGATAGTGGACGGTGATCGGCATAGGGAGATACCTCGGGATTCTCTCGGGTGGGATGTGGGTACTACCGGTTGTAGCCGCGACGGGTCAGGTACTCGCCCATCGCCTCGCGCCAGACGGCGGCCTCGGTCATGCCCCGCTGCTCGGCCACCTTCTTGACCAGCTCCCTTACCGGGCCCGGGTGCTTGATCGGGATCATCTCGTCGTGGACCTTGACCCGCTTGCCGCCGGTCGACATGGCCTCCAGGGCGGTGGATACCGCGCTCATGCGCCCCTCCTTGGGGTAGTTCGTTGGTGACACCCAGTGTATTCCCTGGGTATCCCATCCCTAAACCTGCGCGGCCGGGCGTACATTGTGCTCATGGAGACTGGCGAAGCGATCGTCGGCGCCCTCGTCCTCGCGGCTGGAGCCTGGGAGGCGTACGCGCTGGCCAACAACCGTCCCGGCGACACCTTCTCGGAGGTGACCCGCCGCGTCTTCCGGATCAAGAGCTCGAAGGTCGGCCGCGCTGTGTTCGGCACCGGCTGGCTCGGGTTCGCGGTCTGGTTCTGGGGTCACATACTCTACGGGTGGCCCTTCCCCGGGTTCTGAGAGAGGAAGATCATGAAGGATTACGTCAAGCGGCTGGTCGAGCTGGCGGGTGCTGGCTTCGTGGCCGGTGCCGGTGAGCACGTCGTGCGCCACGGCTTCGAGCTGTCCCAGGCGGGCCTGAAGGGGCTCGTCGTCGCGGGCCTGCTCGCCGCCTACGGTGTCGTCGTCAAGAAGCTGGGCGAGAAGGACCGGCCGACCGTCAAGTAAGAACGCCCAGATCAGAGCCCGTCTCCCGCGACTCCGGGGGGGCGGGCTCAAAATTTTTCCGAGGAGTATGTTTCGGGGGAATGCCGCCGGGGATACTTCAATCAGCCCGGCCCGCCAGACGAGGCACCGACCGCCTGAGCGGGCCGGAACCAGCCAACGGAGGTGGGCTCGATGTGCTGCAAGGAGCCCTGCTGGGTGCGCGTCTGGGAGATGGGCGCCTGGTGGTACTCTTGCATTAACTGCAAGAAGCTCACCCCCGCATGAGAGGCTGCGTCATGCCCGAACTGCACCCCATCCCGGGGTACCCGAATTACTCAATCACCACCGACGGGAGGGTTTGGTCAGCGCCTCGCCCCCGGACGCGCGGCGGGTGGCTCAAGCAGTTCAGGTCCGGCAGGTACATGCAGGTCAGTCTCCGTTCCGACGGTAAGACGAGGCCGGTTCGAGTGCACGTTTTGATGGCCCTCACGTTCCTAGGGCCCCGTCCCGACGGGCTTGAGGTCAGGCATCTGGACGACGACCCGATCAACAACCGCATCGAGAACCTGGCGTACGGCACCCAGGCGGAGAACATGTCCGATCGGGTGCGCAACGGGCGCCATCACCACTCGAACAAGATCAAGTGCCCCCAGGGTCACCTATACCGGGGGGAGAATCTGCGGATCGACCGCCGTGGAGCCCGGCACTGCCGGACGTGCGACCGTTCCGCAGCCCGTAAGTAACCATCCCCTACGTCCCAGGAGGACGAATGACCGAGCGCACGATCACCGTCGCCATCGACCCGGAGCTCCACGGCGGCAAGGAGCCGGAGTCCGACAAGCAGCGCGCCCTCTGGGAGACGCTGGACACCGTCTGGAACCTGATGCGAGAGGGCTCCGTCCGCGTCGTCCTCGCCAACGTCCGGGAGCAGCTCCTGGAGCAGGGCTTCACCGGGATGCCGTCCGACGAGGACGTGTTCGAGCGGGCCAAGGCGTCCGGCGACCCGGAGGCGCCCGGGTCCTACATCGACCTCGCGCCGAACCGTGGTGACGGCCCGCTCGTCGACATGGCGGGCCGTGGCCTGTACGGCGCCTTTTCGCTGCTCGTCGAGCAGGTCATGGCCGAAGCGTCCGAGGGCCTGGACGTCGCCCTGGAGGAGCACGGCAAGTGAGCTGGCAGCCGCCGCTCGACCCCAACCCGCGCGAGTTCTGGGCGACGTCCAAGGGGCGCACCGTCGAGATCCTCTCGCGGGACGAGGTCGCCGACACCGACAACCACTCGACCGTCGACGTGATCGCGTACAAGTTCCTCGGCGGGTCCATGGTCCACCTCCGGGCCGTGAGCTCGCTGACCGGCTGGACGAAGGTGGAGTTCCAGTGATGGAGCAGTTCGTAGGCAAGATCGTCTGCTTCGGCTACGAGCACCGGTACCGGCTGGTGCTGGTCGACCGGGTCTGGCAGTCGAAGGCGGGCGACCAGCTCATCACCGGGCTGGACGAGGACCGCAACGACGTGCGCACCTTCCGCGTCGACCGGATCATCCGGGGAAAGGTGCGGGTGGCGAAATGACCTGGGACCAGGCACGCGGCCGGTACGCCGACAAGATGCGCAAGATGGGCACGCCGCTCCTGGTCACCCCCGAGGAGTTCGCGGCGGCGGCCCGGCTGCTGGAGCGGGCCAGGCGGTCCGGGATGAGCGACAGGATGATCGCCGAGCAGACCGGGGTGCCCGTCTCCCTCCCCAGCAAGGTCCGGCGCGGCGCCATCCGCACGATGCGCAGGGACACCCTGGAGAAGCTGTCGAAGCTGCACCCCGAGCGCCCCGCCGTCTTCTTCGCTCCCACCCGGGGCAAGGTCGGCGGCGGGACGTACGCCGACTCCACGGGGACGCTCCGGCGCATCCAGGGGCTGCGGGCCGACGGCTTCCCCGGCCGGGTGCTGGGCGATCAGCTCGGCGTCTCGTACGAGGCGGTCGCCCAGCTTGCGAGGTCCGGCCGGACCAGGGTCCTGGAGACCACCCGGCTGGCCGTCGCCGAGCTGTACGCCGACCTGGACGGGCGCGAGCCGGACGAGCTCGGGGTGACGAAGTACGCCATCGGCAAGTGCAAGACCTACGCCCGCCGTGCCGGGTTCGTCCCGCGCTCCTGCTGGGACTGGGACACCATCGACGACCCCGAGGCCCAGCCCGAATGGACCGGCCGGTGCGGTACCGTTTTCGGGTGGCACATTCACCAGACCGAGGGGATCCCGCCCTGCCAGCCCTGCATCGACGCCCGGGACTCCGGATCCGTCGTATTCTCTGGGGCATTGTTTCGGCAGCTCCGCGAGGGGAAGGCTCTCTCCCGGGAACGTCTCGCCCGGCAGATCGGGGTCAACGCCTCGACGATCCAGTACTGGGAGACCGGGCGGTCGCTCCCGACCAGGCAGAACAAGCTCGACCTCGCGCTGCGCGCGCTGGACGCGACGCTCGAAGAGGTCTGTGAGTAGGAAGGCCAAGCCCTATGGCCGGAAAGTTCAGCGAGAAGCAGTACAAGTCCACCGTCCGGCAGGCCCCGTACCCGCCGGACTTCGAGGTCGAGAACGACCTCGACTACACCAGTCCGTACCCGTGCGGCGTCTGCGGCCGGAGTTTCACCTCCCGCCGGGCGCTCGCCACGCACCCGCACCGGAAGGGAAGCTGATGCCCGAGGACTGCCCGGACTGCCGCGAGGCATTCGAAGCCCTGCGCAAGTGGCTGGAGGAGCAGGAGGCTGGCGATGACGAGGCCGCGTAACACCCCCCGGGGCAAAGAATGCCGGGACTGCAAGGCCGAGCGGGAGCGCCGTGGCCTGCCGTACCCTGCCAACCCGCGCCCGATCAAGCCCGGGACCGGCGGCCGGTGCCACACCCACGGCGTCCAGGCCAAGCGGCTGTCCAAGGCTGGTGCGCATGAGCGCCGGGTCCAGAAGGTGTACGGCCTGAAGCCCGGCGAGTACGGGCGCATCTACCTCTCCCAGGGGCAGGTCTGCGCCATCTGCCGCCGGGCGACCGGTGCCTCGAAGGCGCTGTCCGTCGACCACGACCACAAGACGGGGCTGGTCAGGGGGCTGCTGTGCTCGACGTGCAACAAGCTGCTGGGCCACCTCCGGGACGACTGGCAGGCCGCCCAGCGGATCGCCAGCTACCTCCTGGACCCGCCCGCCAAGCAGCTCGGCATCCGTGCCCTGCACGAGGACTTCAGGAAGGAGGAGTAGGTGGCTCAGGACATGATGAAGACCCGCGCGGTCGCCTTCGCGGTTCGCGCTGGCCTCACCGATGAGATGGCGCACCGCTTCTTGGAGCGGCTCTGCGATCGGGGGATCCTCGGGAAGATCCACCGATTCCCCGAGGTCTTGGCCGAGTTGATGCGGGAAGAGAGCGATGGCTGAGAAGTACGACTGCCCGGTCTGCAAGAAGCAGGTCACGGCAACGAAGAACAACCGCTACCGGTCGCACTCGAACGACGGGGAGGTGTGCGAGATGAGCTCGGCCGAGATCCCCGAGCACATCCTCGCGAACCCCGTCGGCAAGGACGACGCGCCGGACGTCCCCCGCGAGGGGATCGACTTCGCGCTCTGCCCGCAGTGCGACCGGAAGGTCAAGCTGACCCGGCTCGGCTACTTCGAGCCCCACAACGAGACTCTGATGGGAGGCGAGCGGTGCCCGACGAGCGGCGTCAGGGCCAAGAACGCGCGCAAGACGGAGACGGTGCCGCTGCCCGGGGACGAACCGCTCCCGGCGTCGGCGGCCGTACCGGCGGTGAAGGACAGCGCCCGGCCGGTGGTCAACCGTGGTCTCGCGCTGACTGCTGCACCCGCTGCCCCTACCACCACTGCCGGGGAGGATGCGCCGAAGACCACCGACGCGGGCTCCCCCACGCCGCCCAGCGGACCGTCTGCGGAAGCGCCACCGGCAACCGGCGGGTCGAGCTCCCAGGAGTCGGCGAGTACCTCGAAGGACTCCAGCGAGGGGTCGTCGGCCAGCTCCACGTCGTCGGATGCGGAGGAGGGGGGCGATGCGGATGTCGGCCCGTTCCAGCTCGCGCCGAACCTGGACGACAAGATCCTCCAGCCGTTCAGCCACATCCTCCAGCCGTTCCCGGTACCGCCCCGGCTGAAGCTGGCGGAGTCGATGAGCGAGCGCGGGAAGGAGATCGCCGCCCGGCTGAGGGAGACGTTCTACGCGTACACCAACCGGGACTCTTCGGACAACCGGAGCGCGCAGAAGACCCTCGGCCCGAGTGAGGTCGGCTCCCCGTGCGACCGGCAGATCGCCATGAAGCTGCTGGGCATCGAGCCGGTCAACCCGCAGGAGGGCTGGGCCCCGTTCGTGGGCTCGGCTGTCCATGCCGAGCTGGCCAAGATGTTCGACTGGGCGAACGGCTCCGGGTCCGGCCGGTACGTCACCGAGATGCCGGTGTCGTTCGGCCACCCCCTGGTGCCGCGAGGGACACTGGATCTGCTGGACCGGGTCCTGTTCATGGTCGACGATCACAAGCTGATGGGCCGGTGGTCCCTGGACCAGTTGATCCAGAAGGGCCCGTCGGAGACCTACCGGAAGCAGATCCAGGTCTACGGCCTGGGCGCTGAGCTCGCCGGAGAGAAGGTCAAGGAAGTTGCGATCATCGGATGGCCCCGTCAGGAGAGCTCCCTCGACAAGTTGTACGTCCACGTCGAGAAGTACGACCGCAAGATCGCACAAGAGGCTCTGGCGCGAGTCACTCGCATCGCTGAAGAGGTCGAACGCCGGAGCCAGCCCATGCACCCCGACGGCGAGCGGTCCGCCGCCCGGCCCCTCGAAGTAGCCGCCGGGTTCCCGCCCGGCGACGACTGCAAGTGGTGCCCGTTCCATCTGAAGAACGACAAGGAGTTCAAGCGCGGCTGCCCGGGAAAATAAGTCTCCCCTGGGAGGTTTACCCCGAGTGGCACCGGGCATGATACCTACGCGAGGCCGATGTCAGACCGGCCAAGTAGGATCGCCCTCTACGTAGATCCGACCTACCGAAAGGACCCCCGTGGGTTACAACATCCAGCAGCCCGCCGTCCCGAACGCGGACGACAAGTGGACGGCTGCCGAGCACCACGGCAACCTCCTGCTCTTCTTCCCCACCGAGATCCGGCGCGGGATCAAGACCTCCAACGGCGACGCCGACGCGGTCGCCTGCTCCCGGGTCGTCAACCTGGACACCGGCCGCGTCCTGCACAACACGCTGATCTTCGGCACCGCGCTGGTCCCGAACATCGGCGGCGGTGCCCCCGACGGCGTTGTCCTCGGCCGCCTCGGCCAGGGCGAGGGCAAGCCCGGCCAGTCGAAGCCGTGGATTCTCCAGCCCCACGACGAGAACGAGCTGCGCCGGGCCCAGGAGTGGCTCGCGCAGGACGCCCAGGGGCAGCTCCAGCAGCCGCAGGCCCAGGCAGCCCCTCCTACGCAGGGCGGCTGGCAGCAGCAGGGTACGCAGCAGGGCGGATGGGGCCAGCAGGCGCCCGCCGCCGCGCCGCAGCCGCAGGGTACCGGTGGCTGGGGAGCTCCCCAGCAGGCGGCCCCGCAGCAGGGTGGCTGGGGTGCTCCTGCCCCCGCTGCTCCGTCTCCGGCACCGCAGGGTGGGGGCTGGGGGGCACCGGCTCCGGCGCCCGCTCCCGACCCGACCGGCCAGGCCCTGTTCGACGCCCTCAAGCGCAAGGGCGTGGACCCGACGCAGTTCCAGTCGGAGGAGCAGGCCAAGCAGGCGTGGCAGTACGTGAAGAACAACCCCGAGGTCGCCTGATGGCGGGCAACAAGCAGGAGGTGTTCCTGCTCGACCTCCAGAACATCGTCGACTCGGCGCAGCGTCTTCGTGAGCAGGTGCTCGCTGCGCCTGACCATCTCGACGACGAGCTGTTCTCGAAGGTGCGCGACCTCCGTGAGGAGATCATCCACCTGTAGACGTCGCCTGATCCACGGCAGGTGACGGGCGCCCGGCTCGGACGGCGGTAGGCGCCACCTCGGACCCCCGCTCGGTTGTGACGGATCGGCGGGGGTCCTCCCACGCAGTTGACACTTCCACCCCGGAGGCAGGAGAGAAGACGCAATGGACACTCCCGAGAGCAACACCGAGCACCCCGTCCTGGAGAAGATCGCAGCCTCGCTGCTGGCCGTCATCATGGGCGGCGCCGCGATGGCCGTCCTCCTGGGCGTTTACGCCCTCGCCGACCTGGTGTTCTGACCGGATCTAGACTGGGGCGGGGCCCTGTTGCCCGATGCAACTTCAAGGGGAGCTGGACACTCCCTTGGGCCCCGCCCTGATCCGGAGGAAACATGGCGAAGCTGATCATCGTGGTGGCCGATCTTCAGGTCCCCTACCACGACCCCGACTACGTCAAGGTGATGCTGAAGTTCACCAAGGCGATGCGCCGGTCACGGCAGTACCGCAAGGTCGAGCTCGGCCAGATCGGCGACCTGATGGACCAGCCGGAGGTCGGCCGCTGGAACAAGGGGGCGGCCGGGGAGTTCGCGGGCACCTTCTGGTCCGGCGTACGGACGACTCGCAGCCTGCTGGACGCCTTCCAGTTCGACTGGGTCAAGGTCGGCAACCACGACCGGCGCGTCGAGGACTACATCGCCAAGTACGCCCCCGCCCTGGGTGGCGAGGACGGCGAGTGGAACCTCAACTCCCTCCTCGGCCTCACCAACAAAGTCCTCCGTCGCCAGCCGTTTGAAATGGCGCCCGGGTGGGTAGCGGCCCACGGGGACGAAGGCAGCATGAGCCCGATCGCTGGGCGTACGGCATTCGGCCTGACCAGCAGGTGGGACGCCTCAGTCGTATGTGGCCACACCCACCGCGCCGGGACGGTCTCGACGACGATCGGCCTCGGCCCCGAGAACCGCCGCCGGATCACCGGCATGGAGGTCGGCCACGGGATGCTGGAGTCGTACGCGACCTACATCAAGTCCGGCGCCCCCAACTGGCAGCACGCGTTCGGCGCCTTCGTCGTGGACCGGGGACGGACCTACGACCACCTGGTCATGATGACCCCCGACAACGAATTCGCCTGGGATGGCAAGATCTGGCGTCCCTGACCCCGAGGAGCCCTGCATGCCTCAGTGGAACATCACCATCGACGTCTCGGAGATCTGGAAGAACTTCCAGGACGTCGGCTTCGAAGAGTCCGTGAAGCAGATCGTCGCCAAGATCAAGGAGTCCCGCTGGCGGTCGATCACCCCGTACCCGCACACCTTCGACCAGCTCGTCGCCGACCTGGAGGCGTCCACCTCGCTGGACGAGTTCAACTCCTGGTGGAACGAGCTGTACGACCTGGCCGACTCGGACCGGGTCTGGATCGCCACGTTCTGATGGCGGCCAAGAAGAAGGCGGACAAGCCCGCGATCTCCCCCGAGCGGTTGGAGGAGATCCGGGCTGACGCTCGTTCTGGCCGGAACTGGGCCAGCGAGCACGAGTACGGTCCCGCCTGCGTGTGCGGGGCCTTCCCCCAAGGCGCCACGGTCACGTCGTGGGGTCGCCTGCTCCTGAAGGGGCAGTGCCACCGGCACGGCGTGTACCAGGCGAGTCGAATCGCCCGAGAGGGGCAGTAGAAGATGGCCAAGATGGAGACGGTCCACGTGGACGTCCGGCCGCACATCGCCGCCGTGGCCCGGCCCGGCGACACCGTGCTGATCGGGTTCGCCCACAGCCTGACCGACGAGGAGATCGAGGCGCTCGACGAGTCGTTCCGCCCGATCATGGACCGGGGTATCAAGATCGGCTTCATGGACCAGGTGACCTCGATGGTGGTCGTCCTGGGCGACGAGGCCGATCGGCCGGTCCCGTACGAGCTCACGGAGAAGTCCGGTGGCGAATAGCAGCCAGGAGGGGCACGACCAGCCGCAGTACCAGTGCACGCGGTGCGCCGGGCTCGGCCAGGTCGTGCAGCCGGTCGTCGTCATCGACCCCGACACCGGAGATCAGTCGATACGCCAGGAGGCGGGCACATGCCCGGACTGCGGCGGAAGGAAGTGGGTGTGATGGCGATCAACCCGGACCGGACCACGGTCGGCAACGGCTCGGCCCGGCTGAGCCAGGTCGGCGGGGAGCACTACCGGAAGTTCAAGATCCAGCCGTGGGACGTCATCGACGAGTACGGCCTGTCGTTCTACGCTGGGAACGCCCTCAAGTACCTGCTACGCGCCGGTAACAAGGGGTCCAAGGTGGAAGACCTGCGCAAGTGCAGGCACTACCTGGACAAGCTGATCGAGATCGAGGAAGCGAAGGAGTAGCGGTGGCGTACTTCGGCCGACAGCCCAAGAAGCCGCAGCAGCTCGGCCGGGTACGGGGCGGGCGCACTCAGCCCCGCATTCCCGGCCCGGAAGGGCAGCTCCGTCCCGGAACACCGGGCGACCCGGGAACGCGCGCCACACGGCCGACCAGGGCGGTCAGGGCGGTCCGCGCAGTGCGGGCGGCCAGAGCAGAAAGGAGTGCCCGCTGATGGGGCGCAAGGGAGTGATCGTTACGGACTCGGGCGAGGGAGACAACTGGCTCCGGGTCACGAACGACGACGGCGAGCAGCAGCTCGTCGAGGCAGATGACAGGGAGGGCGTCGCCATCGCGATCGACACCCTGTCCGGACCGTACGAGGAGCGCTGATGGCTTCGCCCCTCGGCCTGGACCGCCTTCTTCCCGCGCTGCGGGCGGAGGGCGTCAGGTACTACGAGTACAAAAACTGGCGGAAGCACAACCGGAACCACAAGGGTCCGTGGGGGCCGGTCAACGGTGTCATGATCCACCACACCGTCTCGTCCGGCGACGACTCGTCTGTAGCGCTCTGCTACAACGGGCACTCGACCCTGCCGGGGCCGCTGTGCCACGCGGTCGGCCGGAAAGACGGCAAGGTGGCCCTGGTCGGCCACGGGCGGGCGAACCACGCCGGGCTCGGCGACGACGACGTCCTGCGGGCCGTGATCGCCGAGAAGCCCCTGCCCGCCGACAACGAGGCGAACACCGACGGCAACCGGCACTTCTACGGGATGGAGATCGTCAACCGTGGCAACGGGACCGACACCTACCCGTGGGTCCAGTACGTCCAGGCGGTGAAGTGGGCGACCGCCCTCTGCCGGGCCCACGGCTGGAACGAGCGCTCGGTGATCGGCCACAAGGAGTGGCAGCCGGGCAAGATCGACCCGTACGGACCGGTGATCGGCCCGGACGGCAGGAAGTTCGACTTCACGATGTCCCGCTTCCGGGCGGACGTGAAGCAGGCACTATCGCTCCCCGCAGGAACGTGGGGGAAGGAGACGAAGGTGGCACTCACCAAGGAAGAGATCCGCAACATCTGGTACGCGGACGTGGTCCCCGCGCAGCCGGAGCCGTACAACAACAGCGACTGGGCTGAGGGCAACAAGACCTGGACCGTGAAGTACACCCTGTACACCACGGTGCGTGCCGGTCGCGAGACCCTGGCCCGCGTCAAGGGCCTGGAGACCGAGCTGGCCGCCGTCAAGGCAAAGCTGGACGAGCTCAGCGTGGGCGGCGTCGACCTGGACGCGCTGGCCGCGAAGGTCGCCGACGTGCTCCACCAGCGCCTTCAGAGCTGACAGGTTTGAGGCCGAAGCCCCCCGGGAAGAACATTACCGGGGGGCTTCCCTGTTGGATCACCTGGAGGAATCCATGGCACAGGAGCAGGCACAGAAGCAGAAGGCGAAGACTCGCACCGAGGAAAGCAACACCGAGGAGACTCACGTCGATGTGACCAACCCCGAGCTGGCCGAGAAGACCGACGCCACGCTGGACAACATCGACGACGTGCTGGCCGACCAGGACGACGAGGAGCTGCTGGCCGAGCTGGACGACGTGCTGGAGGAGAACGCCGAGCAGTTCGTCAACAACTACGTGCAGCAGGGCGGGGAGTGACCATGACCGAGGCAGCCATGTTCCGCACGTACTACTTCGACGAGGCGATCCGCGACCTGCCCGGCGTGATCGAGCAGTGCAAGCAGGCCCTGCGCGGCATCGACTTCGACACCATCGTCGGCACCGGCTTCTCAGGCGGCGTCGTCATCCCGGCCCTCGCGATGGCGATGGGCAAGAAGTTCGTCCTGATCCGCAAGGAGGGCGACGACTCCCATCACGGGGGCGGGCGCCTGGTGGGTGAGCTCGGCAAGCGCTGGATCTTCGTGGACGACTTCATCGCGTCCGGCCGGACCCGGGAGCGCGTGATCACGAAGATCGCAGACGCCGTGGCGGACACCGACCTGGGCGTCACCCAGATGGTCGGCCAGTACATGTACCAGCGCAACCAGTCCGGCCGGTTCGAATACTTCGCCGACGACTGGATCCCGGAGGCGCTGAGGGACAAGGAGCAGGCTCCCAAGGAGACGTCCGGCTGCACCTGCAAGTACTGCGCCGCCGTACGGGGGGCGATCGCCGTATGGGAGGCGAACCGATGAGCCGCTGGACCCCCACCCGCCTCGTCACCCTGACGATCACCGCCGTTTTCGACGAGTCGCACTCGTTCGACAACGACGAGCTGGTCGACCTGGGCATCGAGGCCCTGTCCGGCGCCCTCCCCGAGGGGTTCCAGTACGCCGGGTCGACCGGCGTGGTCGTCGAGGTGAGTCACTCCCCGGAGGACTGATGGACCCCGTGGACGTCGCCTGCCGGACGAAGAAGTACCACTCCACGAAGTCGCAGGCGAAGAAGGCCCTCAAGGAGATGAAGAAGAGGGGGGTCCGGGATCTCGTGATCTACGACTGCTGGTTCTGCGACGGATTCCACCTCGGTCACCTTCCCGGTGGCCAGACCTACCGACGCCCAGGGAGGCCGTTCGGATGAGCATGATCGACCACGCCCTCCGGGCGCAGCGCCGGGGGCTGTACATCTTCCCCGTCACCCCGATGGGCAAGACCCCGCACCGGCTGGCCGGGAGCTGGGGAGAGACGGCGACCAACGACCTGAACCAGATCACCTACTTCTGGACCAACGTCGACCCGGACGCCAACATCGGTGTCGCCTGCAAGCCGTCCGGGCTGCTGGTCATCGACCTGGACGTCGCCAAGGAGGACTGGAACCTGCGCGGCACCGACTGGGCGTACCTCCATGACGCCTACGGCCCCCGGGTCAACGGCGAGGATCTCTTCGACGAGATGACCTTCAAGCTGGGCGGCGGGCGCACGGTCGAGACCTACTCGGTCCGGACCGGCTCCGGCGGCACGCACCTGTACTTCCAGTGGCCGGAGTACTGGGGACAGCAGTCCCAGGCGTCGCCGGTCAAGGGCGTGGTGGACGTGCGGGGCAACGGCGGCCAATGGGGGGGCTATGTGCTCGCTGAGGGCTCCGTGACGGACGCCGGGCCCTACTACCACCTCTTCAACGGACACGGCCCGCAGATCGCCCCTGAGTGGATCCGGCAGCTAGTCACCCCGAAGCCGAAGATCCAGACCTCGCGCCGGGTGTCCGGCATCCGCCAGCCCGCCGCCGTCTCCTGGTCCGGCCTGGTCGAGTCGGTCCGGAACGCCGGGGAAGGCAACCGGAACAACACCCTGCTCTGGGCCGCCCGCGCGATGTGCTCGGACGGGGCCCCGGAGTCGGAGGCCATGAAGGAGCTCGGGGACGCCGCCACGGCCGCCGGACTCCCGTACTCCGAGATCGAGAGGACCATCCAGTCCGCGTACCGCATTCAGCGTCAGAAAGAAGGCACAGCGTGATCACCCACGAGTTCGTCGCCCGCATCAAGCGAGCCCAGTTCCAGGAAGTCGACCAGCCGGTCAACGTCACCCTGTCCTACGACGCGGGCACCGACCCGTTCGCCGTCCAGGCGATCTTCCAGGTCTCCGAGGACGAGAACCGCGTCTGGCACTTCAGCCGGGAGCTGCTCCGCGTGGGCGCCCGGTCCCTCACCCCGTACGGGTACGGGGACGTGAAGTTCCGCTGGTTCCCGGCCCATGGCACCATCCTGATGTGCCTGCGCACCAGGGGGATGGGCGTGGACGAGCCGACGCACGCCGACATCGCGCTCCCGGCCGCCGAGGTGGGCATCTTCCTGGAGGCCACCAACGAGGCGGCTCAGGTCACGGCCGAGGAGTGCGACGCCCTGGTCGACGAGTTCCTGAAGGAGCTGTTCGAGGCGTGAGCGAGGAAGAGCGGCTGTACACGGCTGCCGAGGTGGGCGAGCTCCAGGCGAAGGAGGCGACCCTGATCCTGAAGGGCGTGCTCCGGAACCTCCAGGAGGTCCGGGCCCAGCGGGTGGCATCGGCCGACAAGGGCTGCAAGGCGGACCGGGTGTGGAACCAGGGCCAGATCTACGGCCTCGACGTGGCCATCGCAGCGATCCGGAGGAGGATCAGGTGAGCGTCTACCGGGAGATCTACGACAAAATCTCGACCAGCAGCCCGGCCCAGTCCGGCGCGTACGGACCGATGTACCGGCTGATGAAGCTGGCCGAGGAGGTCGGCGAGGTCAACCAGGCGTACATCGGCACCATGGGCGCCAACAAGCGGAAGGGGTATATCCACACCGAGGAGGACGTCGCCGAGGAGCTGGCCGACGTGGTGATCACCGCGATGGTCGCCCTGCACGACTGGGTGCCGTCGCCGGAGCTGTTCATGAAGGACCGGCTCCAGGTGCTCACCGAGCGGATCAAGGAGCAGGGATCGTGATCTTCGCAGCGGAGACGTCCACCTCGATCGGCGCCGGGAGCGGAGGGATGATCATCCTGATCGCCATCATCCTGATCCTGGCCAGTTCCGGCGGAGGGGGGCGCGGAAGGTGAAGCGCGGTTACCATAACCGGACTTATCCGAAGGGGAGTTGGTTCAGATGCCCGGTAGTTGGTGGTACTGCACCTGGTGCGGCAAGCGCAATTTCATAACCCGGCTGGTCTGCAAGTGGTGCGGAGCATCGCGCGACTGAGACCGGAAAGGCGAGCCCCCCACGTGGCCCTAACACGTGGGGGGCTCTCTACCATCCCGAAGGTCCCGAGGCACCGGTTCCCTATGCGGACCACTGTACCTCACGGCATGGGGATGACCGTGATCCTGCGTTGCCGCACGTCGTTGGTGGTGCCGCCGTCCACCGCGTGGACCATCCGGGCGTAGTGCGTGACCCCGGGGGTCAGGTTCTCGATCATGGCCATGTTGCCGTGGACCATCTCGCTGGACCCGCCCGCCGTGGTGTCGCCGTGCGTGGAGATGCCGAAGCCGACCTTCGCCGACGCGACCAGCGTGCCGGTGGCGTCCTCGCCCTCGTACACCTCGAAGGACACGAACAGCCGGTCGCCCGCCGACTGCTCGAACATTCCGGCCGACACGCACACCGCAGCCCGGCCGGTCCGGGCCGACGTGAACTGGACGCCCACCTCGGGCGAGCCGGGGGTGAACGAGGTCGAGGTGATGTTCGAGATCTGCGTGGCGTCCGAAGCCTCCACCGACTCCGGCCACCAGGCGGACGAGATCTCGTCGCCCGGCTTGATCTCTCTCTGGAATGCCACTGCTGCCTCCTACGGGACCGGGAAAACGAGAATGTTGCGGGACGAGATGTCGGCCGTCCCGGCGCCGTTGATCGAGCGGTGCTTCACCCGGAAGAAGTACTGGCGGCCGGGTGTCAGGTTCGTCTCCAGGGAGAAGTTACCCCGGTAGGTGAACTCCTGGCTGGCCTGGATGCCGCATGAGGTGATCCCCCGGTACGCCGACTCGGCGGTGAACACCGGGCCGTTCGGGCCGTCCTCCAGCACCTCGTAGGTGACGACGGCGCGCTCGTTGGTGGCCGCGTTGTTCCGGATGCCCGCGCCGACGCACACCATCACCTTGCCCGACGTCGGCGCGGTGATCGAGACAGCCACCTCGGGGGTGCCGACGACGTACGAGGTCGTGGTGATGTTGAGCTGGGTCGTCCAGTCCTGGTCGTACTGGCTGGGCGGGAAGTCGTTGCCGTAGACCTGCGACCCGGAAGCGATGGCTGGCACAGCGACTCCTTACGAGAGCGGGAAGACGAGGATCTTGCGGAAGCTGATGTCGGCCGTCCCGGCGCCGAGCGTGGTCCGGTGCCTGATCTGGGCGTAGTAGTGCACGCCCGGCGTCAGCCCCTGGACCATCGTCGCGTGCCCGGCGTACTGGAAGTCGTCCGCCCCGGCCGCCGAGTTCGAGATCCCCAGCTTGACCTCCTCCGTCTGGAAGAGCTCGTTGTCGGCCGGGTCCCCCTCAAGCACCCGGAACGAGACGAACACCCGGTCCTCGTTGGCGGCCGTGTTGTTCCGGACACCGGCCGACAGGACCACCGCCACCCGCCCCGAGCTGGGCGCCAGGAAGCGCACCGCGCACTCGGGGTCGCCGGTCTCGGCGGGCGTGTACGAGGTGTCGGTGATGTTGACCTGGGACTCCTGGTTGAACGACTGGTAGGCCCGGGGGAAGTCGCGCGCCTTCACCCGGGTGCCAGCGGAAAGATCATTCGTCATGGTGCCTCCTCACAGACCACGGTACGGGGACTGGTACAGGGACACCTGCGCGTTCGCCTTGTGGGCCGCCGCAGCCGCGTTGTAGCCCCGCTCGACCTGGACGTCCTGGAGGGCGGCGAAGACCTTGACGTAGAAGTTGTCGATCCGGGGCGCCGTCGTCGTCAGGTACATCCCGACCTGGGTGCCGGTCTGGTTGGTGGCGTCCGAGATGCACAGCGCCAGGATGTCGTTGTGGAAGACCTCGATCACCGAGCCGATGTACCGCGCCGACAGCTTGTCACCGGCTGCCAGGGTGAAGGAGCCGCCTTGCCGGTCCGCCTCGTAGGTGGCCGTCGCCACACCGCCGGAGACGATGACCAGCGTTGCGTTGCCGCCGACGGTGCCGCCCCAGCGGATGTAGTTGTTGGTGTCCGTGAAGCGGAAGACGAGGGCCGCGTCGCCGGACGGCCAGACAGGCACCTCCATCGAGACCTCGTCCACGTTGGCCGAGCCGCCGATCGTCGCGATCGAGGTGGCCGCCGCCGAGATGTACGCCCGGTTGGAGTTGATCCCCCAGGTGCCGGAGCGCTGGTTCCAGGTCTGCGTGGTCCCGGCGCCGTCGGTGTCGCCCAGCGAGGTCGTCGAGTCGGCCCGGTTGAAGGAGTCGCCGGACCAGGAGGTGTCGTAGTCGGGCCTGGCCTCCTGGATCTTCAGGTTCCAGACGTAGAACTCGTCGGTGGCCGCCGGGGTTCCGGTCTCCTGCATCCCGGGGTGACCGGTGACGGCGGTCGCCGGGGCCGTGCCGGTCACCTCCAGGTACGTCCACTCACCGGCCACCAGCGCGGTCGACGTGCCAGTGGTGGTGGACACCAGCGAGCCGCCAGAGTCCCGCCAGTTTATGAAGATCGACGCGGCGCTGTACCCGTCCGGGCTGTAGATCCAGCCGGAGGCCGTGTAGTCGTTCTGCTCGGCGACCGCGATGCCGTTGCTGGTGGACGCCTGGATGTTGGTGAACGCGCCGACGCCGTCCGGGGTGACCAGGGCGGAGCCGAGCGCCAGCGGGTGCGGGTGAACGACGGCAGTGCTGTGAGCCAGGGAGTCGTTGCTGATCCAGCCGGTCACGTCCGTGTCGAAGCCGGAGTTGGAGTTCACGCCGGAGCCCGGCGCGACCGCCTTCATGACCTCACCGTCGATCTTCAGCAGGAACGGGTACGACTCGGGCTCCTCGGTCCAGGGCTGCCCGATCGGGTTGCCGAGCACGCTGGAGGCGGCCACCGTCGCGATGTTCTCCAGGGTGGCCGTGGTGATGGTCGTGTCCGTCGAGTTGATATCGGTGTAGAGGAACGAGCCGGACTCGTCGAAGCTGCCCCCGGCGTCGTACTCGGCGATCTCGAAGATCCGCTCGGGGATGCAGTTCAGCTTGAAGCTGTGCTGGAAGTTGTCGAACCACTCTTCGTAGCCGATCACGATCTGCCGGATGTCCTCCGACGGCAGGAAGTCGGGGGTGTCCGTGACGTCGACCCGCTTGCCCACGTCAAGAGTCAGGATCGCCTCGATCTGGGCGGTGTCGGCCGCGATGCGCAGGTTCTCCAGCGCCAGCTCCAGCTTGGGGAAGCGCTCCTCGTCGAGCGTGCCCTTACGGACCTGCCAGGAGGCCATCTGGACGCACTGCCCCTCGTGGGCGAAGGAGTAGCTCTGGGAGGCCGTGTACTCGCCCACGCCGTCCGGGGGCGGGTTCACGGACAGCGGACCCTCGTCGAGCCGGTAGCGGGCCCCTCCAGCCCCCCCACGGTTCGCTGTGAAGTCGTTGACGATGTAGCTGTCGTCGGACGTCGGCTCCAGTTCGCCGGACAGGTCGCCGGAGGCGTACGACAGCGTCAGGTGCGCCGCCTGGTTGTAGAGCGACCGGCTGGTCTTGTACTCGATCCCGAAGGCGTCCAGGGGGTCGATCAGGTAGCCGTCGTCGGACACGGCCCCGGTGGTCATCAGGCCGAAGGGGGCGCCCGTGTCCTGGTGGCCCATGAGCGCGGTCTGGGCCTTCGCACCGACGTACCGGAACTCGATCCCCTCCTCGTCGCAGATCCGCTTGACCCGGTCACCGGCCGTCTCGTACAGCCACGAATTCAGCGGGTTCTCGAAGTCGGGAGCGTCCGCCGAGTCGTACAACGCCAGGTGGCCGACGTACACCTCGTTCAGCTTGACCGTGTCGTCGTCGTTGATGTTGAGCCGGTACACCCGGCCCAGGGTCTGACTGGAGAACCCCACCGTGGTGCCGCCCAGGTCGGTGCCGTACGGGTCGGAGGCGTCCAGGGTGACCGCGATATTGCCGCCCGCCGTCTCGTCCAGCACCAGCCGGACCGACATGTGCTCGCCGATCGTGGTCATCGAGCTGAACGCCGACACCGTCGGGGTGCCCGTGTCGATGGCGTCCTCGTTGTAGCCCCTGATCCGCCAGGTGTCCGTGGTCTGGTAGTCAACCTCCCACTTCCGGATCGAGCCGGAGCTGTAGATCGTGATGATGTTGGCGTTCGGGGTGATATCCGACGGCGAGTAGAAGAGGAACCGGATGTCGGCGTACCCCTTCGCGTTGCCGGTGACCCGGCCGCCGAACTTGGAGTTGGCCAGCTTCGGCAGCGCCTTCGAGCCCTGGAAGTCGGAGTACGACTCGAACTCGGGCGTGCCGTAGATCTCCATGTGCGGTTTCCCGGGCAGGCCGGAGGCGACCCGGATGGCGTCCTTGAGGTCTTCCATCGGCCAGTACGCCTTGGGCTCGGCGAACCGCTCGAACGCGCCCGGGTCCGGGATGATCCCCTTCGTGTGGAAGCGGTACATCGCCGAGTCGTCGGCCGAGCCGCGCTCAAGCCGCTTCTGGACGCCAGCGCCGGTCGCCGACACCTCCACCCAGTTGCCGGTCCGGTCCCAGTACAGCGGCCACTCGGCGACCTCGCCGTGGAAGCGGTAGTGGCGGTTGGAGACGACGGCGTTGTTGACGGTGATCCAGCGGTTGAACAGGCCGGTCCGGATCTGGTCCCCGGCGACGGTGACCGCCTGTGCGTCCGGTGCGAATTCGATGTTGGTGAACCCGAACGCCGACGACTTGCCGGTCACCGTGAAGACGACCGGCTCCTTCAGGTTCCCGCCGGAGTCGAACAGGCGGAAGGTGTCGCCGATCGAGATGTCTGCCGCGTCCGCATCGGAGGCGACCAGATAGTCCGGGGTGCTGGACGTCCCCGCGCCGGTCGCCGTATCGCCGTCGTACCCGTCCTCGAAGGAGTGCGCACCGTTGTCGAGCGTCGTGAAGTCGACGTCGGCGACCAGGGTGCCGCCGATGCCGGTGTAGAGCTCGAAGTGGTAGACGCGGCCGTGGATGCCCCGCTGGTCCTTCGAGCCGACATGGCCGACGCACAGGGCCCCGCCCGTGTACTCGATGCCCGTGGTGCCAGTGCTGGTGACAGGCGTGCCGAGGCGCGTCCAGGGACCGGCTATCGTGTCGGCGTAGTAGAAGGTCACCACGTTGCCGGAGGCTCCGTCGTCCACGTCCAGGGTGGCCCGGACCGCCTGCCGGTTGGCGTTGGGCACGGCGGTGGTCGACGAGATGTCCCGGGTGGTGGCGCCGTCGTACCAGGTGAAGTGCAGCAGGCCGTCGTCGTCCAGGTAGAACGCCCAGGAGTTGACCGGGTTCAGGGGGTCGGCGGACTGTGTGGAGATGCCGGACAGCATCTGCTCGTCGCGCCACGACTCCGGGTGCAGGTCGATCCGGACGTCGATGTCCCCGGTGATCTGGAGGGCGCTGGTGAGCACCGTCCGCGCGCCGTCGCCCGCCATGTTCGTGCCTTCGAGCTGCACATCGCCTTGCAGTTGAAGGGTCTTCGTGCCGTACGCCTTCGAAATGCGCATCTGGGTGTTGCGCTGGAGTGAGCCGAAGTAGGCCCCGTCCTGGTTGCGGATCGAGAACCGGCCGTCGGTGTTCTTGAACGTGCAGTAGGCCCGGGAGAAGTCGTGGCGGCCGGAGGACCCCTGGAAGCCGCGCGTGATCCGGATCTTCTGCTCCTCCTGGACGTACGTGGTGACGTCCTCCCAGACGGAGTGCGTGGACAGCCGGAACTCGGCGAGCTGCGTGGAGGCGGCGGTCGTCGGGCCCCGGTTGGAGGAGATGTTCAGCTTGTAGTACCGGTACGACCCGGGCGTGGTGACGTTGAATTCCTGAGTCTCGTACCGGTTGGCGAACGCGATGTTCTGCCGGGTGTCGAGCACCGTGAAGTCGACGTTGTTGTTCGAGCCCTCCAGCGTCCAGTCCATCGGGTCACGCTCAGGCGAGTCGTTGGCGCTGGTCAGCCGGTAGCGCTTGATCGTCTTCGCGTTGCCGGACCCGAAGTCGTAGGTGACGAACGACGCGTCGGCGAAGTCCAGCCACTTGGTGGTGACCAGGCCGTCGGCCAGGTTCTCGGTCACCTCGTTGGGCGCGTTCTCCCCGCTCTCGAAGAAGGCCGTCACCTGGCCGGTCACGTCGCCCCTGAACTCGGTGGTGATGCCGCCGACCGAGTCGACCTGGACGTCGTCCAGCTTCAGATCGACTGCGAAGTCGCCGTTGGTGCTCGACCAGGGCTCGGTGTCCGGAGCCTTGTTGTCGATCAGCAGAGCCCACGTGATCGCGTGGTCCAGGGCGCCGCCGGAGCTGGTAAAGGTGGTCCCGGGCATGGCGTCGCCGACGTTCACGATGTCGTTCACACCGGCCACGCCGGGGCCGTACAGGGCGGCCGTGATGCCACGGTAGATCGTCAGGCCGGTGTTGCCCGCGACGATGTCGAACTCCTCCGAGCCCTGGTTCGTGGTGAACGTCGAACTGGCCCCGTCCCGCCAGCAGCAGACGGTGTAGGCGATCCCGTCCCGGGCGGCATCGATCCGGCGCGAGGCAGGCGTCGAGGTGGCCGTCTCCACGTGGGCGTCCCACTGGAGAATGTCGTGAGCGCCCACGAAGGTGATCAGGGCGACGCCGCAGGACCCGGACTGGGTGAACGTCCAGGTGTAGTCGGCGGGCTCGGACGCGGTCGCGAAGCGCCGGTACAGGTTGGACTGCAGAAGGGTGGACGAGGTGAACGAGCCGATGAGCTCGAAGCCGTCCGGACCGGTCCCGGTCGGGGTGCCGGTCGGCTGGCAGGTGATGGCGATCATGAGCTCGCCCTCGGCCACGTCCGTCGGCACCCCGATGGTGATCGAGCTCGCCGAGGTGCCGGACGGGTTCATGGCCGCGTTGAACGAACGGCGCGTGACGGTCACAGGTCAGCCTCCGAGGACGGCGACGGGGTCACCGCCGCGCTGATGGATGGCCTCGCGCAGGATCTCCAGGAGGAGGTCGTCCACGCGGCGGCCGGAGCTCTTGAACAGCAGGGTAGGCATTCCGGCCCGCTGCCCCTGGGAGAGCAGGCGGCGGGTGTCGGGGTTCGACCGGACGCGGGAGCCCGGCGCCAGGTTGATCAGCTCGGGCCCGTGCTCGCCGACCAGGGTCATGCCGCCCCGCAGGCCGCCGGTCGCCGCACCCCGGATGCCGCCGTGGGCGAACGCCGATGTGATCATCTTCCAGGCCGACTTCAGGGTCGAGAAGCCGGGGATCGAGATCGACAGCACGACCGAGCGGAACCAGTTGCGGTTGACCCAGTCCCACAGCCGCTTCACCCACTTGATCGCGGTGGTGATCGAATTCAGGCCGGTGAAGCGCAGGTTCACCCGCCAGTTCCGGGAGACCCAGCCCCACAGATCCTTCGCCAGCCGGATCGCCCGGATGATCAGGCCGATGCCGGACACCTGGAGGATCAGGTCCCAGTTCTTCGAGAACCAGCCGAACAGTTCGACGACCTTGCCGATCACCCAGGCGATCTTGTCCGCCAGCCAGATGAAGAAGCCGCCGATCGTGAGGATGCGCTCCCCCCACTTCGCGATCTCGGCGCGGTTCTCGATGATCCAGCCGATGAACTCGATGATCTTCTGGATCACCCACTTGACCTTCTCGGCCAGCCAGACCGCCGCGTCCGAGCCCTTCATCATCCACTCGCGGATGGTCTCGCGGTGCTCGGTGATCCACTCGGCCAGGCTGGTCAGCGCGCCGAGGACGCCCTCACGGACCTTGTCGCCGAGGCTCTGCGCCTTGTCGCCGGAGTCCAGCAGGCCCGGCAGGAAGACCTCCAGGATGCGGCGGCCGGTGATGCCCAGCACCTCGTAGAAGTCCTCCAGGACGGGCACCAGAGCCTCGCCCAGCACCTTGCCGCCCTCGGTCAGGCCGTCGATGAAGCCGGTCCAGATCGGGCCGATCAGCTCGCCCAGCTTGTCGACCAGGCCCTGGAAAAGGTTGTTCGAGCTCTGGAGGGCGCCGTTGAGGATCTCGATGAACGGGGCCGCCGCGACCATCAGGTCGGACAGCACCTTGAAGACGATACCCAGGACCGTCACGGCCGGGGTCAGCGCCAGCTTGATCGTCCGCCAGACGGCCGAGAGGAACGGCTGGACCTTGCCCCAGGCGTTCGTCAGGTCCGCGACCAGGTTGATCGCCTTGGGGATCAAGGACAGCAGCGCGTCGAACACCCCGGCGACCGCCTTGCGGTTGTTCAGCACCGACAGCGCGAGGTTGTCGAACGCCTTGCCCAGGTCGGAGAAGAACTTCTCGATCTTGATGTTGGCGAGCAGCGCATTGAACGCCTTCATCATCTTCTCGAAGCCGAGGAAGCCGCCCTGGCGCAGGCCCTTCGCTGCCCGGTCCATGAAGTCTTCCAGGACCGGCGCCGCCGCCGCCATCGCCTTCTCGAACATCGGGGCGAACTCGCGGCCCAGCCTGCCCATCAGCTTGGCGGCGTGCTCGATCGCCGGGATCAGGGGCTCGGCCGCCTCCCGGAACAGCTTCTTGAGCCCCTTCAGCTCCTTGGCGAACGCGTTCCTGACCCGCTTCGAGCCCTTCACGGCCATGACGCCCAGTGCGACGAACGCACCACCGAAGGCGAGAGTGAGCGCCGCAGCCAGCCCAGCGGCCAGTTGCAGCGTCAGCGCAGCGACCAGCGACACCACCGCCGCCGCCACATAGGGGTTCGACATGGCATTCCGGAGCCCGAGCGCCAGGGCCTGGCCGACACCGTCGGAGAACGCGGCGGCCAGCGTCGACAGGATGCCCCGGTTCAGCGAGTCGATCGAACGACGGACGCGGCGCAGCCCTGCTGCGGTTGCGTCCCGCACCGTGACAAGGACTGACACCCGCGCCATCGTTCACACCTCCATGTCGCCGAAGTCCGGCGTCTCTTCCTGCTTCGTGCCCATCTGCCTGATCGCGACCAGGCGCATGATCTCTGCGGACTCCTCGTCCAGGACGCTGGGCGTGCACTTGAACGTTTGGCACAGGCCCAGGACGAGGTTGGCCTCCTTGAGCTCCCAGGGCTCCTCTACAGTGCTTCCATCGTCAAGGGTCGCCCCGGGAAGTTCTCGCCAGAGGGTGAGCCTTTTCCCAGTTCGTCGTCCACGCCGGTCATGTTCTCCAGCCACTCGTTCAGGATGTTCATGAGCGTCGTGAGCTCCAGCTCGTCAACACCCTCCATCGTGGTCGGCAGCGGCTGGCCTTCCTTCTCGTGGCCCTGCTCGTACTCCAGGTTCCAGCTCACGAGCCCCTCCAGCAGGAGGCTGAAGATCTCGTCGAGCATGGCCGGAGTCATGTCCTTCTCGTCCACCGAGATGACCCTCATCAGCCTGCGCAGCTTGCCGATCTTGATGGCCTTCATGCGGACGACAGCGCCCTCCTCGCCCTTGATCTTGGTGAGGGTGTAGATCGTCGGAACCTTGCGGTGCCCCATCGGATGCTCCCTTCAGAGCCTGTTCTGGTACCGAAGGCGGAAGATTCGCTCCCCCAGACCTTCGATTCGTGCTTCGAGTGCGGCGGCTGCCTTGCGAAACGCATGGTAGCCCTTGAACCGGGTGGTCGCGTTCCGGCTGCCCACGCCCTCCAGCCACGGACCGTACACCGGCCCCGCGTGGCCGCCGTCCCACACCTCGGTGCCGGTCGACGTGTTGTGAATGCGGACGTTCGACTCGTAGTAGCCCGTCGGCCGCTTGAACGAGGCGTGAAAGGTGCGCTTGATGTGAGCCAGGGCGAACTCCGCACCCTCCTCCTCGTACTCGTCGGCGTACCGACGGAATATGGCCCGGCCCCTCAGGTCGAACAGGGGGCCGCGCAGGCGGGTTCGGATGCGGAGCATGTACGCCACTGAAGATCAGCTCCAGGTCGGAACGGTGCCGTCCTGAAGGACGCCGGGGACGCTCCACGTGAGCGAGCCGTCGTCACCTCGGGTCAGCGCGTAGTCGGTCAGGAGGCACTCGTTGCTGAGCGTCTGGCCGGACACCTCGATCGAGACGGTGCGGGGGACCGAGGTCGACCCGACGTCCTTGAACACGGTGTGCGACAGCGCGTCGTTGAAGACGCCGTTCAGCGTGATCGAGAAGTCGGCCAGCAGGAGCAGGCGCTCCATGGCGTTCTTGTCGATACCGGTGATCTCCTGCACGGCGCGCGGCGTGGAGAACTCGAAGTTGGTGACATCGTTCCGGATGTCGGTCAGCGTGGGGGTCGAGGTGTCCACCGAAAGGGTGGTCCACCCGAGACCCGATTCCTTGGCCATGTGTTATCCCTTCTCGATGGCCGTCTTGAGGCGGTCCTGGTTCTCGGCGAACTCTTCCACCCAGAACTCAGGCTTCTTGTGCACCCGCGTCACGGTCTTCAGCGGGTTCCCCCGGTGATCCCCGCCCTTGACGCGGTAGATCTCCGGGCGTTCGAGGCGCCTGCGGTGCTCGGCGAAGCACGGCTGGTTCGGCGCGAACTCCAGCTCGACCAGGCCGTCCTGCTGGCCGATGACCTTGTACTTCCGGCCGGACTGGTGCTTGATGTAGTACGCCTGCCTCTGGCCCAGCTCGGTCTGGAGGTCGATCTTCATCCGCCAGCCGTTGCGGTAGGCGGCGCAGTCGACGTCCTCGCCGCACTTCACCAGCTCGGTGTGCGTCGAGAGGGGCGACGTGACCTGGAAGGTCTGCATCGCGTGGGCGGGCAGGCGCGGATTCAGGCGGTTCGGCTGCTGCATCACAGGGCCCTCGTGTTCTCGTTGACGTTGATCGCCACGGCGAACACCAGGTCGGTGAACGTGCCGGTCGTGGTTACCCGGAGGTAGCGCTCGACGGGGGCCGTGGCTGAGCTCGACTCCAGGCGCTCGGTGGTCCGGCCGGTGACCGCCGTGAAGCTGGCGCCGGACAGGGTGGCGAATGCGTCGGTGTTGCCGTCGTCCGAGGACTCCTCGATCACGATGTTGGCCGTGCCGGACCCGATCGAGAACACCTGTAGGTACGCCTGCCACCCGAACGCCTTGGCCGCCCCGTTGTCGAAGCTGGCCGTGCTCCCGGCCGAGGCATGGGTTTCCGCTCCGGCGGTGAGCTGAGTGGACCAGTCGGCGCCGTACGCCGCCGCCGGGATCGAGGTGCTGAAGAGCAGGGAGCCGTCGTCGCCGCGCGTCGGGGCGTAGTCGAGCTGCTTGCCGACGATGCAGAACGCCTCGTTGCCGATCCCCGCGCCACGGCAGTACATCACGTGCACGTCGGTGGTGGGCAGGCTCTTCAGCGCCTCGTGGGCCTGGTCGGTGGCGTAGTTGAAGTACGTGGTGAACTCGGCCGCCGCGTCCCGGGAGCCGAACATGCGCTCCATCGCGGAGACGGTGATGCCGGTCGCGGGGAGCGTGTTCCTGGGCGTCGCCAGAGAGCCGATCGAGTTGATGTCCCCGCCGATGTCCCGCCCTCCGATGAAGAGCTGGTCGCCGAGCCCGGACTGCTTGCTCATGATCCTTTCCTCCTATGCTGCCTGGGTCCAGGCGTTCTCGACGATGATCGGCACCGTCAGGGTCATGACCCGGTAGACCATGTTGTCGATGTTGATGTAGCCCGACTGCGCGTACAGCTCGTGGCCCTGGGTTGCGCCCAGCAGGTCGATCCACCGATCGCTACCGCCCAGGTCGAAGTCGCCGGACAGGTCGGTCATCATCACGTCGGTCGCGCGCATCACGGCCGGGTCGATGGCGTCCTGCGGGTTCTGGAGCATGTTCGTGTAGATCCGCAGGTTCAGCACGACGCGGGCGCTGGTGGAGGCCAGGCCCGAGCGGGAGCTGGCGGGCTCGATCCGGTCCACCCAGATGGCCGCCGTCAGGCCCCGGCCCGGCTTGTTCTTCGGCTCGTGCTTGTTCACGCGGTCGAAGAGGCCGGTCGCCTTCGCCTTCGAGGCCACCCGGTCCACCAGATCCTGGCTGTTGATCGTCATCAGATGGCCGCCTTCCGGAGCTTCCTGCCGTACCGGCGCTGGACCTGCTTGCGGAGGTCGGTCAGGCCGCGACCGGAAACCACCTCGGTGCCGGAGGAATCACGCTCGGCCTCGTCGGAGTAGACCCGGGCGCCGTACGCCGAGAACTCCTGCTCCAGGTTGGTGATGGCGATGGCCTTGCAGAGCTGCCGGACAAGATCCGGAACCTCCCAGACGGTCACAGGGGCCGCGTCGGAATGCGTGGCGGCCGTGGTGCCGAGGGAGCCGCGTTCGACCGTCAGGCGCCGGTACACGTACACGTCGGCCCCACTGGCGTGGCTGGCCAGAGTGGAGCCGTCGTAAGCACGGACCACGGTCAGGTTGTTGCCCGAGATGTCGGTGATCCGCATCCGCTCGGAGTCGATCAGGATCTGCTCGCCCACGAAGAAGGCCGTGCCGTCGGTGACGTCCACGGTCCGGTCCGAGTCGAGCTCGTCCATCGTGGTGGCGAGGTTCTGAGTCGAGTCGAGGGTGCCCTTGCCGGTGACGATCATCTTCTCGGAGTCGACCTGGATCACCGAGCCGACGCCGATCACGTCCGTGCGGGTCACATCCACCGTGGTGCCGGTGGTGTCGGCGACGGCGTTCTCCAGGGCCCCGGCCGCCTTCTGGTCGTCGCCGATCCCCCATGTACCGGTGATCGCGATGGCCCGCTGGCTCGTGCCGGAGTTAGTAAAGGAGGCGCTGGAGTCGAGGTCGATCTCGATGGAGTGGTACGGGGGGCCCGAGTTGACCGGCTCCAGGAAGTAGTCGTCGGAGCTGATCGTGGTGCCACCGGCCGTGAGCGTATCCACGCTGACCAGGATGTTCTCGTCCAGCCAGAGGTTCCAGGCGGTCGAGAAGTCGCGGGTCGGCCAGCGGAAGTAGCGGGTCGCGATGCGGGGGGCCAGGCCGTGCTTGTGGTACTTCAGCCAGCCGTCTATGTCGTCGGACGCGCCTGCAATGGCGTCGTCGATCTGCGCGGAGCGATGGGCCGCCTCCCGGATATCGAAGGCGTCCTGGACGCTCTCACGCGTGCAGTAGAACACGCGACCCATCTACCTTGTCCTTGCTTTCGGGGAACGTGAGGGGATCTAACCCTCGGTCAGTGGGGAGGATATGCAGTTGTGACTTCGAACCTAAGGGTACGCGATCAGTAGCTTCCGGGGAACTCGCCCCACGCCCCGGCGTCATCCGGCCAGACCAGGCCGTCCCACGGGCAGTACAGCTTGCCGTCCGGCCCCTCCCGGAGCGCGGTGTAGTCGTTCGGGCAGGAAGTCGGCGGGGTGGACCGGTCCCGCTGGTCGATGTCCCGGGCCTCCTGGATCATCGCCTGGATCTGCTCCCACGCCATCTCAGGCCCCCTTCAGGGTGGTGTACGCCTGCGACAGGATCGAGGCACCCGACATGCCCAGAGCGCCCATCGCGGTCCACTTCCACCGCTCCAGGGCCGCCACCCGGGTCTTCAGGTCCGGCACGTCCTTGATCTGCTCCTGGATCTTCGCGATGGCGACCAGAGTCTGCGTCTGGGTGTTGCCGATCTCGTCCAGCTTGTTGAGGATGCGCTCCTCGTTGTCCATGACGCCCCCTCCTGGCGTACAAGAAGGGCCGCCGCCCGGGAAGAGCAGCGGCCCCCTTCAGTTGACCGATCAGGCCGAAGCGACCACGGTGGCGCCGGGCGTGAGCGGAACCCACGTGCAGTACCAGTCGATGACACCGTCGGCGGTCGCGTCAGCGGTCACCAGCTCGACCTCGCCGGTCGTGACGACCACGTCCTTGAGCGCGAACTGGCCCGGGGCGAAGTCGGTCGTGCCGTCGCCCTGGTCCCGCACGCCGAGGATCGTCCCAGCCGTGACGTCGGTAGCACCGAGCGGGGTCGCGGTGACCACGGTGTCGGTGTCGCCGGTCGTCGGGTTGACCTGGAGCGCGTAGGTGCCGGTCGCGCCAGTGATCGCGGTGCTGACCTTGCCCCACAGGGCAGTGATCAGAACCTCGCCGCCAGCGACGGTGAACACCTGGTGCGTCCCTGCACCGGCAACGGTGGACTGCTTGCCCTGAACGTACCGGCCCAGCGAGATCTCGCGGAGCTGAGTGCCCTGGATGATGACAGACATCTAGTGCACCCCCCTTACGCCGTCAGAGACGACTTGAGGTTGCCCGGCTTCCGCTGGACGACCAGGTCGTGGATGATCGCGACGCAGGTACCGGTGGACGCCGTGCACTGGACACGGTCGTAGCCGTCGGAGAGCTGCTCGGCGCGGACGGTGATCACGACGGTGTCGTTGGTCGCGTCCGCGTTGGTGAAGACGTTGTCGTCGGTGTCGGCCGCCTCAGTCCAGGTGCCACCGACGCCGGGGCCGATGTGGACGCGGGAGGCCAGGTTGCCGGGCGACACCGCGTTGGTACCGGCGGTGAAGATGTTCAGGTCCGCCTCGGAGTTGACACCGGTCGAGTCGGTCTGGGTGAAGGTGAGCACCTGGTCGCCGGTCGCCACGAAGCTGACGAACGAGACCGCAGTGCCCTGCGTGAGGGGAATGTCGAGACCGGAGGCTTCGTGGATCACGTTGAAGACGCGACCCAGCCCCTCGCCACGAGCTGCCATTTCTTTCTCCTTTTCTCCGGCGGGAGGTTAAGGCCGCCGGGGGTGGCCGGGGGAGGGGAGGCTAAGGCCCTCCCCCGGGTGGATCATCAGGCCCGAGCGTCGAGCGTGACGAAGGGGGACAGCGTCGAGCCGCCGTTGCGCGGGGTCAGCGCGCTCTGGAGCCACGGACGCCCGTCGAGACGCTCCACGAACTTGAAGGAGGTCTCGCCGTTCTGGAACCGGAAGTGCTCCGAAGAGCTCACGGTCATCGCCTGGCGGTCGCCCACCAGGTAGTAGTTGAAGTCGATGAAGTTGATGTCGCCCTGGTCACCCAGGTTCTCCACCTTCTCCGAGATGACGACCGGGCGGCCCAGGATCATGGCCGGGGGCCCCTGGACGCCGTTGTTCAGCCAGATCGGGCCACCGCCGGTACCGACCGAGAGCGCCATGGTGGCCAGCTCCGGGAAGGTGTCAGGGGAGACGACCCAGACGGCCGAACCGAGGGACTGCGGGAGCATCCGGGCGTACATCTTGACGATGTTCTCCCAGACGATCGTGCCCGCAGCCTGGCCGCTCTCCTTCGCGACCGAGACGCGGGCGGCGTTCGCGTCGGTCAGGATGCCCAGCGGCTGACCGACGCCGGAGCCGGACAGGAACGCCACGTCCGCGAAGTAGGCCAGGGCCTGCGGGAACGTGGAGCGGATGAACGCCTCGAAGGAGACCGCCGAGTCGGCGATCAGCTCGTTCGGGACGTTGGCGAACGCCGTCAGCTTCCAGGCTTCCAGCGCCATCCGGCCGAACGTCGCGGCGGTGTCGGTCATCTGGCCGGACTCGGGGGTCCAGTAGCCCTGGACGCCGCCGAAGACGTTGCTCGCGTGCGAGGTGTCGTCGATGTACGGGTACACGACGCGGGACGTCTCCATGGGGACGACCCGGGCGCGCGGACGCACGACGGACGCCTCCAGGGAGAGGCTGAGCAGCTCGGCCCGGAACGCCTCCGGAACCAGGAAGCCGCCGGACGCGGGCTCGCCGGAGCTGGCCGCAGCGTTCTTCAGGGCCTGGCGCTTGTCGGCCAGCTCCTGGGTCATGAACGCCTTGGGGCTGATGTCGATGAGGAACTGGGCGAGGGTCCCGCCGTACTCCTGCGCCTTGAACTTGGCGCCCAGAGCCTTCGGCTGGAAGTGAGCCTTGGCGCTGGTGGTGACGGCGTCAACGCCGCCCTCCTTCAGCAGCTTCAGGCCCTCGTGGTTCTCGTTCTCGCGCAGGTAGTCGCGGAGGACGCGCTGAGTCTCCTCCTTGATCTGCGCCTGGAGCTCCTGGTCCTTCTTGGCCACGACTCCGGCGTACGCCTTGACGACGTCCTTGAACTGGCCCTCCTGCATCAGGGCCTGGACCTTGGTCCCGTCCGAGAGCAGCTCTTCCAGCTCGGACTGAGTCTCGGGGATCGCGATCGGCATCTACTTCACTCCCTCCTGGAGAGCACTCTTGAACGCGGCGAAGTCCCAGATGAAGGGGCTCGGCTCGTCCGTCTTCTTGTCCTCGACCACGGGGGCGGCCGGGGGTTCCACGGTCTTCTCGACCGGGGGCTTGAGGACCGGCGCGGGAGCGTTCTCCCGACCGGCGTAGTTGAACATCGACAGGTCGAAGTCGTCGCGGGCCCTGGCCTTGCCCTCGATCTCGTCGATCAGACCGGCGGCCAGGGCCTCCTCGGCGGAGTACCAGGTCTCGGCCCGCATCCGCTCGCGCCAGAACTCGACATCGCCACCGGCCTTGTCCGCGTACACGGAGGCGATGGTGTTCGAGGTGTCGTCGAGCAGGGCGACCAGCTTCCTGAAGTCGGCCGCGTTCCCGGCTGCGGCAGTCCAGCCGTCGTGGATCATCATCTTCGCCTTGGGGGCCATGACGACCTTGTCGGCGCCCAGAGCGATGACGGAGGCGATCGAGGCCGCCAGACCGTCCACGATGACCGTGGTGGGCTCCTCGCGCCGCTTCAGGGCCGCGTAGACCGCCATGCCGTCGAAGACGTCGCCGCCGGGGGAGTTCAGGTGCAGGTTGACCGGGCCTTCGACCTTGCGGACCTCCGCCAGGAAGTCGCCGACCGACACACCGAAGCCGCCGATCTCGTCGTAGATGAAGACGTCGGCCGGGCCGGTCGCCTTGTTCTCGATCCGGAACCAGTCCTTGGAGGTCCGGGCCTGCGGGCGCCGGGGCGTCCAGTCCTTGGGGCCGCCCCACTCCTCGGGGATCAGCTCCTCCTTGCCGAGGGCCTTCGCGCGCTTCTTGATGTGGCGCTTGGTGGCCTCGGGGTCCTTCGCGCGGCCGATGGCCTGGATCGCGTTCCGGAGGTCTTCCTCGGTCACGATCGGGTAGGACCCGTCCGGCATCGCCTCGCCGGACTCGGCCAGCTCCCGGCGGCGCTCCTCGGAGAACTCCCGGTTGAGCACGTCCCAGTCGAAGTAGTCCTTGATCGTCACCGGCCCGTCTCCTCTCGGGCTATGGCCGCGTTCGCCCAGAACATGACCTCTTCCAGCTTCGTCACCACGATCGCCTTCTCCCGGCCTTCGGGAAGCCGCTCGTTCAGCTCGTCGGCCAGTCGCCTGCACGCTTGCCGGACGCTGGTGTGCTCGTCGCGCTTCTCCTGCGTAGGGGCCGCATGGAAGGCAAAGCGGTGCTCTATGTCACTCGGATCCATCAGTCGTTCGCCTCCCTCGCTGGGCTCGGCTTCTTGGGTTCCCGGTTCGGCCGGGTCCGGGGGTCGCGGCCGTCGCCCTCCGCCGAGGACTCCGGCCGGGGCGGGTTCATGGCGGCCTCGTGAGCCTCCTGGGCCATCTTCAGCTTGAGCTGGTCCTGCTTGGCCTGGGGCAGGCCGACGATCTCCAGGGCGTCGTCCCAGTCCATCCCGGCTTCCTGGAACAGCTTCAGGGCCTGGGCCTTGGTGATCCGGTCCTTGGAGTCGGCCTCACGGTCCTCCGGGACCGGGTCCTCGAAGTCCCACTCGACGTTCTCGCCCGTGTCCCCGAACTGCTTGAGGATCATGTTCAGGGCGGTCTGGACCTTCTTCAGGCGGGGCCGCAGCAAGTACCGGCCGAACATCCGCTCGTTGGCGTCGGCGACCGCCTTGTTGACGTCCTCGGTGGCGCCGGTCATGCCCTTGGGGTAGCCGAACGCCTCCCGGATGTCCTCGCGGCTCATCTCGCCCAGCTCGGGGAACATCATGTCACGCATCGAGTACTTGCGCTCGACCCACTTGCCCTGCTCCAGGACGGCCACACGGTGGGCGTTGGCGACACCCTGGTGCTGCTCGCGCCAGCGCTGGACCAGCTCGCGGAACTCGTCGTCGTCGAGGCGGTCCTCGATCTCGATGATGCCGCCGGGCTCGGCGCTGTTGAGGAAGAAGTTGCGGTTGTACTCGGCCGCCAGCCGGTTCGAGTCCAGCTTCAGGCCGATCGCCTGCACCGGCCCGAGCCCCCGGTAGGGGTCGAGCGGGTTCGGGCGCCGGATGTGGGTGACCTGGTCCAGGGTGAGCGGGACCTCTTCACCGTCCGGGGAGACGTAGATGTAGCCGACCAGGGCTGAGGAGTCGGAGGTGACGACCCGCATCCGGTCCGGGCGGATCGGCCAGATCTCCAGAGGCCCGGCCGAGCGGATCGAGCCGAACGAGGAGACGATGACGAACTCGCCCGCAGTGTCGTAGTGCTGGACGATCGTCTCGACGAACTCGACCGTGTCCATCAGCGGGTTCGGGTTCTTCAGCAGGTCGATGGCGGCGTGCTTCTGCACCTCGCGCCGGGTCTCGACCTCGCGGTACACCCGGCGGCCGTCCGTGCCCTTGCGGTACAGGTGCCAGTCGATGAGGCCGCAGGACTCGCTCAGGCGGCTGACGATGCCGTAGAGCGTGCCGACCTCGCCGTACTGCTCCATGCCCCGGCGCATCTTCTCCTCGGTGGAGGCGCCACGGCGACCGCCGATCGGGTTGAAGAATCCGGTCCTGCCCGGGTTGCGGGGGGCGATGGGAACGGGGGCGCGGTTGACGAGAGCGTCAACGCGTCGGCCGAGTCGGCTCACCCTGCTCCTCCTTGTCCCCGTAGTTCCACTGGATAGCCCAGATCAGCAGTCCGCCGATGGCGTAGCCAGCCGGAGCGTAGACCGACCAGGCGGCATACGAGACCAGGGTAGCCCCTACCACGGAAATCGCAAGAGTCAAGCCCTTCCGGGCTGCCTTCTTGAGGTTCCTGTAGGCGGTTTGCCTTCGATCCCTTGATCGACGCCACCAGGCTACCAGGGCACGGCGCCTCTGCTGCCACTTCGGCAGGGGCTTGAACTCAGTACGTGATCGTGCGGACACGGGGTCGGCTCCTCAGGTCTCGTTCAGCGATCATGTAGCGCATGGCGTCCATGCCGTGGTCGTCCTCCTTGACGGGGACCTCCTTCGGCGGCTTACCGGCGGCCTGCGCGGTCGTGGTGCCCCGGTCCCAGACGTAGCCGACGATCTCTTCGAGCGTGCACGTCGGCTTCTTCCGGTCGGCCAGCTCCTTGTCCCTGGTCACCAGGGCGTCCCGGCACAGGAAGAGGCGCGGCTTGCCGTCGGCCTCGCTCGGGACCAGCCGGGACTTCACCGCCTGGATGCCGTCCTCGACCGTCTTCTTCGCCGCCTTGGTCGACATGCCCAGGTGCTTCTCCAGGACGGCCCGGCCCTCGGCGTCGTGGTCACAGATGATCATCCGTGGCCTCGGCTCCTTCTTCAGGTTCATGGCCGCCAGGATCTGCGGGGCCATGTCCTCCACCGTGGTCTTGGTGTGGTAGAGCTCGCGGTAGAGGTAGAGCCGCCCGTCCTCGTCCTCCGCCCAGAACTGCACCACCATCGGGTTGGTGTATCCGAAGTCGATCGTGACGTACCGCGTCCACGAGATCGGCGGGATGCGGATCGCCTTGTGGACGTGGATGTTCGGGTCGAACTCCTCGTAGACCAGGCCCTCGGCGGCGCACCAGATGCCCTTGCGGAGCCGCATGTACCGGACACCGGTCAGGGCGTCCAGCTTGGCCATGTACTTCGCACCGGCCTCGGTCATCCCGCCGGTCGTGCCGTCCGGGTTCTGGTGGAAGAGGATCGGGTTGTCCTCGTGCCGGGACTGGATGTGGTGGGTCTTGCCGGTGTCGCACCGGATCTTCAGCCAGTGCGTCGGCACGTCGGGGTTGGCGTCGGCGATGATCTGCTGGTAGGGGATCTTGCCGTTACGCAGACGGGTAGTGATCGCCTCCCAGTCCTCCTCCAGGAGCTCGGTCGCCTCCTGGGCGTAGCAGACGTCGTACTCCGAGGACATGATCTTCATCGACTTGTCCATGCCGCCGACGACTATCACGCTGCCGTTCTTGTACTTGTAGCAGGCAGCCTCCTTCGGGGAGCCGCCGAACCACTTCACCTCGCCGTTCGCCAGGTGCTCCTTCGCCACGTGCTGCTCGTACGTCACCAGCGCGGTCGAACCGAGGCTGGCCAGGGTCTTGCGGACGATGAGCCCGCGCGCCCCCGGGTACTTCAGCATCATGGCGTGCAGCTTCTCCAGCAGGCACTTGCTCTTGCCGGTGCCCGCCGGGCCCGCGTACAGCAGCTCCGGCCCCTTGAAGCGGAACGCCTCGATGGCGGTGCCGAACGGCTGGTACCGGTGCCTCGGCGCCCCGGCCTGCTGCTGTGCCTTCAGCCGGGCCACCCGGCGGGCCTCCGCCCTCTGGGCGTCCGCCCTGTCCTTCGCCGCAGCGATCAGCTCATCGACGTTGTCGCCTGTCACCGCAGGCGCGTCGCCGTTCCTACTTGCCACGGAAAACCACCTCCACCTCGTGCGGTGCCAGAATCTCGCCAGGGTAGGCCGGGAACTCGCCCAGCCAGATGAACCCGATCACGTGCTTCTCGGACATCTTCCTGAACAGCCAGGCGGCCAGTCGCGCGCCCATCAGATGTCGTCCGGGTCGATGCCGACGATCTCGTAGGTGACGTTGGCCTGGTTCACCTGGACCTGCGTACGGGCCGGGAGCTGGCCGAGCTCCTCCGCGACCGCCTTCAGGATGCTCACCAGCACCTCGGCGCTGCGGGGGGTGGAGCCCTGGGCCATCTTCTCGGCGGCCTGCTGGTACTCGCGGATGCGGTTGATCTTCTGGGCGACCCAGACACCCGCGTATTCGTCGGCCAGATTGTTCCTGACCTCTTCGATTTCAAGGGCGTGGCGCTTCTTGAACTGGGAAATCGCGGTCACCGAGACACCGTACTGCTCGGCGAGCTGCACCCCGGTCTTCTCGCCCAGCGCGAAGTCGCGGATCAGCCGGTGGGCGACCCACCCGCGCTCCAGGTGCCCCTTCACGGCCCTGCGCCCCCGGCTCTTGTTGGCGGGGTCGAGCTCGGCGCCCGCACTCCCCTGGAAGGCGTCGCCGTTCCCGGCCGCCACGACTACGTCCTTGCCACCTCGCGGCATGTCGATCACATCTCCCATCTGTCCGTCCCCATCGGCAGGTATCACCTGTGGGGATTACGTTTACTTTCGAGCAATCCTCTGGAAATCGGACCGTCCACCGGCCCCCCGCGAATTTGCGGGAGCAAAGCACCCAGCAAACTGCAAATACGGGCATACCGGGCATGGCACGCATACCCACCCATAGCATGACAATGAGCACATAGCACCACCAATGGCACATACCCCCCATAACGGACACCGAAAAGAATCTTGGAAAAATTCCATGATCCATGTGTATCCCTCCCCCCACCGGGCATACTGATATTGAGAGGGATTACCCCAAGGGACTACCGGGAAGGGACACAGGCCATGATCACCCTTAGGAAGATCACCGACTGCACCACTGAGCGTGACGGCATGATCATTCGAGGTATCCCCACCAAGATCACCAGCACCATGATCACCTTCAAGATCACCAAGGCGTGGGGATCCTGGTCCGGGACCGACCACACCAACCTGGTCCGGGGACTCAAGATCACCGCCCCCATCGAAGACTGTGACCTCTACCGGGAGTGCTGACCGGCCGGTCCATAGGGGGGTGCCGGGGGTGCCATGCCGGGCCCCGGGTACCCACCCTACGGGCTTACCGATCAACCGAGACCGGTAACTGATCATGAGAGGCAGTGGATCATGAGCGTCCCCCTTGTCAAGGGTGCGGAGATCTACTGGAACCGGGATGGCAGTGTGGCCATGTGGTGTCCCCCCGCCGTCCCGTCGCCCGGTGATCTCGAAGGGTGGACCGTCCGCCACGTGTGCTCCGGCACGCATGGCCCGGCGTGTCCGTACGGCGAGGTCGGCACGTACTCCCTGATCCGGACGGACGTCGAATCCTTCAACAGGCTGTTGAAGATCGTCAGCGACCTTTCGGCCGAGTACGGCTACCGGCCCCGGTCGTCCAGGATCACCGATCACACGTTCCGCTGGACGTGGGAGCGGGAGTACCCGGGCGGACACCGTGAGTCGGACATGATCATCGCGAGCAAGATCGACTAGCACAGTCGGTCACCCCCGGTCGGCGTAGGGCCGTTCGATTCGGCCCCGGGGGACCAGGATACCTAAAGAATCTTCAACCGGAGGTTTGAGGGAATCCGTACCGGGAATACTGAGAGTAGGAGGTGAGAGGAGTGGACTACACCAAGATCACAGCGGACATCGTCCGTGGACCGGAGATCGGCAAGATGTACATGGACGCGTCGCCGTTCATTACGATCATGGCGCGCATGGCCTACCGGGAGTTCGCAGGTCAAGTCCAAGATCAGTTCCGCCGGATGGTGGAGGTCGACAAGATCGACGTCGTCTTCCAGCCGGAAGATCCCTACCCGGACCACGCGGCGATGATCTACGACGTCAACACGCATCGTCGGCTCAAGGTCTACGCCACCCCGGAAGATCAGCGGCACCCCCTGCTCGGCCGGGCCGTGAATGATCAGTTCCGGGCCGTCCATGACTACTACGGCCACCATGGCGCAGGGTTCGGCGAGTCGGTCAGTTTCTCCCGTCACGGGGAAGAAGCGGCTTGGGTCCGTCACTCGCAGATGTTCACCGGTCTGGCCCGTCGGGCAATGACCACAGAGACTCGCGGGCAGAATTCCGCCTTTATCTGGATCTTGGGCGGTCGCGAGTTCCCCGAGCAGAAAGCGATCTTGCTGCCGGATTGGGTGAGTCGAATCCCCGAACGCTGGCAGTGATCGTGAGGGGTGCCGGTCCCCCTGATGACCGGTCCAAGGCCCCGTACGCGGGATACCGAGTCGATGACGCTCGGGCCAGGTTCGATTCCTGGCGGGGTCACTGGGGTCGGATATTGGGGTCTCCCCGATCCGTCAAGGCGTCGAGCTGGGTATCCCACAGGCGCCGTTCCCTTACCGTCCATCCGTCCCGACTGCCCTAGGAAGGTGACACCGTGGATTGGCTCCAGGGTACGAATCCGTACTCCGGGGTGAGCACACCGCAAAAGGGATTCCCGTCCATCCTGCCTCTCAATGAGGCGACGGATTGGATCGAGAATCTCGGACCGCCCGAGGTCCTGCTCGGGGTTGACGCACTCGGGGAACCGATGACCGTTGACCTTGACGCGGAATCGCCGCACATCTTGATCAGTGCTCCCACTGGTCGGGGGAAATCGGCGGTGGCCCGGTCGGTCGCCGTCCAGAGACTGGCCAAGGGTGACCTGGTCCTGTTCCTGGACGTCAAGCGGCACTCTCACCGTTGGGCCCGTCGGCTTGAACCGAACGTCCACTACGCCAGATCGGCGCAGGACATCGGGGGAGCGCTGGTCAACATCGGTCGGGAGGTTCACCGCCGGAACATGATCGTCGACGAGTGGGATGGTCCACTGGGAGACGCTCCGGTCGGTCCGAGGATCGTGGTCGTGTTTGAGGAAATGAACGCCACCATGGCCACCCTCAAGTCGTTGGACAAGCGACTGCACGAGGGTGACTACACAGCGATCCAGGGATTCATGGACGCGATGTTCATGGGTCGGGCCGTCAAGATCCACGTGGTCGGTTTCGCGCAGATGGCCAGCTTCCGGGCGACCGGCGGCGCAGAGGTGATCGAGAACTTCGGCACCCGCATCTTGATCGGCCACAGTCCGCAGGCATGGCGTTGGCTTGCTTCCGACTGCGGGAAACCGATCAGCGCTCCCGAGGAGACCGGCCGGGGGATCGTCTGCCACGGTGGCAAGGCACGCGAGTGTCAGTTGCTGTGGGTCCCCGAGGAGGAGTCGGAGAACTACGTCGTCCACTCCCTACCGGCCCAGCGTCGGGCACGCGAGCTGGCGGGGTCCCGACGGGCCATGCCGGACGTCTGGAAGAACGTCCCCCGGGCACTCACCCGGTGACCGGTCCAGCTTCCGTCTCGCACGGAAGTTGGCTCAGGTTCCCGGTTTAAGGGAACACCCAGCGGGAATACTGATAGTAGATCACAAGGGAGTGAGAGCCGTGGCACGTAGCAAGTGGACCCGCAGCACATACGTCATGGTCGCCGAGGCGCTGAACGCCGAGTACCGCAGAGCGCACACTGCCGACGCCAAGGTCGCGATCATGAACGCCGCCTGTGAACTGGCCGACCGGTTCGCCGCCGACAACGACGCGTTCAACCGCGCCAGCTTCATGGACAAGGTGGGCGAGTGGCGATGATCCCGATCCAGGCGGATGACGAGGCTCGCGAGTATTACGTCCGCAACATCATGTCGGTGTGGTCCATCGCGACCGAGGGCGAGTACGAACAGGGCGCGCACTGGTACAAGCAGGCTCACCGGACGGCCAGGATGCTGGCTGACGGAGACGTGCGGGTCGGTGCCGGATTGCTGGCGGCGCTGTCCCCTCAGACGTCATGGTGGCTGAACGTGGAGCTTGCCTGCGACGCGTTCGAAGCTGGCACGGCACGCCGCCACACCCGGGACGCCTGCTCGAAGGCGAACAAGATCCTCGCGGGGATCGACCCTGCGGACGTCCTCCCGATGGAGCGGAAGACGGGACAGTTCTATCTGTCGATCCTGGACCCGGACGACCCCGAGGCGGTCTGCATCGACAGGCACGCGTACGACATCGCGGTGGGCATCCCCCTGGGGGACTGGAACCGGGGACTGTCCGCCAAGGGACGGTACAAGCTGGTCGCCGACTGCTACCGGGAGGCGGCACGGCGGCTGGAGCAACTCCCGTCGGTCGTCCAGGCGGTGACCTGGGTGGTCTGGCGCAACTCACTGGCAGGCGTAGGCACACGAGGATCGAGGGTCTGATCATGATCGAGCGCAGCGAGTCCGGAAACACCGTGATCACCGGAGACGACGTCTTCACCTACCGGATCCTGACCGTGCGACGCGGTCTGATCCTCAAGATCGACACCGGCATGTCCCTCACCCGGACCTCGTGCCTGTCGATCGCGCAGCGGGACGGCATCACCAGCAAGCGGACCTACCGGGGCGCCCTCAGGGACGTGAACGCGTGGCTCCAGGAGCGCGGTGTGGAGCCGAAGTGGTCCCGGACGTACCCGAACGGCTGAGGTCTGAGGGGACCTCCAGGGGCCTCGGTCCCTGGTCTCCCTCCAGCCCTTGAGACTCGTTCGAAGGAGAGCGATCATGAGAACGTCTACCGTCGATGACGTCAGGACGAAGACGTGGCTGCACACCCACCTCCCCCGGCTCCAGTCGGGCGAGACACCGGACGTCATCAGCGTCAAGATCCCCGGGCAGCACATCGAGTACGCGTCCTGGGTGAGCCTGCGCGACGCCGAGTTCAAGGTCAGCGAGCCCGGTCGGCGGCGCTGCATCCGGGAGGGTGTCCGGAACGTCCACGCGTGGATCGTGGGCGAGGAGATCCTCCGGGTCTGCTCCGACTGGCGGTACAGCCAGGCTCCGTGCCCGGTCGGCTACCGGCAGGCGGTGTATGACCCGTGGAAGGGCGGGACGTTCGTCGACAGCGAGACCCTGGAGCCGGTCCTGACGGCCGACCTGGTGATCATGGCGGGGAAGAACGTCTACTACACCCTCCCCGGGGACTGATCGAGATGACCGACCGGGAGTTCGCCGACTGGCTGCGGTCCGTCCCTCGGGAGCGGACCTGGGAGGAGGTCGAGCGCCGGGAGCGGCAGCGCGACCGGGAGCGGGGCCCGTACATCCCGCACGGAGACATCGTCCACCACTGCCCTGGAGAGTCGAGGCACTGATGAACTTCACCGAGCAGATCATGGCCAACCCGTCCGGCGGCACCGTCAGCCTCACCGGGGAAGACCTGCCGACCACCGGTTACTTCGTCGGGGGCGTAGTCGCTCCGCTGGTCCTGGAGCCGTCCGACCCTCCGGCGAAGCGCAGGGAGATGCTGGACGGCTTCATCGACTACCTGAACGGTCCGACCGTCGAAGCGGCCTACCTGGGCTGGTGGACGGACGAGGAGACCGGCAGGGTCTGGGTGGACGGCACGTCGCACCACCGGGACCTCGACGTGGCCGTCGAGATCGGGCTCCGTCGGCACGAGATCGCGATCTTCGACATCGAGCGGGACCGGGAAGTCCGGCTCGCGCAGGTTTAGGGGACTCCCCACGGGGAATACTCCTAGTAGGAGAGAAGGAGATGAGCCAGATGGTCACCGACCTGCTGATCGCATGGGGGAGCATCACGTTCCTCGGCCTGGCCTGGTGGGGGATCGCCTGGCTCGCCGCCGACCCCACCGGCTGCCGGTGCCAGATCACCTGGTCCGGCACCGCGATCCGCAACCCGAGGTGTCCGGTCCACGCCAGGCACCAGTACCCCACGACCCGCACCCGCCAGCGCACCTGGATGGAGTGATCAGCATGTCCGTCGTCATCACCGAGCACGCAGGCTGGCCCGAGCGCCGGAAGGGGACCCTGATCCCCGGCCTGCACGAGATCCCGTCCGGGGGGGAGACCGTGTCGGTCGTCTCCCTGGACAACGGAGAGTTCCACGCCGTGCCGTCCCGCAACGTCTTCACGCCGGAGGGGCTGCGGTACGCCGAGGAGTGGGCCACCCGGACCCACAAGTCGATCTACGACGTCCGGGTTCCGGACGCGCTGGCGGTGAGCTGATCATGTACACCGTCCAGGCCGAGACCGTCACCTACCCCCCGTCGATCACCTGCCTGCCGACCGAGCTGTACGAACCCGAGTGGACCGACCTGGTCACCATCCCGCAGCTCGGCAGCGAGCAGGAGGAGCTGACCGAGGCGCGCAAGGTCGTCCAGCAGTGCGCCCGGCACTACACGAACGTCCGCATCCTCAAGTACCTGCCGGGTGGCGCCAGGAAGGTCGTCCGCTGATGTTCTCCCCGATCGCCCGCTGCACCGAGTGCGGAGAGTTCTACGACCCCGTCGAGTACGCCACCGTCCCGCAGGACCCCGACGAGATCCAGTTCTGCTCCACCGAGTGCGAGGACAGGTTCCGGGCCGCCGAGGACGCCGAGCAGGCGTACCGGGAGGCCGGGACCGGAGCCCCGGTCTGGTAGCTGTATCGAATCGCCCCCTTCACTGCCGGTGAAGGGGGCTCTTTTCGTGCGTCCGCCTACCGGCCGGTGAAGGTCTCGCCCCCGTCCGGGGCGTCCCCGGCCTCCGACTGGGTGGCCCCGGGTCCGCCCGCCTTGGTGGTGCCGTCCATGTCGGCGCGAGGCTCGTCGGCGCGAGGGCTCCGGCGCTTGGGGTGCACGACCGGCTCCGGCACGTTCAGCAGGGCCCTCAGCAGCTTCTCGGCCCCCTTGGGGTCGTTGGCCGGGTTCATCTCGACCATGGCGGCGTCGACCGCCTCGGTGTACGTCTTCCCCCCGGCCCGGTAGAGCTCGGCGGCTCGGTCGGCCAGCCGCTCTCTCGGTGTCGGCGTCGTCATGCCTTCCTCCTGGTGCACTCGTCGTGGCAGGCCCACATGATCGTCGCTCCCAGCTCCAGGGCGACGTACGTCTCCGGCCCGTCCATCATGACCGGCTTCCGGCAGACGTCGCACGGGTGGCTCCGCTCAGAAAGGAGGGGTTCCGCAGACCGTACAGAAGAGGGTGCCGCCGACGGCCCCGAGAATCGGGTCGTACGGCCCGCAGGCGGCCTTTGAGGGGTTGGCTGGCCGCTCGGTGCCGGAGAGGGCGGGAGAGGCGCTCCAGCGGCCGTACAGCCATTCTGGCGGGCGTCAGGTCGGCAGCGGTGCTCTCGCAGCGGTCCAGCTTCACCGGGCCGGGCCGGTCGGACCTTCCCCTCGTCGACCATCCACAGGGACCGGCTGGCTGCCAGCTCGCCCATGACCCCGTTCAGGTCGAGCGGCTCGGTCTCCAGTCGTACGTCCAGGTTCGCCACACGGTGATGGATGAGGGGTCGCCCACACCCTCGGCAGGGCTTGATATCGATCATCGTCCAGTGCCTCTTTTCCTTCTCCTTCGAATGGCCACCTGTCTCCGGACACCCCCCCCCCCC
>Ga0207873_1000459_pt1 | contig 44937 bp, 27 predicted proteins | sample BGWIniCompost_FD_187373 | JGI IMG/M metagenome (GOLD analysis project Ga0207873, IMG submission 187373) | Cellulose adapted compost microbial communities from Newby Island Compost Facility, Milpitas, CA, USA - BGW Initial Compost (SPAdes)... ... | reverse complement strand
GCGTGAACCCTTGACGTCCCTTGATCATGACCCCGTCCTTTCGTTGGTGGAGGCTACGTTACAAGGACGCGCCCCGAGGGAGGCAACTCCCGTTCCGGGCTCGCCCGGTGGGCACTCGCGCGGTCTATTTCATTTCATATCAATCACTTGGCGAATCACCCTGACCGTGGCCGGCGTGCGCTGGAGCGGCTCGAACCGTTGCATTCTGCAATCCCGTGGCAGAATACGACGGCTCACCGGAAACGCCCCGGCGGCTGCAGCAGCCAGCGCTGACAGCGGGCCGCCGAATCGCTCCCATCGGCCCGGGCCCACCAAAATCATTCGCGGCCGGCGGGCTCACCGTCGGCGGCAGCGCCGACGCCTGGCAGGTGGCCAGGCATCCCCGTGGACAGGGACTCCTGGAGCGGGGCGAGCGCCTCGCGAGCACGCGGGTCCTCGCCGGCGCGCTGGTAGGCGGTGTCGAGCGCGGCAGCAGCGGCAGTGTGGGATCCGCCTTGCAGGAGCATTTGCGCGTAGAAGGCCCATTCGCTCCAGCTCCCCTCCCCGCCGAACGAGATCGCCGCGCGGGCGGCGCCCGCCGCGCGCTCGTGATCGCCCATCGCCCGGAAGGCGCTGGCACGCAACTGGTGGAACACCGGCTCGGGACGGCCGACTCGCATCGCCTGTTCGGCGGCCCGCAGGGCGTCCTCCGCACGGCCGATCTCGAGGTAGGCTTGCGCCAGCAGCGCGTGGGTCCGAGCCACGTCGGGCTTCATTTCGCGGGATGCCTCCAGGTACTCCACTGCGCGCTGAGGCGAGGCCGCGCGCAGGTAATGCGCGCCGCATTCGGTCAGCAGGACCGCATCTCGCGGCCAGAGGCGGCACGCGAGCCCCCAATGCTCCGCTGCGGCCTCGGTGTCGCGTCGCTGGGAGGCCAGGTGGGCCGCGTACCATTGAGCCCGGTACGATTCCGGGTGATCACGCAGCAGCGCGGCGAGAATGGTGTCCGTCGACTTCCATTCGGGATTCCGCAGGACGGTGCGCCCGGCGAAGAGCACCAGAACGACGGCGACAGCCGCCGCGGCCAGCCTCCGGATGCGGAAGCGGCGCTCGTCGCTTTGCAACGCCAGGCAGGCATAGGCGGCGACAATGCTGACGGCGACGGACGGCAGGTACAGGGTCCGTTCGGCGACGACGATCCCGACGGGGACCAGAAGGTTGGAGACAGGGAGGATGGCGAACAGGAACCAGGCCGCGGGCAGGCCGACGTCGGGACGCCTCGGCAGCGCCAGGGTGAAGATGATGGTGGCGGCGAGGAAACCTGCCCCGCCCAGAACCGCGGGCGTGATCGAGGTCACCGGAACGATCACGCCGGGCGAGTAGTCGGCCGAGAGATCCATTGGCCAGAACAGCAGCCGGACATACTCCAGCCAGGCCCGCAGGGCCACGAAGACCCGCCCATCCTCCCGGAGAAAGGGGAGCCAGGGCGCGGCATCCGTGCCGGTCACCGAGCCGAGCACGTGCACGCGGAGGCCGAGGAACGCAATGGCCACAGGAGCGAGCAGCACGATGGCCGGCAGAATGGTGCGCGCATGGGCAATGAGCGAGCTGTGCCAGCCACGCCTGCGCTCATGCGCGAGATCGACCGCAGCAAGCAGCGCCGGGAGCACGATGGCGCTCTCTTTGGCGAGCATGGCGACCGCGTAGAGGCCGGCAATCGCCAGCCAGCGCCCCCAGCCGACTGGCTCCGCTGGCCGGCCGATGAACAGGATGCAGGCCGCGAGCGACGCAGCGGCGGCCACGAGCTCCGCCTGGCCCACGACGTTGGCGACGACCTCGGTGTGGACGGGATGAACGGCGAAGAGCGCTGCTCCGAGCAGCGCCCCCATGGGGCTGGTGAGCCGCACGAGGAGGACGAACACGAGGAGCGAGACGCCCGCGTGCACCACCACGTTGACGACGTGGAAGAGCCAGGGCTCGCCGCCCGAGATGGCCCATTGCACGGCGTAGCCGAAGATCGCCAGCGGCCGGTAGAGGCCGTAGACGGTGCCCTGCATGGGCCAGTACGGCGTCAGCCAGATATTGCGGAGGTCGCCCAGCCGGTGGACCCGCTCGTTTTTCTGGATGATGTAAACGTCATCGTATGCGAAGCCGTTTGCCACCGAGTTGGCGTATACGGCGATCGCAATCAGCAGGACGGCAAGGGCCAACGCCCGTTGATTACGCCACAGGTCGATACGTCCGATCTGCATCTTCCCCACCTCGTGGACGCACGCCGGTGTCCGCCCCGGAGCCCGGCGACCCACTCGCGCGCCGCTTTCCCTTATCCCTTCAGCACCAATCGATCAGGATGGGCAGTCCACCTTATGCTGCCCTGAGACAGGCAACGAAGTGCATGTCGCGATCGAGAAGGAGCGAGAACGGGCGCGGGTAGAGGTCCAAGCGCCCCCGCCAGACTTGCGGGTGAAGGCCCGCCTCGCGAAACGCCTCCGTCCACTGCCTACGTGAGAGATAGTTGTAGGGCAGCGCCACGCCGTGCGGTGCGTTGCCTACCCAGTCCATGATGCGCAACAGGATGTGCGCAGCCCGACGGTCGGCGACATGATCCTTTATGACGACGGCCTGCCGCGCCACGCGCGACGCCTCCTTGAGCAGGATCAGGGGGTCCTCGGTGTGATGCAGCACGTCGACCATAAGGGCGACGTCCACTCCTCCATCGCGTACCGGGACTCTGAAGCCATCGAATTGGGCCACCGGCAGCGGCACCGGCGGCCTGATCAGCACGTCGATCCCACAGATCCTCAGATCGGGGCGTTGCTCGCGGATCTGAGACGCCAGCTTGCCGTCACCACAACCTATGTCGAGGACGCTGGCTCCGTGCGGCATCAGTGCGGCAACGTGATCGGCCAACCGCAAGATTCGCCGTTGCGACACAACGGCCCCGTGGATTCTGCCGACGGAGCGTAGGAGCGCGGTCCGCACGTCGCTATTCGCTCGAGTCACGTTCGTCCGGTCGAGTGAGATCTTCCGCCGCGCGTTCGGGCAACAACCTTACGCGGTACAGCTCGCCCTTGGCCTCATCAAACAAGTAGGGTACGCGGTCAGGCACCGCCTTTATCAAGCGCACGTTGTCCTGGCCCCTGTCGTAGACGGTCCAGATCGGGGCCTCGGAGTACGAGGGTGGATTCGTGATGAGGCTCAGGTGGATGTTGTGCCAGGGTGCGTACCGAATGAAGACGATGGCCGGCTCCTCGATGGTTCTCATCAGTTGCCGGAACGATTCGTGGTACGACCGCTTCGCGCGTCCCGCCGCCGCCCCTTCCAGGACTCGCGTCGCGAGGAAAGGCGCCATCGTCGCGAGCACGGCGAGAAGCCCGGCCGTGGCTGCTCGACTTCGCCAGCGGTCCGCCTCCGTCGGGCGTCCGAAGCGCGCCACGCGACGACTTACCTCCCACACCCCGATGGCGGACAGCACAGCGAGGATCGGGTGCGCTTCGAGGTAATAGACGGACCAGCTCGGATGGTGATAGTACGTGAGGTAGCTAATCAGTAGCAGGGCCGCCGTCAGCGCTGCGAACACGACGGGTGCCGGAGCTGCCAGCGCGCCTATGATGGCGAGGAGCGCGAAGCCAACCATCCACGGTGCGCCCCATACGTCGTGCGCAACCGTACGCCCGCGTTCCCAAAACGCGCGCGGAACCGCGGATGGCGTATACGCGACATAGCCGGGACGAAACCCCGCGGTCAACAGTTGCATGTCCGGTGGGAGTGGTCGCAGGGCCTCGCTTGTATCCGTTTGGAAGCCAGGACGATCAAACGGCAAGTACACACGCGCGTATTCTGTCCACGTATTCGCCCGCCAGTCCCCGAGGATCATGTAATTGTGCAGGGGGAGGAGAGCGAGGATGCTGGCTCCGAAGCTGGCGGCAAGCATGAGATCTCGCCATTTCCGCGCGCGAACGACGTCGAGGACCACCACTGCGCCGACGGGAAGTGCAAATGCAAGCATGGTGAGTGGGCGCGTGACCGCGCCAACAGCCACCGCACCCGCCAGGGCCAGGAGCCATCGGCGTTCCCTGTTGCGACGCCAATTCAGGAGGGACCACCAGCCAACAAGCCACAGCGTCGTGGTGGTGACCTCCGAGAAATAGCTCGCACGGAAGCGCAGATTGCCGGGGGACGCGAGCCAGAGCGCCCACGCGAGCAGGGCGATCCACGGGTTGGTCGCGCGGCGTGCCAGCGCGAACAGGAATGCGCCGGTTGCACCGGTGAGCACGACCGGCATGAGGCCTGGCAGGCCGAGGAGAACCCCTGGGGTCAGTGCCAGCGCGTGCCCCGGGGGATACTTCGCAGCGACCTTGGGGACGACGAAGACGTGAAACTGTTCGAAGAACTCCGGCAAGACGGGACTAGGGCCAGCCCATCGACCGGAGGCGAAGAGGCGCGCCTGGAGCAGATACGCCGCTTCGTCATGGATCACTGCTACCGGATCGAGCGATCCAGCGAGCCACCAGTAGGTGGCCGCACTGATCACGCCGACGGCCAGTGGGGCCCAGCGACTCTCGAGCAACGACTCGAGCCGGCTTTCCTCGGACAGTTGGAAGCGCCGCGCGAGGAACGCAGCGGCCAGTAGGGCGGCGACCGGAAGGAGGCCAACGCCAAGGTCCATGGTCTTGATTCCTTACTTCCGGCGTGGCGCGGCCATCGGCCACCGGAATGTTGGGCGCGTCTGCACGGTTCAGCGGCGCCGGAGCAGGAGAATGCTGAAGAAGAAGCTCGCCAGAGCCGTCTGGACGCCCAGCACGGCGAGTGTGACGCCCGGAATCACCCAACGCATGGTGGCTCTGTAATCGAGCGGGCCGAAATCGACGCCGACCCACCGGGCCACCGCCACCGAGATGAGCGTGAGGCCCGCCAGGCCCGCGATGACGCCGGCGGCCAGGCCGCGTTCGAGGTTGAAGATCCGGAGCAGCCGATCCACTCGCCGATCCCTCGGTAGCAGGCCTTCGCCCACGGCAAACAGCTTGGTCATCAAGGCGAAGCCCACCGACTGCTGCCCGCAGATGATCGCCAGACTCGCCACCAGCAGCGTGTGTACGTCCAGTGTAGCCGGGCCGATCCGGGCGTTGGTCAGCGCCAAGACGTATCCGATGATACCAGAAGCGATCAGGGTGAGCCCCGGCATCAGGAAGAGCCAGCGCGGGCTGAACAGCAAGAAGAAGCGGAGCGTCCTCCAACCATCCCGGAACGTACGCAGGTGGGGCCGCCGCGTCACGCGCCCGTCCGGGTGCAGCGTGATCGGCACCTCGGCGATGGACGCGCCACCGAGCGACGCCTTGATGATCATCTCGGTGGCGAACTCCATCCCGGTGCAGCGCTGATCGAGTCGGCGGTAGAGGTCCTTCGTGAACCCGCGCATGCCGCAATACACGTCGTGCACCGGGGCCCGGAACCACCAGCGCGCCAGCTTCGTGAACATCGGGTTGCCCCACCACCGGTGCAGGAACGGCATGGCGCCGGGCATGACCCGGCCTCCGCCGCTTTCGAGGCGGCACCCCTGCACCAGCTCGAAGCCCTTGCGGAGCTCGGCGAGGAAACGCGGGATCTCCAGGAAGTCGTAGCTGGCGTCCGCATCCCCCATGATGATGTAGCGCCCCCGAGCGGCCTCGATTCCACCCATGAGCGCGGCACCGTATCCCGGCGTCTCGACGCGGACGACCCGCGCGCCGAGGCTCTCCGCGATCGCCGCGGAATCATCCGTGCTGCCGTTGTCTGCGACGATGACCTCACCGCTGATGCCATGCTCGCGAAGCGCGCGCATGGCGCGCTCCACGCAAGTGCCGACCGTCTCCTCCTCGTTCTTGCACGGGATGACGACGGACAGCTCGATCTGCTCCTCGGCCCGATCCGGCGCCGGATACGTGAGCCGCGTCGTTGCTGCGATTGCCGAGGACAAAGCGTTCCCTCCTCCGAATCGAGGCCGGCACAATGCTTCCGCGGCCGGTCAAACACATGGAGCCGGAGACACTCCGGCCCTGCCGCGCCCCCCGGGATGACGCGGGGGAGCATGCGAAGTCACGCTCCGAGCGAAGGAATCATGGGGAGCGTCGGGGCCACGCCCGTGGCCCAGGCTTGCAAGCCGGTGAGGAGCGCAAATGGGCGGTCGCACTGCCGCAGACCAGCCTGAGGAACCTTCCTACGATCCGCGATGTGGCGGCAGCGGCAAACGTGGGCCCGGTGAGATGCGCCCCCAAGCACCGGGGGCGTGGAGCAAACGCTGTTCCCCGTGTTGGATGGATGCCATATGGCACTTATCTGTCTGCCGCACAACGAGTTAGGATCCGCCCGAGCAAGGAGTCCGGGAAGCGGGCTCGGAAAAAAGTGCTGGGTTCCGGGAAGCGATTGGCAGGATGCGGCAAGTCCACGCGCCGCCCGCTCGGCGCTCAGCGCTCAGGGCTCGCCGCCCTCGCCAGGCCCGGCGGCCGTCAGCGCCGTGAGCATCTGGTTCAGCAAGGGCTCCGCCGGATCGAGTCGAAGGCCCGCCTCGATGCTGGCCCGGGCGGCGGTCGTGTCGCCCAGATCCAGGGATGCCGCCGCGAGCAAGCGGTGCAACGCGAGGTTGCGCGGCCAGCGTTCCGCGCCGAACGCGGCCAGGTCCCGTCCTTCGGCCAGGCGACCCTCCTCCAGGGCGAAAGCGGCAGCTTCGAGCACCAGCAGGTCCCGGTAGGGCCAGAGCTGAACGGCCTCGGCGTAGTGCGCGCGGGCTGTCTCGCGGTCCCCTGCCTGGCGGGCGGCCCGACCCAGTACCCAGTGCGCGCGGAACGAATCGGGACGATCCCGCGCCAGGGCTGCGAAGATCCGTTCCGTAGAGTCCCACTCGGGTACGCGAATGACGCTGCGCGCGCCAAGCAGGGCGAGGCCCACGACGCCGAGCACGAGGGCTGTCCGTCTGCCCGCGCGAGACGCAAGCCGACCGAGCGCTACGGCAGCGCTCGCACCGGCGACGGCCAGGGCGAAGGAGGGCACGTAGAGCGTCCGCTCCGCGACCAGCACACCGATCGTCACGAGGAGGTTGGAGACCGGGACGATCGCAACCGGAAACCACAGGAGCGCCAGCGCTGCGCGGCCGTGGCCGCGCAGGTGCGCCAGAACGCCCCCCGCCACGAGCCCGGTCAGGATCAGGAAGCCGACGAGGGCCGGGCCCGTCCAGGCGGTCGCGGGCATGATGATGCGAGGCCCGTAGTCGATCAGCAGCGTGCGGGGAAACAGCAGGAGCCGCAGATAGACGGGCCACGCCTGGAGCGCGGTGAGGACGAGCTCGCTGCGACGATCGAGGACGGCGGCTGCGGGGTGCACACGTGCGGGCACGAGGCCGCCGAGCACGGCGGCTCGCAGCGACGCGTACGCAACCAGGACGGCGAAGAGCGCGAGCAGCGCAGGGCCAATGGCCCGCACGTACGCGACGATGCTTTGCCGCTCGAGTCGCCACCGCCCACGCGCCGCATCGATCAGCAGGAGCAAGAACGGCAGCATGGCGGCGCTCTCCTTGGCCAGCAGAGCCACCGCGAAGAGCACCGCTGTCGCGAGGACGATGCGGCCGGTCGGCCGCACTTCCTCTGCGGACCGCCGCGCCCAGAGAAGGCACGCGGCGAGCATTGGAATCGCTGCCAACATCTCGGCGCGTCCAATCACGTTGGCCACTGCCTCGACGTGGACCGGATGCACGGTGAAGAGGAGCGCGCCCACCAGGGCCGCCGCGGGAGTGAAGAACTCGCAGAGGACAAGGAAGGCGAGGACGCAGGCCACCGCGTTCAGCGCTGTGTTGGTCGCGTGGAACCAGGCGGCTCGGCCATCGGACAGGGCCCAGTCGACTGCGAAGGACAGCGTGGTCAGCGGCCGCCAGATCGCGAGATCCTCCGCGCCGGCAGGCCAGTACGGCCCGAACACGATGTCGCGCAGGTTCCGGAGCGAGTGGACGCGCGCGTCGAGGAGAATGAGCGGTACGTCGTCGTACGCGAAGCCATTCCGCAGGCTCAGCGCGTAGAGGGCGAGGGCCGCCAGGGCGGTGACCGCCGCACCGGAACGGCGCGTGATTTCGGCCATGGTCACGCCCCGTCCCGCCGCGAGCGCCCCGCCGCGCCTGAGTCCTCCGACGCCGAGCCGCCGTCCGACGGCGACGAATCAGACGCGACGGGCGCTGGGTCCGTTGCAGGCTCGGTGCCCCAGATGGCGGCCATTCCCTCGTCGTACGGAACGAGGACCGGATCTGCGTCTGCGGTGGGCGTGTGGAAGACGTACGGCGTGCGCTCCGGGAACTGCGCGATGAGCGCGGCATTCGCCTCCGGGCCGAGGTCGCGGACGATCATCGCTCCCGTGGGTGGAAGGCCCGGCAAGTCACGCTGCCACAGCATCGGCGCGATGTCCACGACACCGTTGCGGTCCGCATGGATCTCGCGCTCACACGCTGGCGCCATCACCTCGCCGCGCCGCACGAGGATCAGGTTGCCGGGAGTGATCTCCATCGGCGCGTAACCCGGTGGGTGGCCGGAGCCAGGGATGAAGTCGATCGCCGCTCCAGCGCCTTCGCGCTTCGAGGATTCGCCGTACGCGCCAGCGAACTGGTGGAGGGCGCAGGTCGAGTTCCGCCGCAGCGCGGTCTCGAGGGAATCGAGCCGCATGCCGTTGCCGGCGAGCCGCATGGCCACGCGTCCCGCCCAGGCCCCGTGCACAAAGACCAGCGAGGGCTGCGGCGTGCGTGGCGGCTCGATGCGTGTGCTGGCCTGCCACTCGCGGCCGTAGCTCAGGAGCCGCTCCGGCGCGAGGTACGTGAGCCCGATGGCCCACGCCACGAGGAACAACGCGGCCAGGGCGGCACGCGGCGAGTAGCGCCGGGGGATCATGCGGTGCTCGGCGGGAGTCAAGCGGACGAGGCCGACCGCCGTGATCGCCGCCAGCAGGGCCCAGGCCGGTCCCGCTTCATTGAGCATGCGCGGGCCCATGAACAGCCCGTGATGCCAGTAGAAGAAGTTCGCGACCACGGGCAAGAGCGCCCACGCGGCAACGATGCGCTCGCCCTGGGTCAGGCGCGGCGCACAGAGGAGATAGACGCCGACGAGCGCAACGACCGGCACCGGCGTCTCGAGCAGGTTCAGACTCAACGCGACGAGGTCGGCGGACGTGTAGCCCAACGCCTCGATGAGGCCGTAGACGTTGCCCCACGGGTCACGGTGAAACCCCGGGCGCATGGCGGGACCGAGGGCGACGTCGTACCCGAACCGAAGGGGGCTGCCGAAGAAGTGGTGGTTGTAAAGCGCCTGGGCGGCGACCAGCGGCGCGGCTCCGCCGAGCGCGCCGGCGAAACGCAACGCCACGCCGCGCCAGGAGATGTCGCGCATCCCTGCCCGCGAGAGAAGCCAGACGCCGGCTGCGACGATCGCGGTGACAATGCCCGTGAGCGGCCGCGTGGCGAAGACCATGCCCGCGCCGGCGCCCGCGAGGACGCTCCACCACGCGCTGCCATCGCGCGCCCGCACGGCGGCGTATAGGGCGAGCGCCCCGAACGCCGCGGCGGTCACGTGGTTCATGTAGGCGCCTGCGAGCCCGATCATGAACGGGCTCAGCGCCACGAACACGGTGCCGAGGCGTGCGGCGAGGCGGTTCTCCGGGAGCAGCCGATCGGCGGCCAGGCAGGTGAAGAGGACCGTCATGCCCTGCAAGAGCGGCCCGATGAGCCAGACGGTTCCCAGCCGGAACCCGAGCGCGAGCAGTGCCACGTGGCCGGGCGGATAATGCGACACCCAGCCCCTGGGCGTGAGGATGGTGTTCTGGATGTGCCAGAAGGGAGCGAACGGCGACACGGGCCCCGCCAGCTCCCCCGCCGCGAGATACCGCGCGTGCACGAGCTGGCTCATGGCGTCGATCAGATTCGCCTTGCCGTCAAGCACGAAGAGGCTGAACGCAGCGGTGAGCGTCGCGGATGCCACGGCCGCAACCCCGCCGAACACGACGGCGCGGGGGGCCGTGAGCCAGCGGCCGAGGGGCGCGAGGCGCCGGTCGAGCGTGTCCGTCGCGAACAGGTAGCCGACCAGCAGACCGGCGATCAGCGTGGCGGCGAATCCTGTCCACAGGAGGGGGACGTAGACCTCCATGAGGCCGATCGTCGCCCGACCCGCGAGCCCCGTCTCTCTTCCTTCGAGCAGCCGGTAGAACGGGATGAGCACGAGGGCGATCAGCAGCACGCCGATCCCCTGTCGCGCGTAGGACAGCGCGCCGGTGCGCCGCGTCACTCTAGTGCCCCCCTCCCCCCTCGCCCCGCTCCAGCCGCGGCTGGAGCGGCCGCGGCTCGAAGCGCGGCGCCTTCGGTGGCAGCAGGTTGTAGCGGAAGATGTGCCATAGCGCCGCGACGCCGTCTTTCCAGTTGATCTTCTTGCCCTCGGCGTACGTGCGGCCGCTGTAGCTGATCGGGACCTCGTAGATGCGCGCGCCGGCCTGCGCGAGGCGCGCGGTGAGCTCGGGCTCGATGCCGAAGCGGTTGGAGATCAGCGGCAGCGTCTTCATCAGATCCGCGCGCACCATCTTGTAGCATGTCTCCATGTCGCTCACGTTCAGGTCCGTGAGCATGTTGGAGAGCAGCGTCAGCAGGCCGTTGCCGAGACGGTGCCAGAAGTAAAGGACACGGTGCGGCCCACCCAGGAACCGGCTGCCGAAGACGGCATCCGCCCGGCCATCGAGGATCGGCTCGATGAGCCGGGGATACTCCGAGGGGTCGTACTCGAGATCGGCATCCTGGATGACCATCACGTCGCCCGTCGCGGCCTGGATCGCGGCGCGCACCGCGGCGCCCTTCCCCATGTTCTTCGGCTGGAGAATGAGGCGATCGATGATGCCGTGCTCTTCCAGGCGCTGGAGGATTTCGCGCGTGCCGTCGGTGGAGCCGTCGTCGACGCAGATGATCTCGATGTCCAGCGGCACAGCCCGGACGCGCTCGATGGCAGCGGTCACGTGCGCCGCCTCGTTGTAGACGGGCATGAGCACGCTGATGCGGATCTGGTTCCAGCGCAGGGTCATGCCTCGTTGACTCCGTAGCGGTTGAGCTTGCGGTACAGGGTCGAGGGATCAATCCCCAGTACCTCGGCGGCACGCGCTTTGTTGCCGCCTTCCGCCTGGAGCACCCACATGATGTAGGCACGCTCGATCGCCTCGAGCGTGGGGTTGGCGGGCGGCCGGTCCGCGACGAGCGGGGCGGCCGGCGCGTCGACGATGCGGCTGGGCAACGACTCCGGTCCGATGACCTCGCTCTTGCTGATGACCGCGGCGCGCTCGAGCGCGTTCTCCAGCTCGCGGACGTTCCCCGGCCAGTCGTAGCGCTGCATGGCGGCGAGTGCCTCCGGGCTGAGACGCAGCGGTCCTCCTTTGCGGTTGCGCTCGCTGGAGAGGCGCTGGAGGAAGTGGTCGGCCAGCAGCGGCAGGTCGTCGATCCGCTCGCGCAGCGGCGGCAGGTGCAGCGCGATCACGTTGAGCCGGTAGTAGAGGTCGCTGCGGAACGTGCCCCTGCGCATCTCGACCTCGAGGTCGCGGTTGGTCGCCGCGATGACGCGCACGTCGATCGGGACGGGCGCGGTGGCGCCGACCGGGATCACCTCCCGTTCCTGGAGCGCGCGCAGCAGCTTGACCTGGAGCGACGGGGACATCTCCGCCACCTCGTCCAGGAAGAACGTTCCCCCGCGCGCGGCGACCAGCAGCCCCTCCTTGTCCTTCACCGCGCCGGTGAAGCTGCCCTTGACGTGGCCGAACAGCTCGGACTCGAGCAGGTTCTCCGGCAGCGCGCCGCAGTTGATGGAGACGAACGGCTTGCTCTGCCGTTCGGAGAGGGCGTGGATGTAGCGGGCGAGGATCTCCTTGCCGGTGCCGCTCTCGCCGGTGATGAGCACGGTCGAATCCGTGGGTGCGACGGTCTCTGCGAGCCGGACCACCTCGAGGAACGCGCGGTTCTTGCCCACGGGGCGCACGCCGCGGGCCTGGTCGCGCCGCCGGATCTCGTGCTTGAGCGCACGGTTCTCGCGCTTGAGCTCGCGCGTCTCGCCGGCGCGGCGGCACAGCGCGATGAGGTCCGCGTTGCTGAACGGCTTCTGGAGGTAATAGAACGCGCCCTGGTTCACGGCCTGGACCGCCGACTGCAGCGATGCCTGCGCCGTCATCAGGATGACGGGGACCTCGGGATCCTTCTGGCGCAGCGCCGCGAGCAGCTCGAGGCCGTCCATGCCGGGCATGCGGATGTCGGTGAGCACCACATCCGGCTGGAAGTCCGTGAACCGTTCGACCGCCTCCCGCCCGCTCTGCGCGACGGCGACCTGGAAGCCCTCGCCCTTGAGCAGGATCTGGAGCGAATTCAGGATCGCGGTCTCGTCGTCGACCAGGAGAACCCTCAATGCCATCTCGCTCACGCCCTCCGCTCGCCTGCCGGCGCCTCACGGCGCGCCGGCAGGTAAACCGTGAAGTGCGCGCCCCTCCCCGCCCCGCCATCGACCAGGATCGCGCCGTGATGCGCCTGGACGGCCCGATGCACCAGCGCGAGGCCGAGGCCGGTCCCGCCCCGCCGCGTGCTGAAGAACGGGTCGAAGATCCGGGGCACGTCCTCCGGCCGGATGCCCGGGCCGTTGTCCTGCACGGCAATGCGGACGGGTGCCCTGACCTGGACACCGGGAGGCAGCTCGGGCTCCTCGATGCGGCCGATCTCCACGCGCACGAGCCCGTCCGGCCCCGAATGCTGCACCGCGTTGAGCACGAGGTTGAAGATGGTGCGGTGCAACAGGTCGGCGTCGCCTTCCACGAACAGCGGCTCCTCGGGCGGGCAGAACTCGATGCGCGCGGAGCCCGCCGCATCCGGGTGCTGCCCGACCAGCCCGATCGCCTCGGCTGCCACCGCGCCCAGGTCGACGGGGCGATAGCCGCGCACCTCGACCCGGCTGAACTCGATGAAGTCGGAGAGCAGGCGGGCCAGCCGGTCCGACTCCGAGATGACCAGCCCCTGCAACACCGCCTGATCCTCCTTGTCCAGCCCCTCGCTCCCGAGCTGCTCGATCGCGCTGCGGATCGACGCCAGCGGGTTCTTGATCTCGTGCGCCAGCGACGCCGCCAGCTCCGCGACCGCCTGGAGCCGCTCCGTCCGCCGGTTCAGCTCCTCCACGCGCTTGCCGTCGGTGATGTCCTGGAACACGGCGGTGACCCACGGCCCGTCGTCCCGCATGACCACCGTGGTCCGGATCCCCAGCACCCGCTCGCGTCCGCCCGTCACCAGCCGGATCTCCTGCCGCCGGATCGGCCCGCCGCTCTCCGCCGTGCGCCGAACCAGATCCGCAAGGCCAGGCGCCCGGCTCTCCAGCTCCTCGAACGCCGGCTGGCCCACCCGCGTCCGCGCCGGCAACGCCAGGATCCGCTGCGCCGCCGGGTTCAGGTAGACCAGACGGCCCGCCCCGTCCACCGTCACGACGCCCGTCTCCATCGCGCGCAGGATGTCGCTCGTCTCCGCGCGGAGCTGCTTCAGCTCCGAGCGCGCTTCCCCCAGCTCCGCGCCCGCCTGCCGGAGCCGGTCACCCAGGTAGCCCGTCGCCAGCGCCACCGATGCGAAGAGCACGATCTGCACGCCCAGCATCGCGGACGGCGGCGGGCCATTCAGCAGCACCGCCTGCCCGATGAACAGCACACTCGCGAGCAGGCCGATCAACACGCCGCCCGGCAACGGGAGCAGCAGCGCGGCCGCCGCGATCACCAGGATGTAGAGGGGCGCGAGATCGCTCTCCAGGCCGCCGGTCAGGTAGACGGCCACCGTGACCAGCAGCGTGTCGAACGCGACCTGCGCGTACAGGAACCCACGCTCCGGCTCGCGCCCCCGCACGTGCGTGTGCCACGCGCTGCCCGCGGTCACGACGAGCGTGAGCAACAGCAGCAGGGTGACGAGGCGAGTGGTCGCGGGCGCCGTGTCCGCCCAGACGAGCAGGGTTCCGGCAAACAAGCCCGCCGCAACGGTGGTGCGGCCGAGGTAGAGCCAACGGAGCAGACTCCGGGTCCGGGGCTGACCCATGCAGAAAAAGGAAACGTGTGTGTCCGGGGAGGAGCGCCGGTCTGAAGCGACCGGCGAACGGCAGGACGGGCGTGAAGCTAGCAACTTGTATTGCAGAATGCAAGAGGGGCGGTCTTGCAAAACTCCAGTGTCGCCCGCCGGCGCCGGACACAAGGGCGCAAACGTTGCGGGCGTCGTGACATCGGATGGGAACGGATCCGGTCCCCCGGAAGAGGCGGACAGGCGCCCCGGGCTCCTGTCGACGGAGAGTGGCCCGTGGCGGACGGGGAACGTGTTTGCGGAGGCGCTCATGGCGGACAGGAGGTCGGGACCGCCGAAGCGGCTGCGCGCCGTATCGGCACGGGAGGCAGGGGACGCGGCGGGGGTTGCGGAGGAGCCCGCGGCCAGAGGCCGCGGATCGAGGCCGGAAGGCGGCGGGGCCGGGGGGCCGGAGGCGGACCTGGGGGTGCCGGCCCTGGCGGAAGCGGTGGCGGAGGCGGGGGTGGAGACCGCCGGGCCGCCACCCGGCGCCGGGTTGGGAGCGGTGCCGGTGCTGCCGGTGGGCGGGCGGCCGGGCGGTCCGGAGACGAAATCGGCGTGGCGGACGGAGGGCAGGGGGACCATGGGTGGGGCGCCGCTTGCGCGGAGCGGCCGTGGGGTGGTGGACCTGTGCGTGGGCCAGCGGGAGGATGGGGAGGCCTTCCTGGGCTGGCTGCGGGACGCGTGCGCGCTCCGCTCGCTGAGCTGCGAGGTGGCTCACGCGGGAGTGGTGGAAGAGCTGCGCAGGGAGCTGTGTGACGGCCGGCTGCGCATCCGGGTGCTGCTGGACCTGACCGCGGCATGGGGGCACGAGGAGGACCCCTACGTGCAGCTCTGCTATGCGGTGAAGGACTGCGGCGGCCGGGTGATCGACGACCCGGATGCGGCTGCGCTGGCAGACCACAAAGCGGCGACGCACCACAGGCTGGAACGCGCGGGGCTGCCCGTCCCTCCGACGGTGGTGCTGCGCCGGTGGATGGCGGACCGGTCCCTGACGGCGGAAGAGCGACGGGTCCTCGGCGAGGCGGTGGTGATCAAGCCGGCACGGGGCTGGGGCTGGCGCGGCGTGGTGCTGGGCGCGTCGCCGGAACGGGACTCGATCGCGCGGGCGCGCGACCACGACCGCAGCGACGACTACCTGGTGCAGCGGCAGATCCGTTACGCGTGGCTCGAAGACGACGAGGGCCGGGAGCGGCCCGCGTGGTGGCGCGTTTTCTACCTCTTCGGTGAAATCGTTCCGTGCTGGTGGAGCCCGGAGACGTCCGAGTACCGGCACCTGAGCCTGCGCGAGATGTCGTCGCACCAGCTCCTGCCGCTGGCGCGGCTCTCCGCAGAGGTCGCGCGCCTCACGGGGATGGACTTCTTCTCGACCGAGATCTGCCTCGCAGACGAGCCCGCGGTGCCCGGCACGCCGTACCAGGCGGGCGGGCGGCCGTTCTTCCTGATCGACTACGTCAACGACCAGTGCGACCTGCGCGTCCAGAGCCAGCACAAGGCGGCGCCGCCGGACGCGGTGGTCCGGCACTTCGCCGAGCGGTTCGCGGAGCTGGCCTGGCGGGACCGCCACGGGCTGCCGCTGAGCTGCGATCGGACGCTATGGCTGCGGCGCGCGGCGGACGGCGACCCGAGTCTGTGATGGTCGGATACGAGTAGGTGCACGAGTACGCGGTACGTGCACGTAGACGAAAGCGTGCACGTACACGTACTCGTGCACGCTCACGCGACTACTCGCCGCACGAACTCTTCGAGCGGGGTGAGCCGAACGCCGAACCTGGCGGCCGTCTCGGTCATGTCGAGCGGCGAGTCGTAGGTGTCCATGCCGGCGGCGAGCTGCGAGACCACGTCCGGCAGGCCGGGCAGCGGCTGGCCGGGCGGGATGGTGCGGACCTCGATCGGTCGGCCGAGCGCGCGCTCGTATGCGGCGACGACGTCGCGCCACGTCACCGGCTCCGGACCACCGATGACGATGGTCTGGTTCATTGCCTGGGGGTGCCCCACCGCCGCGACCGCGAACGCCGCGACGTCGTCCACTGACACGAACGAGTGCCTGCGGCGGCCCTCCCCCACCAGCGTGACCGGCCGACCCTCCAGGGCGGCCTGCCCGACCAGCATCGGCACCCAGACTTCCATGAAGATGTTGGGCGCGAGGATGGTGTAGGTCATGCCGCTCGCGCAGAGGTACTGCTCCGTCTCGCCCTTGGCACGGAGGAACGGGACCGGGCTGGCCGGGTCCGCGCCCAGCGCGGACGTGAAGACGAACTGCTTGACACCGGCCGCCCTGGCCGCGTCGATGAGCGAGCGGTTCCCGCGCTGGTCGACCGTTTCCACCGTGTCCGCGCCGCCGCGCGCCGCAGAATTGGCGGTCGTGACGACGACGTCGACACCCTCGCATGCCGCTGCGAGCGAAGCCGGGTCCTTGAGGTCGCCGAATACGGGCTGCGCGCCCAGGTCCACGAGCGGCTGGAAGTTGGAACCGGGCCGCACGAGGATGCGTACGACTTCGCCGCGGGCGAGGAGGCGTCGCGTCACCAGGCTGCCGAGCTGTCCGGTGGCACCTGCAACGAGGATCATGAGTCACTCCTTGCAGAGGGGAAGGGCTCCTGGCGAGGGGTGGTAGATAATACGCGCCGGCCCTTACGCGCGTCCAGCCAGTCGCGGCACGGCACCGCGCACTGGTACATCACTTGCCCGCTTCACGCCGCCCGGCACGACGGTGCTCGTCTGTTTTCGCGCATTCTCCAAGAGGCGTGTGGCAGTCGGGGCACGCCGTCGGGTACACCAGGAGGGTGACACGATCATGGATGACGACCGCATCGGCCGCGGCCTCGCCGCGCACGGGCCGCGCCGGCTGCCGACGGCGCTCGCGTTACTGGGCCTCGCGGCCGTCCTCTTCCCCGGACAGGCATCTGCACAGTATTTCGGTCGCAACAAGGTCCAGTACGAGACGTTCGACTTCCGGGTCCTGCGGACGGACCACTTCGATCTCCACTACTACCCGGCCGCCGCGACCGCAGCGGCAGACGCCGCGCGGATGGCGGAGCGCTGGTACGGCCGCCTGGCGGGCGTGTTCGGGCACGACCTGACGGGCAAGACGCCGATCATCCTGTACGCCGACCACCCGGACTTCCAACAAACCAATGTGATCGAGGGGATGATCGGCGAGGCGACGGGCGGCGTGACGGAGTCGCTGCGCGAGCGCGTCGTCCTGCCGCTGACCGGCGTGTACCGCGAGAGCGATCACGTGCTCGGGCATGAGCTGGTGCACGCGTTCCAGTACGACCTCGCGGCGTCGCCGCAGGGCGGCGGCTTTTCGGGCCTGAGCCGGCTGCCGCTGTGGGTGGTCGAGGGGCTGGCGGAGTACCTCTCGCTCGGGCGCGACGACCCGCACACGGCGATGTGGCTCCGCGATGCCGTGCTGCGCGGCGACATGCCGACGATCGACCAGTTGACGAGGGACCAGCGCTACTTCCCGTACCGGTTCGGCCACGCGCTGTGGGCGTACATCGGCGGGCGCTGGAGCGATTCGACGGCGGCGGTGCTCTTCCGCGCGGCGACGCACCAGGGCTGGGGCCCCGCGCTGGAGCGCGTGCTCGGGATGAAGAGCGCCGAGCTCTCCGCCGATTGGCATGCGGCGATCCGCTCGACCTACTTCCCCGCCATTCAGGGCCGCACGGCGCCCGACGACGTGGGCGAGCGGCTCATCGCGGTGGAGGAGCCGGGCCAGATGAACCTGTCCCCGGTGGTGAGCCCGGACGGGCGCTACATCGCGTTCTTCTCGGAGCGCGGTCTGTTCACGGTCGATATCTGGGTGGCGGACGCGCGGACGGGCGAGGTCGTGCGCAAGCTTGCGGGTCCGGGATCGGACGCGCACTTCGACGCGATCAGCTTCATGAACTCGGCGGGCGCGTGGTCGCCCGACGGGCGGCGGTTCGCGTTCGTCGCGATCGCGGAGGGGGACAACCAGCTCGCGATCCTGGACGTCGCGTCGGGCCGTGTCGAGCGGCGGGTCTCGGTGCCGGACGTCGGCGCCATCTCCGGCCCCGCGTGGTCGCCGGATGGCCGCAGCATCGCCTTCTCCGGCATGGCCGGCGGCATCAGCGACCTGTACGTGCTGGATCTCGAGAGCGGCGCTGTGCGCCAGCTCACGCGTGACAAGCATGCGGACCTCCAGCCCGCTTGGTCGCCGGATGGCCGGACGCTCGTCTTCGTGACGGACCGCAGCGAGGCGACAGACTTCTCTCGCCTGAGCTACGGCGCGCTGCGCCTGGCGCAGATCGATGCCGAGGGCGGCGAGGTCCGCATGCTGCCCGGCTTCGAGGACGCGAAGCACGTGAGTCCCGCGTTCTCGCCGGACGGCACGAGCGTGTACTTCGTCTCGGACCGCGAGGGGTTCAGCGACATCTACCGGCTCGCGCTGGACAGCGGCGAGCTCTTCCAGGTGACCTGGCTCGCCACTGGCGTGAGCGGGATCACGGCGCTCGCACCCGCGCTGTCCGTCGCGGCGCAGACGGGCCGGCTGGTGTTCTCGGTGTTCGAGAACCGTGGATACGCGATCCACGCGCTGGAGCCGGCGGCCGCCGCGGGCACGCCGGTGGCTGCCGGCAAGGCGGCGGTCACCGCCGGGGTGCTGCCGCCTTCCGAGGCGGAGACGCGCGTGGGCGCCTACCTGGCCGACCCGCTGGCGTGGCTTCCGCCGCCCCAGGTGTACGACGATGAGAAGTACCGGCCGTCGCTGGGGCTGGACTACATCGGCGCGCCGACCATCGGCGTGAGCACGGGCAGCTTCGGGACGCTCGTCGGCGGCAGCACCGCGCTTTACTTCGGCGACATGCTGGGCAACCGCACGCTGGCCGTGAGCGCCTCGGCGAGCGGGACGCTGAAGGACATCGGCGCGGAGGCGTTCTACATCAACCGGTCGCGGCGCTGGAACTGGCTCGCGGGTGGCGGCCGCGTGCCGTACCTGACCGGCTTCACTACGCTGGAGCCGGTGACGGTGGAGGTGAACGGGCGGCCCGTGATCGGCCGGCGCATCTCGCAGTTCCGCTCGCGCACCTTCTACGACCAGGCGCTCCTCGGGACGCAGTATCCGTTTTCGACGACGCGTCGCTTCGAGCTCACCGGCGGCTACGTGCACGTCGGGTTCGACAACGAGGTCGAGGAGGTGATCACGGTGGGCGGCTCCGAGATCTCGCGGGAGAGGCGAGACCTTCCGGCGCCGGAGGGCGTGCACCTGGGTCAGGTCACGGCCGCGCTCGTGGGCGACGACTCGTACTTCGGCTTCACGTCGCCGATCTCCGGCAGCCGCTACCGGATCGAGGTGTCTCCGCGCTTCGGCTCGCTCTCGTACGGGACGCTGCTCGCGGACTGGCGGCGCTACCTCTTCCGCGCGCCGTTCACGCTCGCGCTGCGCGGCCTGCACTACGGCCGCTACGGCGCGGACGCGGACAGCGACCGCCTGGGTCCGCTCTTCCTGGGCGAGAACACGCTCGTGCGCGGGTACAGCATCGATTCCTTCCGCGCCAGCGAATGCAGCGGCACGTCGGACTGCCCCGAGTTCGACCGCCTGATCGGCAGCCGGCTCGCCGTGGCGAACCTCGAGCTCCGCGTGCCGCTCTTCGGCACGCAGCAGTACGGCCTGATCGACTTCCCCATGCTGCCCACGGAGCTGAGCGCGTTCGTTGACGCGGGCGCGGCGTGGACCGGAGACGAGGGAGTGAGCCTCGACTTCGCGCGCCGCTCGACGGACCGCATCCCGGTCGTCAGCGCGGGGCTGAGCGCACGGGTCAACCTGCTCGGCTACCTGGTGCTCGAAGCGTACTACGCCTACCCCTTCCAGCGGCCGGACAGGGGCTGGCATTGGGGGTTCCAGATCGCGCCGGGGTGGTGAGGACAACGCTCGCCTCTACCCAAACCGCGGCGGCCCGGACGTTTAGTCCGGGCCGCCGTTTCAGTGTGCGCTGACGGTCCGGTCGCGCGCCCACGCGCGCAGCGCCGCGATGCGCTCCGCCATCGTCTCGGAGAGCGGCCGCGTGCGCGCGATCTCCTCGAGCACGAGCTGCATGGTGAGGGGCGTGCCTGCCGAGAAGGCGGTGTAGAGAGCGGAGACGATCGCCTGCTCGATCTCCGCGCCACTGAAGCCCTCTGTCGCAGAGGCAAGGGCGGCGAGATCGAAGCGATCGGGGTCCTGCCCGCGCTTGCGCAGGTGGATGCGGAAGATGGCGGCGCGAGACTCCGCGTCCGGCAGGTCGACGAAGAAGATCTCGTCGAAGCGGCCCTTGCGCAGGAGCTCGGGCGGCAGGCGCGTCACGTCGTTGGCCGTCGCGACGATGAAGACGTCGCCCTTGCGGTCCTGGAGCCAGGAGAGGAAGCTGCCGAGCACGCGCTGTGAGACGCCGCCGTCCTCCTCGCCGCCAGCCGCGAAGGCCTTCTCGATCTCATCGATCCACAGCACGACGGGCGCGACGCGCTCGGCAACGCTCATCGCGCGCTTGAAGTTCTTCTCGGTCTCGCCGATGTACTTGTTGTACAGGGCGGCAGTGTCCAGTCTGAGCAGCGGCAGCCCCCACTCCATGGAGACTGCCTTGGCGCAGAGGCTCTTGCCGCAGCCAGGCACCCCGAGCAGCAGCACGCCCTTGGGGAAAGGAAGGCCGAACTCCGCGGCGCGCTCGGGGGCGGCGAGGATCGCGCGGCGCTTGGCCAGCCAGTCCTTTAGGGTGGCGAGGTCCGCGACCTCGGCCATGCTCTCTTCCACCGGGTAGTACTCGAGCAGCCCCTCCCGCTCGATCACCGCGCGCTTGGCCTCGAGCACATGGGCCAGGTCGTCGGCCGAGAGACGGCCATCCTCGATGATCGCGCGCGTCAACAGCTTCTCTGCCTCGAGCAGGGTCAGTCCGCGCAGGTTGGCGATCAGCCGCGCCCGGTCCTGCGCGCTCAGCTCGACCCGCACGGGTTGCCGCGCGGAAAGGTCCCGGACGATGTGGTCCAGCAGCGAGCCGTACTCCTCGGGCGTGGGGCCGTCGAGCCGGACGCTGGCGGCCAGCTGCCGGACCTGCTCGGGCAGCGGCTCGGCGGCGCCCGTGAGGATCAGTGCGCCCGGCCGCTCCGAGAGCGCACGTGCGGCGTCCTTGAGCCGCGCCGCGAGCGCGGCATCCCCGAGGTACGGGCCCAGATCCCGGAACTGGTAGACGGCGCCGATCTCCGCGCCCTCGACGTGGGCGAGCGCGCCGGCAGGATCTGCGGTGCCGTAGATGCCGGAGGGCAGATCCGAACGGCGCAGCCCCTTGCTGCGCGTCCAGATGAAGAGCGGCAGGCCGAGCCGATCGGCCAGGTGGCCCAGCAGCATCTCGGCCCGGTCCTGCTCCTCCGTCTCCAGCACGATGAGCCCGTAGCGGGAGCGGATCAGCAGCTCCAGGTCCCGCAGGGTGTCCTTGGGCGGCTCGAGGCGCGGCAGGCCAGAGATCATGAGCAGGGTCGAAGGCCGCTTACGCCATCACCGGCGCATCGAGGATCTCGCGGACCTTGCGTGCGAGTCCTTCCGGGCCGAACGGCTTTTCGATGAAGGCGACGTCGGGGTCGAGCACGCCCCGCTGCGCGATCGTGTCTCCGGTGTAGCCGGACATGAAGAGCACGCGGAGGCCAGGGCGCAGCGCCGCGAGCCGCTGAGCCAGCTCGCGCCCGTCCATCTGCGGCATGACCAGGTCCGTGACGAGCAGATCCAGTGGGCCCGAGTGGCGCTTCACGAAATCCAGCGCCTCCTGTCCGTTCGGCGCGGTGACCACGCGGTATCCCTTGCGGCGCAGGATCCGCTGCGCGAGGTCCCGCACCGCGGGCTCGTCCTCCACGAGCAGGATGGTCTCGTTGCCCGCGCTCGCGGCCACTTCCGGCGGCGGCGGGGCCTGCTCCGCCGGCGCTTCCACGCGCGGCAGGTAGATCTTGAACGTGCTCCCCTGCCCCGGCTCGCTGTAGACCCAGATGAACCCGCCGCTCTGCTTGACGATGCCGTACACGGTCGAGAGGCCGAGCCCCGTGCCCTTGCCCTTCTCCTTGGTCGTGAAGAAGGGCTCGAAGATGTGCGGCTGGATGGCGTGCGGGATGCCTGTGCCCGTGTCCGACACGGTCAACCGGACGTAGCGGCCCGGCGGCTGCACGGGCACGTGGCGGCGCCCCATTTCCTCGTCGACGTCCACGTTGTCCAGCTCGATGGACAGGCGTCCGCCGTCCGGCATCGCATCCCGCGCGTTCACCGCGAGGTTGAGGATCACCTGCTGGATCTGGCCCGGGTCCGCCAGCACGCGGCCGAGCCCCGCCTCCGCGCTGGTGCGCAGATCGATGTCCTCGCCGATCAGCCGGCGCAGCATCCGCTCCGTCTCCGCCACCACGCTCGTCAGATCGAGCACGCGCGGCTTCAGGACCTGCTTGCGGCTGAAGGCGAGGAGCTGGCGCGTCAGGGATGCCGCGCGGTCGACGCCCCTCTTGATCTCCTCGATGTCGGCTCGTAGCGGATCACCCGGCCGGATCTCGTCCAGCAGGAGCGTCGCGTGGCCGCCGACCGCCGTGAGGATGTTGTTGAAGTCGTGCGCGATGCCGCCAGCCAGGCGCCCCACCGCCTCGAGCTTCAGGACCTGCCGGAGCTGCTCCTCGCTCCGGCGCAGCGCCTCCTCCGCCTGCTTGCGCTCCGTGATGTCACGCCGGACACCCACGGTGCCGATCCATTTGCCCGAGGCGTCGCGCACCGGCGCCTTGACGGTCTCGTACCAGCGCACGAGGCCATCCCCGGCATCGATGCACTCCTCGGTCACGAGCGGCTGGCCCGACTCCAGCACGCGCGCATCCTCCTCGTGGTACCGCGCCGCCCGCTCTTCCGGCCAGATGTCCCGGTCCGTACGGCCCACGATCTCGGCTCGCGTCCAGCCGCACGACCGCGCGAAGGCATAATTGACGGCGAGGTAGCGCCCATCCGTGGTCTTCAGCCAGGCGGCATCCGGGATGTTGCACAGCAACGCTTCCTGGAGCTGCTGCGCCGTTCGCAGGGCCTCCATCATCTCCCGCCGTTGGCCCACCTCCTCCACCACGATCACGATGTGGTCCTCATCGTCGGCGGGCGCGCGTGCACGCACGGCTTTCAGGTCCACCCAGACCGCGGTGCCATCCTTGCGAACGAGGCGCTGCTCCAGCGAGTAGGTGTCCAGCTTGCCCCTGCTCAGCCGCCGGGCCAGCACCTGGTGCGCGACGCGATGGGCCGGATGCACGAGGTCATGGAAGGCCAGCGCCCTGAGCTCCGCCTCGTCGTAGCCCAGGACCTCGAGCAGCCGCGCGTTCACCTCCAGCCACCGCCAATCCTGCCCCAGCACCGCCATCCCGATCGCGGCCTGCTCGAAGGCCGCCGCCAGGAGCCGCTCCCGCGCGTGCTGGCCTGCATCAAAAGGGTCACAAACGAGCGCGGCGGCAGACGAGGGCTTCTCGCCGGCCGCCAGCCGACCGTGCTCCACTTCGAACCGCTGCCCGGAACTTTCCATCACACGAACGCCAGCGCGGGCTCCTCCGCCGCCGTGCTGGGATCGACTCGCCGCAGCTCCGTCGGCCCCATCGTCGTCGCCTTCAACACCGTCATCCACCGACGCCCCTGGTCCTCGGGCCGCGGCGGGCGCAGCCCGTTGCGTTCGGCGTACAGCTCGCCCAGGACCTGGTCGGCGCCATCGTGATCCCCCAGCTCGATCAACCAGAACGCGAGCGTCTCGCGCAAGCGCTGGTTCGGCGTGGCCTCCGCCATCATCCGGAGCTGCTTCGTCGCCAGCACCTCCTGCCCCGCCCTCTGCGCCGCCGGGACGTAGTCCGCCAGCGCGCGCTCGGCGCCCTCCACGTCTCCCTGCCCCAGCGCCAGCCACGTCAGCGTCGACCTCGCCCGCACCGCCTCCGGGGAGATCCGCAACACTTTCTGGCAGAGGACCGCCGCCGCGTTGAACCGGCCCGTGTCCAGGTAGGCATCGATCGCGCGGCCCAGATACTTGAGTGCGCCGACGCGGTCACCCGCGTTCAGGCACAGATCGGCCGCGCGATTGTAGAGCTGGGCGTCGTAACCCGGCGACGCCTCCCGCGCCTGCTGTTCCAGCTCTTCCAGTGCCGTCGCGAGCGTGACCGTCCGCTCCGCTCGCTGCTTCCCTCCGCCAAAGAATAGACCGCGCATCTCCCGTCCTTCCGTGCTTCCCGTCCCCGCGCGCCCGGGGCGCGCGGCACGTGGATGGCGCCCCCGACGACCCCGCCGGGCGCAATCCGGATCGTTTTCCGCGCGCGCACATGAGCACGGACCGTGCCTGGACCAGCATTTCGTCCAATGTCGCGTCGTGGAAAGAGTTACCGCGATCGGACAGGTCGCGGCGCCGGCGCGGCTGGCCTCGAAACGGGGCCACTCCTGGCCCCGTTTCGCTACACCAGCTCGTACTTCTTCAGCAGCCGATCCAGACGGGATCGCGAGATGCGCAGGACGCGCGCGGCCTGCCGCTTGTTGCCGCCCGTGCGCCGCAGGACGCGCGCGATGTGCGCGCGCTCGACCGCCTCCAGGCTGTCGTCCTCCGGGGTCGTCGCGGCGCTGCCCGCCCACTCGCCCAGGCCGAGGTCCTCGAGGCGAATGGCGGGCCCGCGCGCGAGGACGACGGCGCGGGTGAGCGCGTTCTCGAGCTCGCGCACGTTGCCCGGCCAGTCGTAGGCGACGATGGCGGCCATGACGTCCTCGGGCACGACGCGCACGTCGGCGTGCAACTCCTTGCAGGCCTTCTTGAGCAGGTGGTCGACGAGCAGGGGGATGTCGGCGCGGCGTTCCCGCAGTGGTGGGACCGTGATCTCGACGACCTTGAGGCGGAAGTAGAGGTCCTCGCGGAAGCGGCCCTCACGGACGAGAGTCTCGATGGGCCGGTGCGTCGCGGCGATGATGCGGGCACGCGTGCTGCGCGGCCGGTCCCCGCCGACGGGATAGAACTCCCGGTCCTGGACGACGCGCAGCAGCTTGGCCTGGAACTCCGGCGTCGTGTCACCGATCTCGTCGAGGAAGATCGTTCCGGATCCGGCGAGCTCGAACCGGCCCTTACGGTCCCGGTCGGCGCCGGTGAACGCGCCGCGAACGTGGCCGAAGAGCTCGGACTCGAGGAGTGTTGGAGGGAGCGCGGTGCAGTTGACCGCGATGAACGGCTCGTCGGCCTCGTTGGAGTTGAAATGGATGGCCCGCGCGATGACCTCTTTCCCGGTGCCGGTCTCGCCGCGGATGAGGACCGGCGTCCGGGAGCGGGCGAGCGTGCCGATCAGCTTGTAGATCTCGATCATGGCCGGCGAGCGGCCGACCAGGCGGGCGAGCGAGTACGGCTCGGAGACCTCCTGGGTGAGGTGGCGGAGCCGGTTGCGGACGGCGCGATCGCGGAAGCAGCGCTCGATGACGTGCTCGACCTGCGCGGGCTCGACGGGCTTGACGAGGAAGTCGTACGCGCCCGCCTTCATGGCGGCGACCGCGGTTTCCATGTCGTCGAACCCGGTGATGACGAGGACGTCCACGTCGGGGTAGTCGCTGCGCACGCGCTCGAGCAGGTCGATGCCGGAGAGGCCGGCCATGCGGACGTCGGTGAGCACGAGCTCCGGGGCGGCCTCGTCCATCAAGGCGAGGGCCTGCTCGGCCGTCTCGGCGGTGGCAGCGGCGTACCCTGCCCGCTCCACGGTGCGGCGAAACACTTCGCGCACCGCGGCGTCGTCTTCGACGATGAGGATCCGGCCTTTCATCGGGCGGGCCGCGTTGCGGTCAGCGGCCGCGCGCGCCGCTGGCCGCCGCAGCAGACCGGTCCTCGTAGGGCCGCAGCGTCCACTCGAAGTGCGTCCACGTGCGGTTCCACGAGTCGCGCTGCTCCGGAGTGTCCACACGCGCGAGCGTGCGCGGATCCACGCGCCGGCTGAAGCCGTGGCCGCTCGGCGGATCCACGTAGATCCGGGTCTCGGCCAGGTCCGGCTTCTTCACGCGCAGGGCGTGGATCAGCATCTCGGCCTCGACGAAGTCCACGTCGTCGTCGTTCGTGGCGACGTGGACGAGGAGCGGGACCTTCAGCCGGTCCACGTGATAGACGGGAGAGCGCGCGATGTACTCCTCGCGCCGCTCGAAGGGCAGACCCCGGAGGCGCTCCTGCGTCGCGAAGTAGCGCTGGTATGCGGGGCCCTTGTAGGAAAGGCGGAAGACCAGGTTCGTGACGGGCACGATCGCGGCTCCCGCCTTGAACGGGTTGTCGTCGCGGAACAGCGCGTGCAGCGTGATGAAGCCGCCGTGGCTCCACCCCATGATGCCGACGCGCTCGGGATCGACGTGCGGCAGGTTCTCGACCAGCCAATCGTACGCGGTGACGACGTCGTCCACCTCGTAACCGCCGTAGTCGATGGCGTTGTGGTGCTCGCGCCCGTAGCCGGTGCTGCCGCGATACTCGGGCGCGATGATGACGTAACCGCGCTCGACCGCCTCGCGCACGAACGGCCACATCAGCTCGCTCCAGTTCCCGTGCACGCCGCCGTGGACCCACACCATGGCGGCGTGGCCACGCGGCCCGCGCTTCTGGAGCGGCTGGAAGACGTACGCGGGGATGTCCATGTCCCCGACGCGGCTCCGGTAGGTGATCTTGCGGTAGTCCACCACACCCCGCGTGACCGCGGCGTAGATGCTGTCCGTCAGCGCCTTGCGCTGGATGTCCTGCTCGTAGTTGCGCTCCGGGTGATCCTCGGGGCGATTGCTGACGTAGAGCCGGGCCGCACGCTCGGCATCGATCGTCGCGCCGCGGCGCGGTCCGCCGTCCTGCGCGAACGCGCCATTGGCGGAGAGGGGCAGCAGCCCGACGACGCCGAGGGTCATCAGGAGCCGCCGGGTCCGGGCCAGCGGGTTCTGCTTCATGGCCTCGTTCCTTGCTCGGGGAGAAGGGGCGGGTCGCGGCACGGATCACGCCCGGTGCCGCCGCGACGGCACCGCGCAGCGCGGGCCAAAACGGCCCGTGTACCACGACTTGCCGTGGAATCTGGAGCGAGGCGCGCGATCGTCGCAAGTCGCGCGGTCGGGGCCCGCGCGTGGCGCCAGCGCCTGGAGTGTCAACGCACAAACGGGCCGCTGGCGCCCGCAGCTCTGGATCGTCGCAGACGCGCGAAGACGGGGCCCGCCGCTGCGGCGGGCCCCGTCGCGCACGTTCCGGACAGGCCTCCGGGCGTCGCGGGGTGCCAACCGGCCCGCGCCGCCAGCGCGCGATCCGGCGCTACTGTTTCACCGCGCCGAACGTGCCCGACATGATCAACTCGCCCTGAAGTCCGAGGTCCAGCCGCAGGCGGGTCTCCCCAGAGATCGAGTTCCCGCTCACGCGCCCGCCACTGTGCCAGTCCGGCGTGTCCAGGTCGAAGAAGACGGAATCCCCGCGCACCAGGCCGTTGATGACCACACCGGTGAGGCCCTGCAGCTCCAGCGGCGGCTCACCGGGCGCGACGCAGACCATCTCGCCGCCGGCGTACGTGCCCGTAAACGTCGAGTCCTGCTGCTGAAGCGAGAGGGCGAAATTGGCCGCGCTGCAGACCACGCCCGCCGCGGACAGGTTCGACACGTTGTAGACCCAGGTGCCGCTCACATCGGTCCGGCGTCCCCCGCCGCCAACGCCGCCGCCCCGCCGGCCCGGCGCGTTCGGGTCCACCTCGCACGCGCCCGCACCCACGAGCAGCGCCAGCGCCGCCAGCACCGCTCGCACGCCCGCTCGCTGGCCCATGACCACTTGCCTGCTCATGGCTCTCACCCCTGCACGGCGTTGATCATGTCGAAGATGGGCAGGTACATGGCCACGATCATGCCGCCGACCACGACGCCGAGGACCACGATCATCAGCGGCTCCATCGCGCTGAGCATCGCCTCGACGGCGGTGTCCACTTCGTCGTCGTAGAAGTCGGCGATCTTGGTCAGCATCTCGTCCAGCCCACCCGTCTGCTCACCGACGTTGATCATCTGCACGACCATGGGCGGGAACACGCCGGACCGCTTCAGCGGCTCGGCGATCGTCTCACCCCCCGCGATGCTCGCGCGCGAGGTCATGATCGCATCGTGCAGCACGCGGTTGCCGGCGGTCCGCGCGGTGATCTCGAGGCCCTCGAGGATCGGCACGCCGCTCGACACCAGCGTACCGAGCGTCCGGGTGAACCGCGCGATCGCGGCCTTGCGGAGCAGCGTCCCGATCAGCGGCAGGCCCAGCAGCATCCGGTCGATGGCGAGCTGGCCGCCAGGCGTCCTGTACGTCTGCCGGATGGCGAACGCGGTGAGCATGATCACGCCGAGCAGCAGCCACCAGTACGATTGCAACAGGCCGCTCAACTGGATGACGATCCGCGTGGGCAGCGGCAGAGGCACGCCCGCGCTCGCGAACATGTTCTCGAACGTCGGGATCACGAAGATCAGCAGCGTCGCGACCGCGGCGGCGGCGACGACCATGATCACCGCCGGATAGATCATCGCGCCCTTGATCTTGCGGCGCAGCGCGTCCGCCTTCTCCAGGAAGGTGGCGAGACGGAGCAGGATCACGTCCAGGATACCGCCGGCCTCACCCGCGGCGACCATGTTGACGTACAGCTCCGAGAACGCCTTGGGGTGCTTCCGCATGGAGTCGGCCAGCGTGTTACCGGCCTCCACATCGTACAGCACCTGCTCGATGACCTTGCGCAGCGCCTTGCTCTCGCTCTGCTTGGCGAGGATGTCGAGGCTCTGCACCAGCGGCAAACCCGCGTTGATCATGGTCGCGAACTGCCGCGTGAAGATCACGATCTGGCGGGTGTTGATGCCCGAGCCGATGCTCAGCTCGAACCCGCTCGACTTCTGCTCGACCTTGACCGGGATGAGCTTCTGCCGCCGCAGGTAGGCGACGACCTCGTCCCGACTGGGCAGGTCGACCGTGCCGGTCTGGAGCTCACCGGCAAGGGTGCGAGCGGAGTACGTGAAGGTCGCCATGGTTCCCTCCGGCGTCAGTTCGCGGGGACGGGCTTGCCCAGCATGCGCAGCAGCTCGGCCGGGTCCGAGGAACGCTTCAGGCACTCCTCTTCGGTCACCTCGCCCGAGACGATGAGCTGGTAGAACGCGTCGTTCATGGTCTGCATGCCGTGCTTCTTGCCGGCCTGCATGATCGAGTAGATCTGGTGGACCTTGTCATCGCGGATGCAGGCCCGCACGGCGGGCGTGCAGATCATGATCTCGCAAGCGCACACCCGCCCGCTTCCTTTGGCCCGCGGCAACAGCGTCTGCGTGACGACGCCCTCGAGGACGAACGCGAGCTGGGCCCTGACCTGCGACTGCTGGTGGGACGGGAACACGTCGATGATGCGGTTGATCGTCTCCGCCGCCGAGTTGGTGTGCAGCGTGGCCAGGGCCAGGTGGCCGGTCTCCGCGATGGTGAGCGCGGCGGAGATCGTCTCGAGGTCGCGCATCTCGCCGATCAGGATCACGTCCGGGTCCTGCCGGAGCGCGTACTTGAGGGCGCTCGCGAAGCTCTTGGTGTCCGCCCCCACCTCGCGCTGGTTCACCAGGCAGCCCTGGTGCTTGTGGATGAACTCGATCGGATCCTCGACGGTGAGGATGTGCCCGCGCCGCTCGCGGTTGATCTTGTCGATCATCGCGGCGAGCGTCGTGCTCTTGCCGGAACCGGTGGGGCCGGTGACGAGCACGAGGCCGCGCGGCTTCTCTGCCAGCCGCTCGATCTGCGGCGGCAGCCCCAGCTCGGAGATGGTCTTGACGTGGAACGGGATCTGGCGGATGGCCAGGGAGACGCAGCCGCGCTGGCGATAGACGTTGCCGCGGAAGCGGGCGAGGTTCGCGATGCCGAACGAGAAATCCAGCTCGTCCTCGGTCTCGAACCGCTTCTTCTGGTTCTCCGTGAGGATCGAGTAGGCCAGGTTGAGCGTGTCCTTGGGCGTCAGGATCGGGTTCGACACCGCATTGACGATCTCCCCGTCCACACGCAGCTTGGGCCGCTCGCCCGCGGTGATGTGCAGGTCGCTGGCGCCCACGCGGATCATCTCTTCCAGCAATGCGCGCAGGTTGACAGTGGGCGCCTGTCCGTCACGCCCGGCGCCGGTCGCCGGACGATCCTCTGTCATCAGGTTCTGACTCATGTTGCGGCAGTCTCCTTGATGACCTCTTCCAGCGTCGTGATGCCGCGCGAAACCTTGAGCAGCCCATCCATGCGCAGCGTGAGCATGCCCTCCTTGAGCGCCTGCTCGCGTAGCTCGTCGGCGCTGGCGCCGTGCATGATCATGCGGCGCAGCGCCGGGCTCATGGGCATGACCTCGTAGAGTCCCTGCCGGCCGCGGTACCCGCTGCCGCCGCAGGCGTCGCAGCCCCGGCCCTTGTAGAACTTGAGGTTCTGGAGCTGTTCGGGCGTGAGCCGGGCGGCCTCGAGGTACTCGTCCGGATACGTGGTCTCCACGCGGCAGTTCGAGCAGATCCGGCGAACCAGTCGCTGGGCCGTGACGAGGTTGACGGCCGCCGCGACGTTGAACGGCTCGAGCCCCATGTCGATGAGGCGCGTCACCGTGGACGGCGCGTCGTTCGTGTGGAGCGTCGAGAGCACCAGGTGGCCGGTGAGCGCCGCCTTGATGGCGATGGACCCCGTCTCCAGGTCGCGGATCTCACCGACCATGATGATGTTCGGGTCCTGGCGCAGGAAGGCGCGCAACGCGGCGGCGAAGTCCAGGCCGACCTCCGGCCGGATCTGGACCTGGTTGATGCCGTGCAGGTTGTACTCGACCGGGTCCTCGGAGGTCATGATGTTGACCTCCGTGGTGTTGATCTTGGACAGGGCCGAGTACAGCGTGGTCGTCTTACCCGAACCCGTGGGGCCGGTGACCAGCACCATGCCGTAGGGGTTCATGATCGCCGACATGAAGTCGCGCTCCGCCTTCGGCTCCATGCCGAACTTCTCGAGGTCGAGCGACAGGTTGCTCTTGTCGAGGATACGGAGCACGATCTTCTCGCCGAAGATCACGGGCAGGGTCGAGACGCGGAAGTCGATGACCTTGTCCTTGACCTTGAGCTTGATGCGGCCGTCCTGCGGGACGCGGCGCTCGGCGATGTTCAGGTCCGCGAGGATCTTGATGCGAGAGGTCAGCGCCGCCTTCATCTTGAGGGGCGGCTTCATGATCTCCTGGAGCACGCCGTCGATCCGGTAGCGGACCCGGATCTCCTTCTCGTAGGGCTCGATGTGGATGTCGGAGGCGCCGCGCGCCACGGCGTCGGTGAGGATGCCGTTGATGAGCTTGACGACGGGTGCGTCGTCAATTTGCGCCTGGAGCGCGGCGAGGCTGACCTCTTCGTCCTCGGACTCGAGGACCTCGATGTCCTCGGCCTCGATCTCCTCGAGCAGCTCCTGGAGCCGCTCGTCCGACGTTTCGTAGTGCTTCTCGAGGTGTTTACGGAGGGTGAACTCGCCCGCGACGACGGGCTCGATGTCGTGCCGCGTGATGAACTTGAGGTCATCCAGCGCGCCCGCGTCCGTCGGGTCCGCCATTGCGACGGTCAGTGTACGGCCGATGCGGCGGAGCGGCAGGATGCTGTGTTTGAGGGCGATCTCCGCCGGGACGAGCCGGATGACCCGAGGATCAATGACGACCTGGTCGAGGTCGACCGCAGGAACGCGGTACAGGCGCGCGACGGCGCGTACCAGATCTCCCTCGGCGATGAAACCGAGCTTGATCAAGGAGTAACCGATACGCGTGCCGTTGGCGCGTGCGTCGGCGGCCGCCTTCGAGAGCTGCTCCTGGGTGATCAGGCCGTTGCGTACCAGGAGGTCACCAAGGCGATCGACAGCTGTCGCCGTGGATACCATGAAAAATCCGGATCGAGTTGTCCGGGGAGAGGGGAGAACGGGAAGGTGCGCGAATAATACCGGCACCAGTGGAGGGCGTCAAGGTCTGACGGAAACATGTGGCCTGAGGCGCTCCAGGAGGGCGGGGCCGATGCCGCGGACGCGATCGAGGTCGTCGACGGCTCGGAAGCGGCCTATGGAGTCGCGGTAGGCGACGATGCGCGCCGCGAGGGCCGGCCCAACGCCCGGCAGACGCTCGAGCTCGGCTGCGCTCGCGCGGTTCAGGTCGAGCGGTGTTTGGCCGGGCGGGCCCGCGGCGGGTGGTGTGGCCGGATGCTGTCCGGGCGTTGCGGCGCGGGTTGAGCCCCCGGCCGCGGCGCCTGGGGCCGGGATCTCCGACGTTTTCCCGAAATCGAGGAACGGAGCCAGGCGCTCCGCGGTGCGTGCGCCGATGCCGGGAACGCGCGTCAGGTCCGCCGCACTGGTGAACGGGCCGCCGCGCAGGCGTTCGGCGACGATGCGGTCCGCGAGCGCGCGCGAGACGCGGGGCAGCCGCTGGAGCTCCTCGGCCGGTGCGGTGTTCGGGTCGAGTCTCTCGCCGGCGCCGAGCGGCTGGCGGCGACGCTCGTCGGCGCGGAGCAGGCTGTCGCTGGCCGCGGCGAGGGCGGCCGGCTCGAGCACCGGTGCCGTTGCATCGATCCTGCCGGCGCGGCCCGCGACCCGGGCCGCCGCCGCGAGGGCGAGGACGAGCGCGATGAAGGCGAGGGCGCGGGATTCGTCGGAGGAGAGAGTCATGGCTGCGACCGCTCCACGCGAGCTGCGGCTCATGGACCCGTTCATCAACGGTAGGTGCGCGCGGCCGCGCCGGGAATGGCGAGGTGGGACGACGGGAAGGCTGGCTGGGACGACGTCGGACCTGGAGGCGCCGACGTCGTCCCGGTTCAGCGGTCCATGCCCGGGAGGGTGCCTGTGGTGAAGTGGAACTGGCCGTAGAGCCCGAGCTGGAACTGGCTGCTGCCGTCGCGCAGACCCACGAAGCTCTTGCGGCCGATGTAGCTGGCCTGGAGCCCGACGTCGACCTGGGACAGGAGGGTCTCCAGGTTGAGATTGAAGCTGCGGCTGATCAGGTCCGTGTACGGGGTGCACTCGGACTCGTTCCCGCCGGGACGCACGCGGCACTGCCGCTGCGCCTGGTAGCTGTAGCTGAGGGACGCGCGGATCGGCTGCGGCAAGCGGTCCCGCATGTGGTCGGGTGGCTGGATGAACGCGTTCAGGCTCAACTGGTGCGACTCGGCCGTGTCCTCGCGCCGCCCGGTCGCATCGCTCCCCCCGCCGCTGGTGAAGTTCGCGCTGTAGGAGGCCGAGAAGCCGCCGACGAGGCTGATGTTCGCGGAGAACGGCAGGGACCTGGACTCGCGGCCCCGGATCTGGAGCGTGCTGCCGGTGCCGAAGCGGTCATCGCTCACGCGCTTGGTGTAGCCGCTGGTGAGCGTGAGGTTCGTGATGACGTTACGCATGAGCCCGGGCAGGGGCACGTTGCTCCAGGTGACGCGGACCTCCGGCCAGGTGCGTTCCCGGGTCGTCTGATCGCCAGCGCGCGGGTTGATCGCGTACATGTTGTTGTCTCCGTAGGAGACATCCAGGCTGGGTAGACGGCTGAGCCGGATGCCCCAGCGGGCGCGGAACCCGTCGCGCTCCACGGCGGTGATGGCCGTGTCGCTGCCAATGAGGTGGAAATCGTCGAGGCCGCCCAGGGCGAACTGGTAGCGGAGATCCGGGTCGAGGGTCTCCCGCTCGAACCGCGAGCTGAGCGAGTGGTTCCACGTGAGGTCCACGGACTGGCTGGCGCGGCCGAAGGCGTCCAGGGCGCGCCCCAGGAACCCGCCTGTCGCGCCCTGGCCGAACAGCGCCTGCGTGAGCGCCCGCGGGTCGATCACCAGCGCGCGGGTGACCTGGCGGTCCGCGTTGAAATTCCGCTGGAGCACGGGGACGCTGTCGCCGTCCACCTCGATCGTCTCGATGTAGGATGGGTTGCGGTCCGTGCTGAAGCGGGTGGTCACGGTCAAGCTGGGCCGCAGCCAGGAAGCGATCATCGGCCGGAAGTCGAGCCGGGTCGACATCGTGCGCGACCGTTCCCAGCCGATGTCCATGCCGCCGAGGGTGGAACGCGCGCGCGCGATGGCGGCCTGCTCGTCGGGTTTCGTCGTGGAGAACTGCGGGGCGAGCAGATCGCGCGAGCTGGTCACCGTGAGATCCGCCGAGAGGGACTCGAAGGGCTGGAACCCGATGCGCGCGTCGTTGTCCAGCCCCCGGCGCCGGGACTCCGTGGGCGTGACGGACGCATCCGCGCTCGTCTCGAGGATCCCGTCGTAGCGATACGCCTGGCTGTACTGGCTGAAGTACGATGTCGAGAAGTTGATGGTGGTCGGGCTCCAGCGCAGTCGTGCGTCGGTGAGCCGGCGGAAGAGCTCGCTGTTCTCGATCGCGCGCGGCAGGAGCGCGCGCAGAACGTCTCCGAAGAAGCCGGGCGTGATGTCCAGTTCGTGGGCAGCGAGCTGGCGTCCATAGCTCAGGCCGCCGTCCACGCCGCGGGCGTTGCTCTCGGTGGTGGCGGTGCCCGTGCTGCTCGTGTTGTAGCCGAACCGGAGCGCGACGCCGTCGACCAGCAGGCTCAGCAACGGGTTCGCCGTGGGCGTACGCTTGCTCAGCGCGACGCCCACGCGCGTGCGTTCCGATCCGGTCCGGCGCAGGCCGTCGAGCCTGTCCGCGCGCACGTCCGTGCGGTCGAGGAACGTGGGATCCGTGGTGGTGCGCGCGTGGCTGACGCTGACGGGCATGTTCACGCCCCAGGCGGAAGGCAGCAGGTTGCCGAGCTGCGCCGACGTGCTCACGCTGACGTCGGCGGAGCGCATGTAGCTTGCCTCCTGGTTGAGCTGCCGGAAGAGCGCGCCCTGGCTCGCGAACGAGAGGTTCGTGTTGATGAAGTCGCCGCCGCGCAGCTCCAGGTTCACCTGGCCGGCGTAGCCGGGGTCGCGCACGGCGCCGCCCAGTCGCATGTCGTTGAGCCAGACCTCACCGGTGGCCGGGGCATCCCCCGCGTTGTAGACGGCAAACGCGATCTCGCGCACGGCCGCGAGGTTGGGGGCGCGGCCACGTTCCTCGAGCACGACGGCGTACGCGCTGTCCGGGCTCCACAGGATCAGCGGCTCGCCCTGCGGTGGCGGCGCGGTGGCGAGGAGCTCCTCTGCCTCGGAGCGCAACGCCATCCACCGCTCGAAGTCGATCACGACCTCCGGCCGCCATGCCTCCGTCGTCACCGCGCCGCCGTTCAGCGAGGGGTTGAGGCGGGTCTGGAACAGGTAGTAGTTGCGCTTGTCCGTACCGATCTTGACCTGGAGGCGCTCGCCGCCCTGCGGGCCCCAGTTGCCCGTGCGCGCCACGGCCCACAGGCGGAGCTGCCGGTAACTCAGGAGGTTTCGCGGCTCCTGCGCGTAGCGGTAGTAGATCTCGGCACGCTCGTTCGGCTCGAGGTCCGTGTACGCCAGGCGCATGCCCTTCTCGTTGTACTCCGTCCCGCCGATGCCGAAGGCCTGCGTGGGGTCCTGGAGCTGGTCACGCACGCCGGGCGGCGGCTCATACGCGTCGCCGTCCGTGAGCTTGCTCACCGGCCCGACCTCGAAGCGCGTCAGGGCGGCGCCGATTCCGGGGTCGCTGCCCACCGGGCCGGCCAGGATCCCGTGCACATCACGCTTGACCCAGCGCGCGCCGACGATGCGCATGCGCGCGAGCGCGAGGCCGCCGGGCCTGCCGGTGACCGTCATGCGCAGGTGCTTGACGAAGCGCCAGGTCCCCTCGGTCGCGCCGTTCACCGCGATGCGGTCCGCCGAGCGCAACGGGATGCGGTACAGGGCGAAGGGCGTCCGCGTCCCCGTCGTGTCCCGCACGAGGTAGGGCGACGTGCCGTCGAGCGGGATGACGTAGCGGAAGTACGCCCCGTCGTTCGCCTGGAGCGTGCCGTTGCCGTCCAGGTCTTCCGTGTCGACGCGGCCGTTGCCGCGGGCGCAGTTCGCGCGCTCGTCGCCGAGCGGGTATGCGGTCTCGTTGGCCGTCGCCATGCAGGGCTGGTCCCAGAGGCCGCGCGCGTCATGCTCCTGGTTGGTCCAGATCTCGTTCTCGGCGAGGCGTGCCTCTTCGTCCAGGATGCCGAGGCCCCAGGGCCGCCCATCCGGGTACGTGCCCGTGGTCGCGCCGAGGGAGTCGAAGTAGAACGCGTCCTCGCTGACCGTGCCGATGTCGATGATGAGCGCGTGATCCGACTCCAGCGGCGGCATCACGTAGAACTCGAGATACTCGCTCCGCGTCATGTCCCGGCCGGTGGTGGACAGGACCGTGGTGATGGACCGCCAGCGCCGCACGTCGACGGGGTCGTTCGCATCGCCGAACGAGAGGTACATCACGGTTTCGCGGAGCTGGCTGCCGTTGCCGCTGCCGCTGACCCGGATCTGCGTGTCGATGGCGTCGGGCGGAAGCGGCCCGCCGATGCCGCCTTCAGTCCGCAGGAGGTCCTGCCAGACGATCTGCGCGGCGGTCTGAGCGTCGAGCGGGAGCGGCAGGAAGGACTCGGCGCCGATGGTGTTGTCGGGCCGTGAGCCGAGTCGCCAGAAGTGCCGATCGAGGTAGACCGGGATGTCGTCCGTGGCCTCGAAGTCGTCGAGGTAGGTGTCGCCCTGCGTGTTCGGGTTGGGCAGCGACATCGCCAGCTCGCCGGTCAGGTTCACGGCCGATGTGCCGCCGACGCGGAGCCCGGGAACCTTGGAGAGCACGCGATCCAGGAACGCGCCGCCGAGCTCCAGACGCCCGCTCGCGCCGCCGAGGAAAATGGAGCCGGGCTCGAGCCCGAGCTGCGGCCGGTAGGCCAGCGCGCGCTCGGACTGGTACAGCCCCATGAAGTTGAGCTCCCCTCGCGCGCCCAGGCTGTAGCGCGTGCTCATGCCGAACACGCTGGTCGGCGCGATCTGGAACAGGGACTTCTGTTCGTAGGTCGCGCGGATCTGCGCGTTGGGGTTGGTCCCGAAGATCGCTTGCGGGTTGGTGAGGATGACCTGCCCGATGTCGTAGTCGATGGTGTAGTCCTGGCCGCGCACCAGCGGAACGCCGTCCACCAGGATGCGCTCGCTGCCCTCGCGGATGCCGAACGCGCCGAGGTTGAACTGCGAGACGAGCCCTTCCATCCGGACCCGGTACTTGAGGTTGAGGCGGAACCGGCCGCCGCCCTCCCGGTTCAGTGGGTCGGGATCCTCGTAGATCACGGCGTTGGAGTCGGCAGCGAGGATGGCGCGCGCGTCGTCGGCGCTGAGGCCGATGCTGGGCACCGGCGGGGGCTCAGCGAAGGGGCGCAGCGTGGGGAACACGATGAACGTGCCGCCGATCTGCCCTTCTTGCGAGCTGCCGCCGAACACGTCTCGCCCGGGCTGGTAGAGCTGCGCCGCGTCGATCTGGTCGACCGGCGCGTCCTCATCCATGCCGAACAGCTTGAGGAACGGGACCTGCTGCCCCACGTGGTCCCGGTACGTGATGCCGCCGGACAGCTCGCCGAGGGAGATGGTGAGCTGGACGCTGCCCAGCTCCACGCCGCTCGAGCTGTCCAGCCGGTAGACCTGGTGCATCTCGTACTTCCACGTGGGCTGCCCCGGCTGGTGGATGGGCGCCGGGCCGCGGATCAGCCGCAGCGTGGGCGTCGTGCCGGCAGGCGCTTGCTCCGGGTTGGGCGTTCCGACCTGGGTGCCGGACTCCGTGGTGTAGACGACGGCGAGCGCCTCGTCCGCCCGCAGCGGCACGCGCAGCATGATCCACAACCCGCTCGAGTGGACGATGTAGTCCTCGCCCAGGATGAGGCGCCTGAACCGGCCGGAATGGGGCGAGGGCGATCCATCGGGCAGCTCCGTGTTCGCCTGGAAATAGCCGAGCTGCGCGATCTGCTGCGGGTTGAGCTGGGACACGTTCTCGTCGCGGAACACCAGCACGGACCCCGGCGCCGGGCGCACGGTGGGCGACGCGTCGCCGGGCAGGAGGCGAAGGATGTCCACGTGCGGCGCGCCGTTCAGGCTGTCCGGGTCCACGAGGAAGAAGAACTGCCCCTTCACGTAGGCCGCGTCGTCCAGCACGATCTCGAGATCCTGGACGAACCCCTGCTGGCTCCCGGCGCCGCCCAACTGGAACTCGCGCTGCGAGACGTCGCCCTTCTGTTGCGCCCACACGGCCTGGAAGTCGAGCGGGCCGAGCTGGCCCTCCGCGCGGAAGCCGAAGTTGCCGGCGGGGATGCCCTGCGTGATGAAGCGCGAGGTGGGCAGCCGGATCGAGACGTCGCCCACCTCGAGGCGCTGGAGGACCTCGTCCTCGAGGCCCTGGTAGTAGACGTTGATGTTGTTCGCCGCGTCGAACTCGCGCCGCTGGTCGTAGTCCACGTTGACGTGGACGCGCTCCGAGATCGTGCCGGCCACGCGGATCCCGAACTGGATGTCCGGCTTGAGCTGCGGGAACAGGCTGGGGTTGCAGTTGAACTGGAGGCCGGGCAGGCACGGCTCGGTCCGCATCCAGCTCCCACCCAGCTCGCCGCGCCCGTTGATCATCATGCCCAGGTCGGCGTACTCGCCCACCACGCCGGGCAGCAGATCGCGCTGGCGCGCCGTGTCCCGGCGTTCCGGCACCGGCGGGAGGTAGGGCACGGAGTCCGGCAGAGCCGCCTTCTCGGCCAGCGGCCGCTCCAGCCACCGGCCCTGGCGCTCGCGCTCGGCCCGGCTCCGCACCGCCGCCGCCCAGTCCCGCGCCCAGTCCTCGAAGCGCGGGCGCAGCCACACGGCGTCGAGGCCGGGGGCCGGCGGGAACAGGATCTCGAACGGCCGCGGCATGGGCTTGAGGCCGAGGCGCAGGCCAACGGGCAGCGCGGGTGCGGGCGGCGCGGAGTCCGCGACCACCGTATCGGCCGCCGCCGCGGTGGTGTCCGGCGGCGGGGGCGGCTCCTGCGCCGCCAGGGGCGCGGCGAACAGCAACAGGAGAGGGATCGCGAGACGGCGGTAATGCATAAGATCAGCGGGCGCGCGGCACGGCGAGCGAGCGCTCGTCAGATTGAGCCGCGGGGCCGGCGGGTGGTCGCCATTCGGGCTTGTCGCAACTTGAACAGCAAAATATAATGGACACTTACGGCAGTCTCAACGGCCGGCTTCGAACTCCGCGCTGCCGGCGCGTGTAGCCAAAGAACGACCGGCGAATGCGGATCCTGACGCGGTACCTCCTCAAGGCACACCTCGGCCCGTTCCTCTTCGCGCTCACGGTGCTGACCGGGCTGTTGCTGGTCAACACGGTGGCACGCCGGTTCGAGTCCCTGGCAGGCAAGGGCCTTCCGGCCTCCGTCATCGCGGAGGTCTTCGTTCTGTCGATTCCGCACGTCGTGGCGCTCTCGCTGCCCATGGCGGTGCTGGTCGCGGTGCTCTACACGTTCAGCGTGCTGGCGGCTGACAATGAGATAACTGCGCTGAAGGCCAGCGGGGTCAACTTGATCCGCCTGCTGGTGCCGCTGACGGTCGCCGGCATCGTCCTGGCGGCGGTGATGGTCTGGTTCAACGACCGGGTGCTGCCGGAATCCAATCACCGGCTTGCCAACCTGCTGGTGGACATCGGGCGGAAGAGCCCGACGCTGGAGCTGCGGGAGCAGTCGATCAACGAGATCCAGACGGGCGACCTGCGCACGCGGTACTTCCTCCAGGCGGCGACCATCGAGCCGGCGACGAATCGGCTGCGGGACGTGGTCATCTACGACCTGAGCGACCCGACCCGGAGTCGCACGATCTACGCTGACAGTGGGCGGATGGCTTTTAACCAGGACCGGACGGATCTGTTCCTCACCCTCTACGACGGCGTGGTGCACGAGGTGCGGGAGAGCGAGCCGGGGTCGTTCCAGCGCCTGTTCTACGACCGGCAGCGGATCCGGCTGGAGGGCGTGGGGAACCGGCTCGAGGAGGGACTGCGCGGCGACTACCGCAGCGACCGCGAGATGTCCCTCGGCATGCTGCGGGACGAGGTCGAGCGGCGGCGTGCGGAGCTGGCGGAGGTGCGCGAGCAGGCCCGGTCGCTGGTCGGCGAGGCGGTGCGCCGGGCGCTGGCGGGTCCGGCCGCGCCGGACGGCCCGCTGTCCGAGTCGATGAACGCGCCGGCGGCCGCAGCGCTGCCTGCCTATCTCCCGCGGCCGAGCGCGTCGCAGGTCGAACCGGCCGGCGGGCGCGACGAGCTGACGCGCCGGGTCGCCTTCGAGCTCCAGTCGCTGGGCAGCCGGCACCAGGTGCTGGCCTCGCAGATGAACGAGTACAGCATCGAGTATCACAAGAAGTTCTCGATCCCCTTCGCCTGCATCGTGTTCATCCTGGTCGGCGCGCCCATCAGCGTGCGCTACCCGCGCGGCGGCGTGGGCATGGTGATCGCCGTCTCGCTCACGGTGTTCACCATCTACTACATGTGCCTGATCGGCGGCGAGAGCCTGGGGGACAAGGGCCTCGCCTCGCCGGCATGGGTGATGTGGGCGCCCAACGTGCTGTTCCTGCTCCTGGCGTTCTGGGGCCTGGCGCGCATCAGCCGCGAGGCGGCGACGGCGGCCGGCGGGGGGTGGGAGGACCTGTTCCAGTCGCTTCGCGCGCTGCCGATGCTGCCGGTACGCGCGCTCACGCGGAAGCGCCGCGCGGGTCGCCGATGAGGATCCTGGACCGCTACGTCACGCGCGAGTTCCTGCGGCTCTTCCTCCTCTTCGCGCTGGCCTCGCCGCTGATGTTCGTGATCTTCGACATCACGGACAACCTCGACCGCCATCTCGCGCGCGGCATCCCGCCCGCGCGCGTGGCGCTCAGCTACGTCTACCAGCTCCCGCTCTTCATCCTGTACGCGTTCCCGGTTGCGGCGCTGATCGCGACGATCTTCACGATCAACAACATGGCGCGCTACTCGGAGCTCACGGCGGCGAAGGCGGGGGGCATCAGCTTCTACCGGCTGATCGCGCCGCTGCCGCTGCTCGGCGTGCTGCTCGCCGGCGGCGCGCTCGCGTTGTCGGAGGTGGTGCCGGTGGCGAACCGGCTGCGGGCGGAGATCCTGGGCCAGCGCGGCCGCGCGCGGACCGCGCGCACCGATTTCGTCTATCGGACCACCGATGGCCTCGTGTTCTCGATCCGGCGGCTGGATGTGGAAAGCGGCCAGATCCTGGACATCTCGATGGAGCGCGAGGGAGACGAGTCACGCGTGCCGACGGTGCACGCGATGGCGGAGACCGCCGACTACGAGCCGGGCCGCGGCTGGGTCCTGCACGACGGGTACGTCCGGTGGTTCCTCGGGCCGGATGTCGAGCGCACGTTCAAGTTCAGGAACATGCGCCCACGAGGGTTCCAGGAGACGCCCGAGCAGCTCCTCGCCCAGCCCAAGGACCCCGAGGAGATGCGCTACCGCGAGCTGGCGCACTTCATCGACATCATCGAACGCTCGGGCGGGCGTCCGCTGGAGCTCCGGGTCGAGCTCGCGCAGAAGATCGCCGTTCCCATGGCGACGCTGATCATCGTGCTGTTCGCGGCGCCGCTGGCGATGTCCTCGCAGCGCGGCGGCCCGGCCTACGGCATCGGGATCGCCCTGGGGGTGACGCTCGTCTACCTCATGCTCTTCAGGATCGCCGGGGCCGCCGGCGCGACGGGCAACCTGCCGCCCGTCGTGGCGGCGTGGCTGCCCAACCTCGTCTTTGCCGTCGGCGCTGTCGTCCTGTTGGTCAAGGCCAGAACGTAGCGCTCGCGCCCTGGCCCCTTGCGCCGCCGTCCCCGAAGCGGGATCATGGACGGCACAATCGACATCCACTGCCCAGGAGGGACGACCCCGATGCCAACCCCGGCGAACCCGGTCCCGACCCGCGCCCGCCCCGGAGCCATGCGCGCGCTGCTCCGGGCATGCCGCCTTGGGGCGAGGGCGCTTGCCATCTCCGCCGGCACCGTGCTACTGGCGGCGTGCGGGGGCGCGCCGCAGCCGGAGCGCCCCGCGCTCGCGGTGCTCCTCGTCGTGGACCAGCTCCGGGCGGACCTGCTCGACCGCTACGACTCGCTGTTCACCGGCGGGCTCCGCCGGCTGCGGGATGAGTCCCGCATCTTCGTCAACGGGACGCACGACCACGCGACCACCAACACGGCGCCCGGGCACGCGACGATCTCGACGGGCGTCACGCCCGCGCGCCACGGCATCGTGGGCAACAGTTGGTGGGAAATGGTGGACGGCGAGTGGAAGCGGGTCGAGAACGTGCACGACCCGAACGTCGAGCTCGTCGGCGCGCCGGGCATCCCGGCCGCGTCGCCGCACCGGCTGCTGCGCCCCGGCCTGGCCGACTGGGTGCGCGCCGCGGACAGCGCGTCCATCGTGGTGAGCGTCTCGGGCAAGGACCGCGGCGCGATCCTGCCGGGCGCGCATTCTCGCGGGTACGTGTACTGGTTCGAGCCGGACGCGGGCCGGTTCGTGACCTCGACGCACTACCGGACGGAGGACCCGGCCTGGGTCGCGGGCTTCAACCAGAACCTGTTGCCGGAAATCGCGCGCGACTCGGTGTGGGAGAGCACGATCCCGGAGACCGCGCTCCACCTCGCGCAGCCGGACACGGCGGCGCACGAGGCGGATGGCGTGCACACGTACTTCCCGCACCGTTTCGAGCGGAACGATGCAGACCCGCAGGCGTTCTGGCGCTGGTTCGAGTCGACGCCCATGCTGGACGCGGCGACGCTAGGCCTGGCCAAGGCGGCGGTGCGTGGGCTCGGCCTGGGCAGCGATGGCAGCCCGGACCTGCTCGCCGTCTCGCTCTCGCAGACGGATCGCGTCGGGCACACGTACGGCCCGCTCAGCCGCGAGCAGCTAGACAACCTGCTCCGGCTGGACCGCGAGCTCGGCGCGTTCTTCGCGTTCCTCGATGAGGCGGTCGGCGCCGGACGCTGGGTGCTCGCGCTCAGCGCAGACCACGGCGTGCACGAGACGCCGGAAGTTGCGCAGACTCTTGGTCTGCCGGGCCTCCGGGCCACCGAGCGCGAGCGCGACGCGCTCAACGCCGCCGTCGCCCAGGCGCTGGAGCGCGCCAAGGGCGCCGACGACGCGGCAACCGCGGCGTTCATCGCGGAAGCGGTCGAGCAGCTCCCGTTCGTCGTCGATGCAATCACGCACGCGGAGCTGGACGCCGCGACCGCGCCCGCAGACTCGTTCGTCGAGCTGTTCCGCAAGGCGCGCCACCCGGGGCGCGAGCCCGGCATCCTGGGGCGCCAGGGGGTGGAGGTGCGGTTCGTGGAAGGGTTCATCACCTACCAGCGCGGCGCGACGCACGGCTCGCCGTACTACAAGGACCGGCACGTGCCGATCATCTTCATGGGCGCCGGCGTCACGCCGGGCATCGACTCGACGCGCGCCGCGACGGTGGACATCGCGCCGACGCTCGCGCGGCTGCTCGGGGTCCCGGTGCCGGACGACCTGGACGGGAAGGCGCTGACCTGGTAGGCCGCGGCGGCCGGCGCGCGGATGGCGCGCCCGGGCCGTCGAACAGTGTGTGCGGGTGACGGACGGCGCGGCGGCGCCCGTTCGTCACCCGCGCTGCGTTTTCACGACAGGCGCCGCACGACCGCCTCCGCGACGCGGCCGCGGTAGACGATCTCCGCGGGGCCTCGCAGCCGCAGCGCCTCGCCTTCACCCGCCTGGATCTGGACCTGCCCGCCCGGCATGTCCACCACCAGCTCCCGCGCGGCAACGAGACCCAGGCGCCTCGCCGCTGCAGCGACCGCGCTCGCGCTCGAACCGGACGCCAGCGTCTCGCCCGCGCCGCGCTCCCAGATCCACGCCTCGAGCCGGTCCGGCCCCGCGACGCGCGCGAACTGCACGTTCGTGCCCGCGGCGAAGGCGGGGTGCGTGGCGAGGGCGGGCGCGCGGCGCAGGAAGTCCGCACGATCCAGCTCCTCCACGAACACCACGCAATGTGGGTTGCCGAGCGAGACCGGGTTGACGCGCGCCGTGCCCGCTTCGCCGAGGTCCAGCTCAAAGCCCAGCGCCTCGCCCGGCTCGGGTCTGAAGCCGACGTCGGCGCCGCGGAACGACGGCGTGCCGATGTCGACCACGATCATGAGCTGGCCGTCCGGCAGCGTCGACTCGACGCGCATCTCGACCGTGTCCTTCGGCAGCGCGACGGCGAACGGTTCGTCCCGCACGATGCCGCGGCCGTGCAGGTAGGCGGCGAAGATGCGCAGCCCGTTGCCGCTCTTCTCCGCCTCGCTGCCGTCCGGGTTGTAGATGCGGAGCCGGATCGGCCTCTCGGTCAGGAAGCCGAGCAGGATGCCGTCGGACCCGATGCCCAGGTGGCGGTCGCAGAGCAGGCGGATGCGGTGCGGCTCGAGCGGCCACGGCAGGTCCGCGGCGTCGAGCACGAGGTAGTCGTTGCCGAGGGCCTGGCCCTTGGCGAAAGGGAGCTCGGGCATGCGGCGCTCTCTGTGCGTCCTGTGTTCTCTGGCGGTTGCGGGTTTGCGCGTCAGGCGTCTGCGTCCGGCGCGCCTGCAGGTCGAGCGCAGTGTGGGGATCCTACACGGTCGGGAGGAATTGCGCACGGGGTGCGATGGGCGACGGCAGCGTGCTCGGGCCGGCGTGCTGCGCCGGGAGGTGGCGCGCCGCGTCGAGTGCGGCGCACCGCCCAGGGAATTGTCGTGCCGCGCCGGGAGGTCGCGCGCCACGTCGAGGCCGAAGGCACGTTGTCGCAATTCCCGAGATGGTTCAAAGTTGAACCATCCCGGACGGGCAAGGCTACCCTCGAAGCGCTGGGGTCCGGTGCCGCGCCCGGGTTAGCGACCGCTGTCGATGATCTTCGACCGGTCCGCGGGCGGCGAGCGCGTTACGCTCGAAGCCGGGATGGTTCAATCCTGAACCATCTTGCCGGTCCGCGGATCAGCGCTGCGCCCCGGGGCGGGTGCGACGAGCCGGTGGGTGGCTGACGCGCGGCCG
>Ga0207873_1000458_pt1 | contig 44984 bp, 38 predicted proteins | sample BGWIniCompost_FD_187373 | JGI IMG/M metagenome (GOLD analysis project Ga0207873, IMG submission 187373) | Cellulose adapted compost microbial communities from Newby Island Compost Facility, Milpitas, CA, USA - BGW Initial Compost (SPAdes)... ... | reverse complement strand
CATGAACGCGATCTCGCCGCCGCCGAGCGTGCGGACGACGACCATCTCGGCCTCGCCCGAGTAGAGGATGCGCTCGGGCGAGACGAGCTCGACCCGCAGGGCCACGTCGCTACTCCCCCGCCCGCTTGCGCAGCTCGTGGGCCTTGCGGCGGGCGTCCTCGGCGCCGCCGACGTTGAGGAACGCCTGCTCGGGCAGGTCGTCCAGCTCGCCGTTGACCAGCGCCTCGAACGACTCCACCGTCTCCTCGACCGGCGTGAAGATGCCGGGCAGGCCGGTGAAGGCCTCGGCCACGAACATGGGCTGCGACAGGAACCGCTGGATCTTGCGGGCCCGGGCGACCGTGACCTTGTCCTCCTCGGACAGCTCGTCGAGGCCGAGGATGGCGATGATGTCCTGCAGCTCCTTGTAGCGCTGCAGGATCTCCTGCACCCGGCGGGCGACGGCGTAGTGGCGCTCGCCGACCACCTCGGGCTGGAGGATGGTCGAGGTCGAGGCCAGCGGGTCGACCGCTGGGTAGATGCCGAGCGCCGCGATGTCGCGGGACAGCTCGGTCGTCGCGTCGAGGTGGGTGAAGGTCGTGAACGGCGCCGGGTCGGTGTAGTCGTCGGCCGGCACGTACACGGCCTGCATCGAGGTGATCGAGCGGCCCCGGGTCGAGGTGATGCGCTCCTGCAGCTCGCCCATCTCGTCGGCCAGCGTGGGCTGGTAGCCCACCGCCGACGGCATGCGGCCGAGCAGCGTCGACACCTCGGAGCCCGCCTGCACGAAGCGGAAGATGTTGTCGACGAAGAAGAGCACGTCCTGGCCCTTCACGTCGCGGAAGTACTCGGCGATGGTCAGCGCCGAGAGCGCGACCCGCAGGCGCACGCCCGGCGGCTCGTCCATCTGGCCGAAGACCAGGGCCGCCTTGTCGAGGACGCCCGACTCGGCCATCTCGAGGTAGAGGTCGGTGCCCTCACGGGTGCGCTCGCCCACGCCGGCGAACACCGACACGCCGCCGAACTCCTGGGCGACCCGGCGGATCATCTCCTGGATGAGCACCGTCTTGCCGACGCCGGCGCCACCGAACAGGCCGATCTTGCCGCCCCGCAGGTAGGGGGTGAGGAGGTCGATGACCTTGATGCCGGTCTCGAAGACCTCCTTCTTCGGCTCGAGGGCGTTGAACTCGGGGGCGTCGCGGTGGATCTCCCACCGGGCCTCGATCTTCTCCTCGTCGAGCTCGGGGACGTCGAGCGGCTCACCGATCACGTTGGTGACGTGCCCCAGCACGCCCTCGCCCACCGGCATGGTCAGGCCCGTGCCCAGGTTGCGCACCGGCGTGCCCCGCTTGAGGCCGTCGGTGGGCTTCAGGCAGATGGCCCGGACGCGCGAGTCGCCGATCTGCTGGGCGACCTCGGCCCGGACGGTGACCTCCTTGCCGTCGATGGTCAGGGTCATGTCGAGCGCCGTGTTGATCGCCGGCACGGCGTCCGGCGGGAACTCGACGTCGACGACCGGGCCGGCGATGGCGACGACGCGGCCGTCCTTGAGGTTCGTCCCGGAGGAGGCGGTGCTGGTCTCGGTGAGCGTCATGGTCGGGGTGCTCCTCTTATGAGCGCGAGAGCGGGTTGAGTTCGTTCGTCAGGACGTCCGCAGCCATGAGGACGTGGTCGACGAGCAGGTCGGTCCGGTCGGACTGCGCCTGGCGCATGGCCTCGGCCCCGCCCACGATCTCCATGATCTCGGTGGTGATGGCGTCCTGGCGGGCCCGGTTCATCTCGCGGCTGTACTTGACGATCAGCTCCTCGGCGTTGTCGGTCGCCGACTTCATCGCCCGCTGCTGGGCGGCGAAGAAGGAGGCCGCGCCCTCGAGCAGCGCGGCGTACAGCCGGGCCTCGGCGTAGCGCGGCAGCAGCCGGTCGAGGATCTGCTGCGGCGCCGGCTCGAACTCGTAGTCGGCGGTCGGCCCGTCGCCGGTCTCGAGCAGCGACGCGTCCAGCGGCACGAACCGGCGGATCGTCACCCGCTGGGTGCCGACCGACAGGAACTGCGTGTAGGCGAGCTCGACGCGGTCGTACTCGCCCTGCTCGAACCGCGTCGTCACGTAGTCGGCGATGATCCGGGCGTCCTCGTAGCTGGGGTTGTCGGAGATCCCGACGTAGGCCTCGTCGATCTCCCAGCCCCGGAAGCGGAAGTACGACTGCGCCTTCTTGCCCACGGTCACCAGCCGGGTGCGGCGGCCCTGCTCGCGCTGGTGGAGCATCGACCGCTCGGCGGCGCGGATGACCGAGCTGTTGTAGGCGCCCGACAGCCCCCGGTCGCCGGCGACGACGACGTAGGCGACGGTCTCGACCCGGTCGCGCTCGGCGAGCAGGGGCGAGCCCTCACCGGCACCCGCCGCCGCCAGGTTGCGGATCACCTCGGTGATGCGCTCGCTGTAGGGGCGAGCGGCGGCGACCCGCTGCTGGGCCTTGGCGATGCGGCTGGCGGCGATGAGCTCCATCGCCTTGGTGATCTTCTTCGTCGACTGGATCGAGCGGATCCGTCGACGCAGGGCCCGTTCCTTGCCGCCGGCCACGGGTCAGCCCTGAGCGTCCTGGGGGGCGGGGGCGTCCTGCGGGGCGGCCTCGCCCTCGGCCGCCTGCTCCCAGCTGAACTGCTCGGCGAAGGCCTTGATGGCGCCCTCGAACGCGTCCATGTCGGGGATGTCGCCCGTCGTGCGGATCGCCTCGAGGATGTCGCCGTGCCGGGCCCGGAACCACTCGATCAGCTCGCTCTCGAAGCGCCGGACGGCCTCGACCGGGATCGGGTCGAGGTAGCCGTGGGTGCCGGCGTAGAGGACGACGACCTGCTCCTCGACCGGCAGCGGGCTGTGGAGCGGCTGCTTGAGCAGCTCGACGAGCCGGTAGCCGCGCTCGAGCTGGGCCTGGGACACCTTGTCGAGCTCGGAGCCGAAGGCGGCGAAGGCCTCCAGCTCGCGGAACTGGGACAGGTCGCCCTTCAGCGTGCCGACCGCCCGCTTCATGGCCTTGATCTGCGCGTCGCCGCCGACCCGGGACACCGAGATGCCGGTGTCGAAGGCGGGGCGCACGCCGGCCTTGAACAGGTCGTCCTGCAGGTAGATCTGCCCGTCGGTGATCGAGATGACGTTGGTGGGGATGTAGGCCGACACGTCGCCGGCCTTGGTCTCGATGATGGGCAGGGCGGTCAGCGACCCGGCGCCCCGCTCGTCGGACAGCTTGGCCGCCCGCTCGAGCAGCCGGCTGTGCAGGTAGAAGACGTCACCCGGGTAGGCCTCGCGGCCCGGCGGCCGGCGGAGCAGCAGCGAGATCTGCCGGTAGGCCTCGGCCTGCTTGGACAGGTCGTCGTAGACGACGAGGGCGTGCTCGCCGTTCTCCATCCAGTGCTGGCCCATCGCGCAGCCGGCGTAGGGGGCCAGGTACTTGAACGGCGAGGGGTCGGACGCACCGGCCACGACGACGACCGTGTACTCCAGCGCGCCGAACTCCTCGAGGGTGGCGACGGTGTTGGCGACCGTCGACTCCTTCTGGCCGACCGCGACGTAGATGCACTTCACGCCGAGGCCGCGCTGGTTGATGATCGTGTCGATCGCGATCGTCGTCTTGCCGGTCTTGCGGTCGCCGATGATCAGCTCGCGCTGGCCCCGGCCGATCGGCGTCATGGCGTCGATGGCCTTGATGCCCGTCTGCAGGGGCTCGTGGACCGGCTGGCGGCCCATGATGCCCGGCGCCTGGATCTCCATGCGCCGGTCCTGGACGTTGGTGATCGGGCCCTTGCCGTCGATCGGGTTGCCCAGGGCGTCGATGACGCGGCCGAGCAGGCCGTCGCCGACGGGCACCGACAGGATGCGGTGGGTGGCCTTGACGGTCTCGCCCTCGCGGACGTCCGACGCCTCGCCGAGGATGACGGCGCCGATCGACTCCTCGTCGAGGTTCATCGCCAGGCCGAGCACCCCGCTCTCGAACTCGAGGAGCTCGTTGACCGCCGCGTCGGGCAGCCCGCTGACGGTGGCGATGCCGTCGCCGACCTCGATGACGCGGCCGACCTGCGCCGTCTCGACGCTGGGCTTCCAGTCCTCGAGGTTCTTCCGGAGCGCCGCGGCGATGTCGGCGGTGTTGATGGTCAGCTCTGCCATCGTCGTGTCCTCGTCGTCTCGTCCTCTAGAACGCGTTCTTGAGCTGCTCGAGGCGGCTGCGCACCGACCCGTCGATGACGGTGTCCCCGACCTGGGCGACGATGCCGCCCATCACCGAGGGGTCGACGATCACCTTGACCTCGACCTGCTTGCCGGTGGCCTTGTTCAGGGCCTCGGCCAGCCGCTTGCGCTGGTCGTCGTTGAGGGGGACCGCCGAGCGCACCTCGGCGACCTCCTTGTCGGCCTCCGCGGCGCTCATCTCGACCAGCCGGGCGACGATGTCCGGCAGCTCGCGCGCCCGGCCGGTGCCGACGACCATCGACACCAGGGCGACGGTCGTGTCGCTGGCCTTGCCGCCGAGCAGGTCCTCGACGATCTGCTGGCGGCGGCTCGCCGGGATCCGGGGGTCGGTGAGCGCCTCCCGCAGCTCGTCCGACCCCTTCAGGACCTGCGAGAACCGGAACAGCTCGTCCTCCACCTCGCCGAGGGTGCCCTCGGCGCGGGCCACGGCGAAGAGCGCTTCGGCGTAGGCGAGCGTGCGGTCGTCTGCCATCTCGGCGTCGCTCCTGGTGTCCGGCGGGGCGCGCTACGAGCGCTGCGCCGCCACCTGGTTGATGTAGTCCTCGATGAGCTGGGTCTGCGCGGCCTCGTCGAGGTTGCGCTGCAGCACCGCCTCGGCGGCCCCGAGCGCCAGCTGGGCGACCTCGTCCCGCAGGTCGGCGAGGGCCTGCGCCCGGGCGGTCTCGATGTCGGCCTGGGCCCGGCTGCGCATCTCGGCCAGCTCCTCCTGGAGGCGGGCCTCCTGCTCGCGCTTGAGCTGGTCGGCGGCCTGGCGGGCCTCCTCGATGATGCGGCCGGCCTCGGCCTTGGCGTCGTTCAGCTTGGCCCGGTACTCGGCCAGCAGCTGCTCGGCCTCGGCCCGCTGCTGCTCGGCCGCCTGGAGGTCGTTGCGGATCCGCTCGGTGCGGGCGTCCATCGCCTTGCGCATGGCCGGCAGGCCGAACTTGGCGAGGAAGAAGAACACCACCAGGAAGCCGATCGCGCCCCAGATGATCTCGTTCACCTCGGGCAGGAGGATGTTCGGCGCCTCCTGGCAGTCGTCGATCGCGCCGCCGCCCTCGAGGATCTCGATGCACTCCTCCTCGGCGTGCCCGATCTCGGGCTCGCCCTCGCCCTCCTGCGCACCGGCCGGGCCGGCCAGCGCCAGGACGAGGCCGAGAGCGACCGCCGACAGGGCCAGCAGCATGTTCCTGCGTCGCATGGGTCGTTCCTTGTTGCCGTCCGGTGCGTGCGGGGTGATCAGGCCTGGCCGAGGAAGAAGACGACGAAGCCGATCAGGGCGAGGGCCTCGACGAAGGCGATGCCCAGGAACATCGTCGTGCGGACCATGCCGGCCGCCTCGGGCTGGCGGGCCATGGCCTGGACCGACTGGCCGACGAGGTAGCCGATGCCGATGCCCGGCCCCAGGGCGGCGATGCCGTAGGTCAGCGCCGCCAGGCCGGTGTTGGTGATGCCCTCTTCGGCAGCTTCCTGGGCGAGGATGGCGAGGTTGGCAAGCATCGTTGGAGCTTCCTTCTCCTGTGGGTGACGTGATCGGGAGACGTGGTCGGGATCGGGCGCGGGCTCAGTGCTCGTGGCTGGTGCAGAGGTCGATGTAGACCCCGGCCAGCAGCGTGAACACGTAGGCCTGCAGGAACGAGACGAGGATCTCGAAGGCCGTGAAGGCGATGACGCCGAAGAGCGGCAGCGGGAGGAAGGCCGCGTACCACTCGGTCGTCCACAGCGTCGCCGTCAGGATGGCGAAGGTGACGAGCAGGATGTGGCCGGCCAGCAGGTTGGCGAAGAGCCGGACCATGTGCGAGAAGGGCCGGATGAAGAAGTTCGAGACCAGCTCGATCGGGATGACGACGACGTAGAGGAGCGCCGGCACCCCGGGCGGCATGAGCGAGTGCTTGAGGTAGCCGAAGAAGCCGTGCTCGCGGATGCCGGCCGCGTTGTAGAGGACGAAGGTGAGCAGCGCCAGGAACATCGGCAGCGCGATGCGGGCGTTCGCCGGCATCTGCACGAACGGCACGATCTCGAAGATGTTGCAGAAGAAGATGAAGAAGAAGAGCGAGACCATGTAGGCCGTCCACCGGAGGCCCTTGGTGCCCATGGTCGGCAGGATGATCTGGTTCTCGACGAACTCGATCGACATCTCCGCCGCGTTCTGGGCCCCGGTCGGCACCAGCTGGCCCTTGTTGCCGATGGTGAAGATCAGGATCGTCAGCAGCGCCGAGAGCGCGTAGACGAGGACGACCTTGTTGATGCCCCAGACGTTGTCGCCGACGATCTCGGGCCAGTTGACCAGGTGGCTGAGGGGCGGGAACTCGAGACCGAGGATCACCGGGACGCTGACTCCTTGGTGGCACCGGGCTTCAGCCCGGGGAAGGCGAGCGAAGCGGACACGTAGCGGAGCTCCCACAGCAGGAGCCCCAGGTGGGTGACGATCAGGGTCAGGCCGAGCGGCAGCGGCTCGACCCACGACAGGTCCTTGACGGCCCACACCGCCGCGCCGATCAGGGCGAGGCGGAGCACGTAGCCGAACAGCGCGGCGCCCATGACCGCCCCGTGGCCGAGGCGGGCGGCGGTCTCGAGCAGGAACGCCGCCAGCAGGAAGTTGGCCACGACCACCCCGACGGCGAAGGCCGCGGACAGGGCCCCGTCCAGCCCCCACGGCAAGGCGGCGGCCACGACCAGCACCGGCGCGACCGGCAGCGCCCGGCGCACCATGTCGGTGGCGACCTCCCGCTCGGGTGCCGGGCCCGCGGGCGGGACGGCGAGGGGATCGCTCACCGGGCGGCTCCGGGCAGCTTGGCCTCCTCGGCCTTCATCTCGCGGTCGTAGGCGAACCACAACCTCACGAAGACGCCGACGACGCCGTAGAGGCCGAGGCCGAGCATGGCGAACGGCGCGGTGCCCCACCAGCCGTCGAGCAACCAGCCGACGAGGCCCATCAGCAACGGGGCGACGACGATCTCGACGGCGCGGGTCATGCCCTCGCCGAACCCCTTGTTGATCTTTCGCCTCGTTGCGAGATCGGACACCGGTGACACCCCGTGACGCGGTCGACCACCCGGACCGCCAGAGATTGTGAAGCGTTTCGCAATCTACGGACCGGAACCGTGCGGGGGCAAATCCACGGTCCGCGACCGACGGCGGGGCAGATTAGCAACCCCGCGAGTCGGAGTTCCCAACCGAGAAACCCGCGGGGTCACCGGCGCCGACCTGCGGTTCGTCGGCGCGGACCGCCTCCGCCGCCCGGCGGCGGGCCTCCCACGCCGGGCCGAGCACCGTGTAGAGCAGCAGCCCCACGGCCGCCAGGCCGAGCGGCACGAGGGCGAGGCCGTTGCCCGTGTAGACGGGCACGAGCACCGCGGCGGACAGCAGGCCCGTCCACCCCCAGAGGATGAGCACCGCCCGCCGGTGCCCGTGGCCGAGGCGCATGAGCCGGTGGTGCAGGTGCCCCTTGTCGGCGATCGTCAGCCCGGCCCGGTCGCGGGCCCGGCGCAGCAGCGCCCACGCGGTGTCGATGATCGGCACGCCGAGGATGACGAGCGGCAGCAGCAGCGGGGCGAAGAAGAAGAACGTCTGCCCGCCGACCTCGGCGTCGGTGTTGCCGCCGATGGCGATCGTCGAGGCCGCCATGAGCAGGCCGAGGGTCAGCGCGCCGGCGTCGCCCATGAAGATCTTCGCCGGGTGGAAGTTCCAGGGCAGGTAGCCGAGGCAGGCCCCGACCACGCAGGCGGCGATCAGGGCGCCGATGTTGTCGTCGGCGATGATCTCGCCGTCGTTGTCGAGGTGCTCGGCGAACATGAGGATCGCCCCGGCGGCGATGCCGACGACGCCGGCGGCCAGCCCGTCGAGCCCGTCGATGAGGTTGACCGCCTGGGCCATGCCCACCACCCACAGCACGGTGATGAGCGGCACGAGGTCGGGCGGCAGGGCGACGAGCCCGACGAAGGGCACGCGGAAGAAGAGGATCGACACGCCGGAGATGGCGAGCACGCTGCCGGCCAGGACCGAGCCCGCGGTCTTGGCCGGGGCCGACACCTCGCGCAGGTCGTCGACCTGGCCGACGACGTACATGGTCAGCGTCGACAGCACGACGCCGAGCGGCGGGGCGATCGTGCGGAACGCGGGCCGGAACTCGCCGGTCAGCCAGGCGACGCCGAAGCCCACGAGGAACCCCGCGACGATGCCGGCGCCGCCGAGGATGGGCGTCGGCCGGGTGTGGACCCGACGGGCGTCGGGGTGGACCACCGCCCCCACCCGGAACGACAGCGCCCGCAGCAGGGGCATGGAGCAGAAGGTGACGACGAACGCGGCACCCAGTGCGGCCAGGTAGCCGATCACGGCGCGGCCAGCCCTCCCGGAGCGGCGGGGGCGGTCGGGTCTAGTCGCACCCCGACGCGGCCTCGATCTCGGCGATCTGGGCCACGCGGCGCTCGTGCCGGCCGCCGTCGAAGGGCGTGGTCAGGAACATCGTCATGATCTCGTCGGCCAGCTGGGGCGCGACGATGCGGGCGCCGATGGCCAGCACGTTGGCGTCGTTGTGGGCCCGGGACATGCGGGCGGTGTAGAGGTCGTTGCACAGCGCGGCCCGGACGCCGCGGATCTTGTTGGCGACCATCTGCTCGCCCTGACCCGAGCCGCCGAGCACGATGCCGCGCTCGACCTCGCCCGAGGCGACGGCGCGGGCGACGGCGGCGCAGATGGGCGGGTAGTCGACGGCGGCCTCGCTGTGGGTGCCCTTGTCGACCACCTCGTGGCCGAGGTCGCGCAGGGTCTTCGCGAGGTGTTCCTTCAGGTGGTAGCCGGCGTGATCGGAACCGATGGCGACGCGCACGTCATCTCCGTGTGTGACCGGTGGGATCGTTCACGTGCGGTTCGGGGCGGTGGGCCGCACCGCGGAGCACGCGAGCGGGCTCAGCGTACGCTGCGCTGCGGCGCGGCTCGCCCACCAGCAGCTCGACCAGCCGGCGGAGCAGCCGCTCGAGCTCGTCCGCCGTCTCCTCGAACACCGCCCGGGGCCGCCCCACGGGGTCGGCGATGTCGTCGATCGGGTCGTCCCCCATCAGGTCCGCGGGGCGCCGCCCGACCGCCAGCCGGCGCAGCCACGACCGCACCGACTCGCCGTGGTACCGGGGGCCCACCTCGTCGCCCCGTCGCACGATCTCCTTGAGCGTGAACGTGCGGTCCATGTCGGCGCCGTACGTCGCGCACAGCTCGCGCACGTGCTGGCGCGTCATGCCGATGATCAGCGTCGTCGTGCGGGCCACCTCCACGTCGACCGTGCGGCTGACGTGGCCGCTGATGTCGATGCGGCGGGCCGCCATCGTGGCGACGGCCTCCGGGGTCGCGGGCGCACCACCGGGCAGCAGCCCGGCCGAGCCGACCTCGGCGCCGACGCCGGAGAGCGCGAGGATCCGGCGGAGCAGGCCCTCGGCCATGGGGGAGCGGCACTGGTTCGCGGTGCAGACCAGCAGGATGTCGATGTGCGGATTGTAGATGCACCCTCCGCGTTCCTACAGTCGCCTGACCTGCATCCCTGACCCGTCAGCTGGAGTGTCGATGGCGCTCGATCCCCGTACCCCCGTCCTGGTCGGCGTCGGCCAGTGGTCCAACCGCGTCGACCGCGGCGAGCCCCCCGTCGAGCCGGCCGGGATGATGGCCGAGGCCGCCCGCCGGGCGGCCGCCGACAGCGGCGCCGCCCGCGACCTGCTGGCCCGGGCCGACGCCGTGCGGGTCGTGTCGATCTTCTCGCGCCGCTACCGCAACGCCGCCCGACTGGTCGCCGAGCAGGTCGGCGCGCAGCCGCGAGACGAGGCCGTCTCCCCCGTCGGCGGCAACGAGCCCCAGGTCCTCGTCAACCAGGCCTGCCGCGACATCGCGGCGGGCGACGCCGACGTCGTCGTGATCTGCGGTGCCGAGGCCTGGCGCACCCGGAAGGCGGGCACGGCCGACGAGCTCGGCTGGACGACGCAGGACGAGTCGGTGCCCGAGGCCCGGCTCACCGGCCCCGAGGTCGAGCTGAACCACCCGGCCGAGCTCGCCCGCCAGATCTACCTGCCGACGCAGATCTACCCGATGTTCGAGCAGGCGCTCCGCCACCGCGCCGGTCGGTCGGTCGACGACCACCTGGTGCACGTGAGCGAGCTGTGGGCCCGGTTCTCGGAGGTGGCCGCCGGCAACCCCCACGCCTGGATCCGGGAGCCGTGGACGGCCGAGCGGATCCGCACGGCGTCCCCCGACAACCGCTGGGTCTGCTGGCCGTACACCAAGGTGATGAACGCCAACAACATGGTCGAGCAGGCCGCGGCGCTGATCCTCTGCTCGGCCGAGCAGGCGGAGGCCGCCGGCGTGCCCCGCGACCGCTGGGTGTTCCCGGTCGCCGGCACCGAGGCCCACGACACCTACGCCGTCTCCCACCGCCCCGACCTCGCCTCCTCCGGCGCCATCCGGCTGGCCGCCCGCCGGCTGTTCGAGCTCGCCGGGCGCACCGTCGACGACGTCGCCCACGTCGACCTCTACTCGTGCTTCCCGTCGGCCGTGCAGATCGCGGCGGCCGAGATCGGCCTCGGCCTCGACCGCCGGCTCACGGTCACCGGCGGCCTGTCGTTCGCGGGCGGCCCCTGGAACAACTACGTGACCCACGCCATCGCCACGATGGCCGGCGTGCTGCGGGACGACCCCGGTGCCCTCGGCCTGGTCACCGCCAACGGCGGCTACGTCACGAAGCACGCCCTCGGCCTCTACTCGACCGAGCCGCCGGCCGGCGGGTTCCGGTGGGCCGACGTGCAGGACGAGGTCGACACCCTGCCCACCCGGGAGGTGTGCGAGGAGCTCGACGACACCGTCGAGGCCACCGTCGAGTCCTGGGTCGTGGAGCACGCCCGGGACGGGGCGCCCGAGCGCACCCTGGCCTCGTGCCTCCTGGCCGACGGCCGCCGGGTGTGGGCCACCAGCGACGACCCGACCACCGTGGCCGAGATGCGCTCGGGCGCCGAGCAGATCGGCCGGCGGGTCAAGGTCGACCCGGCCGGCACGCTGCTGCTCTGAGGCCGCTCAGGCGGTCAGCTCGCGCAGCTTCTGCTGGAAGGCCTGCTGCTCGGGCGTCGGCGTGCTGCCGGCGGCCTGCATCGACATGAGCTTGGTCATGTCGCCCTCGACCTTGATCTGGCCGGCCATGAAGGCCTGCATGGCCGCCTGCTGGTTGCCGTCGATGAACATCGCCTTGGCGACGTCGTAGGGCACGGTCACCTTGGTGGGCGCGTCGTCGACGTGACCCCGCTCGAACTGGCCGCCGGCGAGGTGCACCTCGGTGTCGCCGTCGGGGCCGCCCGACACCGTGATGTTGAGGCGCAGGTCCTTCATCGCCGGCGACGGCTCCGGCGCCTCGTCGCGCAGGGCCTCCACGGCGGCGAACCACTCGTCGGACAGGAAGGTGTGGGCCATGGTCGTCTGTTCCTCTCTCGCGTCGCACCCGGCCCCTCTCGGCCGGCTCCGGTGAGGGGGGATGCTGGCACACCGGCGGCCGGTCCGCTCGCGTGCTGGCAACGGGCGTTGCCCGAACGCCGCGCTCCGTCAGGCGGACGTCACGGTGCCGGGCGCGTGCTTGGCCAGCACCGCCTCGGCGGCCTCCTCGCTGGCGGCGACGGCCCGCACGACGTAGCTGGCCGCGCCGTGGGCCACGTCCTCGATGTCGAGCTCGTGGCGGCCGTCCGACGTGCGGCTCTCGGCGTAGAGCATGACGTAGGAGTAGACGACCCCGGCGTTCACGTGGGCGAAGGTCGCCGGGTCGCCGGGGCGGACGACGCCGCGGCGCTGGCCCTCGGCGAGCAGCGCCGTGGCCTCGTCGGCCTGGACGCGCTGCGTGCGGGCCCGGGTCTCGCGCCGCCGCCGGTCGCCCCGGGCCTGGTCGGAGATGATGCCGTAGAGCCGGTAGTTGCCGGCGATGAACCGCACCGAGGCGGCGGTGCCCACGTAGAGCCGCTCGAGCGGGTCGTCGATGCCGGCGATGGCCCGCCCCTGCGCCCGCCGGAGCCGGTGGCTCATGTCGACGACGATCTCGTCGAAGAGCTTCTCCTTGTTCTCGAAGTACCAGTAGACGAGGCCCTTGGCCACACCGGCGGCCGCGGCGATGTCGACCATGCGGGTGTCCTCGTAGCCCCGCTCGGCGAACAGCTGCTCGGCGTGGTGCAGCAGCTCGGCCTTGCGGTCCCGGCCGTGGCGGGTCAGGCTCCGCTTCTCGGTCGACATCCTCGTCACCGTACCCGTGGCCCGCGGCGGCGTGCGTCATCGCCACCCCGCGGGGCCCCGCCGCGACCCCCGGTGGTCACGCGCCGGTGGACGGGGGCGTCGACGGCGGCGTGCTGGTGGTCGTGGGCGGGTCGCCCTCGGTGGTCGTGGGCGTGCCGTCCCCGTCGGTCGTCGGCGTCGTGTCCTCGTCGGTCGTCGTCGTGGTCGGCTCCTCGGTCGTCGTCGTCCGGGGCGGAGCCGTGGTCGTCGGCCGGGACCGCGACCGCTCGCGCTCCTCCCGGGTCGTCGTCGGCCGCTCCGGCTCGGTCGTCGCCGGCCGGCGGGGCGAGAGGTCCTCGTCGTCGACCGTCGTCGTCGTGCTGCCGTCGAGCAGGGTCGTGGTCGTCACCCGGTCGCGCCGCTCGACGTCGGCCTCCGGCGAGCGCTCGCCGCCGTCACCGGGCAGCAGGAGGGCCGCGCCCAGCACGAGCAGCACGACGACCGCGAGGGCGGCGGCCAGGCCCAGCCGCCGCGCCCCGGGCGGCAGCCGGTCGAACCGGGCGGCCACCGCCGGGCGCGCCTCCCGGCGGAGCACGACCGTCTCGTCGCCGCCCGCCGGCGCGGCCGGGGCCGCGGCCGCCGCCGCGGCCACCGCCCCGGTGTCGGCCGGCGCACCCGCCACGGCCTGCAGGGCCGCCCGCACGCGGGCGGCGTCCGGCCGGGCGTCGGGGTCCTTGGTCAGCAGCGCGCCGATGATCTCGCTCAGCCGGCCCGGGTGCTGCTGCGGGCGGGGCGGCTCGTGCACCACCGCGGTGGCGGTGGCGATCGCCGAGCCGGCGTCGAACGGGGGCTCGCCCTCGACGGCGAAGTAGAGCAGGGCGCCGAGGCCCCACATGTCCGACGCGGGGCCCACCGGCTTCCCGCTCGCCTGCTCGGGCGACATGTACGACGGCGAGCCGATGACCGCGCCGGGGGCGGTCTGGGTCGTCTCGTCCCGCAGCGCGGCGACGCCGAAGTCGGCCAGCTTGACGAGGGGCTCGGGCCGGATGTCCGGCGGCACCTCGTCGGCCCCGGTGGGGTCGAGCTCGACCAGCACGTTCGAGGGCTTGACGTCGCGGTGGACGATGCCCTGGGCGTGCGCGGCCACCAGGGCGTCGAGGACGCCGAGGCCGATCGCGGCGGCGAGCGGCTCGTCCAGCGGGCCCCGCTCCGCGACGATGGCCGCGAGGCTGGGCGCCCGGACGAGCTCCATGATCAGCCACAGCGCCGCGTCCTGCTCGATGACGTCGTAGACCGCGACGACGTTCGGCGAGGTGATGCGGGCCGTGGCCCGGGCCTCGCGGCGGGCCCGCGCCAGGTTCTGCTCCGAGTCGGGGGCGTCGGCGACCGGGCCCACCTCGACCTTCTTGATCGCGACCTCGCGCCCGAGGCGGTGGTCGCGGGCCCTGTAGACGACCGACCGGCCCCGGCCCAGCTCGGCCAGGAGCTCGTAGCGGTCGATGAGAACGTCACCGATCCCCGCAGCTGCCATCGACCCCCCAGGATGCCGCCGCTCAGCCGGCCGCGGGCGCGACGCCGTGGCCGTCGGTGGCGCCCCCGTCCGGCGCGGCGGCGGTGCCGGGGCGCCCGGCCGGCGGCCGGATGCGGACCTCGGTGATGGCCCGGCCGTCGACGGCGAGCACCTCGATCGTGCGGCCGGCGACGGTGACCCGGTCGCCCGGGGCCTCGGGCACCCGGCCCAGCTGGTCGAGCACCAGGCCGGCCACGGTGGCGTATGGCCCCTCGGGCATGCCCTGGACGCCGACGTCGACGAGGTCGTGGACCGGGAACCGGCCGGGGAGGACGAGCGAGCCGTCGGGCTCGCGGCGGACGCCGACGACGTCGCGGTCGCTCTCGTCGTAGATCTCCCCGACGACCTCCTCGAGGAGGTCCTCGATCGTGACGATGCCGGCGGCGGCGCCGTGCTCGTCGACGACGAGCGCGAGCTGCTGGCGCTTGACCTGCATCTCGTGCAGCACGTCGAGCGCCTCGGCCGTCTCGGGGAAGGCGAGCACCTCGCCCGCCAGCTCGGCGACGGGGCGGTCGCCCTGGTCGAGCAGGTCGCGCAGGTGGACGACCCCGACGACGTCGTCGAGGTTGCCGTCGTGGGCCACCGGCGCCCGCGAGTGCCCGCTCGCGACCAGCTCCCGCAGGCCCCGCGAGGCCGGCCAGTCGCTGTGGAGCACGAACACGTCGGGGCGGGGGCGCAGGACCTCGTCCAGCGTGCGCTCGGAGATCTCGAACGCGCCGTCGAGGATCAGCCGCTGCATGGGCGTGAAGGTCGACTGCCGGCCGACCATCTCGCGCAGCTCGGCCTCGGTGATCGCCTCCCGCTGGACGTGCGGGTCGCCGCCCATCAGCCGCACGGCGACGTCGGTCGACCGGGACAGCAGCCAGACCACCGGCCGGGTGACCGTCGACAGCAGCCACAGCGGTCGGGCGGCCACGAGCGCCCAGCCCTCGGCCCGCTGCATGGCGATGCGCTTGGGCGCCAGCTCGCCGAACACGAGCGTGACGTACGACAGCAGCAGCGTCACGACGACGACCGACCCCGGCCGGGCGACGTCGCCCAGGAACGACAGCGGCTCCTCCAGCGGCTCGGCGAGCGACACGGCGGCCGCCGCCGAGGCCAGGAAGCCGGCCAGCGTGATGCCGATCTGGATGGTGGCCAGGAAGTTGTTCGGGTCGCGTGCCAGCCGCACGACCAGCGCACCCGTGGCCGAGCGCTGCTCGAGCTGCCGCAGCTGCCCTTCCCGCAGCGACACGAGTGCCATCTCGGTGCCCGCGAACGCGGCGTTGAGCAGCACGAGCACGGCCACCAGCACCAGCTGGGGCCAGGGGCCGCTCACGGCCTGCTCCCGATGTCGGATGGGGGGTGCGAGGAACGTCTCACGGTGGGGTGGCCATGGTAACGAGCCCGGGCCCGGGCGAGCGCCACCTACGCGCCCTGGCGCAGGGCGGCGCGCACCTGGACCGGGTCGTCCAGGTCGACCGTGTCCGGATCGATGCCCATCCCCGCGAGGTGGTCGCGCAGCAGCTCGTGGTGGGACCGCACGACCGCGCCGGGCGGCGGCCGGAACTCGGCGACGTCGACGGGCGCGTCGACCACCAGGTCGGTCAGCGCCAGCCACGAGCACACCCGGCCGTCCGCGTAGCCCTCGTGCCGGAGCAGGATCCCGGTCGCCCGGTCGAACCACAGCCGGTGCTCGACGCCCGCGAGGTCGCGGTGCAGCAGGGCCTGCGGTCCGCCGCGCGCCGCGGCCGGGTCGGCCGGCCGGGCGTCGACGACCCAGCAGGGCCGCCCCTCGACCTCGTCCTCGCCGGGCTCCCCGAGGAGCAGGCCCTCGAGGAGGGCGGCCGGGTGGATGCACGTGCCGACGACGCCACCGTCGTGGATGGAGGCCCGGGTCGGCGGCCGCTCGGTCACCAGCGTGCTCGTGCCCACCCAGCTGCGCTCGCCGTCGCTGACGGCCAGGTGGCCGCGGCCGACGACCCGCCACCGGTCGGGCGGCGCCACGACGACGTACCAGGACGCCAGCACCTCGGGGCCGTCGTCGCCGGGCGGGCTGCCCGGGGCGAGCGGCGGCCGCCGGGCGTGCGCGGCGGCGACGAGGTCGCGCTGGACCCACGTCGTCAGGGCTCCCCGGAGGGTGCGCAGGCCCCCGGGGGCGGCGGTCACGAGGGCGCGGAGCCCTGCCGCTGTTCCCATGCGGACGTGACAGTAGACACACCGACGGGCGCCTGCCGCCGATGTCACCCAGCGTGCCGACTGCACCGCTAGACGCGGTCGGCCGCCGCCGCCCGCACGTCGTCGAGCGAGAGCGGGCCCTCGCGCCGCACCCGCCACGGCACCGCCGTGGCGTCGACGACCGTCGAGGGGGGTGCCGAGCACCGGCCGCCGTCGACGACGAGGTCGACGGGCCCGAGGGCCCCGGCCGCCTCCTCCGCCGTCGCCGGGGTCGGCGCCCCGTGCGGGTTGGCGCTCGTCGTGGCCAGCGGGCCGACCGCGGCGGCCACCGCCCGCACGAAGGCGTGGTCGGGGCAGCGCACGCCGATGGTGTCCTCGGGCGCGCCGAGCGCGTAGCCCAGGCCCGGCCGCCGGGGCAGGACCAGGGTGAGCGGGCCCGGCCACAGCCGCCCGGCGATGCGGCGGACCTCGTCGGTGACGGCCGCCGGCGCCGCCAGGGCGAGGGCGTCGCCGGGCGTCGCGCACAGCACGGCGATCGGCACGTCCCGCCCCCGGCCCTTCAGGTCGAAGAGCCGGGCGGTGGCGGCGGCGTCGGACGGCAGGGCCGCGAGCCCGTAGACGGTGTCGGTGGGCAGCACGACGACGCCCCCCGCCCGCAGGACCTCGACGGTGCGCTCGACCACCTCGGCCGGCGCGGCGTCGGGGCGCGGCAGGGCGAGCGTGGTCACCATCGGGCGAGCAGCACCCGGTCCCGGCCGGCCAGGTCGGGCCAGACGGTGGCGACGGGGAACCCGGCCCGCCGGGCCAGCGACCGGGCCCGGGCCGTCTGGTGGGGCGCCATCTCGAGCAGCAGGGCCCCGGGCCGGGCGAGCCAGCGCGGCGCCTCGGCCACGATGTGCTCGACCGCCTCGAGCCCGGTCGGCCCCGGCACCAGCGCGGTGCGGGGCTCCCACTCGCGCACCTCGTCGGGCAGGTCGGGCACCTCGTGCTCGGCCACGTACGGCGGGTTGGACACGATGACGTCGACGCGGCCCGCCAGCTCCTCGGGCAGGGCGTCGAACCACGAGCCGGCGGCCAGCCGCACCCGGGTGGCGGGCCGGCCGAGCCCGGCCAGGTTGGCCCGGGCCACGGCGAGCGCCTCGTCGGACACGTCGGTCCCCCACACCTGGAGGCCGGGGCACTCGACGGCCAGCGACAGGGCGATGGCGCCCGAGCCGGTGCCGAGGTCGACGGCCAGCCGGGCGCCGAGCCGCTTGCACTCGTCGACGGCCATGCCGGCGAGCACCTCGGTCTCGGGCCGGGGGACGAGGACCCGCCGGTCGAGGTAGAGGTCGAGCGTGCGGAACTGCCAGCGGCCGAGCGCGTACTGCAGCGGCTCGCCGCCCTCCCGCCGGGCCAGCATGGACGCCAGGTGGGTGGCGCCCCGGACGGTGGCGGGGCGGTCGAGAGCGACGGTCAGCTCGGCCGGCGACAGGCCCGTGGCCCGCTCGAGCAGCCACCGGGCCTCCTGGGCGGGGTCGTCGACGCCCGCGGCCGCCAGGCGGTCCCGGGCGTCGCGCAGCAGCTCGCCCCAGGTGCGCACGCCGCCCTCGGGCGCGGTGGCGGGCCGGTCGGGCGCGGCCCCCGTGCGGTCGGCCGGTGCGCCCACGCCTCAGGTCGCCGCCGCCAGGCGGCGGGCCTGCTCGTCGGCGACCAGGGCGTCGCTGATCTCGTCCAGCTCGCCGGCGAGCACCTTGTCGAGCTTGTACACGGTCAGGCCGATGCGGTGGTCGGTGACGCGGTTCTCCTTGAAGTTGTAGGTGCGGACCTTCTCGGCCCGGCCGCCCCCGCCCACCTGGTCGCGCCGGGCGGCGGAGGCCTCCTGGGCCTGGCGGTCCTGCTCGGCCTTCAGCAGCCGGGCCCGCAGCACGGCGAGCGCCTTGGCCTTGTTCTGCGCCTGGCTCTTCTCGTCCTGGACCGCCACGACCGTGCCGGTGGGCAGGTGCGTGACCCGCACGGCCGAGTCGGTGGTGTTGACGCTCTGGCCGCCCGGACCGGAGGACCGGTAGACGTCGATGCGCAGGTCGGCCGGGTCGATCTGGACGTCGACCTCCTCGGCCTCGGGCAGCACGGTGACCGTCGCCGACGACGTGTGGATGCGGCCCTGGCTCTCGGTCACCGGGACGCGCTGGACCCGGTGGGGGCCGGCCTCGAGGTGCATGCGGGCCCAGACGCCCTCGCCCTTCAGCGCGAAGACGACCTCGTCGAAGCCGCCCAGGTCGGACACGGAGGTGCTGAGCACCTCGACCGTCCACCCCTGGCGGGCGGCGAAGGCCCGGTACATCTCGAACAGGTCGCGGGCGAAGAGGTTGGCCTCCTCGCCGCCCTCGGCGCCCCGGATCTCGACGATGACGTTGCGGTCGGCGTTGGGGTCGCGGGGCAGCATGAGCACCCGCAGCTCGTCGGTGAGCCGGGCGATGTCGGCCTCCGCCTCCTCGACCTCGGCCCGCAGCATCTCCCGGTCGGACGGGTCGGCCTCGGCCAGCATCTCCCGGGCCGCGGCCAGGTCGTCGCGCCGGGCCCGGAGCCGGCGCGACCGCTCCACGATCGGCTCGAGCTCCCGGTAGCGCTTCGCCACCTCCTGGTAGCGGCGTTGGTCGGCGATGAGGTCGGGATCGCCGAGGCGCGCTTCGAGGTCGCGGAACTCTCGGTCCAGCTCTGCCAGGCGATCCAGCACGACGTCGCAGGGTACCGGCGCGGCGGCGGACCGGTCAGCCGGCGGCCCGCCAGTCGCCCTCCAGGGCGACGATGTCGGCGGGGTCGTGCATCCGGGCCGCGAGCCGGCGGACGGTCGGGTGGTCGTCGCGCGCCGGCACCGCCAGGACGAGCCCCGAGCGCCGGCCGTCCCCGGCCGCCTCGTCGAGGGCGGCCCGGGTGTCGGCCGCCAGCGGCACGAGGTCGAGCGCGATGCCGACGGCGCACACGACGACGACCCGGCGGCCGTCGTCGGTCTCGCCGACGGCGGCGGCCAGGTCGCGCACGGACAGGTTGGGCCGGGGCCGGGTGGTCTCGGCCGGGCGGAGCGAGGCCAGCCCGACCAGGGCGGGGTTCCGGCAGAGCACGGCCCGCAGCCAGCGGTCGGGGACGAGCTGGTTGAGCGGGTGGCGGGGCGCGCCCGGCCGGCGGTGCTCGCGCACGATGGCCACGACCCGCTCGAGCTGGGCGGCCGGCGGCAGCTCCCCGTGCACCATGGCCGTCAGCTCGCGGTCGGCCTTGCCGACGCCGACCTCCAGCTGGGGCGCGTCGATGGGCACGCCGGCGGTCGTCCGCCCGTGGACGATGCGGGCCACCTCGAGGCCGTCGACCTCGCCCCGCACCATGCCGCCCTCGACGACGACCTCGAGGCCGGCGTCGATGAGCAGGTCGACGAGCTCGGGCGGGGCGGGCGCGGGCGCGGGCCGGGGCGGCGGCTCGGGCGGCGCGGGCTCCACCGCCGTGCCGTCGACGCGCCACACGGTCGGGCCGTCGGCGAAGTGCGAGGCGTGGCGGGCCACGGTGCCGGCACCCTCGTCGACGAGCAGGTGCAGCTCGTCGAGGCCGTGGCGCTCGGCCCACACCATGGCCGGCCCGAGCGCCCGGTCGGCGGCCTCGTCGACCAGCACCCAGCCCCGCCGGCCGTCGGGGCCGTCCTCGACGAGCGCGGCCGCGGTGCCGGCGGTCAGGGACTCCCGCTCGCGGTCACGACCCCAGCGGCCGGCGACGAGCCCACGCAGGCGGGCCTGCTCGAGCGCGGTCCTGCGGTCGGGATCGGCCCGCGGGCCGTCCACTACTGCTTCTTGCGCTTGCCGTAGCGGCGCTCGAACCGGTCGATGCGGCCGCCGGTGTCCACCAGCTTCTGCTTGCCGGTGTAGAAGGGGTGGCACTCGCTGCACAGCTCGACGCGCAGGTCGCCCTTCGCCGTCGAGCGGGTGACGAACGTGTTGCCGCACGAGCACACGACGCGGGTCTCGGTGTACTCGGGGTGGATTCCAGCCTTCATCGGGACTCCTGGTCGGGAGAGAGGGACCTGCCAGTCTACCGGGACCCGGTCACACGGCCGCCAAGCGGTTGCGGGCGACCTCGTCGAGGAACTCGGCGTTGGTCCGGAACGTCCGCATGCGCTCGATCAGCATCTCGAGCGCGGCGGCGTTGCCGCCCTCGGCGGACGACAGCCCGGACAGCACCCGGCGCAGCGCCCACACGAGCTTCAGCTGGTCGGGCGGGAACAGCAGCTCCTCGTGGCGGGTCGAGCTGGCCTCGACGTCGATGGCCGGGTAGATCCGCCGCTCGGCGAGGCGCCGGTCGAGCCGCAGCTCCATGTTCCCGGTGCCCTTGAACTCCTCGAAGATGACCTCGTCCATCTTCGAGCCGGTCTCGACCAGGGCGGTGGCGAGGATGGTGAGCGAGCCGCCCTCCTCGAGGTTGCGGGCGGCGCCGAAGAACCGCTTCGGCGGGTAGAGGGCCCCGGAGTCGACGCCGCCGGACATGATCCGCCCGGTGCCGGGCGCGGCCAGGTTGTAGGCCCGGGCCAGCCGGGTGATGCCGTCGAGGATGATGCAGACGTCCCGCCCGTCCTCGACCATGCGCTTGGCGCGCTCGATGGTCAGCTCGGCCACCTGGATGTGCTCCTCGGCCGGCCGGTCGAAGGTCGAGGCGATGACCTCGCTCTCGGGGTTGCGGAGCCACCGCCGCATGTCGGTCACCTCTTCGGGCCGCTCGTCGACGAGCAGCACCATGAGCTTGACCTCGGGGTTGTTCGTCTCGATCGACCGGGCGATCTGCTTGACGATCGCGGTCTTGCCCGCCTTGGGCGGCGAGACGATGAGGCCCCGCTGGCCCTTCCCGATCGGCGCGATCAGGTCGACGATGCGGGCGGTCATGTTGCCCGGGTCGTCGTCCGTCTCCAGCGCCAGGCGCTCGTCGGGGAACAGCGGCGTCAGGTCCTCGAACCGGCGGCGGTTGCGGGCCTGCTCGGGGTCGAGGCCGTTGACCTTGTCGATGCGCATGAGCGCCGGGTTCTTCTCGTTGCGCAGCGCCGGCCGGCTGGCCCCGGTCACGACGTCGCCCCGGCGCAGGCCGAACTGCCGGACCTGCTTCACCGACACGTAGACGTCGTCCTTGGAGGGCAGGTAGCCGTGCACCCGCAGGAAGCCGTAGCCCTCCTCGCGCAGGTCGAGGAGGCCCTCGACCTCGGCGGGCTCGCCGGCGAACTCCTCGGCCTGCGACTGGTCGTCCTTGCCCCGCCGGCCCCGCCGGCGCCGGCGGCGGTTGCCCGGCTCCGGGGCCTCGGGGGCCTCGGCCTTCGGCTGCTCCTGCTGCTGGCCGCCGGCCTGTGGGGCCTGGCCGGCCGCGGCCGGGGCGCCCTGCTGGCCGTTGCCGCCGGCCCGGTCGCCGTCGCCTGCGGCGGCACCGCCGCCGGCCGCGGCGGCCGGCTCGGGCGCGCCGGCGTCGCCGCCGAGCTCGAGCTCCCACTCCGACGGCGGCTCCTCCTCCGGCCCGGCCGCCGGGGCGGCCGAGGACGCCGCGGCGTCGTCACCGGCGGGCTCGGGCCGCTCGACCCCGGCCTTCGGCCCTCGGGCCTCGTCCTCGCCGCCCTCCCCGCCGCCCTGGGCCGCAGGCTCGCCCGCCGCCTGCTCGCCGCGCCCCGCGGTGCGGCGGGACCCGGTCCGCGACGACGAGGACCGCCCGCCGGACGCCTCGCCGGCGGGCTCGACGCCGGTGAGCTCGAGGATGAGCTGGATGATCTCGGCCTTGCGGGCCCGCGACGGCGGCTTGGCGCCGAGGGCCTGGGCGATCGTGACGAGCTCCTCGCGGTCCTTGCGCTCCAGGGCGGACCGTTCGAGGGCGCTGGGCTCCACGCTCATCGGTGGCTGTCACCTCACTGCTGACTGGGGGGAGGCCGGCTCGGTGGCCGTGCGCCGGCAGAGGCCGTGTGGGGGTGACACCGGCGTGCGCGGAGCGTCCGACGCGGGAGTGGAACCGACGCCGCCTTCCGGAGGGATGGGGGGACTGCTGGACATGCTCCGACACATCGGAGACCCCCCTGAGAACGCCTCCGACTCTAGCGCGGCCCCGCGGGCGGCGAAACACACCGCGACCGGTGTGGGCCGGGTCTCAGCGGGCCAGGAGGCGGCCCAGCATCTCGTGGCCGGGGACGGGCGTGCACCCCGCCGTCGCCGGTTCGCTGTACACCCCGCCGGGCCCGTCGACCTCGCTGTCGACGAGCAGGTAGGGCACGGGCCGGCTGGTGTGCGTGCGCAGCTCGACCGGCGTCGGGTGGTCGGGCAGCAGCAGGAGCCGCCAGGGACCGAGGTCGTCGAGCCCCTCGACGAGGCCGGCGAGGATGCGCCGGTCCCACGCCTCCAGCGCCGCCACCTTGGCCTCGAGGTCGCCGGCGTGGCCCGCCTCGTCGGTGGCCTCGACGTGGAGCAGGAAGACGTCGGCGCCGTCGGCCAGCGTGCGCAGGGCGGCGTCCCGCTTGCCCTCGTAGTCGGTGTCGTACCAGCCGGTCGCCCCCGGCACCTCGACGATCTCGAGGCCGGTGAGCACGCCGAGGCCGCGGATGAGGTCGACGGCCGTGACCAGCGCGCCCTCCCTGCCGGTGACCTCGCGGAACGGCGGCAGGTTCGGCCGGCGCCCCTGGCCCCACAGCCACACCTGGTTGGCGGCCAGCTTCGAGGGCCCGACGATGGCCCGGCTGGCGTCCATGAGCGCGATCAGCTCGGGGGCCGCCGGCCCCCGCGGCAGCACGGCGGGGTGGCCGGTGAGGTCGTGGGGCGGGAGGCAGTCCGCCTCGGCCCACCGCGCCGGCGCGACGACGATGTGGCGGTACTGCACGCCGGGGTGGAACTCGACCTCGCCCCCGGCGCCCCGCCCGAGCGCCTCGTCCAGCGCCCGGATGACCTCGGCCGCGTCCTCGGTGCTCGGGTGCCCCCCGGCGAAGTCGACCATCGTGCCGTCGTCGCCGACCTGCACGAGGTTGCAGCGGAACGCGACCTGGTCGTCCCGCAGCTGCAGGCCCAGGGCCGCGGCCTCGATGGGCGCCCGGCCGGTGTGGTGGCGGGCCGGGTCGTAGCCGAGGATCGACATGTTGCCGACGTCGCTCCCGGGCGGCATCCCCGGGGGGATGACCGCGGCGCGGCCGACCTCGCCCCGCGCCGCCAGACGGGCCAGCGTCGGCATCGACGCGGCCTCCAGCGGCGTCCGCCCGCCCAGCGCGTCGAGCGGCTCGTCCGCGCAGCCGTCCGGGACGCAGATCACGTACTTCACGGCCCACAGTCTCGCAGGTCGCCGGGCCGTCCCCGCCATCCGCGGGCGCCGAGGTGGCGCGCCGGCTCAGCGGGCCGCGCAGGCGAGGACGTGGGCCCGGACCGCGTCGAGGTCGGCCGGCAGCACCTCGTAGCGCTCCGGCCGGTCGTGCAGGTCGGCCAGGTGGTCCGGCAGCGCTGGGCGCACGCCGGTGGCCCGCTCGACGGCGTCGGGGAACTTGGCCGGGTGGGCGGTCGCCATGCACACGAGCGGCAGGTCGTCGCGCCCGCCGTCGGACCGGCAGGCCCGGGCGGCGCCGATGCCCACCGCCGTGTGGGGATCGGCCAGGTAGCCGGTGCGCCGGTAGAGGTCGGCGATGACCTCGAGCGTCGCGTCGTCGTCGAGGCTGGCGGCCACGAAGGCCGGGTCGACGGGCGCCTCGACCGAGCCGACGGCCCGGAACCGCTCCATGAGCTCGGCGGTCGCCCGGGGGTCGCGGCCGAGCAGCTCGAACAGCAGCCGCTCGTGGTTGGACGACACCTGGATGTCCATGCTCGGGCTGAGCGTGGGCACGACCTCGGACCGCACGAGCTCGCCGGTGCGGGCCCACCGGGTGAGGATGTCGTTGCGGTTGGACCCGATGACCAGGCGCTCGATCGGGGCGCCGCTGCGGCGGGCGATCCAGCCGGCGAGGATGTTGCCGAAGTTGCCGGTGGGGACGGCGACCTCGCAGGGGCCGGCGGCCGCGGCGGCCAGCACGTAGTAGACGACCTGGGCCGCCACCCGGGCCCAGTTGATCGAGTTCATGGCCGACAGGCCGACCCGCCGGCGCAGGTCCTCGTCGGCGAACAGCGCCTTCAGCAGGTCCTGGCAGTCGTCGAAGGTGCCCTCGATCGCCACGTTGTGCACGTTGGGCGCGTCGACGGTCGTCATCTGCCGGCGCTGCACCTCGGACACCCGCCCGGCCGGGTGGAGCACGACGACGTCCAGGTTGGGCCGCCCGACGCAGGCGGCGATGGCGGCCGAGCCGGTGTCGCCCGAGGTGGCCACGACGATGGTCGCCCGCTCGCCCCGCCGGGCCAGCTCGTGGTCGAACAGCCGGCCGACGAGCTGCAGGGCCACGTCCTTGAAGGCGAGCGTCGGCCCGTGGAACAGCTCGACGACGCACAGGCCGGGCTCGATCTCCACCAGCGGGCAGACGTCGGGGTGGTCGAAGGTGGCGTAGGCCTCCTCGACCAGGCGGGCCAGCGCCGGCCGGTCGAGCGCCGAGCCCTCGACGTAGGGCCACAGCACCTCGGTGGCCAGCTCCGCGTAGGGGCGGGGCTCGTCCCACCCCTCCGGCAGCGCCGGCCACGCCTCGGGGACGTAGAGGCCGCCGTCGGCGGCCAGGCCGACCAGCAGGACGTCGGTGAAGTCGAGCGCCGGCGCCCGGCCGCGGGTCGAGACGTACCGCACGACCGCCCTACCCGCCGATGACCCGCAGCACCGAGGTGATGCGGTCGACCGCGTCGAGCTGGTGCAGGTCGCGCAGCGTCGCCTGGACCGCCGCCTCGCGGGCGACGTGGGTGATGAACACCAGCCGGGCCTCGGCGCCGAGGCCCTCCTGCTCCATCGAGCGGATCGACACCTCGTGGGCGCCGAACACACCCGCCACCGCCGCCAGCACACCGGGGCGGTCGAAGACGTCCATGTTGATGTAGTAGGCGGACTCGACCTCGTCGATGGGCCGGATGCGGGCCTTGCCCAGCGTCCCGACGGTGGCGTGGCTGCCCCGGGTGCGGTTGAGCGCGGCGTCGATGACGTCGCCGAGCACGGCGCTGGCGGTGGGCGAGCCGCCGGCGCCCCGGCCGTAGAACATCAGGTCGCCGACCGCGGCGCCCTCGACGAAGATGGCGTTGAAGCTGTCCCGCACCGAGGCCAGCGGGTGGTCGGCCGGGACCATCGCCGGGTGGACCCGCACCGCGACCTCGCCCGCCTCGCCCGCCGGCCCCTCGACCTGCTCGGCGATGGCCAGCAGCTTGATGACGTAGCCCATCTTGCGGGCGTAGGCGATGTCGGCGGTGGTGATGCCGGAGATGCCCTCGTCGTGCACGTCGCCGGCGACGACCCGCACGCCGAAGGCGATCGAGGCGATGATCGCCGCCTTGGCCGCGGCGTCGTGGCCCTCGACGTCCGCGGTGGGGTCGCGCTCCGCGTAGCCGAGCTTCTGGGCCTCGGCGAGGGCGTCGGCGTAGGAGACGCCCTCCTCGGTCATCCGGGTGAGGATGTAGTTGGTCGTGCCGTTGACGATCCCCATGATCCGGTCGATGCGCTCGCCGGCCAGCGACTCGCGCAGCGGCCGGATGAAGGGGATGCCGCCGCCCACGGCGGCCTCGAACAGCAGGTCGACGCCGGCCTCCTCGGCGGCGGCGAACAGCTCGGCGCCGGCGACGGCCAGCAGCTCCTTGTTGCCGGTGACGACCGGCTTGCCGGCCTTCAGCGCGGCCAGCACCAGCTCGCGGGCCGGCTCGACCCCGCCGATGAGCTCGACGACGAGGTCGACGTCGGGATCGACCACGACGCCCGGGGCGTCCAGCGTGAGCACGCCGTCGGGCACCTCGACGGGCCGTTCCTTGGCGAGGCTGCGCACCGCGACCCGGCCGATCTCGAGGCGCAGGCCGGTGCGGGCTGCGATGGCGTCGCTGCGGGTACGGACGAGGTCGACGAAGGCGGAGCCGACGTTGCCGCACCCGAGCAGGCCGATCCGGACGCGTTCGGGGGTCACGACAGGCCATGCTACGGCCGCCACGGAAAGCCGACGAAGACGACGGAGACGGAGATCCGAGAGACGCATGGCCCCTCGAGCAACCGAGACGAGCGCCCGATGACCGCCCTCACGCTGGAGGTGGTCGAGGACGAGGACGGGCTGGCCGCGCTGCGGCCCGCCTGGGACGAGCTGGCCGCCGCGGACCCGAACCCCAACGTCTTCCTCACCTGGCCCTGGATGCACACGTGGTGGCGGCACTTCGGCGCCGGCCGCCCGGACCACCGGCTGCACGTCGCCGTCGTGCGCGACGGCCGCCGGGTCGTGGCCATCGCCCCGCTGTACGTGAGCCGGGTCGGCGTCGGCCCGCTGCGGGCCACCGTCGTCCGGCGGATCGCCCACGACGCCGGCGACTACGGCGGCGCGCTGCTCGCCCCCGACGCCGACGCCGCGGTCGGCGTCCTGGTCGACCACCTGGGCGCGCTGCTCCACGGCGGCGCCACGGTCGTCGTGCTGTCGCGGCTGCCCGGCGACGCCCGCTGCACCACCCTGCTGGGCGAGGAGCTGGTGCGCCGGGCGGCGACGATCGAGCCGGTCGTCACCGAGCTGGGCGGCACCTGCCTGTACGTCGACGTGCGCGGCGGCTACCCCCTGGCGAAGAAGGCGAAGAAGCACAAGATCCGCCAGCGGCTGCGCCGGCTGGAGGAGCAGCACGGCGAGGTCGCCTTCGTCCGCCACACCGGCCCGACGCTCGAGGAGGGCATCCGGCGCTTCGTGGCGCTGCACGACCGGCGGTGGGCCGAGCTCGACGAGCCGATGCAGGGCCTCATGGCCGACGACGCCGGGCGGGCCTTCCTGCTCGACGCGCTCCGGGCGCTCGACGCCACCGGCCGGCTCGTGCTGCTGTCGCTGGAGGCGGGAGGCGAGCCGGTGGCGGTCGAGCTCGACCTCGTCCAGGGGCGGCGCCAGTTCCTGTTCAAGGGCGCGTTCGACCCGCGCTTCGCCGCCTACAGCCCCGGGCAGCTCCTGCACCACAAGGTGTTCGAGGACGGGCTGGCGGCCGGCATCGAGGTGTTCGACTTCTGCCGGGGCGACGCCCAGTACAAGCGGCGGTGGGCCGACCAGGAGCGCCGCCTGTCGACGGTCGTGCTCAGCCGGCCCGGGCCGCGGGGCGCCCTGGCCCGCCAGCGCTACCGGCTGGCGCTGGCGGCCGAGCGCCGGTGGCGGCGCCGCGGCCGCGACTGAGCGGGATCAGGGGTCGACGTCGAGCCGCAGCAGGTCGTCGAGGGTCTCGCGCCGCACGACCAGGCGGGCGTCGCCCTCCCGCACGAACACCACCGCCGGGCGCGGGACCTTGTTGTAGTTCGAGCCCATCGAGTGGCCGTAGGCGCCGGTGACCGGCGTGGCCAGCACGTCGCCCACCCGCAGGTCGGCGGGCACGTGCGCGTCCCGCACCAGCAGGTCGCCCGACTCGCAGTGCTTGCCCACGACCGTGACGACCCGGGGCCGGGGCGCCTCGACCGCCCGGGGCAGGAAGGCCTCGTAGCCGCTGCCGTAGAGCACCGGCCGGGGGTTGTCGCTCATGCCGCCGTCGACGGCCACGTAGGTGCGCACGCCGGGGATGTCCTTGATCGTCCCCACCGTGTAGAGCGTGACGGCCGCCTGCGCGGCGATGGCCCGGCCGGGCTCGGCGGTCACCCGGCTGCGGATGCCCGCCTCCCGGCAGGCGTCGTGCACGACCCGCCCCCACTCGCTGATGGTCGGCGCCTCCTCCCCCACGACGTAGGGGACGCCGAGCCCGCCACCGATCGACAGCTCGGGGAGGTCGAGGTCGCGCACCCACGGCGCGACGACCGCGATCGCCTGGCGGAAGAAGTCGGCGACGAAGATCTGGCTGCCGATGTGCAGGTGGACCCCGACGAGCTCGGCCGCGGACGAGGACGCCACCCGCTCGACGGCCCGGTCGAGGTCGCCGGAGGCGACGCCGAAGCCGAACTTCGAGTCGATCTGCCCGGTCTGGACGAACTCGTGGGTGTGGGCCTCGACGCCGGGCGTGGCCCGCAGCAGCACGCGGGGCGTGCGCCCGTCCTCCTCGTGCAGGCGCTCCAGCCGGTCGAGCTCGTCGAAGCTGTCGACGACGATCCGGCCGACCCCGGCCTCGCGGGCCCGGGCCAGCTCGGCGTCGCTCTTGTTGTTGCCGTGCAGCACCAGGCGCTCGGCGGGGACGCCGGCGGCGAGGGCGACGTGCAGCTCGCCGCCCGTGGCCACGTCGAGGTGCAGGCCCTCCTCGTGCACCAGCTTGGCCATGGCCAGGCAGAGGAACGCCTTGCCGGCGTAGCTGACCCCGTCGCCGAAGGTGGCCAGGGCCTCGCGGCAGCGGGCCCGCAGGTGCTCCTCGTCGTAGACGAACAGCGGCGTGCCGAACTCGCGCACGAGGTCGGCCGTCGAGCAGCCGCCGATGGCCAGCCAGCCGTCGTCGCCGACCGTGGCGCTGTCGGGCAGCAGGTGGGCCGGCACCGGGCCGGCCCGGGCCTCGTCGCGGAGGGCGCCGGGGTCGACGGCGCGGTCGAGCTCCGCGGGGTCGGGGATCACCTCGGCCCCCGGCGGGCGGTCACATCGACTCCGGGGCGGCCACGCCCAGCAGGTCGAGCCCGATGGCCAGCCCCACCCGGGTGGCCTCGACGAGCCACAGGCGGGCCTGGGTCGTCGCCGGCGGCACGTCGTCACCGAGCACCCGGCAGTCGTGGTAGAAGCTGTGGAACCGGTCGGCCAGCTCGCGCACCCACGCGGTGACCTTGTGGGGCGCCCGCTCGACGCAGGCCAGCTCGACGACCTCGGGCAGGGTGGACAGCGTGCGCAGCACCTCGAGCTCGCGCTCGTGGGTGAGCGGCGACAGGTCGACCTCGTCCAGCGGCGCCCGGGTGACGCCCAGCTCGCTCGCCCTCTTGCCGATCGAGTGGATGCGGGCGTGCGCGTACTGGACGTAGTAGACGGGCGACTCCTTCGAGTCGGCCCGCACCTTCTCGAGGTCGATGGTCGGCGCCTGGTCGATCGACGCCACCAGCGACAGCACCCGCATGACGTCGGGGCCGACGTCCTCGACGAGGTCGTCCAGGTCGACGGCGTTGCCCAGCCGCTTGCCGATGCGGCCGCTGGACAGCGACACCATCTGGCCGATGCGGACCTCGAGGCGGTCCTTGTCGACGCCGAGGGCGGCGACGCCGGCCTTCAGGCTGGCCACCTGGCCCTGGTGGTCGGCGCCCCAGACGTTGATGACCCGGTCGAAGCCCCGGATCAGGAACTTGTTGCGGTGGTAGGCGATGTCGCCGGCCAGGTAGGTGTAGTCGCCGCCCTGCTCGGGCGACTTGCGCAGCACCCGCTTGCCCCGGGGGTCGCCGTGGGCGCCGGTGTCGAGCCAGATGGCGCCGTCCTCCTCCCACACGAGGCCGCTCTTGCGCAGCTCCTCGATGGTCTCCTCGACGGCCTCGCTCTCCTCGATCGACGCCTGGCTGAACCACTCGTCGAAGTGGATGTTGATGGCCTCGAGCTGGACCTTGATGAACCGCAGGATGTGCTCGGCGGCCCAGCGCCCGGCCTGCTCGACGTCCTCGGGGCCGTCGTAGGCGCTGGCCAGGCCCTTGACGAAGCCGCTCGGGTAGCCGCCCTCGGGCAGCGGCCGGCCCGCCCGGCGGGCCAGGACGGACTCGCCGAGGCGGCGGATCTGCCCGCCGGTGTCGTTCACGTAGTACTCGCGGGTGACCTCGTAGCCGCAGCGCTCGAGCAACCGGCCGAGCGAGTCGCCGTAGGAGGCGAACCAGCCGTTGCCGACGTGGATCGGCCCGGTCGGGTTGGCCGAGACGAACTCGACCTGGACTCGCTCGCCGTTGCCGAAGTCGTGGCGGGCGTAGCCCTCCTCGCCCTGGGTGACGACCTCGGTCAGCACCTCGTGGAGCCAGGTGGGCGCCAGGTGGAAGTTGACGAACCCGGGGCCCGCGACCTCGACCCGCTCGACGTGCCTCGGCGGGTCGGCCTCGAGCGCCGCGACGAGGCGGGTGGCCAGCTCGCGGGGGTTGGTGCCGGCCGCCTTGGCCAGGGCGAGGGCGACGTTGGTCGACCAGTCGCCGTGCTCGCGCCGGGCCGGGCGCTCCAGCTCGATGGTCTCGGGCGGCTGGACCCCGACCGAGTCGAGGGCGCTGCGCAGGGACGCTTCGAGGACGTCGCGGATCATGGGCGTCACCGGGGTGGGAGGGGGCACGGGTGGTCCGATCGTACCGAGGCGCCCCCGGGCACCCGAACCCGGCGCCCCGGCCGGTCACGGGCGCCGACCAGGGGTCCCACCGGGGTGCCACCGCCGGTTCGGCCGGCGCCGTCGCGGACGCTACGCTGTCTCTCCCCGCCCTCGTAGCTCAGGGGATAGAGCATCGGCCTCCGGAGCCGTGTGCGCAGGTTCGAATCCTGCCGAGGGCGCCAGGAGCGGCGGTGGCCAGGGGATCGCCCGGGTCATCGCCGTCGTCGCGTCTCGGGGCGGTCAGCGCAGGTCGCGCTCACGCCCCGATCCTCCCGGCCCCGCCCGCTCGGCGCGCCGCGGCCGCCCGGCGGGCGCGGGACTTCGCCAGCGCGTCGACGGCGAGCACCGCCACGGGGGCCGCGAACCCGACCAGCCAGCCGGCGAGCGGCGGGTCGGCGTGGCCCAGCTCGTCGGCGATCGGGCCGACGAACAGCACGACGAGCGAGAAGCAGAGCTCGATGGACGCCGCCACGAGGAGCAGCGGGTTGGTCGTCCACCCGAGGGCGCCGGGCCAGCGGGTCGTGCTGCGGCAGGCGAACGCGTTGGCCGTCTGCCCGAGCACGACGGCCATGAACGCCGCGCCCGAGGCCGCCATCGCGACGTGGCCGCCGGGGAACGTCTCCCCCGGCCGCCACCCGCCCGAGAGGAACGAGACGAGGAACGCCGCCATCGTGAACAGCGCGACCAGCGGGCCGATCCGCCCGAAGGCCCGGCGGGCGACGGTGGCGTCGAGGAGCCGGCCCCGCACCGGCGGCCGGTCGAGGATCCCCCGGGACGGCGGCTCGGCCCCGAGGGCCACCGCCGAGAGCGTGTCGGTCCCCAGGTCGAGGGCCAGGATCTGGAGGACGCCAAGCGCCAGGGGGACCCGCCCGCCGCTCAGCGCCCAGACGAGGAAGGGCGTGACCTCGGCCACGTTGTCGGTGAGGTGGTAGGTGAGGAAGCGACGGATGTTGAGGAACGTCGCCCGGCCGTGCTCGATGCCGTTGACGATGCTGGCGAAGTGGTCGTCGAGCAGGACGAGGTCGGCGGCCTCCCGGGCCACGTCGGTGCCCGACCGGCCCATCGCCACGCCGATGTCGGCCTCGTGCAGCGCCGGCCCGTCGTTCACCCCGTCGCCGGTCATGGCGACGACGTGGCCCCGGCGGCGGAGCGCCCGGGCGATGCGCAGCTTCGCCTCGGGCGTGACCCGGGCGACCACGACGCCGTCCTCGTCGAGCAGCTCGCCGAGGGCGTCGTCGTCCGCGGGCAGGTCGTCGCCCCGCAGGACCGGCTGGTCGGGCCGGCGCAGCCCGACCTCGGTGGCGATGGCGGCGGCGGTCGCCGGGTGGTCGCCGGTGACCATGGCCAGCTTGATCCCGGCTCGGCGGCAGGCGTCGATCGACCGGGACACGTCCGGGCGCGGCGGGTCCTCCATGCCGACCAGCCCGAGGAGGGCCAGGCCGGCCTCGGCCTCCGCCGCGCTCGCCGGGGTCTCGTCGCCCGCCGGGCGACCGGCCACGGCCAGGACCCGCAGGCCCTGGTCGGTGAGCTCCCGCACGACCTCCGCCACCTCCCGGCCGTCCCGGCACAGGGGCAGCACGGCGTCGGGGGCGCCCTTCACGACGACCTCCCCGTCGACCACGACCGACATGCGCCGGCGCCGGGGGTCGAACGGGAACCGCACCGCGGGGCGGTGGGCCCGGCGGTCCTCGTCGGTGTCGATCCCGAGCCGGCGGGCGAAGACGTCGAGGGCGACCTCCATCGGGTCGCCGTGGGGCTCCCGGGCGCCGTCGCGCACGTGCAGGTCGCCGGTCGAGCAGCGCACGGCGCCGAGGGCGAGCCGCTCGACGGCGGCGCGGCCGGCCGGGTCGGCGAGGTCGACCCGGGCGGTCGGGTCGTACCCCGGCGTGCGGACCTCGACGCTGGTCGACGGGGTCCAGGCCCGGACGACCGTCATCTGGTTCTGCGTGAGCGTGCCGGTCTTGTCGGTGCAGATGAAGGTCGTCGAGCCCAGCGTCTCGACGGCGTCGAGGTTGCGCACCAGCACGTTCCGCTTCGCCATCTGCTCGGCGCCCCAGGCCAGCGACAGCGTGACCGTCGGCAGCAGCGCCTCGGGGACCAGCGCCACCGTGACGCCGATGGCGAAGGTGAACCCGTCCGCCGCCGTCTCCCCCAGGACGACCGCCACCAGGAAGAACACCGCGCCGACGCCGACGGCGATGAGGGCGACCGTGTGCACGAGCCGGCGCAGCTCGCGGGCCAGGGGGCCGGGCGGTGCCGGCTCGGCTGCCGTGAGGCGGGCGATCTCGGCCAGCCTCGTCCGGGCGCCGGTGGCGGTGACGACCGCCTCACCCTCCCCCTCGACGACGAAGCACCCGGCGTGGACCCGGTCGCCCTCCTCGACGGGTGACGGCTCGCTCTCGCCGGTCAGGAGCGACGTGTCGACCGACAGGCGGTGCGCCTCGGTGACGACGGCGTCGGCCGGGATGCGGTCGCCCGCCTCCAGCGCCAGCAGGTCGTCGACGACCACCTCGCTGGCGTCGAGCTCCTGGCGGCGCCCGTCGCGCCACACGGTGACCCGCATCGGCAGCAGCGCGCCCAGGCGCTCGGCCGCCCGGTCGGCCCGGTGCTCCTGGACGAAGGCGAAGGCGGCGTTGAGCAGGACCACCGCCACGATGGCGACGCCCAGCTCCGGCAGGTCGGCGACGAAGGCCAGCCCGGCGGCGACCCAGAGCATGAGGGCGAAGACGTGGACGAGCTGGTCGAGGAAGCGCCGGACCGCCGACCGGCGCCGGGGCCGCGGCAGTACGTTCGGCCCGTCGCGGGCCCGGCGCCGCGCCGCCTCCTCGGCGGACAGCCCTCGTTCCCTCGTCTCCGTCGCCGGACGTTGCACTGGGCTCGGACCTCCTGACGGCCGTGTGTTCCGTACCCGGTGCGGGACCGTCCAGTAGTGGTGCGCCGACACGGTCCGGCTGGGTCGGACTCGCCGCCGTGACGACGGGCGTGACCGACGGGGCCTGACGATGTGGCCGTTCTCACGCTGGCGGCGGTCGCGGGACCGACGACCCGAGCGGCCGCCGGCGCGGTGCCTGCGCTGCGGCGAGATGGCCCAGCCCGGCTACGTGACGGCAGACGGAGCCAGCACGACCATCCTCGGCTGGAACGTCGGCGAGCCGACGATCTGGCGCACGCGGGACGTCGTGCTGGACAGGCGCGTCTGGTTCGGGAAACCCGCCCGCTGGCCCGCCCACCGCTGCGAGGCCTGCGGCCTGGTCATGTTTCAGTTCTTCGTGGAGGAGCGCTGGCGCGGATCTCCCGCCGCCCGCCCGAGCCACAATCCCCGCCGTGACGACGTGCCTGACCGACGGGGCGGGGTGACAGTGTCGCTGTTCTCGCGGTTCTCGCGCCGATCTCGTACTTCGAGGCTCGAGCGGCCGCCGCGGCGGTGCCTGCGCTGCGGGGAGACGGCCCTGCCGGGCTATGTGATGACCCCCGGCAGCTGGCTCGGCTGGAAGTCCGGCGAGCTGTCGTGGTTGCAGGCGTGGTTGAACAGGTCCGACATCACGCTGATCTATCGGTTCATCGGGGACGCCCGGTACCCGGGCCACCGGTGCCCGGCATGTGGCCTCATCCTGCTCGAATCCCCGACCCCCACCGCCCGCCCGAGCCACAATCCCCGCCGTGACGACGTGGCCGACCGACGAGGTGGCGTGACCGGCGCGCTGGCCGGGCCACGTCTGCCCGGCGTGCGGCCTCGTCATGCTGGAGATGCCCGAGGGCGCGCTCCCGACGTGACGCCGGGCCCGGGGTGGCGTACCGCGCCTCCGCTGTTGGCCACCGCCGCCGGTGGGTATGCGGGGCCACAGTCGGAAGGAGGCTGCGATGTTCTTCGTCGATCGCGTCGATGCCGGCCGGTGGCTCGCCGACCACCGGGAGGCCCCCTGGGTCCGGACCGCTCGCCGCCTCGCCGTCCCGGCGGGCGCCGCCGTGGCCGGCGCCCTGCTCCTCCCCCGGGCGAGGGCGCGGCACGCCCTCCGCCGCCTGGCCAGGCTCCTCCGCCGGCGGGCCCGCTACGTGCGGGGCCGGCTCCAGGGTGTCCGCTACCGCCTCTCCGGTCGCCACCCCGACCCCGACGTCCCCGACACGGTGCTCGCCGACCGGATCCGGTCGACCCTCGGCCCGCTCGAGAAGCGGCTGGACGTGCCCCGGGTCCACGTCATGGTCGAGGACCACGTGGCGCTCCTCCACGGCGAGGTCGGCGCCGAGGCGGAGGCCGAGGACATCGAGGTGGCCGTCGCCGCCGTCCCCGGCGTGCAGGGCGTCGAGTCCTACCTCCACGTCGGGCTCTGGGACGGGAGCGACCGGCCGTCCGCCGGACGGGCGGTGGAGCAGCCCTCCGACGCCCGCCGCCGCCTGCTCGACGCCGCCGCCTCGGCCGGCGTGGACGCCTCCGTCGCCCCGGTGGTCGTGCGGGCGATCCTCTCCACCTTCGCCGCCCGGATCCCCGACGGCGAGCGCGAGCAGGTCGCCACCCACCTCCCCGCCGACGTCCGCTCGATGTTCACGCCGCCGCGCCGGCGCCGCCGGCTCGCCCCGGCCCGCACGACGGCCGAGCTGGTCGCCCGCATCGGCGCCGAGACCGACGCGCTCCCGCCGGGCAAGGAGGTCGAGGTGACCCGGGCGGTCCTCCACGAGCTGCGGGCCCTCGTCCCCGAGGAGGCCGCCGACGTCGCGGCCGTTCTCCCGGCCGAGCTGCGGGAGATGTGGCAGGAGCGCTGACGCGGTGCCGGGGCGACCGGGCGCGCGCCCGGCGACGGAGGTGCCACGGCGGGCCGGCGGTCGCACGCCCACCCACGTGCGCCGCCGCGACGGCCAGCGCGTTCCCTTCGACGCCGGGCGGATCGAGTGGGCGGTCCGCCGGGCCGCGGCCGAGGCGGGCGAGCGCGACCCGGACCTGCCGGCCACCGTGGCGGGCGCCGTCGCCGAGGCGCTGGCGTCCGGCCGGCCCGGCCGCGTGCCGGACGTCGAGGAGGTCCAGGACGAGGTGGAGCGCCAGCTCGGCCTGGCCGGTCGCGACCGGGTCGCCAAGGCGTTCGCCGCCTACCGCCGGCGCCGCACCGAACTGCGGGAGGCGAAGGCCCGCCTGGGGGTGCGGGACGAGCTGAAGCTCGGCCTGGCGGCGGTGGTGGTCCTGCGGGAGCGGTTCCTGCGCCGCGACGAGCGCGGCCGCCCCGTCGAGTCGACCGGCGAGCTCATGGACCGGGCCGCCACCCACGTCGCGGCCGCCGAGGACGAGCACCGGCCCGGCGCGTCCCGGCGGTGGGCCGAGGCCTTCTCGGCCCTGCTGCGCCGCCTCGACTTCCTGCCGAACTCGCCGACCCTGATGAACGCGGGCACGCCCGTCGGGCTGCTGTCGGGGTGCGTCGTGCTCCCGATCGAGGACTCGCTGAGGTCGATCTTCGCCGCGCTGGGCGACGCCGCCCTCGTCCACCAGGCCGGCGGCGGGACCGGCTACACGTTCACCCACCTGCGCCCGGCCGGCGACCGGGTGGCCAGCACCGGCGGGACGGCCAGCGGGCCGGTGTCGTTCCTGCGGGTCTTCGACACCGCGGCCGGCGTGCTGCGGGCCGGCGGCCGGCGCCGGAGCGCCAACATGGCGGTCCTCGACGCGTCGCACCCCGACGTCGTCGAGTTCGTGGACGCCAAGCGCACCCCCGGCGAGCTCGAGCACTTCAACCTCTCGGTCGCGGTCCCCGACCGGTTCCTGCGGGCGGTCGAGCGCGGCGGCACCCACCGGCTCGTCAACCCCCGGACCGGCCGCACCGTCGCCCGGATGCCGGCCCGGGAGCTGTTCGAGGCGATCTGCGCGAGCGCCCACGCCTGCGGCGACCCCGGCCTGCTGTTCGTCGACGCCATCAACCGCGCCAACCCGCTGCCCTTCCTCGGCCGCATCGAGGCGACCAACCCGTGCGGCGAGGTGCCCCTGCTCCCCCACGAGTCCTGCAACCTCGGGTCGATCAACCTCCCCCGGTTCCTCCGTGACGGCGGCGTCGACTGGGACCGGCTCACCGAGGTCGTGCACCTGGCGGTGCGCTTCCTCGACGACGTCATCGACGCCGGCCGCTACCCGACCCCCGAGCTGGAGCGGGCCGCGCTGGCGTCCCGCAAGGTCGGGCTCGGCGTCATGGGCCTCGCCGAGCTGCTCGCCGCCCTGCGCATCCCCTACGACAGCGACGAGGCCGTCCGCCTGGCCGGCCGCCTCACCCGCCACATCCGCCGCGAGGCCCACCGGGCGTCGGCCGCGCTCGCCGCGGAGCGGGGCCCGTTCCCGCTGTTCGAGCAGAGCACGTTCGCCCGCCGGGGCTCGCCGCCGCTGCGCAACGCGCAGCTCACCTCGATCGCCCCCACCGGGACCATCTCGCTCGTCGCCGGGACGACCGCGGGCATCGAGCCGATGTTCGCGATCGCCTACGCCCGCACCGTCCTCGGCCACCAGGTGGTCGAGCTCAACCCGCTGTTCGAGCGCACCGTCCGCGACCTGGGCCTCTACTCCGACCAGCTCGCCGCCCGGGTCGCCGCCACCGGGCGGGTGCGCGACGACCCGGTGCTGCCGCCCGACATCCGGGCCGCCTTCCCGACCGCGCTGGAGGTCGCCGCCGAGTGGCACCTGCGGATGCAGGCCGCGGTCCAGCGCCACGTCGACGCCGCGGTGTCGAAGACGGTCAACCTGCCCGCCGACGCGACGGTGGAGGACGTCCGGGAGATCTACCTCGCCGCCTGGCGGGCGCGGGTCAAGGGCATCACCGTCTACCGGTACGGCAGCAAGCCCGACCAGGTCCTCACCCTCTTAGGTGACGGGGGCGGGGCGCTCGGGCCGTCCGTGCACGCGGACGTCGCCTTCGCCGGCGGCTGCGCGGGCCACGTCTGCGAGTTCTGAGCGCGCTCGGCCACCGGCGACCGGGCGGCCTTCGCGGACCCACCCGCGGGCTACGGTCGCCGGCAGGACCGCAGGCGGAGGAGGAAGGGCATGCCGAGCGAGCAGGTCGACGTCGTCGTGGTGGGGGCCGGGTTCGCCGGGCTGACGGCCGCCCGGGCGGTGCACGAGGCGGGCCGGTCGGTGCTCGTGCTCGAGGCCCGCGACCGGGTGGGCGGCCGCACGTGCACCGAGGAGCACCACGGCACCTGGATCGACCTCGGCGGGCAGTGGATCGGCCCCGGCCAGGACCGGGTCGCCGCCCTGGCCGCCGAGCTGGGCGTCGAGACCTACCCCCAGCCGACCGAGGGCGACGACGTCGTGCTCTTCGGCGACGGGGAGCCGCAGCGGGCGCCGGACGTGGCGCTCGCCTTCTCCGACGAGGAGCTGACCGCGTACCTCGAGCTGGCCGGTGCGTTGGAGGCGATCGCCGAGAAGGTCCCGCTCGACGCCCCGTGGCTGGCGCCCGAGGCCGCGGCCTGGGACGCCACCACCCTGCGCGAGTGGGTCGCGGGCACCGGTGTCCCCGACCGGGTGGCCGGGCTGTTCGAGGTCGCGGTCCAGGCCGTGTTCGCCGCCACCTCGGCCCAGCTCTCGCTGCTCCACGCCGCCCACTACGTCCACTCGGCGGGCGGCTGGTCGAAGCTGACCGACACCGAGGGCGGCGCCCAGCAGGACCGCCTCGTCGGCGGGGTCCAGCCCCTCGCCGAGCGCCTGGCCGCGCGCCTGCCGGACGGCGCGCTGCGCCTGTCCACCCCGGTCCGCGGGCTGGCCCAGGACGGCGACGGCGTGACCGTGCGCACGGCGGGCGGCGAGGTCCGGGCCCGGCGGGCGATCGTCGCGGTCCCCCCGACCCTCGCCGGCCGGATCGACCACGACCCGCCCCTCCCCCCGCAGCGCGACCAGCTCCTCCAGCACATGCCCCAGGGCTCGGTCGTGAAGTTCCACGTGATCTACGACGAGCCGTGGTGGCGCGCCGAGGGGCTCTCGGGCACCGTCCTCTGCCCGGACGAGCCCATCGGCGTCACCTTCGACGGCACGCCGCCGGCCGGCACGCCCGGCATCGTCACCGGGTTCTTCGAGGGCCCCGCCGCCGTCGCCGCCGGCGCCCGGACCCGGGAGGAGCGCCGCGACGTGGTCGTCGACGTGCTCGCCCGCACGCTCGGCGAGCGGGCCCGCGACGTCCGCGACTACATCGACCGGGACTGGTCGGCCGAGCCCTGGACCCGGGGCTGCTACGGCGCCCACCTGCCGCCGGGCGCCTGGACCGTCTACGGGCCGGCGCTGCGGGTCCCCGTCGGCCGCGTCCACTGGGCCGGGACCGAGACCGCCGAGCGGTGGACCGGCTACATCGACGGCGCCATCGAGAGCGGGCAGCGGGCGGCCGCCGAGGTGCTCGCCGCGCTCGGGAGCTGACCGGGGACCGCCACCGTGTGCGACACCGCCTGCGTCCGCCGCCCCGGCGGCATGCTCTTCGCCAAGTCGAGCGACCGCCCGGTCGACGAGGTCCAGGTGCTGCGGTGGTTCGGGCGCCGTCCCCCCGGCGAGCAGCCCGTGCAGGCCACCTACGTCCCGGTGCCGGACGCGGGGGCGGCCGCCGTGGTCGGATCCCAGCCCACCTGGATGTGGGGGTTCGAGCACGGGGTCAACGAGCACGGCGTCGCCATCGGCAACGAGAAGGTGTGGACCGTCGACGACCCCCGGGCCGTCCCGCCCGCGCTCGTCGGCATGGACCTCGTGCGGCTCGGGCTCGAGCGGGGCGCGACGGCCGACGACGCGCTCGACGCCGTCACCGCGCTCCTGGCCGCCCACGGCCAGGGCGGCTCGGGCGAGGAGGGCGGCGACGAGCCCTACTGGTCGTCGTTCCTGATCGTCGACGGCCGGAGCGGCTGGGTGCTGGAGACCTCGGGCCGGTCGTGGGTGGCCCAGCCGGTCGGCGACGGCGCCGCCATCTCCAACCGCCTGACGCTGACGACCGGCTGGACGCGCTCCTCCCCCGACGTCGCCCCGGGGACGAACTGGGACGAGCGGCGGGCGCCCGACGCGCCGACCGGCATCGCCGACCACCGCCTGGCGGCCACCCGGGCCTGCGTCGCCCGGGGCCCGGACGTCACCCCGGCCGACCTGGTGGCCACGCTGCGCGACCACGGCACCGGCCCCTGGGGCGCGCCGGGGCGGCCGGCGACGGCGCCGCCGCCCCCGCCCGAGGACGTCCGGGACGACTGGTCGGGCGTCACCGTGTGCATGCACGTGCGTGGCTACCAGTGCACGACGGCGTCGATGGTCGCCGACCTGCCGGCGGCCGCCGGCGAGCCGCTCCGGGTCTGGGCCACGCTCGGCTCCGCCTGCACCGCCGTCTTCCTGCCGGTGGCCGTCCTGCCCGGCGAGGCGGGGCGGGAGCCGCGGGCCGTCGTCCCCGCCGTGCTCGGCGACCCTGACGCCTGGCGGTCGTTCTCGGCGCTCGGCCGCCGGGTCGAGGCGCCCGGCGAGGCCGGTGCCGCCGCCCTCGCCACCGTGCGGGCCGTGCTCGACCCGATCGAGGCCGCGGCCTGGGAGGAGGCCGACGCCCTCTGGCGTGGGGGCGCCGGCCCGGACGCCTGGCGGGCGGCCGCCGAGGGCTGGGACCGGGCCGTCCGGTCCGCCCTCGCCGCCCTCGGCTGAGGCGCCGCCGCGCCGCGGCACGGCCGCCACTGCAGACAGTGGTGGCTTGACCGTCTAGGGTGATCCCTACGGCCGGCAGAGGGGGCGGGATGCTTCGACGGTGGGGCCACTTCGCAGCCACCCACCACTGGTGGGTGATCGGCACCTGGGTGGTGCTCGTGCCGGCCCTGTGGGTGCTGGGGCTCGCCGTCGGCGGCGAGCCGGACAACACCTTCACCCTGCCGGGCTCGCCGTCGCAGGACGCCCAGGACCGGCTGGAGGCCGACTTCCCCGCGGCCGCCGGGGCCAGCGCGACGGTCGTCTACCACAGCCGGACCGGCGCCGACCTCACGACCGACACCTCGGTCCAGCAGGAGATCGAGGCCAGCCTGGCCGACATCTCCGGCCTCGACGGCGTCGCCTCGGTGACCGGGCCGTTCCGCAACGACGACCTGTTCTCGGAGGACGGCAGCACCGCACTGGCCAACGTCGTCTGGACCGACCCGCCCGACGAGCTGCCGAACAACGGGGTCGACGCCTTCGAGGACCTCGACGCCTCGGTGGCGCAGCACCGCAGCGACGACCTCCAGATCGAGCTCGGCGGCACGCTGCCGGGCGCCCAGCCCACCGACGTCGAGCCCGCGCTCGTCGTCTACGGCCTCGTCGCCGCCCTCGTCATCCTCGCCGTCGCCCTGGCCACCTGGTGGTCGTTCGCCTGGCCGGTCGTCGGGGCGCTGGCCGGCGTCGGCCTCGGCGTCTCGCTCGTGCGGTTCCTCGAGCTGGCCGTCGACGTGCCCACCATCTCCGAGACCGCGGCGGTGATGATCGGCCTCGGCGTCGGCATCGACTACGGGCTGTTCGTCGTCGGCCGGGCCAAGGACCACGTCGAGGCCGGCGAGGCCCCCGTCGCCGCCGCCGGGCGCGCCCTCGACACCGTGGGGCGGGCGGTGCTCACCGCGGGCGCCACCGTCGTCGTGGCGCTCGGCGCGCTGCTCGTCTTCGACGTCCCCGCGGTGACCGCCATGGCCTACGCGGTCGTCGTGGTCGTCACCGCGGTCGTGCTCGCCGCGCTCACGCTGCAGCCGGCGATCATCGGCGCGGTCGGGCCCCGCCTGGCCCGGGGCCGGGTGCCCTGGTCCCACCGCGCCGACCCCGCCCGCCGGAGGCCCATGCGCCGTTGGGCCGACCTCGTCACCCGGGTGGCGCCGGTCGCGCTGGCCGGGGCGCTGGTCGTGCTGCTCGTGCTGGCCATCCCGGTGTTCCGGGGCGACCTGCGGCTCGGCCCGCTGGACAACTCCCTCTACCCGACCGACTCGACGCAGTACCGGGCGTGGGAGCTGCAGTCCGAGGCGTTCGGCCCCGGCTCGACCGACCCGTTCCTCGTCGTCGTGGAGATCCCCTCCGGTGACAGCTCGGCCCAGGGCCAGGTGACGACGCTGGTCCAGGACGTCGCCAAGGCCGACGGGGTGGCCACCGTGACGCCGCCCCAGGTCAACTCGGACGGGAGCGTCGCCGCCTTCGAGGTGATCCCCACCACCGACGCCCAGGCGGAGGAGACCGCCGAGCTCGTCGACCGGTTGCGGGACGACACCATCCCGAACGCCGTCCAGGGCACCGGCCTCACCGCCGAGGTCGCCGGGCGCAACGCCATCTTCGTCGACCTCGACGACCGCATCGGCGACCGGCTGCCGACCTTCATCGGCCTCGTGATCCTCGTCGCCCTCGTGATCCTCGGCGCCGTCTTCCGGTCCCTCGCCATCCCGATCAAGGCGGCGGTGTTCGACGTCGTGACGATCCTCGCCACCTACGGCGTGCTCGTCGCGTTCCTCACCTTCGGCTGGGGCCGCAGCTGGGTCGGCATCCCCCAGGACCTGCCGGTGCTGTCGCTGCTCGCGCCTGTGTTCTTCGCCGTCCTCTTCGGGCTGAGCAACGACTACGAGGTCTACCTCGTGTCCCGCATGCACGAGGAGCGCGAGGGCGGCGCCGACCCCGCCGAGGCGGTGCGGCGGGGCCTGGGCGGCGGCGGCCGGATCGTCGTGGCCGCCGCGCTGATCATGGTCTTCGTCTTCGTCTCGTACGTGTTCCAGCCGGGCGCGGCCATCAAGCAGTTCGGGTTCGGGATGGCGGCCGCGATCGTGCTGGACGCGTTCGTCACCCGGATGATCGCGCTGCCGGCCGCCATGCGGCTCGGCGGCGACGCGATGTGGTGGCCGGGCCGGCGTGCGGGCGCCGCCCCGGCCGCCCGCCCGACCGCGACGCCCCGACCGGACGCCGCGGGCTGAGAGGAGGCACGCGATGGTGGGGACAGCGCCGCAGGACACCGAGCCGGCCACCGGGCGGGCCGACGCCCTCGTCGTCTTCGGGATCACCGGCGACCTGGCCCGGGTCATGACGTTCCGCTCGCTCTACCGGCTCGAGCAGCGGGGCCTGCTCGACTGCCCGATCCTCGGCGTGGCCGTCGAGGACTGGACCGACGACGACCTCCGCCAGCACGCCCGGGCGGCGATCGAGGCGACCGGCGAGCGGGTCGAGCCCCACGTCTGGGACCGGCTCGCCGCCCGCCTCTCCTACGTGGCCGGCGACGTCGCCGACGCCGGCACCTACCGCCGGGTCGCCGCCGCGCTGTCGGACGCGTCGCTGCCGGTCTTCTACCTGGAGATCCCGCCGGCGCTGTTCGCCACCGTCGTCGCCGGCCTCGCCGGGGCGGACCTGACCCACCGGGCCCGCGTCGTCGTCGAGAAGCCCTTCGGCCACGACCTCGCCTCGTCCCGGGCCCTCGCCGAGGAGATGCACCGCTACGTCGACGAGTCGCAGATCCTCCGCATCGACCACTTCCTCGGGAAGATGGGCCTGGAGGAGCTCCTCTACCTCCGGTTCGCCAACACGCTGCTCCAGCCGGTGTGGAACCGCACGGCGATCGAGAGCGTGCAGATCACGATGGCCGAGGCCTTCGGGGTCGAGGACCGCGGCCACTTCTACGACCCCGTCGGCGCCCTGCGGGACGTCGTCGTCAACCACCTCCTGCAGGTCGTGTCGGCCACGGCCATGGAGGCCCCCGCCGGCGCCGACCCCGCCGCCATCGAGGCCGCCCAGCTGGCGCTCTTCCGCTCGGTCCTCGACGCCGACCCGGGGCACTACGTCCGGGGCCAGTACGACGGCTACCGGGAGACCGCCGGCGTCGCCCGCGACTCGACGACGGAGACCTTCGCGGCGCTGCGCCTCGAGATCGAGAACTGGCGGTGGTCGGGGGTCCCGTTCTTCATCCGCACCGGCAAGCACCTGCCCGTCACCCAGACCGAGGTCCGGCTGGTCTTCGAGCGCCCGCCCCGCCTGCGGCTGGGGCTGGCCGGCGAGCACGGCCCCGAGCCCGACCAGCTCGTCGTCCGGCTCGACCCGTCGACCGGCATCCGGCTCGTCCTCGACGCCCGCCGGGCCGAGAGCCGCGCCCCGGAGGAGATCACCCTCGACATGACCTTCGCCGAGGAGGGCGGCGAGGGCCCGACACCCTACGAGGTCCTGCTGGAGGCCGCGCTCGCCGGCCGCACGGTCCGCTTCACCGGCCAGGCCGTCGTCGAGGAGTCCTGGCGCATCGTGCAGCCCCTCCTCGACGCCCCGCCGCCCGTGCACCCCTACCCCAAGGGCACCTGGGGACCGCCGGTCAGCGACGCCGTGCTGGCCGGGCACGGCCGCTGGCACGAGCCCTGGAGCACGCCGTGACCGCGCCGCCCAGCACGTCGATGCCGTCGCCGTTCCCGCCCATCGAGGACTACGCCTTCCTGTCCGACTGCCACACGGGGGCGCTGATCGCCCCCGACGGGGCCGTCGGCTGGCTGTGCGTGCCCCGCTTCGACTCGCCGAGCGTCTTCGGCAGCCTGCTCGACCGCCAGGCGGGCGACTTCCGCTTCGGCCCCTTCGGCGTCAACGCCCCCACCAGCCGGGCCTACGAGCCGGGCACCAACATCCTCACGACGACCTGGAACACCTCGACCGGCTGGCTCGTCGTGCGCGACGCGCTGACGATGGGCCCGCGCGCGGGTGACGACCCGGTGACCCCCCACACCCGGCCGCCGGCCGACGACGACGCCGACCACGTCCTCGTGCGCACCGCGGAGTGCATCGACGGCCAGGTCGAGGTCGAGCTCGTCTGCGAGCCCGTCTTCGACTACGGCCGGGAGGGCGCGACCTGGGCCCTGGTCGGCGACGACCGGCACGAGGCCCACGCGCAGGGCGCCGGCACGACGCTCTCCCTGCGCGCCGACCTGCCCCTCGGGGTGGAGGGCGGCCGCGTCCGGGCCCGCCACGTGCTGCGGGCCGGGGAGCGCGCCTTCTGCGCCCTGTCCTGGGACGCCGACCTGGCCGGCCCGGCGGACGTCGACGAGGCCGCCGCCCGGCTGGCGTCCACCACCCGGTTCTGGCGCGACTGGCTGCGCCGGGCGCGGGCCATCGACCACCCCTACCGGCAGGCGATCGAGCGCTCGGCGCTGACCATCAAGGGCCTGACCTACATGCCGACCGGCGCCACCGTGGCGGCGCTGACGACCTCGCTGCCCGAGGCGCCCGGCGGCGAGCGCAACTGGGACTACCGCTTCACCTGGATGCGCGACTCGACCTTCACGCTCCAGGCCCTCCACTACCTGGACCTCGACTGGGAGGCCGACGAGTTCGTCGAGTTCATCGGCGACCTCGAACCGGTGGACGACGGCGGGCTCCAGATCATGTACGGCATCGACGGCCGCCGCGACCTCACGGAGACGACCCGCGACGACCTGTCCGGCTACGCGGGGGCGCGGCCGGTGCGGGTCGGGAACGACGCCTTCTCCCAGCGCCAGAACGACGTCTACGGCGCCGTGCTCGACGCCATCCTGCTGCACACCCGCCGCAGCCGGCGCCTGCCCCGGGCCCTGTGGCCGGTCGTCCAGCGGCTGGCGAGCAGCGCGACGGCGGTCTGGCCG